>Ga0105050_10009877_pt1 | contig 10582 bp, 10 predicted proteins | sample FRY01_FD_78088 | JGI IMG/M metagenome (GOLD analysis project Ga0105050, IMG submission 78088) | Freshwater microbial communities from Lake Fryxell liftoff mats and glacier meltwater in Antarctica - FRY-01 | ecosystem: Environmental > Aquatic > Freshwater > Ice > Glacier meltwater ... | reverse complement strand
TTGGAGAAGCTAAATCAAGACGTTTTGGATTAATAATTGATGGTAGAACAGAAAAAGAACGCGAAGAATTAGGATATTATCCAAACTCAATACCTATTTCAGCAGAAAGAGTAAAACAAGAAGTTCCATTACTTATTCCAAATAAGAATACATGGATATTAATATATTGTAATACTGGAAATAATTCATCAAATGCAGCACATGTTTTATATAGAATGGGTTACAAAAATGTAAGATATATTAATGAAACATATTTAAGTTTGATGCCTGGTTCAAGTTAAAAAATATATGAATTACTTGAGTAATTTAGTATATTTTCCTATGTATCTTCAAGTTAGAGATGTATTGTCCGTCAGATGTTAATACTGGATTTATTAAACTGGTTGGACCTATTTTACAACACGATTTAAATACAATAACAGTTAAAAGTTATCCACTTTCAATTTCATTTTCACCCAGAACAACACCGCCAAGTTTAATTGGGAATAGAATAGATGAATCTACGGAGAATACTTGTACATATAGAGGTCAAAGATTTAGTTTAGTGGATGTTCAGATTTGTGCTCCTCTAAGTAAGGGATATATACTTCCAGGTCAAAGATTAGAAGCTGTTGCTGAACTTGTTTTATCATTTTCATCAAATAAATCAGTAGATGATTTATCTGTATTATCTGGAATTTTGATGTGTGTTCCAATTTATGATTCAGGTGCTCCAAGGCATGCTGATTATCTTAGTCAAATAATTGACCCTAATATACCATCATGTAGTTATACTCATTTAGTTGGATCTGATTATTCAGGAGGTGATTATAATAATTTTAGTAATTCAACACTAACATCATGTATAAAAGCGTGTTGCGATGATATAAATTGTTTAGCATATACATATTCAAATGGAACATGTTATTTGAAGAATTCAATTCCTAATTTGATAAAAACAGGTGATACTACTACAGTGGCAGGTACAGTAAATCATAATGTACCAAATAAAAATATATGTCCAATGCCAAATTGTCCAAAACCAAATTGTAATGGAAAACATAATAAAGATGAAAAGAAAAAATCAGGTGTACCAAATCTAGAAACTATTTTTTATGCTTTTGACGACGATTCAACACAAACATCATTAGCATATAAAACGTGTTTTGAAACAATTGATAGTAATAATACACCATCATCAAGAAGTTTATATGTTGTTGTTTTCCCAAATGGTATTACTTTAACACAATCAGGATTTCAACAATTATTAATACAACTTAATAGTAATTTACCGACATATACTATCCCGCCATCAATAAGAGGTGGTGATTCAACATTGAGAAGTTTTAGTTTTGATGATAATGGTAATAAGATTCCAACAATTATTTCACAAGACGGAATTATTTACTCCACGCCAATATCAAGCTGTACCGATGATTTTAGACATAGATTTGAATTTTTCTCTTTACCACCAAGGCTCCCTATTTCATCATCATCATCATCTAAATGGAATACTGAACAATGTCCATATTATAAAACTTCTCAATACAAATGTATGCCATTTAACCAAATGACAGACTTAGGAAATCTGAAAGATGGTACATATGTAATACCAGGAAATAAGACACTTGATACAATTTTAATGGAACGAGACCAAACACAGCAAAAACAGAATATGGGTGATATAGAAGTTTCTAAAGATACATTATCTACGGAACAAATTGAAGCCTATATTGGTATAATTTTAGGAAGTGGTATTGCGCTAGGAGCTCTTATATGGATGGGAACTTTGATTTCAAAAAAAGCATAATAAATAGGAAATGCTAGAACTAACTGTTTTATTAATTAGTATTATAGTTATTCTTTTAATTTTATACTATAAAGATAATATAAAGAGTGACCAAATAGAAGAGAATTTTGAAAATTTTTATTTAAATGCTTGTCCATCAGGATATAAGTCATTTTATAATAATGATGGAGATACGATATGTTGTGATGGAGAAATGATTGCGAATAAGTGTTTAAGTGATAATCAATGTACATTAAATGGAAAAGGAACACCTGATTTACCAAATTGTACAGAATTAATTAAAAAACTATATTTTAAGAAATCTAGGGAATATTGTATGCCATCTTTACCAAATTATTTTGAAGATAGAAATACAAAAATTAAAGGATGTACTTTAGGTTCATTAAATCCAACAATGTCAGCTCCACAAAAATATAATCAACCTAAATGTATATATTATTCAACATATGAAAAAAATAATATCTTTAAGGATAGTTGTACAAATCAAAAACTTCTTGATAATGCTATATGTTTTGGAAATAATTGTACAAAAGAATTAGTTCAACCAATACCTACTGCCCCACCACTTGTAGCTATTGGATTTACAGATAGTTCTGGAATGCACCGAGTTGCTTATACAAAACAAACAATGAAAAACTTCTTAGATATATCAAATCCAAACTGGACAAATCAAGGTATAGATTTATCTAAAAATATTAACGTAGCAGAAGTATCTAAAGCTTTTTATGTTGATAAAACCATAGACCAAACAGCTATACAATTTTAAATAATTATCACTTTCATTAAAGATGATTTAAATAATTATTTATACTAAATTGTATCACCAATAGTTTCAACACCTTTAATATGACCAAAACCAAGTTTTTCATACAATTGATCAGAACTATTACCAGCCTCATGACCATTTAAAGGATAAATAGATGATAATACTACTTTTTCATTAATACTTGGGGCAACAGGTTCAAAATTTTCTGAATCACAAGTTTCTGTGGGAAAAAAATTAGATTCTTCTTCTTCTGGTTTATCAAATTCATTAACAGGGACTGTTTTCTGAGGTTGTGATGCTTCTTCTACTGTAGCTTGTTGAGGACGATTCCAATCCATTTCATCTATTTTTTTAGCAGCTACAACAACTTTACGCTTATTGCGCTCTAAATACATTATAGCAATCAACATTAAACCTAAAATACCTGCCGTAGGACCAATACTTATTAGATATAATAGTAATAATACTATGAAGATTCTTGCTACAAAATTATCTAAAAGTAACAATAAAGTAGTTGGTAAAAACTCTGAAAACAGTATAATTACCGTAAGGATTATGAAATATGTTAATTCCGTTCGATACATTTCCTCTGTTATACATATTGGGTTTTAAAAGACATAAAATTGACTTAAGATAATATTTAGTATATATTGTAGTGTAATGTCTATACAAGATAAAGATCGTGTTTTAACAGCAAAAGGATATGCTATTAAAAAAATATATTTAACAGATATTCAAATCCAAGAATTACGTTCTGAACTAACAGTTGCTCCAAAGGTTCTTGATAGGTTTCAAAAAGATATTCAGAATTTTCCAATTTATGCGGAATCAAAAACTCGGTTTTATGTACCAAGACACTGGGGAATTAAAAAATTTGGTAAACCGGATGCTGATATAGTAGGAGAAGGTTTAGAACTTTCTAATACTATTACATTTACTACAAAATTTCCACCTCACGATTTTCAAAAAGAAATTATTGAAACATTTATTGAAAAAGATGGAAATGGTCTCATTTGTGTCCCATGTGGTTATGGAAAAACATTTATGGCTCTTAATATTGCTGTTCTTCTTAAAAAAAGATTCCTTATCGTTGTTGATAAAGAATTCTTAATGAATCAATGGAAATCTGAAATTGAAAATTTTATAATTGGAGCAAGAGTAGGAATTCTTCAAGCTAATAAAGTTCAAATTGATTCTGAAAAGTATGATGTTACGATTTGTATGATTCAAACGATTTGTCGTCGTGAATTACCAGACGGATTCTTTGACCAATATGGATTTACAATATTTGATGAATGTCATCATTTGGGTGCTGCGTATTTCTGTCAAGCTTTAAAAAAAATTCAAACAAAATATATGTTAGGTCTTAGTGCCACTCCTGATAGAGAAGATGGTCTTTCATGTGTATTTGAATATCATTTAGGTGAACCTGTATATAAAAATACTAAAAGAGCACCAGATAAAGAAGCTGTTGTAAAAGCAGTATGGTTTCATTCTGAAGACCCTCTTTACAAAGAAGTTCCTGTTAATTGGCGAGGTGAACCTATTACAGCTAAACTCCTAAATCAAGTTGCGGAGTTTGAACCACGTAATAAAAAAATTATGGAATTAATTGATGAATATGCTAAAAATAAAGATAGATTTATACTTATATTAAGTGACCGTATTTCACAATTAGAATGGTTTGATAAAGCATTAAATGAGCATACGACACAGTTTGTGCATGGGTATTATATTGGTGGTATGAAGCAGTCAAAACTGGATAATAATGCAGATAAATGTCAAATATTATTAGCAACCTATCAGATGGCATCAGAAGCATTTAATGTTAAGAAGTTAAATACAATTATTTTAGCAACACCTCGTAAAAATGTTGAGCAATCAACTGGTCGTATTTTCAGACAACGAATTGATGAACGAAAAGTGCCACCGCATATTATTGATATTATCGATTCACATGAATGTCATAAGAGACGTTGGTTTGTAAGACAGAAGTTTTATAAGGAATGTGAATATACATTTCAGCATATTGATAAACCTAAGAGAATTGTTGAAAAGACAGATATTAATGAACATGGATCATTATTTAAGTTTTAAGACATCCGAATGATTTTATATATATGTATATAGTATAGATATATCAAATCGTAATTTTGACGGACGAGTTATTATTCAAAGACTTCAAAATCAGACTTATGCTCGTAATTTATATTTAAATAATATATCTGGTAGTAAAATAATAAATAATCCACAAAATTCAGATGGTAATGCTTCCAGATTTAATTCATATATTCCAGGAGCACAAACAGAATATTTTAGAGGATTAGTTGGTGGATGTAATACAGTTTCTGTGGGTGGAATAGTTAATATCCCAGCAATCAATAAATAATTTAATATAAATATATAATTATAAAGATAATCAATTATTTATATTTAGTATTTTTTATGTTTATTTTTTAGAACACGACGAGTGCGTCTTTTACCACCAAACTTAACAGGTAATCCTTTATTAGTTCCATCAAAATCCATACGATTTCCGATTTCATTCATTGTTACAGGAGTAAATTTACCAGCATCCATTGCTACTGAACCACCACCTTCGTAACTGCGTTTATAACTGCGTTTATAATTACGTTTATAATTACGTTTATAATTGCGTCGAGAACCTCCAGTTTTAATACAAGCTTGGTTAAATGCTTTGGCGTCATATGGAGTTTGAATTGTTAGACCAGGAACAGCAGATGGTGCTCTAAAAGTCATAAAATCATTTCTGTAACCAGCGGTAGGAGCATAGTATCTCATTGAATCGACATTACCAACTTGTATAGTAGGGAAGTTAGCAGCTGAATATCCAGATGAACCAACATTTGTTGGAGCACCATGTAATGCTCCACCAGTTAAACGGCTGGTTACATATGGAGGTGTTAAAGGGGCAGTTGTCATTAATTGAATATTTCCAGGATTAGGATTTAGAGAGTTATATGTTCCAGATTCACAAGGAATACGACCGAAAGGAGCAGGTGATGTACCAACACCATTATTAGGATTTAGGGGACCCATTTCAGGAAAAAAACCATAACGACCACCAGTTTGTGCGGGCGCAGCATTTGATGAGAGTTCAGCAATAGGCATTTTTGGCATTAGAGCTGCGCCAGGAGGTGTAGGAACACCAGGCATACTCATTACTACAGGATTAGCAACCGTACCTGCTGTACCAGTTGTATTTGGAAAATCATCTGGTTTTTGTGTAATACTTCCGCTTACAGGACCAATATTAGGATTAGTTACAGGACCAGGAAGACTACTACCAAAATTAGTAGTAGCAATTGAAGGCATTGCGGCGCCACCATATAGTTTATTTTTCGCGTTACGACGTTTTCCACCACTTAGACCGGGCAAACCCTTTGTGTTGTAGTCAGAGATATATCCTGGACGAATGGAGTGTGGATTTCCTGTACAATCTTTACCAGGTCCGTCGTAATTAAAATGAATTTGATTTCCAGGACTTACCGCGTTTTGTTCATAATTATTTTTAATTAATTCAGACCATCCTCCACCATTTGATTTACGTTTGTCACGTCTGCTTAAACGTCGGAGCGACTTTTTATGTTTTAAAGTGCGTCTTCTTGTCATTCTAATATATACTCACCCTTTTAAATCTTTAAAGATTTTTATGATAAAAGAATGAAGCAGTAGTGATAGGTGTATTATCTGGCATAATACGCGCAATTTGATATTTATTGAAATTTTCATTCCATTTAACTTCAACAGGGATTCCTTGAATTTTTTCAGTCATAATTTTACGAATTTCAAGAGATAAATTAAGACTTGAAATAGATGCTACACCAAGACTAATACCTTCTTGAGAAATAAGTGAATATGTATCAGGTAATATAGCTTTAGAATAATGTGTGAGATAAGCAACAAGTGTAGTGATAATTTCAGTGCTTCGTTTCATAACAGGAGCAATAAATTCAACAGGTTTATGAGAAGGAATAGTAACAGTATCTTTCCAGTACCATCTTGCTTGTTTATAATGTTCTGGTTGAATAATCCAATAGATAGCTGGGTCATAATTCTGAGACCATTGATTTAGAGGGATTGGGTTAACAATACGAGGTTTGAAAGCAAGTAGTGGTTGATCGGCAGGTAAACTTTGCCAGAATTCACGAAGTTTATTCCAGCGTTCAGAGAACATTTGAGTTGACCATAAGTCTTTACCCTCTGAGATAAGAATATCTTCAATTTGTAAAACAGATTCACCTGCAAGAATATTAGCAAGGCAAACGATTGAACCTTTTTGACAAAAGTTAGGTGGAAGTAACCAACGGAAAGTCATACCTTCTTGTCGTTCTGAATACCATATACAGGGAGCGAATCCTTCAATAAAAATTAAGAAACCTACTGGTCGTTTATCAAATTTAGGCCATAGCCAAACAGATCCTGAACTAAAAGTAGTTTTTGCACGATTAAAAGGCATATGAATTTCAACACGTTCATTTAGGAATGGAAATTGTTTAAAAAGAGATTCAATTGCCGAGATATGGTCATTATCTAGGCGACGGAATCGTGTAACCTTTTGTTTTTCAAATTGAGGAGTAGTACTATGGATGGATTTATTCATTATTTTATATTTAACCTATATAATATACATAAATACGCTTTAAACTCTATATTAAAAAGCCGAGAAGTTTTTATCAGAGAAATTATCATTGGCAAAAATACCTGGCATAAATTCCCCACCACCTTCAATAAAATCTGGCTGGAATTTTTGAGAATTATCTGATGTTACTTGTATATTACTACTGGCAATACCAGCTTCAACCGCTATAGATGTATTATTGTTTAGAGGTGGAGGACGGAAAGAACGCTCGGGATGACGTAAATTCTCAGGAATATCAGAACTTTCTTGTGATTCATAATATGGGTCTGTCGCATCAGGCTCACCATAAACTACTACTTCACCATTTGGTGCTGCTTGGTTCGGTGGATTAGGACCGGAAGATGTAATTACTCTTTCAGGATAGATTGGTGCCTTACGAAGTTCAATTGAAGCAGGCGCAGGAATTTCAAATGCTTCTGTTTTATTTGTATGTGTATCCTCTCGTGAAGATGGGTCAAAAAAGTAGTCTTTGCTCAAAAAATAAATTATAAACCCTACAATGAGAATACCAAATATGTAGATGTATGTAATCATTCCTCTTTTTGTTCTCGTGAAAATCATACTCCAAAATCAACAGCATTTTAGATTCAAAAAATAAACTTTTTATAATCATATATTACCGAGTATAACATTTGTAATAGGTGGTAGTTTATATTTATTTAGGAATTGTTGAAAATTAAGATTAATTGTATTAAGATCCATAATATTATGTATAGTTTCTTGTTTGATAAATTCTTTATTATCTTTCCATATTTTAATATTAATTAATTCAGATTTTAGATTATTTTCATTAAATTCTATTTCTTTTTTTAATGTAAAACGCATCCAATTTCCAACTTTTTCAAGAATTCCATACTCATCTGACTTTACAATTTCATATGGAATATTTGTTACTTCTAGAAGCTCAGAACCAACCCAATCTTTAGGCATATCTTTACAATTGAAAGTAATTACTGAATTATCAGATTCAGAAATTACAATTTGTTCAAGATAAATATAACTTTTTGAAGTATTATCACCATCTTCGAGAATCCAATTTGATCCTGAATAGTATTTAATACTTTTTTTGGAAGTATTAAGAGTATCTGCTTTCCAAATAAAAATTGACGGCATTGTGTCTTTATCCTATATAATAAACTTAACGAGGATTTAAGCGTCTATTGTGTGTTAAATTTAGATTATTCCAAGAATGCCAACTCTATATACTATTTTACTATCAATTAAGGGTGAAGCACGAAAAGCAAATATAAATCTTAATGAAAATAGTAACTTAACAATTGAAATGTTACAAAAATATTTTAAAAAGAAAGATGAGCCAGAAATTATATGTCATTATGAATATGATAATAAATTTATCTTCATATTTGGTTATAAAAAAGGTAAAAAAGGAACAGAAAATAAAACTGAGATTCCTGACCCACATTCAGAATTACCATTATTTGGAGATGCTATTGTAATTGTATCTTTATCAAACAAATGGGAAAACCCAATGTCATATACTGTAGAACAATGGAATACATTCTGTATTGGAAGTCATATCAAAGATGATATAGAAGAAGGGGATGAAGAGGAAGAGGAAGAGGAAGAAGAAGAAGAGGAATCAGTAAATGAAGATGGATTTGAAGAAGATGAAATTGATAAAGTTTTAATTGAAGAAGAAGAACAAGAACAAGAAGAAGAACCTCAACCAGTAAAGCGAAAACGTGCTATAGCATATAATAAAGTTGATCCAAATGGATTAAAAGAAGATATTGCTATTACTTCTGAACCTGAATCAAATAAGCTTAGAATATTATGTCTAAATAATTTAAAGTTTCTTGAAAATAAATTTTCAAGTCAACTAATTCGTGATCTTGAAAAAGGTATTTTCGAAACAACTTTTAAATGTGCTTTAAAAAATCATGTAGCACGTAGTTGGAAAACTCCTGTATTTATTGAAATATATCGACAAAATGTACGTTCAGTATTAAGTAATATTCACCCAGATAGCCCTGTAAATAATCATCGTTTAATTACGCGTGTTCTTGATGGTGAATTTACATTATATGATATTCCTTCAATGTCATCATATGAAATATTTCCTGAAAAATGGTTTGAGTTTCGTGATAAACAGTTACAACGTGAACAAAAAATTCTTGAAGGTAATAAGAGCCGTGCAACTGATCAATTCAAATGTCGTCGTTGTAATAAACGTGAATGTACATATTATGAACTTCAAACACGCTCCGCTGATGAACCTATGACGTGTTTTATCTCTTGTCTAAATTGTGGTAAAGAATGGCGTCAAGGTGGATAATTAATTATCATTAAATTATCATTAAATTTATTCTAAATTATCATTAAAATTATAAAAATTTATTTTTTGTTTAATAATTTCATTTTCTAATTCTAATTCTTCTGTTTCTTGAATAAATTGTGTAGATTTATCTTGATATGTATGATTATGATTATTTTGTTGTTTAACTAAATATTCATAAAATTGAGAGCACCACCATTCACCATTAATAATTCCATATTCAGGAATATTTAAATCAAATTCAAATGAAATATCAAAGCCATTTTTTCCGTCGATTAATTTTTTATTTGTAGTATATTGTTTAATTAATTCAGAATCTTTCTTACCGCGTCCTGTTTCTACCATAAAATCATAGAAATCATATGTTTTATTTGGAAATACCCATTTAATTTTATCATTAAAACGTTCATAAATTTTAAAGTCACCTGGAGCTGTCGACATATAATTCACATTTATTAAATTAGGAAAAATAGCAGGTGTAAAAATATTTACAATACCTGTTTTATTACAATTAATAAGTGTTAAACTTGTAGCATTAGGAAAAAATACATTACTTGGAATATAATGATTTCCAAGTTTATAAAGGCAAATATTATTTGTTGTATTAATATGTTTAATAAAATCAATATTTAGATGATTATTTAAAGATACTAGTCTATTTATTGTAAATGTCATATTATCTAATAGAATAATAATTCTTTAGGTAATATCAATCTTAATTTGAATATTAAAGTTTTGTTGAATACGTCGTTTTTGCTCTTCAGATGGTATTAAGCGATTTGATTCAATATCTTTAAATGTATTTCGTGGAAAAGAACACATATTATCTGATTTTTCTTGAGTTAGTTTTAATTCTATACGTTTACGAATAAGACTTTGTAATGATTCAGAATTGATACGTTTTTTAGGACCTGGTCCATCATTATCAGCAAGTTTAGTCATTCTAATTTTTTCATTCCTTTCAGGATCGCGTATCAGAATAGCTGTTTGACCATTTTTAATTTGGTCTTTCTTGGAAAATTGGCGGCGTGAAATAACAGGTGTCCAATCTTGACAGTCCATTTTATA
>Ga0105050_10009876_pt1 | contig 10582 bp, 6 predicted proteins | sample FRY01_FD_78088 | JGI IMG/M metagenome (GOLD analysis project Ga0105050, IMG submission 78088) | Freshwater microbial communities from Lake Fryxell liftoff mats and glacier meltwater in Antarctica - FRY-01 | ecosystem: Environmental > Aquatic > Freshwater > Ice > Glacier meltwater ... | reverse complement strand
TCGGGCGCACCCAGCTTGATGCTCGCTTCAATCAGCGCAGGCGCGGCACCGTTGCCCTGTTCGCGCAGGATCCGGGCGATCTCCTCATCGGTAACCACGCCGTGCAGCCCGTCGCTGCACAGCAGGAACAGGTCGCCCTTGACCACCTGGTCGCGGATTGCGTCGATCTCCAGTTCGGCTGCGACCCCGACCGCGCGCGCCAGAACATGGCGCATCGGGTGATCGGCGGCATCCTCGGCGCTCAGCAAGCCGCGATCCATCAGTTCCTGGACCTGGCTGTGATCGCGGGTCAATTGATGCAGCACGTCGTCGCGGAACAGATAGGCCCGGCTGTCGCCCGCCCACATTACCGCGAATTCGCCGTCGCGCACGACCATCGCGACAACGGTCGAGCCCATCATCTTGCCGACATCGCGCGAGGCGGCGAAGATCCGTTCGTTGGCGGCCTGGATCGCCCCGCCCAGCGCATCGCAGGCGGGTTCCAGCCCATCGGGAATGGTCGCCGCATTGGTCGCCTCGACAATCGCCTGACTGGCGAAGCGGCCGTTTTCGTGTCCGCCCATCCCGTCGGCTACCAGCCAGACCTGCGCACGCGGCAGGCTGGTGTGGCAATCCTCGTTCTGCGCGCGCGCCAGACCGGTGTCGGTCAGCGAGACGTCTTCGATGCGCAGTTGGCGCGTCATCGGCCCCTACCTCTCATGTGCGATACCCTTTTGTGGTTGCGCCTTTTCCACCTCACGGCGGGCGCGGCACTGGCCGCTCCCGGTGTCGGCGTTATTCGATGATCAGCTCTCACTCGACCAGTTCCATCATGCGCTCGATCAACCCGTCGGGATAGCGTCCGGACGCTTCGATGCGGGTGCCATCTTCCGCCGCGATCACCCAGCCGGGTTCATCATCCGCTGAACAGGATGGGTCGGCATCCGGGGACGCGTCGGGCGAAACGATTTCGCCCAGCGCGTCGTGCAGGCGCGGCGCTTCCCAACCTTCGCCAAGCGCCCCGAACACCAGTTCGAGCGCCGCATCGGCCACTCCCCAGGCTTCGCCGGGGCCGGCCGCGGGAGCCGCCACCAGGATCGGAAAGCGGCGTCCGACCGCATCGACTGACAGGCACAGCGCGCCGCCGCTCCAGTTGCCAGCAGGGTCGCAATCGCGGAACGCCCACGGCGGGGCGAGGCGATAGCGCTCGTCGAAATCGGCAAACCGGGCGCGAGCGCGGGCGAGTTCCGCCAAAAGCCACAGATCGAGTTGTTCGCACATTTCGGGCGAAAGCCCGCGTCCGATGAAATCGCCGTGCGCGGGAAGCTTGCCGAATAGCCACGCCCCCGGCGGACGTGGCGAGCCGGCGAGGCCGCTTGCTCCCCCATCCTCGCGCGGAGCGGGGGACGAGGAGAACATCCTCATCCGGTTCGCTCACCGAAGTGCAGGCTGCCGTCATTGGCATTCTGGCTGGCGACCTGCGCGGTTTCGGCGCCTGGATCCCTGCTGCTCATGAAGTTCATCACGATCAGGCCGAGCAACACCACGGTCGCAATCCCCACCGCGACCAGCGAAGTGACCAGCGTGCGGCGCTGCTTATCGCGTGCGGCGCGCCCGGTCTGGACCAGTCCGGCCTCACGGAAGATCACATCGCGCAGCAGCCGGTTGAGGAAATAGGTCTTGCCCGATTCGCTGGTGGTCTGCGGCTTGGCATAGATTTCGGCGACGCCCGACAGCAACCGGTCGAGCGGCGCGCCTTCCTGCACCCCGCTGGTGAAATAGAACCCGCGAAGTGTGCCGACCGGCTCGCCCGGCCCGAATGCACCTGACACGAATCGGCTCAATCGCGAACGCAGCGAGGCAAGCTGGGCGGGGAAGCCGAGAATCAGGCTGCGCCGGTTGGCGTCGCCCTCTTCGCTCAGTCGCTTGGCCTGGCGCGCGCCCTGCGCCGAGACAAACCGGTCGAACGCAGAGATGATTTCGGCCTGGTCCGGGGTCGCATCGGGGTCCTGCAAGGTTACCCCCAGCACCGCGCGGCGGCCCTGAGCGTCGAGATCGTCGTAGAATTCGATGAATCCGGCGAGCAGATCGACCTTGGTCAGCAGCACGTAGATTGGCGTGGCGATGTCGAGCGCGCGGCGCAGTTCGACCAACCGGCGGCGCACGGCCGTGGCATGGCGATCGATCCCGGCGAGATCGGTCTTGAGCAGCTCGTCCACCCCGAGTGCGACGATCACCCCGTTGATCGGCTGGCGCGGACGGTTGCGCTTGAGCTGGTCGAGCAGGCTGCGCCAGCCCGCGCTATCCGCCGAAGCGTCCGAATCCTGGCTGGTATAACGACCGGCGGTATCGACGATCGCGGCCTCGTCGGCGAACCAGAAATCGAGGTTACGCGTGCCGCCGATGCCTTTGAGCGACTGGTCGGAAAACGGGAAACGCAGGCCCGAATTGAGCAGCGCGGTGGTCTTGCCCGATCCCGGCGGGCCGATGATGACATACCATGGGCGGCTGTAGAGATAGTCGCGCTGCCCGCCCGAGGAAGCCTTGAACTGGCCGATTGCCTCGCGCATCCGCTGGCTGACGACCGCGTCCTCCTGCGCGCCCGTTGCGCTGGCGAGCTGGTCCGCGATCGAATCGTTGGCGGCCTTGGCGGAGCGACGGCGCAGGAACGCGGCCACCGCCCAGCCCAGCAGGATCGCTCCGGCCAACCCGCCGCTGACCGCGACGGTCGCGACCACAGGCAGCACGATCGGCAACCCGAAGAATACCAGAACGGCAGCGGCCAGCGCGGACAGGCCGGTGACCAGGTTCCAGTTGCCCAGCAGCTTGTTCATGCCACACCTCCCCCCATATCGGCCGCCGTGCCGGCCATCATGCTGAGTGCGGCATAGACCGCCAGCACCAGCACAAGTGCCCCGGCCACGACCAGCGCGACCACCCCGAACACCCCGACCTTGCCCAGCGGAGCATCGTACCCAACCCATTGCGGCGAAACGAAGCGCATCGACAATGCCTTGATGTGGTCGAGCCCGGTATAAAGCCGGGTGGTCATTTCCGACAGTTCGGCGCGGCCATTGGCGGCGGTCCGGTACTTGCCCTGAAAGCCTGCCGCGATGCAGGCGTGGGCCAGTTCGATGATGTCCGAATTGTCCTCGGGCTCCTTGAGAGCCTTTTCCAGCTCGGCCCAGATCCGCGTCTCGTCGAACTCGCCCCCGAACTCTCCGGCGAGCGCCGGGCCAGTCCACGGCGCACCGCCATCGAGGTTGGGCAGATTGCTGGCTATATCGTCGACCGTCGCGGCGAGCAGCGCGCGGGCGGTGCGGCGGGTGTCGTCGGGATAAAGCGGAGTGATCGTGCGATCGTAAACGTCGATCGAAGTGCGCGCCTCGCGGTGGAAATCCGCCATCGCGATCCGTGCCCGGCCCGAACGGATCGAGGCGGCGAGCGCCAGCACCGGGCCAGCTTCGGTCGCCAGCGGGGCACGGGTTTCACGCGGGGTTGGCGGGACCGGAATACCCTCGTCGGTCAGCCGCGGCCCGGATGCTGTAGGCGGTGCGGGTGGCGGCGGAGGAGGAGCGAGCGCTGCCGGTGCGGGTGCGTATGAGGGTGCGACATCTGGCGCAACCGGGGCAGCGGCAACCGGCGCTGCTTCTGCGGGAGGAGCGGGCGGCGGGGCCACAGACGGCGGCGCAGCGGCAGGCTGGCCCCTTCCCGATTGTCCGAGCCCCGATTGACCAAGTCCCGATTGACCAAGTCCCGATAGGGGTGAAGGCCGGAAAACCGTCCTGTTGCTGCTGTTTGCAGGATCGTCGCTGCCGCTCATCCCAGTCACTCCGTCACAAAGCCAACGCCGGTCCATTCGTCCACCCGCTTGGGGCCCGTTGGCCCACGACGCGGACGCATGAATGGCTGTTTGAATGCACGCGCCCCCTCAAGCCGGTCGTGACATCGTGACCTCGCCTTTCGCGCAGTCATTGACATCCCCACCAGCCCCCTTGCTGTGCAATTAAGCACAGCTTTCGTCTAGGAAAAAGGCAGGTTATGGTCCCGACGCTCGTCTTTTTCGGCATCCGCTGGAACAGGCATCCGGGGGGAGGAGCGCGCAGTGCATAAGATAAGGCGATGACGTCGTTCGATCCGCGCACGTGGCATATCGGCCACACGACGCCGGGCACGCCCCAACCGATCTCCGCACCGGAGGTCGAATCGTATGCCGGGCCGGGCGAGCCAGCGAGGGGGACCTGGCTGGGCTTCGCGCTATCCGCTCTGGTCCTGGCGGGTGGAGCGTTCGGCGCCTATGCGATGCGGCCCCCGGAAGCGGCACCCCTCTCGGCTGCATTCAGCCTCGCGGCTTCGCCGAGCGGCTGAACACCGGCAACAGCGGCACGATCAAGGCGACCAGCACCACGCTCATCGCGATGCTGGCGTTGAGACCCTCCGCCGATCCGCCCCACAGGGCCGATCCCACCATTTCGTGGTTGAGCAGCGAACCGAATTCGCTGCCGGGCACGAGGCCAAAACCAAGTTCCTCGGTAACGTTCCAGCCCAGATGCGCGAAGAACGGCGCAAGCAGTCCGCCGCTGCGTTGGGCGAGCAGGGCGAACCACATTCCGCCAAGCATCAGGTTGATCAGGCTGAGCGGATCTTGCGCGCCCCCCAGAACGTGGAATCCCGAAAAGACGACGGCCGACAGCACGACAGCCAATGCTTGTCCTACCCGGTCCTCGAACGCGGACAGCAGCCAGCCGCGAAACAGGATTTCCTCCGCGCCAACCGTGAGCACCGAAAGTGCAAGGCCCATGGCGATCGTTGCGCCGGGCAGGTGCTCTGCCAGCGGTTCGCTCCGCATTGTTCCGTTGATCCAGACATAACTGGCCGTCACAACCAGCCCGCCGACCCCGACCGCGAGGCCGATGGCGGTCCACTTGAGCGGCTGGCGTCCCGCCCGCAGGATCGGTCGCCGCTCGATCAACCCCAGGACCAGCCCCAGCAACGCCAGCGGCAGAAACAGTGCGAAGTAAAACAGCACAATCGCGGCTGCGGGAGGTTCGACCGGCAAGCGTGCCGCCAGTTCCTGCCCGCCCCGCAACAGGGCAAGCGCCGCGGCAAGTCCGCCGACGATCACCGCCCATCCGAACACGGCCGAACCACGGACCCGGCTTCGGCCCGCCCCGGTTGCGTCGGTCGCTTCATTCATAGCCGCCCCCGCCGCCCGGCCGAATTTCCGGCCCAATCGACCCGCAACCGGTTCGCCTTTCTGCCCGCAAACGTCAACATGCCCGTCAAGCGGCCCATCGAGCCCGGCTCAGCGTGCGGTCTCGCCTGCCGGAGCCGGAGCCGGGGCCGGAGCCGGGGCCGAGGCCGAGGCCAACAGCTGCGCCTGGGCGCGGCCCGAGAGGAGCGGCTTGTTGGCATCGCCAACGATGAAGAACGCGCCCCAGAAGAGCGGGTGCGAACTTTTTGCGGCGCCCATGATCTCCGTCTGGGCGGTACGCAGCGCGTCGCCGATCGTCCCGCTGCGGGCCGAACGATAGAAATCCTCGATCAGCGCCTCGCTCTCGCCCTCGTCCGAAATCGGCCAGTACGTCGTCAACACCGCGCGGGCATTGGCGGCGAGAAATGACCGGACGAGACCTTCGAGTGAATTGCCTGCTTCCTCCTGTCCCGCCGCGCGAGCCTCTTCCTGGCTCAGTCCACTGGCGGTATTGCAGGCCGAAAGCACGACCAGATTGGCATCGAGCCGCAGGCGGGCAATCTCGTTGAAGCTGAGGATGCCATCCGAGCCGTCTTCACCCATGCTGGTGACGAGCGCGGGCGGCGACTTGGCGCAAACCCACTCGCCTTCGGTCACCCCGTGAGTGGCGAAGTGGAGCACCTGGAACTGGTCGAGATCGGTGCGCTTCCTGACGGCGGAATCGCTGAACGCCGCGCCCGTCAGCATCGGGGTTTCGGCAAGGCCGAGCGCGGCCCCGGCGCGGAACAGTTCGCGCTTGTCGATCGGCGTCAAATCGCGGCTGAACTTTGCTATGGCCGATTGCTCAACCAGACAGCCCCCGCCGATGCTAATCATTTGCCCCGCCACTTCGGAACTAATCGCCACCGGCATATGTTCGGCAAAGCCAATGAACGGCAGCGGCGCGTTCGATTCGGGCAAGCTGCGCGCTACGAGCAACGAGCGCGGGCTGAGCGCGGAGGAAAGCACGAGCCGCCGCGACAGGAAATTGACCTGGCTGTAATCGTAGCGATTGCGGGTCACCTTGAAGCGGTCGACGCTGGCCTGATCGGTCACCAGCACGCCGATCGGCAGCCGCTCGAGCGGTCCGGAAGGATCGACGATCAAAGTCTGCGCCGAGAGCAGCCGCGCCTCGACCGGGCCGGTAATCAGCCGGAACAACGCACGCGCCGCCCCCACCTCGAAGATCGGCAGCTTGTCGCCGCCATCGATTGACCTTCGCACGTCGGCTGCCAGTTTGTTGATACTCGCATTGTTCACCGCGAGGCGATAGATTTGCGCGCCCTGTCCATCGATCAGGATGCCGAAGGCGAAATTTCGCACTTCGGTGACCTTGAAGAACGCCTCACCCGGACGTAGCGCGGCGCGTACTTCTGCTACGGTGACCGGCGAATCGTCGACCGCACGGAACGAGGCGTTCGATTGCAGCTCGCCATCGATCGTCACCAATCGGCCTTCAAGAGCGTCACGTTGCCGATCGAGTTCGGCGGCGGCTGCGGCCTGGTCGTTGGGGGTCGCGGCAATCCGGAAGCGCAACCTGGTGATCTCGCGTTCCAGTTCCTCGCGATCCTGAACCTTGGCAGCGAGCGAACTGTCGGCGGTCACGACCGACTGGAGCTGGATGAACTGGCGCGCCACCGCCGGATCGCCGACCGACTGGATTGCGCGGAAGAATTTCTCGGCCGGTTCCGCCACGCGCCCGCCACGCGATTCGGCCACAAGCAGTTCGAGATACTGCTCGAGTGCGGGGGGCAAAATCGAACCCGCCGCATTCGACGCAATCAGCGATTCGATCGCCTTGTCGAATTCGGCCAAAACCATCGCCTTGGGCTGTCCGGCGCGCGAGGCCATCGCGGCCCGCTCAAGCCGGGTTTCAGCAAGCGTCGGGCCAAAGGTCGCAGCCTCGCTATTGGCACCCTCAAGGCTCGTCACCGCCATGTCGAGCGAAGCCAGCGCGGGCGCGAACTTGTTCTCTCGCGCCAGCAACCGCGCCCGCTGGCGCTCGACCCGCGAGATCAGCCAGGCAACCTGCTGCTGTTCGATCGGCTCGGCTTTGAGCACGGCGATGAATCTGTCGGCCTGTTCGAGAGCGGCCATCGATTCGCCCAGTTTGCCTTGCGCCAACAATGCCACGCTGCGCACCCAATTGGCCTGCGCGTCGACCACCAGTTGCGACAAGGCGGCGACATCGGGCGTGGCGATCACCCCGTTGCGGGCATTGCCACCACTGACTTGATTGATCATCCGGATCGTGGCCGGATCGGTCAGCGGCTGACCCGGCTCCATCGGACCCGAAGCGAGCCGGTCGAGCGCGGCGATGGCGCTGTCGAAATTGCGCCGGTTGAGCAGGTCGAGCGCGCCATAGCTGCGCCGTTTACGAACCAGCACTTCGCCGCCGGGCATCGCGGGGTTAGCGGCCAGCAGATCATCCGCCCGATTGAAATAGACTTCCGCCGAGTCGAAAAACTTCAAGTTGGAGTCGGCCAGGCCTGCGACAAGCAGCAGTTCGATCCGTTCCGCCGCCGGAGCATCGGCCGGCATCCGGCTGATTGCGTCGTTGAGCGAGCGCGAGGCTTCCATGTGCAGACCCTGGCGGATCAGCCGCAGACCCTGCCGCAAGGCACCCTCGCTGTTGGCGGCCAGCGCGCTGACCACACCTTCCATCGGGCCGTCCGCGAGCAAAGCGAGGTCGACCGCCGGCGCGCTGGTGCGGTTACGGTCTGAATTGACCTTGATCGCCCCCGCCAGAATTCGCAGCGCCACTTCGGCCGGGCCTTGCGCAGAAGGAACTGCGCTGACCCCGTACCAACGTCCCCCAAGCGGCACCGTGGTGACCACGGTTTCGAACCCGAGCAGGCTATCGAAGCAGCGCCGCGCGCGCACCGTGCCAAGCCCGGTTATCGCCGCGTCGCTCGCCGCGCCGCACTGAAGCAGCGCTTCGACCTTGTCCGCCTCGGTAGGACGGATTGCGCGGACCACGCCCAGATAGCGGTTGGCGGTAGCCCCCCGGCAGGTGATCGCATAGCTGTCGGCGAAGTGGTCGGTCGCTGCGGGATCGTCCCAATAGCGGTTGGCGATGCACGGCTCCCCGCGCGAATCGCGCCCCAGATCGAAGCTGTCGGGCGCGGCCGGCCGCTTGGCCAGCGCGGGTGCAGGGATCGCCGATACCACCAGCGCCAACGCCATTGACGGAAGCGCTGAAACCATCAGCGAACGCCGCAAACGGCGGCGCAACGTGGCGGAGATCATGGCCGGGCTTCCTCATTCTGGGGCTTGCAGTTGCCGTCTTCATCGGCCTAGCACTAATCCGGCAGTAGCGGCAGGTCGGACAGCCCGGACGCGCCGACATCGCCGAACAGCGATTCGTTGTTGGTGCCGACCACCGGATCGAACGGGATCGAGAGGTCGCCCTGGGTGCTGAAGATGTCGCCCCGGAACGCATTGAGCGGCGGCAATGGCGGCTGGCGGGTGGTGCTGGCGATGCAGCCCGAACCCGAACCGATCAGGCAACCATTAACCCGTGCAGTCAGTCGGTTGATCTGCACGAGGGTCAATACCTGATCGCCCAGCACGGCAGCGGCCGAATCGCTCACCCCGTTGATCGTTCCGAAGATCACGAACCCCTCAGCTGGTCCGAGCAACGACAGCGCCGGTTGCGAAGGAGTGCTGAGGCTGGCGATTTCCGCTCCCCCGCTGAGTGCCGACCCGCCGGTGTTCTGGAACAGGGCATAGTCGCGGTAACGCAGGGTCAGGCTGTCGGCGCGGATCAAAGCCGGATCGGTATAGGCCGTTCCGCCTTTGAGACCGTCAGGAATGTAAAGCGAGGACGTGCCGTTGGCGATGAAGTTCGTCGCCACGGTAGCCGGTGCCATGGGAGCGCCGCCCGGGGTGAGGCCGAGGTTCGCAAGGAAGCCCGCGTCCTGGCCTGCGCCGATCCGGTCGGCGCGCAGATCGAGATCGACCCCCGGCACGATCACCCGTCCGCCGCCGCTGGCGGTCGCCGCGATCCGCAGCGTCGTCGCGCGGGTCCCGTCGGCCGCCGCGCCGCCGATCCGGATAACCCGCGTGCCGGTGCCGGTGGCGGTCAGCGCGCCGGTCACGTCGATCCGCAGGGTCGCGCGGATTTCGAAACGGGTCGCCCCGCTGTCGGCATCGAGCGCCAGCGCGCCGATCCCGACGTCCTGCGCCGCGCCGGTCCCGCTGGTCCCCGCATCGAGGATCACGGTGGGCGCGTTGAGCCGGTTGACCTCGTTCTGGTCGAGCGCAAACCCGCCGGTTCCGGGCGCAGTATTGCCGAGCCGCAACGGGTTGGTCCCGCTCGAACGGTTGAGGACCGAGATCTGGCTGGCGGTGATATTACCGTTGAGGTCGGCATCGGTTGCGCTGAGCGACATATTCCGCCCCGTTGCGGTGACCGGGCCCAGCGTGGCGCGGGTCGCCGCCGCCAGCGTGACGTCGCCGCCCGAAGTGGCCGAGCCCAGAGTCAGGGTCGCGCCGGTGGCGTTGAGGTTGAGCGTGCCGCCCGAACTTGCGGTGCCGACGTTGATCGCGCCCGCCGTAACCCCGATAGTGCCAACCGTGGTCGCACTACCAAGCGATGCTGCGCTGCCGCCGGTGATGACAATGTTGCCCGCCGTGGCGGTGGTCGCGCCGGTCACGGTGACCGGACTGCCGGTGATCGTCACGGTCCGGGCCGCCGTCAGATTGGCCGCCGTGATTGCACCCGAAGCGTTGAGCAGGATGTCGTGCCCAGTGTTCGTGGCGGTCACATCGGTCAGGTCGATAGTGCCTCCGGTAACCGCGATGTCGACCGTGCTCGCACCCGAAACCGGGTCGGCCCCGCGCGTCCCATTGCCCGCCGTAATCGCCTCGGTGGTCGCAAAGCCGGTCGTGCCACGCGCGGTCAGGCTTGCGCCGTCGACCTTGCCGACGACGATCCCGCGTGCGGTCAGCCGGACGTCGCTCTCGCGCCCGGCGATGCTGCCGCCGGTCAGCTGCGAATTGGCCAGCGCGATGTTCCCCGCCGCTGCGGTGAGCGTGATCGCCTCCGAGTTGTTCGGTACCGTGCGATCCGCGTTCGACATAACGGTCAGGCGCCCCGCGCCCTTGGCGATGTCGCCGGTCATCGCGGTGATCGTCACCGTGCCGCCCGCTTGCTGGGTGCGCGCTTCGGCGTCGCCCAGCGTCACCCCGGTCCCGCCGGTGACCGTGTAGTTGCCCCCGGCCGTCACGTTGCGCTCGATTGCGGCAGTCATGCCCGCGGTAATCGCGGTGTTCATCCCCGAGGTCACGTCGCCGACCAGCTGCGCGCTGGTCCCCGCGCCCACCGTCACGGTGCCCGCACTCGCCGTCGTGGTCGACAGCAGCGTG
>Ga0105050_10009874_pt1 | contig 10589 bp, 7 predicted proteins | sample FRY01_FD_78088 | JGI IMG/M metagenome (GOLD analysis project Ga0105050, IMG submission 78088) | Freshwater microbial communities from Lake Fryxell liftoff mats and glacier meltwater in Antarctica - FRY-01 | ecosystem: Environmental > Aquatic > Freshwater > Ice > Glacier meltwater ... | reverse complement strand
GTGGCACGCACGGTCGACGGACTTTCAACCGCGGTGTCAAGCCGTGGATTTGCACTTGTGGCTGACGAGCCACGTTCGGTCGGAGGCGACGAATCGGGCCCCACGCCTTATGACTACTTGGCTGCTGGGCTGGCCGCATGCACCTCGATGACCCTGCGTATGTACGCCGACCGTAAGCAGATCCCGCTTGATGATGTCACTACCGTCGTCACGTTCGACCGCGTGCATGCCAAAGACTGCGCCGACTGTGACCACGCTGACGGACGGATTGAACAGTTCACCCGCACCGTGACCCTGCACGGTGAACTTGACCGGGTAAGCCGTGATCAGCTGCTGTTGATTGCCGAGCGGTGCCCGGTCCACCGCACCTTCGAAGGCCAGATTGAGGTCCGCACTGTCGAGGGTGTCTGAGGAGCGCTAAATCGGGCCACGTGTGACGCTGTGACGGTGATGGTGCAAAACCAGCGCGCCGTCCGTGCGCAAACCGTTTAGGACACCGGCGGTTGCGGATCATCACACCGATTAGGTTCGCCGTCGTCTGCGCCGTGAAAGACAACCTCACCTTCAGGGGTGTCAACCACGATCCGGTAGCCCTCAACGAGTGCTTGGGTGTAGACCTTGTCTGGTTCAGGGCAGCCAATAGCGCCGTCTGGCCAGGTCACTCGTTGGGCATAAACGACGGTTAGTTCGCTTGCCGGTGTGCCGTCGTTGAGTAATACGGCGACTGCCTGGCCCACTTCGTCAAGGAGTTCTGCTGAGACGTTGGCATTAGGCGGATCAGCTGATGAACTGGCTTCGGAGCAGGCTGTTAATGCCATTGCGCCGGCAAGCACACACAACAAGGGGGTGCGTATGAGCGGCCGCATAACCGGGTCCTTTGTTCGACTGATGCCGTCATCATGCCCCGTACACTTTGGTTACACAACAGCCAAAGGTCAGTGATGGGTGAAACCTCGTGGGCGTTTTTGCTGGTCGGAAGTTTCGCTGCGGTTGGTGCGGCTATGGCAATTGGCACGTTGGCGGCACTTCTGCGTTACCACCGCACAGGCGTGTTTCCCAGTGGCACACCGGATGAATCGACTGGCCGTCTGGTGTTCAAGTTGTGGCTGCGGGTGGTGATCGGTGTCGTGCTGGCAGCCATTGGCACGGTCATGTTGCTGCGTTCGGGCCTGTTGTAAAACGCGGAATATTTTCACTCGCGCGTGCGTTCATTAGGGCAAGGGCGTATCGTGTGAACGCCTTAACCCACTTTTACGAAAGTTTTGACTGTGGCAACTGTAGAGCTAACGCAAGAGACGTTTAAAGACACTGTCGACAGCAACAGCATTGTGCTGGTGGATTTTTGGGCATCATGGTGCGGCCCATGCCAGTCGTTTGCTCCGGTGTATGAACGGGTGTCTGATGACCACACTGACGTGGTTTTCGCCAAAGTTGATACCGAAGCACAGCAAGAACTGGCTTCGGCATTTGCGATTCGGTCCATCCCAACATTGATGGCGTTTCGCGATAACGTGTTGCTGTTCAATCAGGCTGGAGCTATGCCTCAGGCATCCCTTGAAGATCTGATTACCCAGATTAAAGAACTGGACATGGCAGAGATTCGCCGGCAGATGGATGCCGAACAGCATGCAGACCATGACCATGATCATGATCACGACCATGATCACGATCATCACCACTAGTCGCGTGTCATTCCACGGTTGAGCGCGTCAATGAGATACGGACGTAGGCGCACCGGTTCAACGATGTGATCGACGGAACCGACCGCCTGGGCACGTTCGATGGAATGCACCGTGTCGAACTCATGGGCCAGCTCACCGAGTTTTTCGGTACGCACGTCACGCCGGATCGTGTCCAACGCGGTCCGGCGTTCGGCGATCTGGCCAGCCGAGGCGCCACGCAACGCGTCACGGGCAGTGACCACACGCGGGTCGTTATCGGTGCGGCGGTTCACTTCGGCGGCAAAAACAACTGCAGCAGCCGGGGGGCCGCCAATTACTGAGGCATGCGCTCCGGTGAGTGCGGCAACTTCAAGCTGTGGGTTAAGCGCTTTGGAGAACACCACAAAAGCGCCGCCGTGGTAGCGAGAGATCACGACAAACACGATTGGCCCGTCAAAGTTCACGACAGCCCGGCCAATTTCTGCGCCGTATTCAAGTTGCAGTTCGCGCAACGATTCAGGTGAACCGTCAAACCCTGACAGGTTGGCCAGAATCACAGCAGGACGAACACCGCTGGCCACATTTAACGCGCGCGCCAGTTTCTTTGATGCCCGGGGGAACAACGTTCCGGCCGTAAATTGTTCTGGTCCATCGGCCGCAAGCACGCCATGTCGTGGCAGCGGGTGCGATTCGATGCCAATCAATGTCACCGGTATCCCGCCAATATGGGCGTCATACACCACCGTCATCTCCGCATCAGCCATGTCACGCCAGCGTTCTAATGGCGCATGATCCTGATCGCGGGCAGCGTTTAACACGGTGCGGATATCAAACGGTTTTTTGCGTCCCGGGTTGGTGTCTTCGGTGAAGATTTCACCCACCGTTGTGAAGCTAAATTCGGGCAGTTCATGCGGGTAACTACGGATGTCGCGGTCGTGTGGGTCAGTGGTTGGTGCCGGGCGTGGGAAACGTTCGCCTGGGGCACGGTAGCTGTGTGCATAGTGGGCAAACAGCACCTGGCGGGCACCTTCAAGATCAGGTGCCCAGTACTGGGCTTGACCGTTTGGCCCCATGACACGGTCGTAGCCGCCGATGCCAAAGTTGTCTTCTGCCGACACGCCACCGGAGTAGTCAAGCGCCTGCTTGCCGGTGAGAACCATCGCCGAATCGGGCGTCATGACAAGAATGCCTTTGGTGTGCATCAACATGGTGGCTTCGGCATTCCAGTAAGGCTGTCCGCCCACGTTGATGCCGGCCACAATCACGTTAATTTCGGCACCGGCTTGCGTGAAGGTGATGATGCGGCGCAGTACCCGGGCAATCCAGTCCATATTTTCGGTGCCCGAGTCCATCGCGATACGTGCACCCGAGGACACAGCAAACCATTCGACGGGTGCATCATGTTCGGCCGCTAAATCCAGTGCCGCCAGAATCCGTTTCCCCTCGCCTTCGCCAATAGAGCCAAGTCCGCGGGTGGGATCGCCAAGAATGGCAACCCGGGTCATGCCTTCGGGATAACGGGCCGTTGGGGTGGTGACAACACCAACGACCACGCCAGCCTGGTTTTGCGCATAGGGACGTTCCACAGGCTGCAAGACGTCGGATTCGTTTAAGTCGTATTCAACGAACGTGCCTAGCGTTTCTGGCGTGTCGGGACTTTGAATCAACAGCGGGATGAGCGCGTACGGGTACACGCTGCCACGTTGACGGGCACGGATAACTTTGCGGGCCAACTCGTCGATGGGTTCAAGCGGCTGGGTTGGCGGTGCAGTGATCTGGAAGGTGAAACCTTGACCTGGCGGGCGAGACATGCGCGCCGTTACCGTCTGGGCTTTGCCGTCTGCCTGAATGGCACGCGCCTGAACGGTGACCTGTTCAATCCCAAGCCCATCTGTGGTGGCTGCGAGACGGCGAATGACGGGTGTAAGTTCGCTAATAGGGGCGTCTACGTCGGGCCAGATGGTCAGAATGACGCGGTTCCAGTCGGGCATGTCCTCGGGGGTGAAGCCGGCGCGGGCACGTCGAATTTCACCCAGACATGACGCGAGCACTTCTTCTAATTCTGGCAACGCGCTGATGTTGCCAGCGGCGTCACGGTTGGGGGTTAAATCGCGGACTTCGGCTAACGCAAACAGGCGTGAATCGTCAGGGAAGTCGCGGGCCACCCCGTTGAATAAATACACCCCGTTTTCTTGGGTGGGTAGCCGGGTTAAATCAAATTTTTCGAAGCGCCACAGATTTAGCCGGCTGGCAATCAGCGGATGGATGCCGCGCAGGTAGCGGCGTTCTTGATAGCCGTTTGGGGTGCGCCCAAACGTGAGGTGTTCTACGGCTGGCCGTTCCAAAGCGTCAGCGTCACCGGGGGCGACAGTGACTGTCACGGTGATGCGGCGCAGTGTTGTCGGTAGCACGACAGTGTTTAGGTCGGCTTCTAAACCGGCGGCCAACAGGTCAAGTGCTGTGGGTGCGTCGGGCCAGCTGACATACACGTCAGCGACACAGCCGCCGTCTTGTAAGCCGTCAACGGTGGCAAAGCGTCCAACGGTTGCAAAGGCGTCGACTAAGTCGTCAGCGGTGGCGGACACGGCGATGACAAGCCCGTCGCCTCGGGCGTCGTGGACTTTGGCTATGACCACGTCACGGTTAGCGTCGTGACCGGTTGTTAACCCGTTGATGGTGCGGCTGCGGTAGTAACGGCGGGTGAGCAGTTCAAGCATCGAGGCACGTTCACCGCCGCGCAGATTCTGATCGGCCAGTAGGCCAAGCATCGGTTCAGGTGAGGCAATCAGCATCTGCATCACCGTGTCACGTGCCTCACCGGTAAGGCGGGCTAAGTCTTTAACGCCAGAACGAATTTTGGTGTAGGCGACGTCACGTTGCGCATCGATGCGCGGCTGGTCAAAACAGCGGTAGCGGGCGCGACGGGCCAAGTCACCCACAGCGGGGTAACGCACCCGAGTGGCAACGATGACCCGGTCAAGGGTGTCGCGTAACTGTTCGGCCAGGACATTGTCGCTTGGCCGTGGTGTCGAGAGGCGACGTTCCAGCAGGTGCAAGATCGCCGGCAGTGCCGCGGTTGCCCGTTGCTGGGCGAGATACACCCGAAACAGTGCCTGTTCTAACGCGTCGGTGTGTTCAAGTTCGGTGACGTGATACTGCTGGAGAACTTGACCGAGTTTGGCGACAAAGGTGTCGGGCAGATTCTCTGCGGCAACATCGAGTGTGCGCAGGTAGGCATGAAGATATTCACGGGCGCTGTGCGTGTCGCTTACGTCATCTTCATCACCTAACCGGCGGTTACGTGACAGGGATGCGATATCGGCAAACGCGCGCAACACACGCAGTTCGGCTTGCAGCAGTTCGTCGCTTAGCGGTGCATCCGACAAGATGGTCAGATAGTGGTTTACCCGGTCTAAAGGAATGTCGTAGCCAAGTACCAGACGGCGCAGGCTATTAACTGCAGCACTGACGTTTTGGGCGCCTGGTCCTTCGGGGCGTGAAAGACCGGCAAGGCTTACGGTCGCCACTGAGTCTGCTTTGTCATCGTTACTGACCGCATCGATACGCGCTAAAGGCGATCCGCCGTCAAGTTGGGTGCTGGCGGAGGCATAAACCTCAGAGACAACACCGCTAAACGGAGCGACGATGCGCGTCTCCATTTTCATGCTTTCAATCACCGCAATTGTCGCCCCGGCATCAACGGTGTCACCTGGTGCGACTAACACCGACACGACGACACTGGGCCCGGGAGTGCGAATCAGGCCGGCATCATCATGGGATACCCGGTGGGGAACCCCGTCAATTTCGACCAGAAGGTCCGCTCCTTGACGCAGCGACACGACCCGGAAACGGTGCTGTTCGATCGCGATGCGCCGTTCAAACGCGCTCAGTGGATCGACCGTGGCTAACAGGCGTAGCCCGTCATGGTCAATCAGATAACGGTTAGGGCCGGTTAAGGACACGTTGAGCCGGTAGGCGGCACCGTTTAGGCGCAAATCTACGGTGCGTACCGGTTCAAAAGCAGTGTGTGGTCGCCCGCGGGCTGCTGCCGCTAAAAACAGGTTACGTTCACGTTGGGCGTCAGCGTCATAGGCGTCAATGGCGGCAACAATGAGAGCCACGTCGCTGTGCGCCTCCGAGCGCAACGCGTCATCGGCGGTGAGCCGGTCAAGCCATTTGGTGTCAAACGTGCCTGCGATCACTGTGGGATGGTCGATTAATGCGGCCAGAAATGCCCGGTTGGTGGTGCCACCTTCGATTAGCACGGTGGTTTGGGCTAACGCGCGACGCATGCGCCGTAACGCGTCGTTGCGGGTGGCGCCGTACGCGATGATTTTGGCAATCATCGAGTCAAAGTCGGGCGGGATGTGATCGCCTTCAGCGACACCGGTGTCGATGCGTAAACCGGGGCCAACCGGGAGGCTGAACCGTTCGATGCGGCCACTTGCCGGGGCGAACCCGCGGTCAGGATCTTCGGCGTTTAGCCGCACTTCGATGGCATGCCCTGTAGGTTCTGGCGGGGTCGGGCCTGGTAGTGCTGCGCCGCTTGCGACCTGAAGTTGCAACGCGACCAAGTCGATGCCGGTGGTGATTTCTGTGACCGGATGTTCGACTTGCAGGCGGGTGTTCACTTCTAAAAAGGCGAACAGGTCTTGTTTGGGTTGGTAGAGAAACTCGACGGTTCCGGCACCCACATAGCCCACTTGTTGAGCTAACTGGCAGGCGGCTTTTTTTAACGTGGCAACATGTTCTGCTGTCAGCGCAGTGGACGCGGACTCTTCAATTACTTTCTGGTTGCGTCGCTGCAACGAACAGTCGCGCACACCGGGCGCCCATACGGTGCCATAAGCGTCGGCGATGATTTGCACTTCAACATGCCGTGCATCTGCGACCACCCGTTCCATAAATAGGGTGCCGTCACCAAATGCACGTTCGGCTTCGGCTTTAGCGCGGGTAAATGCGTCGTCAATTTCGTCAGCTTTGGTGACCATGCGGATGCCACGGCCGCCGCCGCCGGCGCTAGCTTTGATCATCAGCGGATAACCGATGTTGGCCGCATGTGTGTGCGCGTCGGCCGGGTCAGTCACCGGACCTTGTGACCATGCGGCGACGGGCACGCCGGCTTTTTCTGCGAGTATTTTCGCACCGATCTTGTCGCCAAGGGCACGCATCACCGCAGCTGAGGGGCCAATGAAGGTCACATCTATGGAGGCGCACAGTTCGGCAAAGCCTGGATGTTCAGCCACAAAACCCCAGCCCACCCACGCCGCATCGGCGTGGGTGGCAATGAGGGCTGCTTTAAGCACGTTGTAGTCAAGATAGGGGCTGACAGCCGGTGCCGGTTCGCCAGGCCCTGGGCCAATCTGGATTGCCTCGTCGGCTTCACGGACAAACATGGCGTGACGTTCGGCATGTGTATACAGCGCAATCGTGCGTGGCCGTGGCGCGCCGTCAGTGTCTAGTTCATGGACCGCATGAATAAGCCGGACGGCCGGTTCGCCCCGGTTGATGATTGCAATGCGGCTGAACACGCATGTACTCCTACAGGTAGACCGTTTTGTCAGGGTGACGCATCGTAGACGGCGCTAGGCCAATTGCCCGATTACAGCTGATAGTGGTTGATGTCACCGATGGTTTTGACCGACAGTTCGCCGCGTAACACCAGCACGTCAAGGTGATGGGCCGTTTCGATGGTGGCCAGCATGCTGTTGAACGCATCGAGCGTGTCAAACGGAAATTCGCGACGTGTCCAGGTGAGCTGTTGGGCGGTCTGGTACGCGGTGGATGCGCCGTTTGCGATGGCTTCGTGGGTTCTGGCTAGCCGTAGTTCGTGGTGCAGTTGTAACGCGGTGACGCGCGCGTGACTGCTGTCGGTGACAGGGCCGTGCGCGGGAAGCAACATCAAATCGGCCAGTTGGGCAATCCGGTCAAGCGACTGCAGGTAGTCCTGCAAAGGCGCGATGCCTGGCTGTTTTTCAAAACCGATTGACGGGGTGATGTGGGGCAAAATGTGATCGCCGGAAAACAACAGGCCGTGATTAAAGTCGGCGAACACCACATGTCCGCGCGTGTGCCCTGGGGTGTGCAGAGCCGTTAACGTTCGGTTGGGGGTGGTGAGTTCTTCCCCGTCGGTGATCCAGGCGTCAGGCAGGGCCCAGTCTTCGGTTTTCACGGCGTTGACGAGCATGGCGTTGCGCACGTCGGTGACGATCGCTTCGGCACCGCAACGGATCAGCACGTCCAGTTGTGAGGTGAGCGTGAGCGCACCGGGAGTGGACAGGTCCCGCATGGAGTGTTGCTCATGGATGCCAAGGGCCACGTGGGTGCCGCATTCGCGACGAATCACGGCCGCTTGCGTGTAGTGGTCACGGTGCGCGTGGGTGATCAAAAAACGGCTGATGTCGCGCACGTCGCGGTCGATGGTGGTGAGCGCCGCATCCAGTTGGGTGCGGGCAGCGTCAAGGGCCCAGCCGGCGTCGATCAACGTAAGGTCGGTGTCGGTGACTAGCGCATACACGTTGACGGCTTTGAGTCCGTCGCTGGGAAGCGGAAGCGGGATCCGATACACCCCGTCGGTCACTTGATGTGCGCCAGGGGTTGTCCAGTCGGCAGGCTCCACGCAGTTTCCTTTACGTCGTATCACACAAGCACACCCGCACGTTGCGAGCACATCACGGGCAAGGATAGACCGGTTGCCGCTAGGTCACATTGCGCGCGTTGCGGGCAGCCCGTTGCCACCATTTGTGCAGTTCACTAACAAGCATCACAGCGGCACACACCAAGCCGATACGCCACCAGCCGCCGCTAGCAAACGGGGCAATTCCAAGCAGGCTTTGTAGCGGACGAAAATGCAACGCTGCCAGGTGCATGCTTAACGCGACGATGCTTGAGGCAAGCAGCGGACGGTTGCCGCGAAAACGGGTGTGAAACACCGACTGGGTGGTTGAACGAACGTTATACACGTGGGCGGCCATACCCACCACCAGGGCGGTTAGTGCGGTGACACGTTGCTTTCTTGAGGGTTGCGTGGTGGTTTGTCTACTACAGCCGGTTCGGCCGGTTCTTGCGTTCAGACAGAACCGGCCGACCTAGTGTTATTTCGGCGATGCGCCCCGTTTTCCGCCTGTGCCGGTTAGCGCAGGATGGCGGGCCGTTCAGTGTGGAAACCGGTGACGCTCTGGTAGGCCACCGCGGCACGCAACAGCAGGGCGTCGTCCCACGGTTTGGCTGCCAACTGGATGCCAACAGGCATACCGTCGCGGTCAAATCCGCTGGGAACCGACAGCGACGGCAGTAACGCCAATGACAAAGGCATCGTGAAACGGGCTACCTCTTTTGTGGTGGCCAGCATGTCGGCACCTTCTGCTGAGGGCGTAAGCACAGGGCAGGCTGGGGTGATTAACAGATCAACGTTGGCAAACAGGGCCGTAAACTGGGCGATCCAGTTGTGTTGGAACGTTTGCGCTGTCACGTAATCAAGCGCAGTGGTGAGATAGCCGAGCATGATCCGGTCATACACGTCTTCGCCGAACAGTTCCGGCTGGTTCTCGAGGCGTTCTCTATGGTAGGTGGCAACGTCGGCATGCAGCAGCGTGCGGTACTGCTCGGGCGCCTCGTCAGCGTCGGTGATCGCGATTTCAACTAGTTCTGCACCTAGACCTTCAAGCACACTCAACGCCGTTTCGCTGGCGACAGCCACGTCAGGATGCACATTTTCGAAGAAGAATCCGCGCGGCACACCGACCCGTAGCCCTTTAATGCCGTCAGTTAGGCCGTTGAGAACATCGTCGCCACGACGGTTGACTGAGGTCGGATCGTGGGGATCAAAGCCTTGGGTTGCGGCCAGCAGTCGGGCCGTGCCAATCGCCGAGTAGGCCAACGGTCCAACCGTGTCAAATGCGGCACTAACCGGGATGGTGCCACGGTTAGACACGCGACCTAATGTGGGGCGCATGCCAACGACACCGTTGATGGTGCCCGGGATGCGCACAGAACCGGAGGTGTCTGTGCCAAACGCACCCACACACATTTCTGCGGCGACTGCAGCACCAGATCCACCTGAAGATCCACCGGGGATGCGCGACACGTCCCACGGGTTGCGGCAGGCACCATGGTGAAGGTTTTGCGATGTCCCGCCCATGGCGAACTCGGCCATGTTGGCTTTCAGAATAGGAATGCCGCCGGCAGCAAGAATTTTGTCGACAACCGGCGCGTTCGTGTCGGGGACCCGGTCAAAAAAGAACTTTGATCCCGCTGTCGAACGCACTCCGGCCGTGTCGATGTTGTCTTTTAATGCGATCGGCATGCCGTGCAGAACACCAAGCCATTCGCCTCGGCCTGCCGCCTCGTCACAGTTGCGGGCCAGGCGCAGCGCATCGTCAGCCATCACAGTGATAGCGATTTTGTGGGTGTCGTTATGGGCTTGGATGTTGGCCAGGCACGCCTCAACGGCGGCAGTGGCGTTAGAAAACGAACTCACAATAAGTCCTCTCTTGAGGCCATGGGGAGGCCAGATAAGACGAAACCTATGGCTTGTCGGTCGCAAGCGTCAATATCGGACGTTTTGCGCTGTGCGGTTGGTGGACAACGGCAGCGCTGATACGGCCTGGTGCCAGCCGGCAAGATGCTGGCAGCGGCGACTGGTGGGCCAGATGCGCAACGGGGCTTATGTGCCACTGGTTTCTTTCCGGCGTTTGGGCGACCAGAGTGAACATGACACAGGTGCGTGACGACATCACCCACGCGAGCGTCTGCTGTGATGTATTAGCGGGCTGACTGTGGGTCCTAAGTTGCCCTGCAGAAAGCATCGGCGGCAGGCGACGATTAAGACGATTTTCTGGCCGGTTGCTGCAGCACTATTTTGGGTGCGCAGCATGATCTTTTAGGCCCACGAAATACTGACTTGGGGGGGGGGGGGGGAAACGGGGT
>Ga0105050_10009869_pt1 | contig 10592 bp, 12 predicted proteins | sample FRY01_FD_78088 | JGI IMG/M metagenome (GOLD analysis project Ga0105050, IMG submission 78088) | Freshwater microbial communities from Lake Fryxell liftoff mats and glacier meltwater in Antarctica - FRY-01 | ecosystem: Environmental > Aquatic > Freshwater > Ice > Glacier meltwater ... | reverse complement strand
CGACTACCTCCGCCGCGAGTACGACGACCTCCGCCGCGAGTACGACGACCTCCGCCGCGAGTACGACGACCTCCGCCGCCCCATGTTCCTCACCCCAGCCCACCAGTGGGGGGACATTTGGCGGTTCGACCCACCCAGGGAACGCACTCATCCGACCGAAAAGCCTATCGGGTTGATCGGCCAGATTGTCGAAGTGAGTAGCCGGCCCGGTGATGTGGTCCTCGACCCGTTCATGGGCTCGGGCACGACGTTGGTTGCCGCCAAGAACCTCGGTCGCCGCGCGATTGGCATCGAGCTCGAAGAAAAATACTGTGAGGTCGCGGCTACACGGCTGAGTCAGGAAGTGCTGGCGCTATGACCGCGCCCGTGCGCTGGCTCGCCGATCGGCTCCAGTTTCTGACCCGCGGCGACGTGATCGTGGATCTGCATGTCTATGGTGGGCTGTTGCTTGCAGGTGTCGGAGGGTGGCATATTTCCCGGCCGTGGACCTGTGTCGTCGGCGGCCTCGTGCTCGCAGCGCTTGGGTTCGTGAACGCGGCACCACGGAGGACCGGATGATTCTCGATAGGATGCGCGCCGCAGTTCCCTGGGGCCCGTTCGACGATCGGTGGTACTCTGCCGATCCGTCATCGTCCCAGACGTTCGCCGGATTCGCGGTCGGACCCGACACCGCGGCGCGCGTCAGCACCGTATTCGCCTGCAACTCCCTCCGCGCCGACACTCTCGCCACCCTGCCCTGCATCCTGTACCGCCGGCTCGACAACGGCGGGAAGGAGCGGGCCCGCGATCATCGGTTGTATCGGGTCGTCCGCCAGCGGCCGAACGCGTGGATGACGGCGGCCGACTTCTTCGGGTTCGGGGAGTGGCACACGGGGATGCGGGGCGGGATCGTGAACGAGATCCGCGACCTGGGCCGGCGCGGGGTCGAGCTGATCCCGCACCACCCGTCCACCGTCACAGCCTCGCAGCTGTCGACCGGCCGGATGCGCTACGAGATCCGGAACCCGAAAACAGGCGAGGCGCGGACGCTGCTGCAGGACGAGGCGTTGCAGGTTCGCGACCTGAGCATGAACGGGATCGAGGGGATCTCACGGGCCGCGCTGGCGCGGGAAGCGATCGCGGTCGCCGCGGCGGGGGAAGCGTTCGTCGGGGGCTTCTTCAAGAACGACGCCACCGGCCGGCTGGTGCTCGAGCACCCTGGCACGCTGCCCAACAAAGAAAAGCGGGATGAGCACGAGCAGGCCGTCCGCGAAGCCTACCAAGGCTGGCAGAACGCCCGCCGGCCGATGATCACATATGGCGGCATGAAGGTGACCGAAATCGGCGGGGCGAAGGATGAAGGATTCATCGTCGACCCGCGGAAGTTCCAGGTGTCCGACGTCGCCCGGTTCTGGCGCGTCCCCGGCTTCATGATCGGCCTCGAAGAAAAAAGCACCTCGTGGGGCTCCGGGCTGGGTGAGCAGAAACAGGGGTGGGTCGACTTCACGATCCGCCCGATTGTGACCCGGTGGGAACAGGCCATGAATCGTGATTTGTTGTTCGAGGAAGAGCAGGAGGAGTACTTCTTCGAGTTCCTGCTGGCCGACCTGCTCCGCGGCGACCTCACGAGCCGGACGGAATCCCTTGCGGTCCAACACGATCACGGCGTCGTCAGCCCGAACGAATGGCGCCGGTTCGAGAATATGAACCCGCGCGACGATGGCGACGTGTACCTCGAGACGCCCCGCGGCGCCGCCCCGAACCGCGCGCAGACTCCTGCTCCGGGTCCTGATCCGGGCCCCGAGCCAGCGGCGACGATCGTACCCGCGCCCATGATGGCCGATGCGGCCCGCCGGATCGTTGCGCGGGAGGGTCGGGACATCCGCGCCCGCCGGCCGGACGGTGCGGCGGCCCGCGCGGCCTGGTACCCGAAGGCGCTGGCGAAGCGCCGCGACTACCTGCTGTCTGTGCTGGACCCGCTGGCGCAGCTGGTCGGCCTCGACGGCACCGCGCTCGCCGACGTCGCGAACCGAGTGGACGCAGGCGCCGTGCTGCTCCTCGATCAGGGCCACAGCGACGAGGGATGGCAGGTTATGAGAGAAGAGGAAGTCTTGGCGGTGATCACCGCCGCATTCCAGAGCCCGACCGTGGCGCTCGCAGCCTGAAGGGGGTTGTTTCAATGCCGAACCTATCCCAGATCCTGCAGGCCGTCAGCGGCCAGCCCCTCGCGGTGGATCCGCGATTTTTGGCCACCTTCTCCGGCCTGATGCGCCAACGCAGCACGGGGCGGAGGTTCACCGCCGAGGAGTTTCACGCCGAGCTTGGCGTGCCGATGGCGGCCGAGCGGGGGCCGTCGCGGTCGCGCCCGGCGGGGATCGCTGTCATCCCGGTTTACGGCGTCGTCTCCAACCGCGGCCGCAGCATGGGCGCTTCGGCTGAAGCGATCGGGGCGGAGTTCCAGGCGGCGCTCGCCGACGACCGCGTCGACGGGATCCTCTTCGATGTCGACTCGCCCGGCGGGACGGTAACCGGGGTGCCGGAACTGGCCGAGTTGATCCGCGCCAACCGGAAGGTGAAGCCGACCATGTCGATCGCGAACGGGTTGGCCGCCAGCGCCGGCTACTGGATCGCCAGCGCCGCGGACGAGGTGTGGATGGCGCCGAGCAGCTCCGTCGGGGCGATCGGCGTCTACATGATGCACGAAGACCTGAGCAAGGCACACGAGATCGCGGGCGTCAAGGTCACCGCGATCAGCGCCGGCCGGTTCAAGACCGAGGGCGCCGACTTCGCGCCGCTGTCGGATGAGACCCGCGAGTTCCTGCAGGCCCGGGTGGAGGAGGCGTATAGCTGGTTCGTCAAGGACGTGGCCGCCGGCCGCCGGGACACGCAGGCCAACGTCCGGGCCGGCTACGGTGAGGGCCGAGTCCTCCACGCTGCCGCGGCCCTCAAGGCGAAGTTGGTGGATAGGATCGGGACGTTCGACCAGGCCCTCGAGCACCTGTCGCAGCGGGTGAACACCCCGCGTCGTGGTGCCCGGGCGGACATCCTCCGCGAGCGTATGGCTCTTGACGCGGCCGCGGCAGGCTTGTAATTTGCTCGATGTTGGCAAGTCGCCGGACGGGATGACGCCTTAGCGCTCCTCGACGGTCGATGCGCCGCAGACAACCGTAGGTTTTTTCACCGTCACGCCTTAGCGGACGGGATACGCGAATGAGAGTTGATTCGCGGTTCCGGTACCGCTTTTGTCGTTTCCGGCCCCGCCACACTATTCGCTGATCCCGTCCGCTCCCAAGCCTGGGGAGTATACTCGGATGAAGCGACTCGCCAAGTACTTGACTCAGCACGCCGACATTCGCGCGAAGATGGGGCAGATCCTCGACACCGCCGGGGCGGCCGACGACGGCCGCCTGAGCGCTGATCAACAGATCGTGTACGACGGGCTGAAGGCGACGCTCGCCACGCTCGACGGCTCGATCGCGCGGGAGAAGGAACTCGACGCGGCCGAGCGGAACGCTCTCGCCATCAGTCGGATACATGGCGACGGTCCCCTGGTGGTCACCAACATCGTCGATAACCCGGCTGAGCAGCCGTTCGCCTCGCTGGGCGAGAACCTGCAGGCCGTCATCATCGCGGGCTCGCCCCGCGGGACGCGGATCGCGGGGATCGAGGGCGGCACGATCGACCCTCGTCTCTACGGCGCCGCGACAGGCGGGTCGACGGGCGTCGGCGCGGACGGCGGGTTCCTGGTCCAGAAGGACTTCGTGCCCGACCTCCTGAAGGATGGCTTCGAGTCCGGCGTGCTGGCGAGCCGGTGCTCGCAGCACGAGGTATCGGCGCAGTCCGACGGCCTCGAGGTGCCCTACATCGACGAGACGAGCCGTGCGACCGGCTCGCGCTGGGGTGGGGTGCAGGTCTACCGGGCGGCGGAAGCCGACACCGTGACCGCGACGAAGCCGAAGTTGGGGCTGTGGTCCGTGCGGCTCGAGGACATGCTCGGGATCGCCTACCTGACCGAACGACTCATGCAGGACGCCGCCGCCATGTCGGGGGTCTTCTCCGAGGCGTTCGTCGACGAATTCGGATTCAAGCTCGATGACGAAATCTTCCGCGGCAACGGTGCCGGGCAGTGCATCGGCGTCCAGGACGCCGCCGCGACCGTGAGTCAGGCCAAGGTCACGGGGCAGGCGGCCGCGACCATCCTGTCCGACAACGTCATCAGTATGTGGGCCCGCGTGCTTCCGCGGTCGAAGTCCCGGGGTATCTGGGTCGTCAACAGTGAGTGTGGCCCGCAGCTGCAGAAGATGTTCATCCCGCTCGGCGTCGCCGGCCAGCTGATCTACATGCCGCCGGGTGGCCTCTCGGGCTCGCCCCACGCCAGCCTCTTCGGCCGGCCCGTCATCGAGATCGAGCACTGCTCCGCGCTCGGCACCAAGGGCGACATCGCGTTCCTCGATCTCAGCCAGTACAAGCTCGTCCGCAAGGGCGGCATCAAGCAGGACGAGTCGATCCATGTCCGGTTCCTCTACGCGGAGCGCACGCTGCGCTGGATGACCCGTGTCAACGGCGCCCCGAAGCTCAAGGCCGCGATCACGCCCTACAAGGGCTCGAACACCCTGTCCCCGTTCGTCACTCTGGACACCCGCGCCTAAACGTCGCGTAAACCAGCAGGAGAGGCTGTTATGACGCAACTCATTTTGGAGCGGTCGCAACTGGAGATCGGTCTCGTGCCGGTCGCGGACGCCTTCGCCGGTACCGTCTCGAGCGACGTGGTCAGTTTCGCGCGCCACGAGCGCGTTCGATTCCTCGTCTTCTGGGGGGTCGGGGCGACCGGGACCGTCACGCTCACCGTGGAAGCCTGCGACAATGTGACCCCGAGCACCACGTCCGCCGTGCCGTTCCGGTACCGCCGGCTCTCGGCCGCTGGTCAAGCGCCGGGGGCGATCACCGCGGTCGCGGCAACCGGCATTCTGACGACCGCGGGCTCGGATCAGATTTACGAATGCGAGGTGGCCGCCGAGGCGATGCTGGCGTCGGGCTACGGATTCGTGCGTCTCAAGTCGATCGAGTCGGTCAATTCGCCGATCCTCGGCGGGATCCTGATCGAGATGCTCGACGCGAAGTTCGCGGGCAGCACCCACGTCACGGCGACCGCCTGAATCGGAGAACTGAGCAATGACTTTCATTAATCCTGTCGGCAACGACCCACAGGCATGGACCTCGATCGGGTTGGGGTTCCGGGTCGACAAGGCGGCGGCCACGCTGCCGGCAACGGCGACGCAGAACCTCTTTACCGTCTCCGGTGGCAGGGTTGCCATCCGGGCGATCGTCGGCGAAGTCACCGTGATCGTCCAGACGCAAGCCTGTAACGCGAAGCTACGGTCGACGCCGACGGTCGGGACGGTCCTCGACCTCTGCGGCGTCCTGGACATCAGCGCCGATGAGGCCGGGACGCTCTACGGGATTACCGGCACGTTCGCCACGGCCCTGGTCGGTGCGAATGCAGGTGGCTCGGTCCTGCCGTCCCTGCCGGTGGTCGTGCCCGTGGGCGTGATCGGGCTGAACACGTCGGCCACCAACACCGGCGCGACCAAGTGGACGCTCTGGTACGTGCCGCTCGACGAGGGCGCGCTCGTGGTCTCGGCCTAACAGGCCACGGGCCCGGGAACTCGCATGGCCGATCTCGTCTCGTCGTCACAGGTGACGGACTACCTCGGCCTCACGGCGGCGGATCCCGTCGCCCTTGACCTGGCCGATCGCGTCGAGTCGCTCCTCGCGGAGCAGTGTGGACGCGCGGATCGGCCGTTCGCCGCCGCGACCGCCAGTCGCACGGAAGTCCATGACGGGACCGGGACGACCACACTCTGGCTCGACTATCCGCTGGCGGCGCTGACGAGCATCAAGCTCGGGGTTGATCCCAGCCTGCCGGTCGAGACGCTTGCTGTTGCTGACCTTGACGTCCTCTCTGCGGTGGTGGGGTTGCGCCAGGTCTTCCGCCGCGACGGTGTGTTTGGCCCCGCGGGGAAGCGGCGGTATGTGCAGGTGGTCTACGACCACGGGGAGGACCTACCGAACACCGGGGGTCAGGCCGTGCTCGAGATGACGGCCGCGCTCTGGCGCCGGAAGGGTCTCGAGGGCGTTACCTCGGAACGGCTCGGCGGCTATGCGGTCACCTTCGCGGGAGGCGACCGCGTGCAGGATCTCGCGGAGTCGCTGCCGGTCTGGCGCGCGTTCGTGCAGTCCCACGGGGTGCTCGTATGAGTCAGATCGAAGGGATCATCCGCAAGCCGGGAATCCGGGCGGCGGTGTATGTCGGGACTGAGACCGAATCGGCCGACGGCAACACATACATGGCCGCGCCCTGGACCGAACGCGGATCGAATGTTCCGGTGAACATCCAGCAGCCGACGGCCGAGCGGGTCGCCCAGCTCTTCGGGACCGGCTACCCGGTCGAGGCGATCGGCTACGCACTGCCCGATGCCTTCGTCGAAGGCGACCGTTTCCTGGTCACCGCGGGCCCGTTCTTGACCGAGCGGTATGAGGTGACGAAGCGCGTGCGGCATCGGCAGGGATCAGGTAACGACCACGACGAGCTTGCGCTGGACACCACGGACGAGGTGTTCCCATGAGCGGTCGATTCAGTCTGGTCGGTCAATTGGGTTCCGTCTCGCAAGGGCTGCGCCTGCTGGAGCAGGACCTCTCGGGTGCCAAGAGCCCCGAGATCCGCGCCGCCGCCAAGGCCCTCCGCAAGCACGTCGCGCGGGTGCTCAACACGTCAGGTGGGGCGCGCGTGGTCCCAGGCGGCCCGAAAAACAAACGGAAGTTTCGGGCAATCGGCGGGACGCCGTCACGCCCCGGTCAGCCCCCACGTCGGCAGACCGGGAAACTTAGGAAATCGGTCATCCAGGGGCCGGTCGCCACGGGGCGCCGGATCGCCGTGATGTGGTTCACCGGGCAGATCCTCGAGCAGGGCGTCGACACGTCCACCACCCCGCGGAGCGGTCGGCGCCGGCGCCGGGGTGGCGTGGCCCGTCGACAGATGCGAATCGCGGCGCGGCCGTTCATGGCCCGCGCCTTGGCGAACGCACAGTCGGAGATGGTCGGCGTTGTCGCGAGTCTGGGCGAAGCCCGCGCGCTCCGAGCGGGTGCCTGATGGCGACCGCCGTAGTGCAGCTGATCCGCGAGGCGATCGTGGCGATTCTCTCGGCGAACGCCACCGTGATCTCGCTTTCGGGCGGCACGGCGCGGATCGTCGACCGCGGCACGATCGGTCCCGCCGTGAACCTGCCCGCTGTCGCCTACGAGTTGTTGACCTATTCGCCGGCGACCGGCCACGCGGCCGTGCTCCTGACGGCCTTTTCTGCTGCGCCCGCGGATGCTATGGGCGCCGCGTGGGAACTGGACGATGCCGCCCGGTTGGCGCTGACCCAGACGGCGTTCGCGGTGGAAAGTCTCGACATCGCGGTCGGCGAGGGCGAGCCGCAGGATAGCACAGAGGTCGAATTGATCGACCTGGGAAAACCGAACCTTCGCCAAGCGGATTGGCTGGTTCCGCTCATGATCGCGGACTGAATCACCTCGGACTTTAGGAGTACTGCACCATGGCACTGACCACCGATATTTCGCGATCGATCCGCAAGCTCACGTCCCTCGTGCGGTACCAGGTCGCCACGGGCACTATCGGCGACACGACGGTCGCGGTCGCCACGACGCGTAGCGCGGTCTCGGTCGCGATCGCCGGGATAACGAACTTTACGACGGCCGATCCGGTGTTCATCATCGGCGGCGGCGGGTTCGAGTTGATCTCGGCGATCGGCGCCCCGAACGTTACCCAGACGATCACAAACCAGAAGATTCACTTCATTCATCCGGTTGGCTCCCGGTTCGTCGAGGCGGTGGTCTACCCACTGGGTAAGATCGCCAAGGGCACGGCCAAGCTGACGGGCGCCAAGCCGGTGACTAATATCTTCTCGGATGTCGACGACGGCTCGATCGGCGCGATCGACGGCAACCGAACCTTCGGCATGGCGTTCGGGCTGTACGAGCAGACAGCTCAGGCGCTGCAGGTGGCCTTCGGTGACACCGAGGACACGATCGGCGCTGGCACCAACGCGGATCCGTTCCAGGGTGCGGTCGGCGACCCCAACGTCATCGCGCCCCTGCCCTACCTGGCGTTCCGCGCTACCGGCCTACTGCAGGGCGGCCGGGTGTTCGAGGTCGACTTCCTCGATGGCCACATGGAAACCAGCATCGACTCGCCGCTGGACGGCCGCGACGCGCCGCCCGTGCTGTCGTGCGCCGTGACCTGTCAGCACATCCTGTGGCGGATCAAGGCGTAAATGGATGGCGTCTCCGCGCTCCGATCTCGGGACGATCCGCGGACTGCGGAGGCGGTGCTCACTCTTTCGCGCTGAACTCGCGGACCGGGGCACGCCGGGGGAGGTCCTGCGCGACCATTGGCTGGGGGGTGCGGCGAACACCGAGCCCGGTCTCGCTGGCTGGATCTACTGTTACGGCAGCTACCGCACCCTGCTGGACGGCGGGTCGCTGACGCCAGCGGCCACCACGGCGCCGGACGATGCGCTCGAGCAAGTCCTCATGGACGCCGCGCGCGATGTCCCGCAGTCCGTCGACTTGGTGGATCCGGACGGTGACGGCAAGCCGCGCCGGGTCACGGTCTACCCGAAATCATACGACGCGCTGGTCTGGGTCGACGTCGTCGACCACCTGACCACGAGCCTGCTAGCGCACGCCGGCATCCTCAAGCGTTCCGACGCGGCAGGTGCGCCGATGCACTACGCTGCGGCGATGCGGGCCGTGTCGCTCAATCACCAGACGATGGCGTGGATCGCGTGCACCCCGGGCCCGGAGACGCCGTTCCCCGGCTTCGATCTGCCTGATGCCGTGCCGGCGCCCTACAACGGCCTCAACGAAGTCGACCTGATGCTGGTGCTCCGCGCCTACCACGCGGTGAATAAGAACCGGCACGCGCGGATGACCGCGGGGCTCCACGGCGGGGACCGCGGCACCGCCGCTCGGGGCTCGTGGATCTCCGTAGCCGCGGCGGCGGCCGAGCGGTTCGGGGAGCGGCTCGAAGACTTGCTCCGGAAGCGATCCCTCGGCGCGTGGCTGGCGCAGTTGATCGTCGCGGTGCGTAGCGAGCGCGAGCGACATACGGGGGCGTGGGACGCCGCGGAGGGCGGCTAACGTGGCCCGCTCGATCGAGCTCGCCCGCCTTTTCTACACCCTCGAAATGGAGACCAAGGGTCTCCAAGGCGAGATCGACAAGTCCGAGCGCTCGCTCGGTCGGCTGAGTTCGTTCATCCAGGCCAACCCGGTGGCGGCGCTGGTCGGCCTCGGGACGGCGGCGATCGCGGCCGGCAGCAAGCTGTCGCAGATGGCCGCCGAGTTCGAGACTGGCATGGCGCGGGTCAACACGGTCGCGCAGGTCAGCAAGTTCGAACTGGAAGACCTGTCCGACGGCGTGCTGCAGCTCTTCGCGTCGCTGCCGATCGCGAGTCTCGACGAGATGACGAACGGTCTGTATGACATCGTCTCGGCCGGCATCCCGGCTGCCGATGCCCTCGACGTGCTCCGCGTGGCGTCAGAAGCCGCGGTGGGCGGCACGACCAGCGTCGACACGGCGGTGCGCGGGCTCATCGGGGCGCTCAACAACTACGCCGATCAGGGTCTGACGGCGGCCGACGCCTCCGACGTGCTGTTCGTCGGCGTTGCGAAGGGCGTCACGACGATGGGGGAGTTGTCGAACTCGATCGGCACCGTGGCGCCCCTGGCCCGGCAGCTCGGCGTGAGCTTCGATGATCTCGTGGCGGCGGTCGCGACGACCACGACCAAGTCGATTGAGACGTCGGTCGCGGCGCAGGGGCTCCGGCAGGTCTTCGCGAACCTCCTGAAGCCGACGACCGAACTCCGGCGCGAATACCCAGAACTGGCCAAGCAGTTCAGCGCGGCGGCCCTGCAGAGCAAGGGACTCGCCGGCTTCCTGAACGAGCTAGCCCCGGTCGTCCTGAATAACCGGGATGCAGCGGTCAAGATGTTCGGCTCGGTCGAGGCGCTGAACGTCGTGCTGGCGCTGACTGGTGACGGCGGCGCGAAGCTAAACGACACACTGGGGGCGATGGCGACGCGCACCGGGCAGTCCACAGTTGCGTTCCAGGGAATCATGGAGACGACTGAGGCGACGGCGCAGATCATCCGCAATCAGTTACAGGTCCGACTCACGACGCTGGGGCAAGAGGTTCTGCCGCTGGTGAACTCGGCCCTCGGCAAGATGCACGCCATTCTGTCGCTGATCTTCGGGCTCGCGGAGAAGAACCTTCTAGACGCGCTTGGCAAGCAATTCGGCGCCATCGCGGCGAACATCGCGGACATGGCCCCCGGGTCGGCCGCGATGGCGAGCGCCTTGCGCGATCTCGATGACGCGATCAAGGAGACGACCAGCGACAGCCAGCAGCTGATTCTCGGTTTCGATCGGCAGATCCGCAAGCTCACCAACTCCTCACTCCCGGCCTACAAGCTGGCGCTTGAACTCGCGCTGGATTTGGCGCTCGCGACGAACGACCAACAGGAGCGGTACGAAGAGGTCTTGAAACGGG
>Ga0105050_10009868_pt1 | contig 10593 bp, 6 predicted proteins | sample FRY01_FD_78088 | JGI IMG/M metagenome (GOLD analysis project Ga0105050, IMG submission 78088) | Freshwater microbial communities from Lake Fryxell liftoff mats and glacier meltwater in Antarctica - FRY-01 | ecosystem: Environmental > Aquatic > Freshwater > Ice > Glacier meltwater ... | reverse complement strand
TACCGTGATCAATGTGAGCAATTATGCAAAAGTTACGTATATACTTCATTTGAGGCGCAAATATAGTTTATTAAGCTCAAATTTTATTCCTGTTAAATGAATTCATATACATGAATTACAAGGCTCTTTAAACATGAAGTTCTACTAAAATATTTGTAATTTTTTTAATGCACCTTTCTTAATAGCTAAATATTTTTTCTATTTTGGGAGATAATCAATAATAATATTTAAGAATTCATGACGATTGGTATTTTGCTTGAGCCCTCCCCGGAAACACGGGTTTCATTAATCCCCGAACATATTTCAGTCCTGAAGAAACATAAGATAAATGTATTAGCCGAAAGCAATTGTGGTGCTAATGCGTTTGCTCCTGATACGCTTTATTCTGATCAGGGTGCAGAAATCAGTTCCAGAGAAAATATTTTAAAGAACGCAGATATTTTATTAAGTATTCATCCGCTAACTGAGGACGATCTTAAAAGGGCAAAAAAATCAGCTGTCATATTAGGAGTTTTCAATCCGCTTGCCAATTTTGAAATGATTAAGAATTGGGCGGAAAGTGGATTCACCACATTCAGTATGGATATGCTGCCACGTACTACTAGGGCTCAAAGTATGGATATATTAAGTTCTCAGGCTAATATTGCAGGGTATAAAGCGGTAATCCATGCTGCTATGCAGCTTCCTAAGTATTTCCCAATGTTTATGACTGCTGCAGGAAGCATTGCTCCGGCAAAGGTGATGATATTGGGTGCAGGAGTTGCTGGGCTTCAGGCTATTGCCACTGCCAAAAGATTAGGTGCTGTTGTTGAAGTTTTTGATACCCGCCCTGCTGTGAAGGAAGAAGTAATGAGTCTGGGAGCCAAGTTCATAGAAGTGGAAGGTGCACTTGACGCATCAAAGGCTGGTGGTTATGCAGTTGATCAGACTGAAGAATATAAACAAAAGCAACAGGCACGTATTGCAGAGGTTGCTTCTAAGGCAGACGTAATCATCACAACTGCACAAATTCCGGGTAAAAAGGCACCGATTCTATTGCCAGACAGCATTTTAGATAATATGAAGACCGGTTCACTTATTGTTGATCTTGCTTCGATAACTGGTGGTAATACAAGCAGAACCAAGGACAGTGAAACTGTTGTTTATAAAAATGTAACAATCATAGGCAATTCAAACCTGCAGGGAACTATGCCATCCGATGCAAGTAAATTATATGGTAAGAATATCTTAAACTTTCTGCAACTCATTATCGGAACAGAGGGAGAGCTGAATTTAAATTTTGAAGATGATCTTGTGAAAGGTACATGCATCACCAATAATGGTGAGGTATGTAATGAACGAGTGAAGGAAGTAATAAGTAATAAGTTTTAAGATTGGCAAATTGACTTCTGATAACAAAAACACCAAATTTAAGAGATAATATATACTATGGAAGAGACTTTCAACTGGCTAAGCCAGCATCAACAAATGATTTACATTGTTATTCTGAGTGTATTTCTAGGAATTGAGGTCATTGGCAGGGTGCCAAGCGTTTTACATACACCTTTAATGAGTGGTGCCAATGCAATACACGGTGTAGTTATTATAGGTGCCATTATTGTGATGGGAAAAGCAGAAAGTGAAAATCTGCTTGCCCTTGTACTTGGATTCCTGGCTGTGATCCTGGGCACTTTAAATGTAGTGGGTGGTTTTGTGGTGACAGACAGGATGCTTGAAATGTTTAAAAAGAAAAAATAATAAACCTGATTTATATCAGATCAGTTTTAATCCAAATCATATAAAATTCAGAAACAGAGTACAATGGAATTAAATATCTTAATTATTTGTTACCTAATCGGTTCCGTAACCTTCATAATTGGTTTAAAGATGTTAAGTCATCCGGAGAGTGCAAGAAAGGGTAATCTTATAGCGGCCGCTGGTATGGCTGTTTCTATTTTTGGTACCATCTTCCTTTATGAGGAAAATAGCCTTAAGTTGGGTAATTATGTCTGGATATTTTCAGCACTGATCATTGGTACTATACTCGGTACCATTGCTGCCAAAAGAGTGAAGATGACAGCTATGCCCGAAATGGTAAGTTTGTTTAACGGAATGGGAGGTGCCTGTGCCGCTCTGATTTCCATTGTAGAATTTGACCATCTTTCTCATCAGGTTCAGATGGGTGCAACTGCCGATCGTGGTATTCTATTGATCATTTTCGCAGGCTTAATTATTGGAACGGTTTCGTTCGCAGGTAGTATGGTTGCATGGGGCAAACTTAACGGTAAAATAAAAGACTTCTCATTTAGTGGGCAACATATAGTAAACCTGGTTATTTTCGGAATAATTATAGCACTTTCTGCTTATTTGATCATTTCTCTGGATCCGGCATCAAGTACTTTATTCTACGTTATATTTGCTTTATCTGTTGTTTATGGCCTGTTTTTCGTTTTACCGATTGGAGGAGCAGATATGCCTGTCGTTATTTCATTACTGAATTCATTTACAGGGGTTGCTGCGGCATTCGGAGGTTTTCTGTATGATAATCCGGTGATGTTAACAGGCGGTATCCTGGTTGGTTCTGCAGGAACTATTCTGACCATTCTGATGTGTAAGGCAATGAACCGTCCGCTAAGTAATGTATTGATAGGTTCATTCGGGGGATCTTCTTCCGGATCATCCGGAAAAGAGCAGGGTGCATACAAAGAAATCAGCATCAGCGATTCTGCTGTGGTAATGAGTTATGCTAAACGGGTAATGATCGTTCCCGGATATGGTCTTGCAGTTGCACAGGCACAGCATGTATGCCATGAGCTGGAGAAATTACTGAGTGATAAAGGTGTTGAAGTAAATTATGCTATTCATCCGGTTGCAGGACGTATGCCAGGTCATATGAACGTTCTTCTTGCCGAGGCAGATGTGGATTATGCAAGGTTACTAGAAATGGAACAGGCAAATGAGGAATTTCCTATGACTGATGTTGTTTTGATTTTAGGCGCCAATGATGTGGTTAATCCGGCAGCAAAAACAGATCCCGGATCACCGATATATGGAATGCCTGTACTTGATGTAGAACTCGCCAAACTCGTGATCATTAATAAACGAAGCATGAACCCAGGATATGCGGGTATCGATAATGAACTTTTCTTTCAGCCTAAATCCTCGATGCTGTTTGGAGATGCTAAAACAGTACTTCAACAGCTGGTAACTGAAATTAAAACACTTTAAAGCATAAAGCTAAAAGGATAAAGCTAGCTTTCAGCTTTTCCCTTTCAGCTTATTAATCAGCTCTTTTCAGGCTATATTTCTCAATTTTACTGTACAAGTGGCTTCGCTGGATATCTATGTCATCTGCCGTTTTAGACACATTCCAGTTGTTTTTTTCCAGTTTATATTTGATATAATCCCGTTCTGCAAAATCTTTATATTCCTGAAAGCTAGTGAAATGATCAAAATTTTGCTGAGGTGCTGTTCCGTTGTTTTCAGATCCCAATGAAAAAGAAGATGGATTTGCATAGTTGATAACATCAGCATCTGTAATTAATTTATCACTCAAAATAATCAGTCGCTCGATCATATTGTGAAGCTCCCGGATATTACCGGTCCAGTTCATTCCTTGTAAAGCAGTCATTGCCGAATCGCTTATCTTTTTAAGCGACATTCCGTAATCATTACAAATTTCTTCACAGAAAATTTGTGCAATGAGTGGAATATCTTCCTTTCGATCAGTTAAATGAGGCACATGAATCAGAATCACACTTAACCGATGGTAGAGATCCATTCTGAAATTACCTGCCTCAATTTCTTTCTGAACATCTTTATTGGTGGCAGCTATAACCCTGACATCAATATCAATTTCTTTTTCACCGCCAACCCGAGTTATTTTATTTTCCTGAAGTGCACGCAAAACTTTAGCTTGGGCCGAAAGACTCATGTCTCCGATTTCGTCCAGAAACAATGTACCACCACTTGCCTGTTCAAACTTTCCAATTCTTTGTTTAATGGCTGAAGTAAAAGATCCTTTCTCATGTCCAAAAAGCTCACTTTCAATCAGTTCAGAAGGTATTGCGGCACAATTTACCTCAATAAGTACAGAATTTGCGCGGTTTGATTTCTCATGAAGCCAACGTGCAACAAGCTCTTTCCCACTTCCATTTGCACCTGTAATGAGCACCCTTGCATCTGTAGGAGCAACTCTTTCAATTGTCGCTTTGATTTTTTCAATGGCTGCTGAATTTCCGAGTATTTCTCGGGTCTTGCTGGCCTTACGCTTTAAAACTTTTGTTTCTGTTACCAAAGTTTTGCGTTCCAGCGCATTTCTTACGGTAATCAATAAGCGGTTAAGATCAGGTGGTTTTGAAATAAAGTCATAGGCTCCTTTTTTACTGGCTTCTATAGCTGTTTCAATTGTCCCATGCCCTGAAATCATAATAAATGGTAGATCCGGCTGAATTCTCATTGCTTCAGTAAGAACCTCAAGGCCATCCATCTTGTTCATTTTGATGTCACAAAGAACCAAATCATACTCATTTTTCTTAATGAGTTCAAGTGCATCAATACCATTATCAATATCCTCAACCTGGTATTCCTCATATTCAAGAATTTCTCTTAAAGTATTTCGGATAGCTTTCTCATCATCAATGATTAATATTTTTGCCATAAGTAAGGTGTGACTATAAATTTAATGCGGTTAAATACCCAAAATTAGAATTTATATCTTGTTACAAAAGGAGTGCCGAAAACTCAAGATTCATGGGTTTTGAAAAATAAAAAATGCAAGCCTATAAGCCGGGTTCTGTTTTCCTGCATAAACAGGACTTCTATCATTTATCTGGCCGCGCAATTGCTTACGTGATCTAACGACCTACCCATCCCGGATAATCCCGTATTTACGGGACAAGGAAGCGAGCAGCTTCACGTCCGGGACCTATTTGGTCTTTCAACTCCTGGGGTTTACCGCATCGTATGTCACCATACAATACCGTGAGCTCTTACCTCACGTTTTCACCTTTTCCTCCAACCGAGGGTCGGAGGTAGTATATTTTCTGTGGCACTTTCCGTTCCCGCATAAACGAGACCTTCCCGTTAGGAAGCAGGATGCTCTGTGTTGCCCGGACTTTCCTCTCCGAAAAAAATCGAAGCGATAGAACGGCTTGCATTACAAAGATAGTAATTTGTTATCATGGGTTTATGCGGGCAAGATTTTTGTCAAGAAGGATGATGCTTTTCAGGATGGCATTGCTGGCTGAATAGAAGAAATCCGGGTTGATATTTGTAAAATCATCACTTGGTTTGTGGTAATCATCATGGTCTTCAACACCGAAATAAACAAATGGAATATTCTCTTTTGCAAATGGTCCATGATCACTTTGCATAGTCCAGTCATCTTTCCCTGTATTTGGTTCATCATGTCCGAATTTGATAGTGATACCTGTCTTCTTATCTGCATTCTGCAGAATTTCTTTAATAACAGGGGTTTTATAGGTACCGGCAGCATATAGTTCACTCTTGTCATTATGTGAAACCATATCCAGATTAATATTCAGTTTTATATATTCCCTCGGGGGGACAGGAGCCTTTAAAAAGGAATAAGCACCCTGTAAACCCATTTCTTCAGCATCGAAAGCAATGAATAGCAGAGTATTCTTTGGCTTATTTTCACTGAAATATTTTGCAAATGCTAGGATAGCAGCTACACCCGAAGCATTATCATCCGCACCATTAAATATCTCTGAATTGTTTACTCCAACATGATCATAATGTGCAGAAACGACAATTACCTGGTCTGATTTGCCTTTAATATAACCTATCAAATTCACGCCTTTGATCTCCTCGTTCCTTCTGTTGATAAATGTAAAAGGATGCTTAAAGTCATCATTATAGGCATCCATGCCAATTTTCTTAAATTTATTTATAATATAATTAGCAGCCATTAAATTTCCGGCAGTGCCGGTTTTTCTTCCTTCGTACTTATCTGAAGAAAGTGTTTCAATATCGCTGAGCAATGTTTTCCTATCGATATTTTGAGCACTTGTTTCAAAAAATGAGACTAAGGCCAGAATTATAAATAGCTTCTTCATGTTAAAATTTTAATTGTGTGCTCTGAATCTGTCAAACCCGGATTGGTTTAAAAATTGCAGATGATAAATGAATATTAGGCAACTTCACGAATGTCAACTGCCACAACCCTTGAAACACCCTGTTCAACCATAGTAACACCGTAAATGATATCTGTACATGCAATAGTTCGTTTATTATGGGAAACAATAATAAACTGCGATTGGTTTGAGAATTCCCTGATAATATTGTTGAACTTATCAATGTTCGTATCATCCAATGGTGCATCCACTTCATCGAAGATACAGAATGGTGCAGGCTTTAAAAGATATAATGAAAAGAGTAGAGCAGTTGCGGTCAGCGTTTTTTCACCACCCGATAATTGATTGATTGATAATGGCCTCTTCCCTTTTGGACGGGCAATAATATCAATGTCAGATTCCAATGGATTGGAAGGATCAACTAATATCAGATCACAGCTGTCTTCCTCATTGAAAAGAGAACGAAATACCTGAATAAAGTGAGTCCTGACATCGCTGAAGGCCGCCATGAATTTCTCCTTAGCTGTATCATCAATTTCTTTAATAGTTTGTAATAAGGATGATTTGGCTTCAGCTAGATCTTTTTTCTGGGATTGAATAAAATTATAGCGTTCATTCATTTCCTGGTAAGCCTCCATGGCCATCGGGTTTATTGCGCCAAATTCATCTAATTGTCTTTTAATCCGGTCTGTTTTTTCAAGAACATCCTGCTCATCTCCAATTTGTTGTTCAAAATATTCTTCATCAAGTAATGTGGAAATATCAACTGAGAATTCTACTGATAGTCTTTCCTTTAAGGCATTTAATTCCAGTTTGATTGTTGTTTTCTGATCTTTGAATTCATTTGATATTTGTTCGGCCTGTTCTTTATTTTTGCGTAGTAAGCTTATTTTTTCTTCCATCTCAGTAATCTGCATTCTGGATGCATAATAGCTTTGTTCAGCATCGCTTACTGCTGTTTCAAATTCCTCCTTTTGAACATACATCGCGATCAGATCATTATCTGAATAATCTGCATGCTGAAGCGTTTCTTTAATTCCACTTTGTGTTTTTTCAAGGTCTGCCTGATTTACCTCAATTCGTATTTCTAGGTTCTTTTGTTGACTTTCTCGGTATTCAAGGTCTTTTTCTATTCCCGATACTTTATTTTGCTGCTGGTGGAAGCGGATATTTTCTTGGTTATAGTGAGCCGATTTTGAATTTAAGGTTTCAGCAAGCTCATTATAGCTTTGCTGATCCTTGAGAAGTTGCTCTTGTTTAATCTGCTTATTGACCTTTAACTCTGTTAATAAAGGTTCTGATGCAAGTAATTCATTACCTATATTAGCTATTTTTTGCCCAATATCTTGTTTTCTATTTAGACTGTTTTCAATGAAAGCTAGATATTGTTCCTGTTTTGTTTTAACAGAAGTATATTCATTATTCAATCTGTTAATTTCCAATTGCGATTCCTGCAGGAGATCCTTTTGTGATGACTCTATCAAATCCTTTGATTTGATTTCTTCCTCCGCAATTAAGGTCTTTAATTTAATAATTAAGGTCTCGCCGCTAATAATTTCTTTAGATAGTTTTTCAAGGTTTTTAGCCCTTCCAATCCGTTTACCTTCAAAAAGTCCGACAGAACCACCCGACATCCCGATTCTCGTTTTTGTAAACATCCCGGTCTTACTTAAAATCACTACCTGCTCTGCAGGCAGGGCTGAGCGCAATTCATTTTCTTCGCCTGTTTGTAGCAGATAAACATTATAGAGGAGCATTTCACACAGCGGACGGTATTTTGCATCTGCATCAATTATTTCCAGAGCCGGAATCAGGTCTTTGCGATCGGTATTGACCGATGGCCGTTTCCCTGCCAGATTTAATGCCTCCAGAATGAAAAAATTAGCCCTACCCCTAGAGGAATCATTTAGCAATTGGATGGCCTGAACAGCCTCCGATTGCGTTTCTACCACATAATGATTCATAACCGGTTCTAGGTAGTTTTCAATCGCAATCCTGTATTCTTCCCTGCAAAAAAGTATATCTGAAAAAAGTGGTGCCTGTTTTGTCCAGCCTGCATTTTTTTTAAGAAAACGTATCGATTCCGGAAATCCTTCCAAGTTATCAACCATCGACTTGGTGAGATTATACTCATTCTGTTTGGAATCAAGTTTTCTGCTTTCCTGATTGAGAATTTCTTTTTGCGCCTTTAAATGTTCAGAACTGCGCAGTATTTGTAGTTCCAACTCTTCTTCAATCGCTTTATTATTGGTATATGCATTTTGTTTTTTCTCCAATCTATCCTTTAACTCGGTAATCACTTTATTAAATTCATTTAGTTCGGTTTCTTTTGATTCTGTATCAGCCATATTTCTGCTACTTTCCTGATGAAGTGCTTCCTTCTGAATAGTCAATATGGCAATCTCCTTTTCAAGTTTATAGACCTGATTCTGAAGTTCATTATTTTCAATGCTGAAGGTTTCTATTGCTGATTTTGATTTTTGCTGTTCTAATCTTAATTCATTGATCCCCTGTAACTGATTTTCTGTTGAAATACCTAGCTTTTCGAGAATTTCACTTTCCTGTAAATACTCTTCATTTAAGCGCTTCTGATTATAAAAGACATGGTTAAGTTGATTCTGATCTTTTTCAAGTTCATCACTAAGTCTGGTTTTTTTATCTTCAAGGAAGCGTAATTGCTCGTTTTTTAATTTCTTATCACTTTCATAGCTACGGATTTTAGCAATAAACTCATTGGTGGCTTTTTGCTGTATCGAAAGATTCTTTTCGAGATTCAGGTTTTCTAATTTCAATTTCTGTAAAAAGGCCTCTAAATTGCTGATATCAGCATTTATGCCGCTACTTTCTAGAGATTGTTGCTGCTCTTTGTCTTCAAGTTTTGTTAAGGTTTCTCTGAAGCCAATGATCCGAAAGGAGGCGAGGTTCAGACTTAATGTTTTGTATTGTTCTTTGAGCCGGTAATATCTTTCAGCTTTTTTAGCCTGATTTTCAAGAGTTTTCAGATTTTTTTCGATCTCAAATAAGAGATCCTCAACACGGCTGAGATCGGCCTCTGTATCTTTTAATTTATTAAAGGTTTGTTTCTTTCTCAGTTTGTATTTGGATATACCAGAAGCTTCCTCAAATAAGGCTCGTCTTGAATTATCTTTATTGGCGATGATTTCATCGATCATTTTCAGTTCGATAATAGAGTAGGAGTCTGATCCAATCCCGGTATCAAGAAATAGATTTGTTATATCTTTCAGTCGGCAGTGTACATCGTTTAAACGGTATTCGCTTTCACCTGAGCGGTAGAGCTTACGGGTAATGGTAACCTTTGTGAAATCAGTAGGAAGAATATTTTTGGTGTTATCGAAGGTCAGTGATACTTCGGCCAGATTAGAAGGCTTACGTGTTTTGGTTCCGTTGAAAATGATATTTTCCATTTTCTCAGAGCGTAGCATCCGGGTACTCTGTTCTCCAAGCACCCAGCGTATAGCATCTACAACATTCGATTTCCCACAACCATTCGGACCCACAATAGCAGTTACACCATCATTGAAATTGATGGTGATCTTATCGCCAAAGCTTTTAAAACCTTTGATTTCCAGTTGTGTAAGCTGCATTTTCTTCTTTTCGCTCCGCGCAGATGATGATTAATTTTAAGGGTTCAATTTATAAAATTCTCTATATCTATTAATAATTTAAATGATGAAATCTTAAAATTTTTTACGATTTGAAATCGTAATTTTAACTGAGAAACAAACACAGAAATTTAATTTTATAAAACTATGGAATACAGACGATTAGGAAAATCCGGTTTGAAAGTCAGTGCCCTATCTTTGGGTAGCTGGTTGACTTTTGGGCAACAGATTGAAGATAAGGTGGCTGAAGAGTTAATGGACATCGCTTATGAAGGAGGAGTCAATTTCTTCGACAATGCTGAGGGATACGCTGGAGGGAAGTCGGAAATTGTAATGGGTAATATTTTAAAGAAGAAAAAATGGGACCGAAGCTCATACATTGTATCCAGTAAGATCTTTTTCGGAGCGGAGGAAAAGAAGCCAAATATGATCGGGCTTTCTAAAAAACACCTTTTTGAGGGTACTCATAATGCGCTTAAGCGTTTGCAACTTGATTATGTGGATCTAATCTATTGCCACAGACCTGATAAGGAAACTCCAATTGAAGAAACAGTTTGGGCGATGCATCAGCTGATTCAACAAGGAAAGGCATTGTATTGGGGAACATCTGAATGGAGCGCTCTGGAAATAATGCAGGCCCATTACTTTGCTGAAAAAAACCATTTGGTGCCACCTGTCATGGAGCAACCACAATATAATATGCTTTGGCGTGATAAAATGGAAATGGAATTTTTATTGTTGTTCAGAGATTTTGGCATGGGAACAACAATATGGAGTCCGATGGCCTCCGGTTTACTTTCTGGAAAATACAATAATGCCGATCCCAAAGATGCTCGTTTTAGCATGGATAATCTGGAATGGTTAAGAAACAGACTGCTTGTTGAGTCAAACAT
>Ga0105050_10009867_pt1 | contig 10594 bp, 8 predicted proteins | sample FRY01_FD_78088 | JGI IMG/M metagenome (GOLD analysis project Ga0105050, IMG submission 78088) | Freshwater microbial communities from Lake Fryxell liftoff mats and glacier meltwater in Antarctica - FRY-01 | ecosystem: Environmental > Aquatic > Freshwater > Ice > Glacier meltwater ... | reverse complement strand
CATCAGGAAGTTCTTGGCCCCGACCTATGAAAAAATTACTGACGAAATCGGGAGGGGGTCGAGTGCGCGGATGCGGAATCATCTCAATGATGGGGTTTCCGCCTCCATACCGGCAATCGGACCGATGGTTCGAGATGTGGTGAAAGAGACTTGGCGAGGGCTGACCGCTGCCATCGAGCGCAGCGCCCTGGATTTCCTTGCCGGGGTCGAGAAATCTTTGAATGAGCACCACGAGCATCTCGAATCCGTTCTTAAAGATGACACGGCCGACGTAACGGAGGCGGCAACGGGATTCGGTGAACTGGAGAAGATGACTGCGGGGTTGATACCTGACCAAATTGAACAGGAGGAAGCAGCATGAGCCTTAAGCCCGGAGATCTCGTCCGCCTCAAAGAATCAGATCCGCTGGATTCGCCATTTGCCATCGTCGAGCGGGTCGGCGTGAGGCAGACCCGCGTAAAGTTCTTCCGCCTGCCGTGGACCTCACCGGAAAAGGCGATCCCGGAAATGACGGACTATCCACACGAGCAATTGGAAAAGTGTCGCGACCCCTGGGTGGATTCGGCGGCAGGTAAATGGTCGAGCATCGAAGAATGGCGGCTCCGGGACCGGGCGGTAGAACTGTGGATGGCAAACGCAAATGGTCAGCTTGGCAACGCGCGCACGGACCTGCTTCCGCACCAGATCTCCCTCGTGCATGAAGTTGTCAGTCGCGAGCGGCGACGGTTGCTCATCGCCGAGGAAGTGGGCATGGGCAAGACCATCGAGACGGGCATGATCGTGCACGCACTTCAACAGCGTCGGGAAATCAGCCGGTGTCTGGTCATCTGCCCGGCGGGTCAGATCCGCCAGTGGCAGGAGGAACTGGAAAGCAAGCTGCGGGTGCGGTTTGAAGTCTATCGCCACGATATCGATGGCCGACGAGCATTTCACTTCCCGTATGTGATCGCTTCCCTGGACACAGCCAAACTGGACGACCCCTCTACTCGGCTCGGCGGCGAGAGCCACAAAAGCCTCCTCTTGCAGGCCCCTGATTGGGATCTCATCGTATTCGACGAGGCACACCGGCTATCCGCCAAGACGTACTCAAGCGGGACGGAGAAGACGCTCAATTATCAGTTGGCTGAGGTCCTTTGCGGGAAGACCCGAGATTTTTTGTTCCTTACCGGAACACCACACGACGGCAAAGACGACAAGTTCCGCAATCTGCTCCGTGCTCTCGAACCCCAGATCGTCTTCGAACGCTCGGGTGAAGGGGTCTTTTTCGGCGACATCATTTTGAAGAATCGTAAATCCGAGGCGCGTGGGGCCGATGGAGAGAAGCTATTCAAGTCGGTGTCAGTGATACCCGTGCGTTTGGCTGCGCGACCCGATGGCGAGGAAGGGTTCCATAAACAATTGGCCCAATATCTGCGCGAAGGATATGGCGTGGCCCGACAAGATCCTCAGAACCCGAGGAACCGTGCGCTGGGGTTTGTCATGACGACATTTCAGAAGTTGGCATCGAGCAGCACGGCGGCTGTGAAGTCTGCGCTCACAAAACGACTGGCTGTTTTGCAGAACGAAACCGAACGAACCGCTGATGTCTCCGCCAACGAGGAAGATGCCGAGGAACATGCCGGTGAGGCGGAGGAGGCATCCTCTCATGATGCGCAAGTGCGACACCTGCAGGAACAGTTTATGGCCATGGAGATCGAGATGCTCCAAGCTCTGGTGGACTTCCCAGTCCCCGGAGACGCCAAGTGGGACGAGTTGTTGCGATTCGTGAATGAGATTTCGAAGGAATCTCCTCAGGGCAAGGTCCTTGTCTTCACGGAGTATCGGAAAACCGTGGCGTTCTTAAAACAGAAGTTGGAGGCGGAGTTCGGCGATGGTTGTTGCCTCGAAATCATGGGCGGTATGGGGGCTGATGCAAAAATGGAAGCGATCAGGGAGTTTCGAACTGAGCCGCAGAAAAGGTTCCTAATTTCCACAGAAGCGGGCGGAGAGGGCATCAATCTTCAGTTTTGCCACTTGGCGGTAAATTACGACATTCCTTGGAACCCGTTCCGCTTGGTCCAAAGAACCGGAAGAATCCACCGGATCGGGCAGGCAATGAACATGCAGGTATTCAACTATCGCCTCAGCAACCAACTAGATGAACGGCTGACTGACTGCCATGAGACCCGTGTTGATTCCGCGATGGACAGGCTTTCCCAAGTCACCGGACTGGACATCGTCGATATCAGAGACCAGTTACTCGGACTTTCCCAGGAGTTCATCGACTACAACCAGATCTACCGCGAGTCGGTGGAAAAATCGTCTACCCGTTCAACGGAAAAACAGATCGACGAAGGAGTGAAGATGGCGGAAGCGGCATTCCTCAAAGCATACGAGACTGTATTCAAACACTCGGTAAAGCCATTTAACCCGGATCGCTTCGAAAAGCAGTTTGGGAAGACCCTTGGACTGGAAGATTTGCAACAATGGGTGGCGGATTATCTGAAAAGTCAGCGGCGAATGCTCATGCACCGGAAGGAACAGGATCTCTACGAGTTCATGATGCCGGATGCTCTGCGCTCCCTGCTGCCGACTGACCAGCGCTCGGCTCTTGGCAGTTTTGACCGGCTGCGGTGCATGAAGGATTCCTCGATTCAGCTACTGGCAATTGGACATCCCTGTATCGACCTTCTCCTGCGGCTTGCGGTTTCGCCAAACTCGCCGGGACTGGCTTGTGCGGTAAAATCCGAGTCGGCTGGAGACGAAGGAACAATCGTGACCGTCCTCGTGCGAAAATCCGATCACATCGGCAGTTCCGCCTATGACCACCTGTGTCTTTTCTGCTCCAAGGATGGGAGAATTTGCACGGAGATCGAGCCTCTCGCTCTTCAAACCGCAGACTGGAAAGATGGAGAGCCGGGGGGCATTGGAGAAGCCCTCAGAGAAAAAAGCCTCACATTTCTTTCGCAGAGATATCCGGATCTCGATTTTCTCGAGGACCGAATCATATGGGTTTCTCTAGCCACAAAATCGTGAACCAGGGTGCTGCAGAACATGTTCCGAATTCGACTGACGTCGAATTATCTCTCCGGTATCAATGGCTGCGGTCATCCGCTGTCTGGCAACAACGGCGGCAGCAATCCTCAAGGACAGAATCTAGCAAAATAATTTTTCGTTGATGCCCCTATGAAAACTCTCATCCGAGAAATGATTGGATTGGCAATGTCTTGCGGTGACGGGACCCAAATGATCGCCGTTTTGCCGCAGATTGAAGCAATCAAAGATCTGGATCCCGAGACCAACCGTCGAATCGGAAGCTTTTCGATTCCAGATGGTCTCTTTCCCTCTGACTTTCAGATTTGCCGAGTCCCGGGTGACGAAACGATCCTTCAGTCACTAGAAGAACAACTGCCCAACGATCACCCCATCAGAGTTTTCGTTTTTGCTCCACTGATACACCGAAGATACCTTTCGGATACCCTTCGGGCACAATTTCCGTCTATGGATCTGGCGGGGATCGTGCTTTCCTCGGTGGCGAAGGTCGTAGCTCCTGGATCTCTTATCGGAGTTCTGCAGCATGCAAACTTACTTTTTACCGAATCATCACGCGCAATAAGAGAATACCTTAGGGAATTTGCCGTTCCTCGAGTTCTAGTCGAGCACGATCATTCGACGGACGTGTTTGGGTTTGAAGTTCACTCCCAATTTCGCATGGTGATGGCTTTTCTGAAAAAAGGCGGTCGCGCAGATGAGCCCGTTCGATTTTTCAAATGCCCTTCTGTGGACAATGACACCGAACGCCAGGAAGTCCTGGATGACTTTCGTCGACTGATACAGCAGGAAGGAGGGAAGACACGGCATGGTTTCGTTCTGCGTGGCGGCTTGCCTCCTGACGCGATGTGGCTCTTTGATTTTCACCATCCTGACATGGCAAAACGGAAGGCCGACTTGGCTCATTTGGGAGGATTGAAAACGTTGGGTGACCTCGTCGAAGTAAAAAGGGGCATACATCCGCAAATGGATCGGAATTTATTGATAGACCCTAGTGCACCGCAAGGAGTCGCGGTCATTGAAGGGAGAGACATTAAGGCCGATGGAGCGATTGAATGCGAAGATCCTCGCTACCGCGCGTTGATTCCGGAGACGCAACAGGTTCAGCCTGGGGATATTTGTGTCCGGGCAATCCAAGGCAATCAAAGCCGGCTGGTGTGCGCTGTGGTGGCTGAAGAAATGGAAGCTGCAACAGCGAGTCATTCGGTGATAGTGCTGCGCCCTCGCACGGGTCTCACTGGTCTCGATCGGGAGTTCTTGTTGGCGTATCTTCAGTCCTCGTCTTGTGTGGACTTTCTGAAAGCCCGCGGTCTTGGAATCAATATTGTGCCGCGCAAACTGCTCGAATTGCCTGTGCCTGTTGCCGACGACGCGTTGCACCTGGCGGTTGAGAGCCTCGGCCATGCAGCGCGTCAATTCAGAGCTTGGGCTGAAGAGCTGGAGGCCGTTCGAGGCTCACTTTTCGACTCGAAATCTGCCCGGAACGCTAGAGTGAACGCGCTTTCAGCGGGACGGCTTGCCAGGCAGCGCTACGAGGCTGCCACCTTGGTCGGTGATTTCAAACAACGTGTCCGCACACGATTCCCGTTTCCTGTGGCGTTTCGCTGGAGAGCCGTCGAATCGCAACTTCCAACGCTGGAGGGCTACATACAAGTTCTTGAGTGTGCTGAGGTTGCGGTCACCTATTTGGCGATTATGGCGCTGCTGTTGTCGCGGTCGGTGCAAAAGCCAATCCGACGGCTGGGTGAAATGGCCAAGCGGATAACAAGCACGGGGCACGGCACAAACATGGGGGACTGGATTTCCATCCTACAGGAAGCGGGCGGGGCCGACTTCGCAGAGGGCATTCCTGATACGGCACCTTTCGTCGAGGTATCACGATTCCAAAATGATCCGGCGGTAACAGCGAGCCTGAAACTTCTCGCTGCTTGGCGAAATGACCAGGCACACGGTCGTGGGCCAAAGGGGGGAGAGGTGACGGTCGCGTTTGAAAACGCAAAGAGGGAACTTGCCACACTTCTACAGCACGTCGAGTTTATCACTGATTACCCGCTTCGGCACATCGAGGCGACACGCCGAGACACACTGCAAAGAATAACACGTTATGAATATCGCGAGTTGATGGGCGATCATGCTCTTGTTCCTCTCTCGAAAGGTGAAACGCCGGATCCGGAGACTGAGGCCAATAGCCTCTATTTTTGCGACCGAGCAGGCCATCTGCACCTTCTCCGTCCCTTCTTGACTGGGCGGGAATGCCCAGTATGCCATAGTTGGGGAACCTTCTTTTTGGACTCGTACAGGCAGGGGTGCGCAACGGTGACCTTAAAAAGCATGGAGCACGGGCACACCTGGGAAGACAGCAGTTTAGTGCCGGCATTTCACCAAACTGGGATGATCGAATGATTACCCCACACGCTGATTTCTATGGTCGAAGCCTCGAAGACGCCCCCAATGGATCTCGCAGAGGTCGGTGTAGCGCTCGAAGACCGACCAGGCGAAGAAGGTCCGGGTCTGGCAGGTGCCCCCAGGGGTGCTTCGTGACAGGATTTTCGGCAAAAATGCGCGGGCTATTTCTTCCGGCGTTCCTTCTGATCTTCCTCTTTGACGATGTCGCTCATGGGGGCGGCGTAGGCAATCTCTTCATCGCTGTCCATGACGCGGCCAGAGGCTTTGGCACGGAGAGCGGAGGCCTTTCGGGAGGCGGCTTTGTGCGACGAGCGAGTGCCAACGGAATCGGACGCGAAAGTCGCGGCGTTGGCAGCAGCGATGTTCAGATTCGCAGCAGTGGCAATGGCGTCTTGGTTGGCCCCGAGAAAGAGGAAGTCCCAGTGGTAGTTCTGTGTCTGGTGGTGGATCTTGGCGGCGATCTCTTTCCAGGTGAATTTTTTGGAGGCGTTTTCGTGGCCGTCAGTAAGGATGGCTACGATGACCTTCCCGGGACGGTCTGGCTCGGGGGTTTGTTCCAACCGTTGGCCCAGACGCTCGATGGTTTGGCCGATGGCATCGAGAAGAGCTGTGGTGCTACGGGGGAGGTAGGTGTCGGAATTCAAAGAGACCACTTCCTGCACGGGAATGTTGTCCACGGGGACGAGGTATTCGTCGTCAAAAAGTACAAGAGTGAGGCGGGCCTGACCTGGGGCAGTCTGTTGGTCACGGAGGAATTCGTTGAAGCCCGAGATAGCGGCGGGGGCAACGCTGGACATAGAGCCCGAGCGGTCGAGGATGAAGGCGATTTCAGTGAGATTTTTATTCATGCGCCTACAATAGCATACTGGCAGAGACATTTGTGGGGCTACTTCTTCGGTTTTTCTGAAGAGCCGTGGCTCTCCGGCAGCGCCAGATACCGCGTAACAGCGACCCTGATCACCCAGGCGATGCTGACACGCTTCTCGAAGGCGATGCGCTCAAGCGCGGCCTTGTCCTCCCCGGCCAGACTGAGCGAGATCCGTTCGACCTTTTCGGTGGGAATCGGTTGTCGCGACCGGAGGGAACGCTTTTTCATGTGATTCACTACGCACCCAAATTGCCTGCGGGACAAACAAATTCGGGCAAGAAGGCACGATTTCCGCGTCTTATTGTGCAAATGGTCGGAGGTGGTGGGAGCCGTCGACCGGAATTACCATGGATCCGGGGACTTCGATCTCTTTGAATTTTTTTGAACCTTGATTCGCCTGCTTTGATGAAGCTATCGTGAACCAATGCGCTTTCTCCTAGAAATCGGGAATCATATTGAGGGGCCTTTCACCCGTGACGAGATCGAGGATTTGCATGGTGCTGGGATTATCGACCGCAAAACAAAATGTAGAGCGGAGAACCAATCGGAATGGAGCAACGTCTACAATCTTGTCCCGACTGCCATTTGGATCACCAGTTGGCAAAACACTCCGCCGAATTTGAAACAGGATTCAGTCAGCCTCGGAGCTTCCTCTACTCGAAGCGGCTCGAGGATTCGAGAATCCAAGGGATTTCTGAACGACACCGGCGGGACTCTTGAGATGTTGGTGATCGCAGGATGGGTTTGTGCCGGTATTGCTCTGGCCACTTTTTGGATGTGGTCAGACGCAATCAAATTCATCTTTCCTGCGCTTGCGGTGGGCTGCGGCCTGGCGGTGATAATTTTGAAAAAACCATCACAGGGTGTGAGCATCGTCATTGCCGCTGCGTTGGCGATGATTGGAAACGAAATGTATGTTCGGTATCAGGTCAAACAAGCCGTGCATCAGATCGAGGCATCAACAAAAGCGGCCGTGAAAGAGTTCGAAAATCAGATGCGTTCAATGCTTCCGAAGACACCGTAATCTGGTGAATTCCGCCCAGAGTCTTGTCAGAACGGCTTGTCCGACATCTGAAATAAATAAATCTGCCGGGCTCTGTCTCCTTGAACCAAACAGCCATCTTTGGTATCCTCTTACCCGTGACCAATGTTCCCCTTGAAGAAGGAGAGGAAAGAGGGCGGCGCAAGCCTCGAAGGAAAAATCCACCACGAGTATCCCAAGCCTCGTTTGTGAAGGCATGGTGCCGTTGGGCACCGCATGGGTCATGCCTGTCACCCAGTCTTCACTCACTCGTGATCGTCAGAGACACCCTTCTCTCACCCCAACGGCGACGAGCCGTCACTGTGGACAGGCTGCTCGGGCCTCCAGGCGCTCGAAGGCGGCCTCCATGGCCTGTCTCGCGGTTCCGTATCTGCCGGGGATGTCCTTGCCGCCGATTTCAATCCAGAAAGCCGGTCCTGTCCGCCCGATATAGACGCGCTGCTTCTTGTAATTTCGCCAACGGGTGTGGCCAGGGTAGAGGAACCACGCGGAGGCCCGGAGGAAAGCACTTCTCCGGGCACTGATTTTTTGTTTATTTGTTGTCATATTGTCGCCGGAATCAGAGGTAGACCGGGCAAGGGGTAGGATTTGGTATGGGAGTGGAACCGTGGTAGCGCCAGGATGCCCAAGGCGGGCTCGGTAGAGTTGCGATGGAGAAACGGTCCACAATTGTTGACGGGGTGCCCTTGGTGAGGTCGCTTGGAGGGTGCGCAATGCCCCTTCATCGGGACAGCCACGCCGGAAGGGGCAGGGCGGCGGTTGCGGCAGTTAGGAGTCGCGAGCGGGCCGGGTAGGGTTTCTGGTGTGGCCTAGCGACTCCCCGCCACCCATGCTTCCGCGCAATGTGCACCAGTGTGCCCACTCCGACCCTCTGCAAACGGGAAGCGTACTTGGCTGCGTATTCTCCAGGGATACGTTCAGCCGACCAGCTGATCAGGATCGGAAGGGCCTGTTCTGGAGGTAGCGCGGAAAAGACTGCCGAGGTGATGACCAACCACTGACCGTAATCGTCGGCGGGCGGGATTACCCTGAGCATTTCTGTAATCTCTGATGCGCTCAAGTCATTCATGTTAGGGGTAAGTTTTGATTTTTGATTTTTCACGTTGCTGCCCTCGGTAGGGGAGAGGGGCAAGGGCAATATATATATTGCCCCTTGCCCCTACCCCTAAACACACATGGGGCAATGGAGGCAATTGCCCCATGTTTTGCCCCTTTTGCCTCTAACCACATATTTGCCATTTTCCCACCTCGTTTTTACTGATGACATTTTTATCTTTCATATCCCTGAACCGGTTTCTTGCTGTCCCGTATGAACACTGTTGATCTTCCTCAATAGCCGATAGTAGGTCACCGTAGTTTCTCGGCTCAACAAGCACCCTCCCGGCGAGCTCATGCAACCTTGCCAGCATCTCTCGCTTCTTATTCGTCTTGCGCTCTTCTATGGGGTCCTTGCACTCAACGTGCATTCCGGCGTTAACGTCGTAACCAAAGTGAATTGCTTCCGACTTCGGCCAGCAACCATCACGCAGGTAGTGGCCATGGACTGAGGTAATATCATCCTTACCTTTTTCAACGGCGATGGCCGCTTGGCACTTCCTGTGCAACTGAGAGCCATAGTGCCCTCGTATCTTTCCCGTTTCGGTGCCGGGGTTTTCGTGAATGACGATAACAACCAGACACCGCCACCGCCGTGCAAACTTGACTTGTCTGTCAACCATCTCATTCGCTGAAATCTCATCATTCAGAGACGCAAGAAAATCCGCCCCTCCGTCGAAGATCACGCATTGGATGGGGCCAACGCGAGAGATTGTTTCCGTGGTGTGCTCAACCAGCGCCCACCGGTCAGCGAGGTCAACGTCCAATAAACTAAACGAGTGCAGGTTGGGAGGATCACTTTCACTCCGGCACCGCTTGCGAATAATGGTTTCCATGAGCCTATGATGGTTCAGTTCTCCTTGTTCGCAGTCGAAATGCAGAATTGCACCCTCATGAGGCGTGGCGGTGATTCCCAAGGTGTCCGCATCTTTGGGGGCCCCCACAAGGGCAGCTATAGCGGCAGAGATGAAGCCTGTTTTACCGGCTTTGGCCATTCCTTGAAGGCAGAGAAGGTTCCCTGCCTCGCCAAGAATGTCCCCTCGCACATTCGAAAGTACCGGGGAAGGTACTGGTAACGGAGCTCCGATTCCTTTGAAACGGCACGCGTCCATCATCTCGTGCAATCGACGAGCGGCTTCCTCTTCCTCTGTCAAGGGCCGCCACTTCGCAACGTCAAGCTCGTCGGCCTGCCAATTGACGAAAGGGGCGTCGTGAGAAACAAAGCAAAGCCGGGAAACGTCCTTTCCCGATGGGTCAAGTGTCAGGCTGTAGGTATCATGGAAATACCGCTCACAAGCTAACCAAGCAGCGGTGTGGTCGTCTTCATCCTCGCAAACTGGCACGCGGCAACCTCCCTTGAGGCCATGGCCTGATGGTGATCGAAACACAAAGAGAACGTGACGGTCAGCAACCAATTTTTGCCAGGCGTCGGCCATGTCCGCTTCGCTCAGATCATCGAAATCCAACGTAACAATGCCGGAGTGCTCTGCCAGTTGGTCGGCTCGTCGGCTGGTAAATGTCCCTGATAGAGTGACGGCAGGAAGAGTTAGCTTAATTTTGTCAGCGGCCTTCTTTTTGCCTTTTTGTACCAGATCCCGAATTTGTGCTATTTTACCGATTATTGACGCATCGGGGCAGTCAATGCCTCGCACAAAGTCAGCAATGGTGATCGCCGTTCCCGTCGTTTCGCGGCACGAGGAAAACCGGGTTACACTTCTAGTGTTGACTTCGTTTGAAGCTCCGCCTACATTCTGATTTTCACTGTTAGCTTGTGTGGCCTCCCCTTCGCCGGGGGGGCTTTTTTCTTTAGGCGGATCTGGATCCGGTGGCTCTTGGGCCTCGTCGCGGATGATATCGGCCACGTCTATTGTGTCCTGATCCAAATAGAAGTCCCGGCAGGTGTTCATGAAACCTCCCGGACGCTGAGTTTTTGAACGGCTGCGGTGACGGCGGCTGGATCGAATCTGACCGATTTGCCCAACTTAATGTACGGAATTAACCGTCTTTTTCGCAGGATCACAGCGCTCATAGTGCGGCTCCCGGTTGCTTGGCTTGGGCAAACTCACCCGCCACTGCGCGGCGCTCAAACTCCCCGATTACCTCTCGGGAGATATAGAGCCGACCGAATATATTTGTGGTTTCAAGCCAAGGGT
>Ga0105050_10009862_pt1 | contig 10597 bp, 20 predicted proteins | sample FRY01_FD_78088 | JGI IMG/M metagenome (GOLD analysis project Ga0105050, IMG submission 78088) | Freshwater microbial communities from Lake Fryxell liftoff mats and glacier meltwater in Antarctica - FRY-01 | ecosystem: Environmental > Aquatic > Freshwater > Ice > Glacier meltwater ... | reverse complement strand
ACTACCAGATGTGTTGATGGCCACAGTAACATCAATTGTCTGTTCATTGTCCATCCCAGGTAAATAAATACCTTGTTCTAATCCTTTTCTGCTGAACCGTTGGAAAGTATAGTCATTTTTAATTACACTCTTAATGTCCATGGCAAGGTATTCGCGCCAATCAATTTGCGGATTAAGCAAATGGTCAAGCATCCGCTTCACGCCGCCTGGCAGGTGCCCAGCTCCCTTTGCTGCTTGAGCTGCTTGTATGACATTATTGCGAAGATTATTTTGGATCTCAGTTTGTTCTTCCTCTGTATATCGAGCAGGACCAGTGTTGCCGTTATTCTTGTCCCCCTTACCGTCGTTGGCATCTTGGTCGCCTCCAGGTGTTCGGTCAATATGAGTATCCAATAATCCACCCTGTCCTGAACCAGACATCGGGTTATTCTTTGCTTCCTCGTATAGTTGGTCGTATATAACTTCTGAAGTTAAGTCTTTATACTTGGTATTATAACAAATTTTGACTAGCTCAATTTTCGAGCCAATTTTAGCTTCAACCAATTCCAAATTAATAACATAATCGTTAGCTATGTTCCATAATTGGTGAATACGGTCGCCTTTACGTGTTGGGTCCATGTGGTCGTAAACGCAGTGTAATACCTCGTGGCCAACAAGAAATATGACTTCCGACTCACTTAATGCGGCAATAAAATTGCGATTATAATAAAAATACTTACCGTCAGTGCCCGCTGTTGGGCAACTCCCACATGGCCAATCAGTCGCATCACGCAATAACAATTGAGTAGCAATGTTACCAAAAAATGGGGCATCCATTAGCATACTGATTCTTGCTTTTATAAGACGGTGCTCGATTTCAGAGCTTGTTAGGCTAGTAACGGGAATCTTAAATGGGACAGGTTGGCTATCTTTTGGGATGGTTGTTGCGGTTGACATATTGTATACCTTTATTAATTTATGTAACTATTATAGCACGATACCTAAGATAGTCAACAATAGTATTTGTAGTGAAATCAACTACTTAGGGCTATCTTGTTTTGCTATAGACAATAATATGAGGATTGATGAAGTGATGAGCAAGTGCGTCCCAAAAAGAAAGGAAAATGCCCAAAAGATATGAATATTATCGATGTATGCTGCGACACTAGCACCAATGAGCGCGAGGGTGAACAGTATTAAGTTTGCTAAGAATGAGCGTCTAAGTGCGTATATGTTCATGGTCTACCTTATTAAAAAGGACCCCCCGAAGAGGGTCCAAAACCTTATGCTGTAGGAGTAACATAGATAGGCGCACAAGGTTTATTCTGCACCTTAGCTATTAAACGATCAAGTTAAGGTAATCTTTTCGGAAAGTATTCATCAAATCCTGGTCAAACACACTATGGAAAGGGAATCGAATTTGATACTCTTTCATTATGGTTTGCAGAAGCAATACGACCATTTCAGGGTTAAAATTATTGAAGGCAAAACGTGTAACGTGGTTAATGCCTTTCGTGCAGCCTTTAATACCTTCCTTTTTGTGGATCTCGTTGATCTCGTAAGCCAAGCTCAATGCTAAGGTGTATTTTGCTGAGATTTCTGTAGCAACCTTACCAACCAGCTTAGTTACTTGTCCTTCCACGATATCAGAAGGGTTAGGCAAATCCGCTGCGATTTTGCGGTGAGCACCGAACTTAACAGCAACGCCTTCGCCAACAGCGCCTGCGAGCTCTGCAGACTGTTCTAGGCCTGATGCTGAGTGGAAACCGCTAAGACTTAGCATTTCGTTAACAAACATCCAGGATCGTGGAGTAGCAAACGCCACACCGCTAGCGGTAGGATTAAAGTTAAACAAGTCCTGCTTCGCGAAGCTAATATATCCCGTAATTTCAGGACTAACATCGTGTAAAATTGCCCACTTGATCCAATCTTCTACGTTTACTTCCATTTCAAGGTGGCGGAAACGGTTAGCAAGAGGCGATGGCATCTTGTATGTCGTGCCACGGTCAGTATCACGGTTACCAGCAGCAACGATGCGAACGTTAGGTGGAAGAATGTATTGTCCGATGCGCTTGTTCAGCACGAGCTGGTATGCAGCAGACTGGACGCTTTGCGGCGCACTATTCATTTCATCGAGGAAAAGAATTACTGTGTCATACTGAGCAGCAAGTTCAGCGGACGGTAGGTCAACAGGTGGCGCCCATTCCATTTGGTTTGAACCAGGATTACGGTAAGGATAACCACGTAGGTCGGTTGGTTCCATGAGGGCCAATCGTAAATCAATTACTAATACTTTTTCGCCTAATCCATTTGCTGGATCTCTACCAAGATCAGCAACCAATTCGCTCTTACCAATACCAGGTGGTCCCCAGATAAAAACTGGGCGATTCACTTGCATGGCACGAAGGATGATTGGTTTTGCTATACTGGGACGAACTGCTAATGATGAACTCATTTGTTACTCCTAATTATGCCTATTTAAAATATACTAAAAAGCTATGTCTCTTTAGTGTCTATACAGTATAACAGTGATCTAATAAATGTCAACTGTAAAAACATTAACAAAAACAATAACTTACAATTTAATGGTTAAATTGATCTTTTGTGTGATTTAATGTTTATAAAATTCATCAAATCGTCGTATGCTGCCTTAACTTCTGATTCTGAAAGATTGACGGAACTATCTTTCAATCTAAATTCAATTGTTGTTCCTTTGAACGCATTTTTCTTATGGGCGTCACTGTATAAGGTATAATCGATTTCCCTGGAAGTATCGTAAAATTTCCATACCCCAGGGCAACTTTCATAGTCCCACATATGAACGAGCGGCTTGCCTAATTCAGCAAGTAGCGAGGACCAATCAGTCATACACCATTCACGGATATCTTTTGATGACATAAGATTAGTAAAGATATTCGATACACTATTATCGTATTTACCAGCCTCTGAGATCTGCTTTTGGGTATGCTTATCAGTTATTCGGATTAGCATGCTATTACTTTACGTCAAGGTTAATAGGGATATCCTCGCCAATCATTGGCTCAGTATATCGTTTCACGGTAAATGGGCGACCTTGGATATCGATCGTTACGTTGTAATATTGAAATTCTTGCTCAACCTGAGGAATATCGCGCCACACGACCACATCACGACAAACACGAACGTATCGTTCATTATTTCGCGCAACGGTATTACCTGCACTATTTCCCAACAGGCCGCCAACGATCATTGCCCACGTTGTGCCACTCCCGCCTCCAATCTGGCTACCGATCGCGACGCCAGCGGCGGTACCGATCAGTCCTTGCGGGCTTCCAAACACACCGTTAGCTCCCCGCTCAACGAGGCCATCACTGCGTCTACCCTGGCTAACGTCCTCACATAGCGTCTCCTGCACTGCCTGACGGTCATAGCGCACGACACTTGAGTATACTGGGTTTACAGCGATCACCCTCCCCGTAGGGCCTGCGAACGCAGCTGATGCAATACTTGACGCGAGTAAAACTGTAGTAAATGTTGCAATTTTCATATAAATCCTTTATATTATTAATCAGTATCAATATAATAGCATAATACTGTAGATAGTCAACATAAAAAAATCCAATGATTTCAATAGGTTACAACTCGCCATAATCTGCTAGATCGTTGAAACCATTGCATAAATATAATTGTAAGGCACTTGCTTATAATAGATAAATACACATATAACACCATTAGTGTTAAAAAGGAGAAGTAAATGATTAAAATGATATCTAAGATTACAATCTGTGCTGTAGCATTACTTTCAAGTATCGCTTTTGCTGGCGTAGATCCATTAACCCAAGTCAAGCCAGTTGATGCGGGATGGGGACTCGATGGTGCGCCAGACTATATTGTTGACGTGCCAGCAGCATTAATTCCTGCAACGGGTGTTCTTGATTACATCAATACAAATATTGAAATGCCGTTTACTGAAGATAAGTGGGTCAAGTCAGTCCAGTTTATCCCAGGAGATAAGCGAGTTCTTCACCACTTGCTGTCTTATGTAGTGGCAAATGAACACACTGATGAGTTTGACGAAGCGGATAATATTGCGGCTGTTGAATTCTTAGAAGGCTTTGCGCCCGGCAAGGAAGATCCAACAACTTTCCCGGCGGGCTCTGGAGTTAAAATTCCAGCAGGATCTTCTATTAGAATGTCTATCCACTATACTGCTATGGGACTAGAGACATCAGATGCAACCCGCGTTGGATTGTGGTTTGCTGATGAAGAAAAACTTAAACCATTCCATACTTATTCAGTATCGGCACGTGGTGGTCGTGAAAACAACATCGTGATCCCAGCTGGTGACATGAACTACGAGATGGCTTCAAATCATGTATTTGAACAAGAAGTGACTCTTTATAGTTACCGTGCTCACATGCACTACCGTGGCAAGTCAATGCGAGCTGCGGTGATTTATCCAGACCAGACACGTGAAGAAATTATTAACGTTGCTAACTACAACTTCGGATGGCAACCAACATACCGCTTAACTGAGCCAATGGTTCTTCCAGCAGGTTCGCGCGTAGTAGTTGAAGGGGTTCTTGACAATTCACAATATAACACTGGCGTGCCAGATCCATCAGTGGATGCAGTTGGTGGTTTACAATCCTGGGACGAAATGTTTATTTCTTACTTCAGTTACACAAACAACTAATCTCACGTAACTGCTCCAAATTAGCCTCGCATACGCGGGGCTTTCGGGTGACAGGAGACTAATATGAAAAAGATAATAGCGTTTATAGTAGCAGTATGTTTAGCAGCATCATCATTTGCTGATGACTATCTAAGAAGCACGGCTGGTTTTGAAATGGTAGATCAGCAAGGCGAAATACATAAATTTGAAGAATACAAATCAGTAGATTACTTAGTGATGTTTGTTAACGGTGTTGGTTGTCCTATAAGCAGAATATCCACGATAGATTACCTGACACTTAGTGAGCATTTTGCTGGAGAGAATATACAATTCTTAATGTTTAATAGTAACATACAAGACTCACCGGAACGCATTGCTAAAGAAGTGGCTGAGTTTAAAATTCCATTCCCTGTCCTTAAAGATACAAACCAAGCCTTTGCTATTGAGCTGGGCGTAGAAAGAACAGCAGATGTATTTGTAATTGACACAGAGACTGGCCAGGTAGTTTACCGCGGCCCAGTTAATGATAAGCTAGGTTACGAAACACAGCGCACATCAGTAACACATGAATACTTAATGGATGCCTTGCATGTTATACTAGCAGGCGGTATAGTAAACATGGATAATATCCCGGAGAGCAAAGGTTGCTTAGTTGGGATTTTTAACTAACACAACACAGGAAATAGTAATATGAATAAAGTAATGGAAAATAAATCATTCAAGGATTTAGAGAAGGAAATATTATCAGAAGTTGTTTCTTATAAAGTAGAATATAAGAAACTCAAGGAAGAAAAAGAAGATCAAATAGATTACGATTTATGGTTTAATTATATAAAAATAAATTCAAAGTATAAAACTAAATTAGTTACACCTGGTGAATTAGAAAATGATAATACGTTCAACAGCGCCGTAATAATGACCCGTAACGCGAATGTTAAAGATTATATTAATACGGCAGTAATCGCGTCGTCTAACGATACCCACAAGCTATCTAAAAAAGCAATAGAGAGACTCACCCTCCAACAAGAAAAGGAAATGGCTTTAGCGATTAAAACATTTTTAGGATTAAGCAGCGTTCAATCATTAGTAGTTCGCGAGATAGATAATATAATCGATGCTGCAATACAAACACCAGCAGTTCAATTAGCAGCGGGCGGCGTTATTGTTGTTAAAACTATTAAATTTAAAGCACCAGGTATTGTAATCGACGAATTAACTTACGCACCAAAATATGCACTAGTAATACAAGTGGAACTTGAATTTAAGTTACTTGCATAATAAAGTAAACGTAGCATAGGGCTACACCAACACTCTTTAAATTTAAGGTACCTAGAGTGTGTACCACAAGGAGAAGTAAATGATGTACAATTCAAAGCTAGTCACGAGTATCAAATCCAACGGAAAAATTCTTAGGGAGTTTAAAGATACTGTCTATATTCCATTCGGCTCAGAATATTCCATTCTAATTAAAAATTTAAACACAGTTAGGGCAGTAGTAAACATCTTCATTGATGGAACTGATGTAATGACTGGTGGATTAGTATTACAGCCAGGCCAAGAGATTGATTTAGAAAGGAGCGTCAATAACTCCAATTTAAATGAAGGCAATAAGTTTAAGTTTATAGAGCGAAATAGTGCAGTAGAGCAACATAGAGGCATTAAGTTAGAAGATGGTTTGGTTCGTGTAGAATATGTATTCGAAAAAATATTCCAACGACAAGATGGATTCAAACCATATACCCATAGAGTCCTCCCTTATGATTGGTATAATACTACAATCGGCACTGTGAATTATTCTGCAGGTATTATCAGGGGTGTAACTGCTGGTGAAGTAAATTTAAATACAACTACAATTTCAACGTCAGTAACTGCCCAGTCAATCAACGATGCTGGTATAACTGTAGCGGGAAGTAAGAGCGAGCAGAAATTTTCAGTAGCGTCATGGTTTGCTACAGAAGCAGAAACTTATTCTATCGTTCTTAAATTATTAGGTGAAACGGAAGATAATAAGATAGTTACTAAACCTATTACTGTGAAAACGAAGCAGAAATGTGTTACTTGTAATCACACAAATAAAGCGACTTCGAAATTTTGTAGTTCTTGCGGGACAGCACTAGAGATATTTGCTTAACTAGTAGACGTTGTGGGCATAGTAATATATGCTCACAGCATTCCGATAAATCCCTTTACTGTGCTGCCACTAAGTTTAAAAATAGCAGCATCCTGTTTATCATAAAACGCAATGGCTTTGTATACAGGCGCTCCAATATAATACGCACCTCGCATCTTTTTATCCAACGATATAAGATCACCCATAGTAACACCATCGTCAATTTCAAAATAATATGATTCAATGATCTTATGTTTTGATAGGAACTCATGCCCCGTTCTAGTAAGCCGTATACCCGTAGGTTCTCCCATAACGATTCGAAAATTAGTAAATACCTCTCTAATTTTCGCATCATCATTAAGGCAAAGAAATTTTGGATCATTTATGTTATTATTTACTAGACTTAAAATACGTGCTTGTATTTCTTTATGGTTAGACATTCTCTGTCACTATTTCGCCGTGTGTTAATTTAACAACAACAAAATCAGCACATCCGAATTTTTTGTTTAGGCGTTCTGCTAAATTAAAAGCATGACCACTGTTGGAAAATGAGACTTTTTTATACTTGGGCCCTGGGTAGCTAACTAAAGTATTTCCTACTCTGAGATTAATGGGCTCGCCCTTATAAAATACACTATAAATAGCATCTGCACTTAAAACCTGTTCTGTTTTATATGTGCGTTTATCGATAGATTCTAAAATAATTTCTGGTTTTGGTCGTGACATAATACGTCTCCTATATTACTATTTATCAAGACTACTAGCCTAACGTATTACTTAATCTTACTATCATCCACCTCAAAATGTGAGCTAGTATTACCTTTGTCGTCTGAAAATATGCGCCAAGTAACATACATACCCTTAACTAAATCCGCCCCTGATATTTTATTTCTAGCTATAGTGATTAATTCTTCGATATTGCCGGTAATTGTGCAAAGCTGTATGTGCTCATCATCAAAATCATAAATCCACGAATGAATTATGCCTACCTGCTTATTCATCTCACTTCTCTAAGGTAGCGAGTAAATTCCTGATATCCACCAATATTTTCTCCATCTACGACAACTATGGGGAAAGTCTTAACTCCTGGAAATTGTTCCATTATTTCTTCTCTTGTGAAGTCCACCTCAAGCTTTTTAATAATAGGATCAATGCTATTCATTTCTGCTGTTTTGATGGCCATATCACAAAAACCACAATTATCTTTACTGTAAATTTCTACCTTCATTTCTTCTCCTTTTCCAATTCATCAATTGCGCCTTGTACTGCGCTTATCCAATTAATTGCTGCCTGTTTACTTAGCATAAAATCATGCTGATAATCCGTGTGCCCATGTCTAATTAACTCCCATATTGCTCTCCACCTAGAAGCCCTAGGTAATGGCGAGACAGCACTAGCATGATGTATTACCGAAATACTAGCAATTTCAGTATCAGAAATAACCTCTATATATGTTGTTACTGCGCATCGAGGATCTGTGCATTGGCATTGCACCGTAAAGCTTTTAGTGCCTGGATACTGTGCATCCTCGGATATACCAATAGCTGGTTTTTGTGCTTCAGTCATTATTTTCTCCTGGCATTTTGAGCCATTTGGCTGGCGATGCGCTATATTGTCTGTTTAGTTTAGTAAGCACAATACTTCGTTCAAAGTCTTTACCATCCCAATACGCCACTGGTATAAGGTCAGTGCTTAATCTTTTTTCATGTAACAAAAAATAAAAACCCTTTTCAGTCGGGTATTTATCTTCAAATTTAGTCCAGCTCACACATGCGCCCCTTGATCTTGTGCCATTTCGAACAAATCAAATACTTCTTGAGCTTGCTCTATTGATTTACATCTGCACTCAAACGTGGCATTATCTTCTGTTTTAATTTTAAGAGTGTGTCGCAGTGTTCTTAGATTAATAAATGAATTAATATTCATACCAAATTGATTAGACCTTCTTAATCCGTATTCTCCTGAGCTAAATTTTACAATTGTCGGTTCCATCTTATCTTCCTTATAAGTAGTGTGTTTCGCTTCTAAATAAATTCTTTATGAATTTTGAAAGCTTGGTAAATTTACTATTTTCTTTCTTCTTACGATTAGACTCTTCAAATACCTGCTGTCGATTACGGATATCGTACAAATATTTTCTTATCAGTTCCTTATTTCGGAGATCACTGTCTCGTTTCTCTTCGGGCGCATCGATACCAGCTAACCTACGCATATTGTTCATGTCTTCAATAACTGAGGAATAACTACTAGTAGATGGAGCTCCTCGATTTTTCTTTGTTTTGTTAGATGACATTATTCGTCTCCAAAATTGCCGCCATCAGCGATGACAATATTTTCTTCTTTTTTAGCTTTAAATGCAGTAGGCAATGGTGAAACATTCTCTAACACCTTGCATAGATAGTTAACATCAAATGTCGCCTGCTTTACTCCCTTTGCTTGGAGGTTACGAATATTCATTACAAATTTTTGAAACTCATTCATCAGTGGCTATTCCCGGCGCTGTCATATTCATACCAGCGATCCTCGTCATCATTCCAATGACGGGTGTCTGAATACGTTCCATAAAAATGGAAGGTCAGCAAGGAGAGCTCCAAAGTGAGACCAGCATGGTCACATTTTGCCGCCCATCTAAAACTCAAACCAAATAACCCGTTAGTTCGATCAACCTGCATTTCTAGGCTTTTATTTTTTTTATTGAAAACTTTTCCTTTATACCAGATGGTTTCGAATTTGTCCTGCATAAACGGCACACTAGCTTCAATATTAAAATAAATCATAATGCTCCTATAAACTTTTTGTATTTCTGTTTATTCGACCAATTATTAATTTCTTCAACCTGCTCATCAGTAAAATCACCAAATTCAAGCGGCTTATTAGATTCAACACATTCTATTACAGTATCAAGACCTGGCGGTATAGTTAAATAATTTTTAGACTCGTTGCATTCAGCTAACGTATAAGGTGTCGCTGCAAATGCAAGAATACCGCCAAAAACTTTAATGACCATGTAAACTGTCATAGTCGTTCCTTATTAAGTTTTTTCATTACTATACGACAATCTAATTCAGTCCTATGAGGACCATTGTATCCATATTTTAATAGTGTTCCTAATTTAGGACTATGGCTGTGTTTCCACCCCTTTTCAAAGTTAATACAATACCACCCAGCTGCATAATAAACATCGCTATTTTCGGCTTTAAGATATAATGGAAGCTCTGCGATATAGTTTGGATCATTTTCTTCGACCAAAATAGGATTATCGTATTCAACTAAATGCCCACGTATAAAGACACCATCAGGAAGTGATATTGGCTCTTTAATTTGCTCTTCAAATAATGAAATATTACCGAAGTGTTCTCTAACTTCTACCTCGTTATCGAATACTTCAATATTATACCCACTAATAAATACATAGTGGTCTTGGACATCTTTATTAAGTATTCCAATTTTTTCACCGCCTTGTCTAACTAACCAAGCAACGTCTGAAATTTGTTGTAATTTTGTTTCTAAATTTACCATTAATCCTCCTTTGTTTCGTCTACCATTCCTTTCTGACTGGAATAGTCTAAATATTTTAATACTTTTGCTCTTTTAGCCTCAGATATTTCAAACGCATCGACCGGTATTGTTAAAACACCTGCTTCTACGAGCATATTACGAACAGCAATGGCTTCGATAAATTCTCTTGAGATCAACTCAGCATTGGTTTCTGTTTTCCCTGGATAAGAATCTTCCGGACCAAAGCGTAACGACTTACTAACTTCTTTAATTACTTCTGAGCACTCTTCTGCTAAAATTTGTAGAAGGTGCTGATTCTTATTCATCATTATACTATGCCTGCATTTAAAAATATT
>Ga0105050_10009860_pt1 | contig 10597 bp, 11 predicted proteins | sample FRY01_FD_78088 | JGI IMG/M metagenome (GOLD analysis project Ga0105050, IMG submission 78088) | Freshwater microbial communities from Lake Fryxell liftoff mats and glacier meltwater in Antarctica - FRY-01 | ecosystem: Environmental > Aquatic > Freshwater > Ice > Glacier meltwater ... | reverse complement strand
GCGGAATCAGGCCTCTGTCGGCAGGATCAACTCCGGCCCGCTGGCGCGGTTAGAGTTCACGGCCGTCCCCACCCGGCGAAAATCCAGCACATCCCCGCCACAGGCACGCATCAGCGGGGCCGCACCATGGCCCTGCTCGCCCAGCCAGAGCGGCCAGTCAGCGGGTTCCAGAATCACCGGCAGCCGGTCGTGGATCGGGGCCATCGCCGCATTGGCGCCGGTGGTCAGAATGGCGCAACCGGTTTCATGCGCCGATCCGTCCGGCGCGCGCCACTCCTGCCAGATGGCCGCCATTACCAAAGGCGCACCATCGGCGCGGCTGACAAACCATGGCAGCGGTTTTTTCGGGTCGGCGCGGTGCCATTCATAAAACCCGGTGCAGGCGACCAGACAGCGGCGGGCGCGGACAGCGGCACGAAAGGCGGGCTTTTCCGCCACCGTCTCGGATCGCGCATTGATCAGCAGCGGGCCATCATTCAGCGCCTTGTACCACGCCGGCACAAAGCCCCAGCGCAGCGGCCGGTAGCGCCGCGCGCCGTCTTGCAGTGTCACGACGACGATCCGGTTGGTCGGGCAGACATTGTAATTGGGCGTCTCGGGCAGGTCATTGTCCGGCGCTGCCGCAAAAAGCTGAGCCATCGCGTCGTGGGGAAGGGTTATGGCCATGCGTCCGCACATGCGCTCAACCTAAGCACCGGCGGGGCGGCAGACAAGCAGCGCGCGATCTGGCCCGCCGGGGCCGATGCACAACGCTTGTCATGCAGGCCCATCTTGCCGATGCTGCTCTGCAGATCAGGCGGAATGGGGTGGGGCATGGAGCGGATCGCGATCTGGGTTCTGATAGCGGCCGGACTGGTGTTTCTGGCCATCGGTCTGGCATTTGACGAGGGGCTGCGCTCGCCGCTGTGGTGGCTCGAACTGGTGCTTTACGCCATGATGATCCTCGGCTTTGCGCGGGGCGGTGCCCGACTGCGGCTGCGGCTCTGGCCCGCAGCGCTGGTCTTTGTCTCGGCGTCATGGGCTTGCGGCATGGCCTATGAACTGACCTTGACGGTGTACGGCACCGGATTTGGCGGCATGCACCCGGATACGCGCGCTTCTTTCATCCTAGCGCAGGGCGATTATATCCTGATCGCACTGGCCACGCTGATGCTGGTGCGCCTCTGGCATCTCGACTTCAGCGGCGCCTTCTGGCTCGCGATGGGCAAAAGCCTGACTGAGGGGCTGATCTTTACTGGCGTATTGGCAGCGACCATAACCTCGGGTGCTCTGGGCACGGCTGCGCTGGCGCTGGGCTATTACACGCTGGCCTATGCCAGTTTCGTGGCCCTGCCGCTGCTGCTGGTCGCACCCGAAAGCCTGTGGCGCCCTTCCGCCGCTCCGCGCAAGCGACCGCCGGTCTGGGCGCTGGTCATGACCGGTTTTGCCGTGGCGTTCGTTATCCGCATCATCTGGGGATTGGGCTGGGGGCCGCTGGCCACATCGGTCTTTGCCCTGCCGCCGAACCCGGTGCCATAACGGCGGCCCGGGTTCGGCGCGGGTTCTGGCCCGGGTTCGGCGCGGGGTCTGGCGCGGGGTCGGGGCTACTGCCCGACGACCGTGATCCGTCCATCGGTAAACGGCGCATAGGGCGCATTAGCCGCCATATAGGCGGCTGTGACATCGGCCAGATCGGGGCCGAAATCATAGGCATTCTCGGCGCTGATGAACATGGCAAAACCATCGCCGCCGTTGCGGACATAGTTGTTGGACACCAGACCATAGGTCGCCGCCGGATCAATCGGACCCCAGGCGTCGCCGCCGATCAGCACCATCACGTCGCTGATCCGCGACCCTGCCGGGGCCGCAGGATCAACGGTATATTGCAGACCCGCCACTTGCGGGAACCGGCCTGCACCGTCTGCCATCTGGCTCACGCCGTTCTCCAGCGCTTCGACAACAACGGCGCCGGTCACCTGAAACGTCGAGAGCGTGTTCTGGAACGGCAGCACCGCTAGGACTTCGCCCATTGTCACTTCGCCCGCTTCAATCGAAGCGCGCAACCCGCCGCCATTGGCGATGGCGATGGTGATGCCCTGATCGGCCACCCGGTCCAGCATCGCCTCGGCCACCAGATTGCCCATCGCGCATTCGACCGCACGGCACGATTCGCGCGCACCGTCGATATCGGCGGCGGCTTCGGCCACGACCGTATTGCGCAATTCCTCGATCGGGCCGGCCAATTCGGCAATCCGCGCGACAATCGCCTCATCTTCGGCAACCGACGCGTCCAGCAGAATCGTGTCGCCCGTGGCCGAAGTCACATTGCCCGCATCGTCAAAGACCAGAGTCAGATGGCCGACATATTTGGAATAGGCATAGGCCTGCACCACCGGCACTGCACCGACCATCGTCGGATAGGCCATCGCGCCCTCGACCGTGTTGGAGAACAGGGTATGCGAGTGACCGCCGACAACGGCATCCAGACCCGGCACCGCAGCCGCAATTTCAAGGTCATCGGTCACGCCGACATGGTTGAGCGCGATGATCTTGGTCACGCCCTCGTCGGTCAGTGCTGCCACATCCGCCTGAAGGCTCTCGATTTCAGGGGTAAAGATCACATTGGCACCGGGGCTTGCCGTCTCGGTAGTATCGGTGGCCAGCGCCGACACGATGGCGATCCGCTCGCCCCCGATATCCAGCACGACATGGTTTCCCACTTTGCCAGCCAGAAGCGGCTCGCTGCTCACGTCGATATTGCCGGAAATGACCGGAAAACCAACACCTTCCACCAACTTTTGCAGCCCGGCGGGACCATCGTCGAACTCGTGGTTGCCCACGGCCATCGCATCAAAGCCGATCAGATTCATGAACTCGATTTCGACGTCACCCTTGTAGGTCGTGTACATGAGCGAACCCTGATACTGGTCGCCTGCATCCAGCACGATGATATTTTCGGCCTCAAGCTCGGCCCGCAGCTGGTTGATCATGGTGTAAACGCGGGCCACGCCGCCAAAACATTCGCCAGCCGCATTGTCCTCGGCAGAGCAGGTCGAATCAGAGCCGCTGATCGGTTCGATCCGGCTGTGCAGGTCATTGATATGGATAATGTGAAGCGTGTAATCCGCAGCCGCGGTTCCCGCGCTGAGTGCAACGGCACAGGTGGAAATGAGAAAACGTGCAAGCATGTTAATGCCCCCTGAGGTTGGTGATATGCCTGAGTGTGCGGTTTTCAGGCTGGTGAGTCAAAGCGTGAGATCAATGGCGTAACGGCAAGCGATGACAGAACCATGTCAATGCGCAGATGCAGCGGCCCCTTGACCCTGTGACGCGGCATCGGCATGACGACGCCATGCTGATCTATAAACTCCTGCGCGCCGATGAATGGGCCACGCTGCAAGCGCAGGGCGAAACTGCCGGTGCGCCCATCGACGTGGCCGATGGTTATGTGCATTTCTCCACCGCAGCACAGGCGCAGGCGACGGCGGACAAATATTTTGCCGGTGTCGTGGGTCTGATGCTGCTGGCGCTGGACCCGGCGACGCTCGGCCCCGGCCTGCGCTGGGAACCGGCGCGCGGTGGTGATCTTTTTCCGCATCTTTACGGGCCCTTGCGCATGGCCGACGTGCTGTGGGCCGCACCTTTGCCCCTGACCGACGGGCAGCACCGGTTTCCCCCCCTGACATGAGCATGCTTGAGCGGATCGGGCTTGCGGCGTTGCGCCGGATCGACCCGGAAACGGCTCATGGGGTGGCGCTGCGCGCCTTGCAACTGGGGCTTGGGCCGCGCGGCGGTCCTTATACCACGTCAAGACTGGCGACGCAGATTGCCGGGCTGAACCTGCCAAATCCCGTCGGCCTTGCCGCCGGATTCGACAAGAACGCGGTGGCGCTGCGCCCGCTGCACCGCTGCGGTTTCGGCTTTGTCGAGGTGGGGGCCGCCACTCCGCAGCCGCAGGCAGGCAACCCGCGCCCTCGCTTGTTTCGCCTGACCGAAGATCAAGCGGCCATCAACCGCTTTGGCTTCAATAACAATGGCATGCAGGCCATAGCGCAAGCACTGAGCGCCCGGCCGCAGGGCGGTGTCATCGGGCTCAACCTTGGCGCCAACAAGGACAGCACCGACCGCGCCGCAGATTTCGCGCAGGTGCTGCACCATTGCGGCCCCTATATCGACTTTGCCACGGTCAATGTCTCTTCGCCCAATACCGAGAAGCTGCGGGATTTGCAGGGAAAAGTGGCGCTGACCGCGCTTTTGACAGGGGTAATGGCGGCCAATGCCGGGCTGGCGCGGCCTTTACCGGTGTTCCTGAAAATCTCGCCTGATCTGACTGAGGCAGAACTGGGCGATGTGGCTCAGGTCGCCGAGGCGGCAGGTCTTTCAGCGATCATCGCAACAAATTCCACGCTTTCGCGAGATGGTTTGAAAAGTGCAAGCAAATCGCAAGCTGGGGGCCTTTCCGGGCAACCAATGTTCGAAAAATCCACGCGCGTCCTCGCCCAGCTTTCGACCCTGACGCGCCTGCCTCTGATCGGGGTGGGTGGTGTTGGTTCTGCCGAACAGGCTTATGCCAAGATCCGCGCAGGCGCGTCGGCGGTGCAGCTTTATACAGCGCTGGTCTATGGTGGGCTGGCATTGGTGGATGAGATCGCGCAGGGGCTCGACCGGCTGCTCGCGCGCGACGGTTTCGGCAATGTCAGCGAGGCGGTGGGCAGCGGGCGAAACGACTGGCGTTAGTAGAGCGGAAACGTTGTCACGTAATCGGCATGTTTCAGCCATTGCAGCAATGCGGCCATCGGAATGAAAGACAGGAACACGACCGCATCCTGCAGATTGACCCGCAACGCCTGCACCCGCACGGTGATCTCATGCGGGGTCTGAAACAGCACCGGATTGGGCCAGATCATCGGCACGCGGGCCGCATAGGCATCGTAATCCGGGCCAAAAAGACTGCGCATATGCGCCTCTTCACTGCGCGCGGTCGCAGCCAGCACGACACCGGCAAGCACGGTGATCAGCAGCGTCAAAAGCAGGGAGCCGACCATCAGGCCAAAACCGGCGACCCCGATGGTGGAGAACAGATAAAGCGGATGGCGGCACATCGAATAGGGACCGTGCTGCACGACCACACGGTTCTTGTTATGACCCGAATACATGACAGCCCAGAACCGGCCCAGAACCGCGATGATCACCAGCAGGATACCGGCCTCTTCCATCAACGTGCCCCCGAGGCCGTTCTCGGCGATGACCGGTCGCACGAACAGGAGCAGCGGGAGCAAGAGCACGAACAGCAGCCGCAGAATGTTGATCCGCAGCCTCTGAATGAAGGGTTGGCGCGGCAAGCTCTGCATCAAGGGCTCCAAGGATTTCTCCTTCTGCTAACCGCAATCCCGCATGCTGGCAATCACGCAAATGTGTGCCCGGCACGAGCCGCTGCCGCACGTTCCAACGCCGGATAGCGCAGGCCCAGTGTCACGCCACGCGCTACGAAACTGACCAGCAGGGCCAGCCACAGGCCATGATTGCCAAAGGCTGCCATCAGCGGCAGGGCGGCAGCGAAATAGACCGTCGCCGACAGCAGCATCATATTGCGCATGTCCCGCGTCCGCGTGGCGCCAATGAAGATACCGTCGAGCATCCATGCGGCACAGCCGATCACCGGGGCCAGCGCCATCCAGACCAGAAACTCCCGTGCCTCGGCCCGCACGTCCGGTGCTGTGGTCATGATATCGATCACCCAAGGGCCGAACAGGGCAAAGCCTGCACCCAGCAGCAAGCAGGCCCCGGCGCCCCACAGGCTCGCGAGACTGGCAGCGCGGCGCAATGCGTCAAGCGCCCGCGCGCCCATCGCCTGCCCGACCAATGCTTCAGCGGCAAAGGCGAAACCGTCCAGAGCATAGGCGGTAATGTTCAGAAATTGCAGCAGGATCTGGTTGGCGGCCAGCTTCACATCGCCCTGCCCGGCCCCCCAGAACAGGAAACTGACCAAGATGGATTCAAGCAGGACCGAACGGATCATGATATCACCGTTCACGGTGGCCATGTGGCGCAGCCGGACCCGGTCGAACACCCGCGCCGGATCGCGCCAGGCCCATCCCGTGAACGCCGTGCGGCAAAACCACAAACCCAGCGCCAGCCCGGACCATTCGGCAAGGAAGGTGGCAAAGGCCACACCCGGCACACCCCAGCCCAGCCCGAGCACAAACCACAGGTCGAGCACGACATTGAGGCCATTCATCCAGAGTTGCAGCACCAGCACCGCCCGCGTCCGCTCTTGCGCGATCAGCCAGCCCGTGATGCCGTAAAGCGCGATCATCGCCGGGGCGGACCAGATCCGGATGGTCATATAGTCCCGCGCCAGCGCCTCGACCTCGGCGCTGGCCGGGGCGACGCGAAAACCCAGCGCAAAGAGCGGCAGTTGCAGCGCCACCAGCACCGCCCCCGCTCCCAACCCGATGATCAGCGCGCGCGAGAGGAGTGCCGTGACCTCGGCCGCGTCCCCGGCGCCATGCGCCTGCGCGGTCAGGCCGGTGGTGCCCATGCGCAGAAAGCCGAATATCCAGTAAAATGCGGTCAGGATCACCGCCCCGATTCCCACCGCCCCGATCGGCGCGGCCAGACCAAGCTGGCCGATGACCCCGGTATCGACCGCCCCCAGAATCGGAACCGTCGCATTGGCGAGCACGATCGGCAGCGCGATCCTCAGGACCCGGCGATGGGTCAGGGGAATCTCAGCCATCGCGCGCAGGCATCAGGAAATGCCCGGTGCCCTGCGCAAACAGACGTGCGCGATTGTCCTGCCACGCCTCGACATGGACCGAAGCATAACGGCGGCCCGAGCGATTGACGCGGGCGCGGGCATAGGCGTCGCGCGGCAGGCCGGTGCGCAGATAATCGACCGAGAAATCGATGGTCTTGGGCAGGCGCAGCGGCGGGGTCGCGGTCTGAAACTCGGGCGCAGGGGCGCCGCTCTCCATATCCTCCCAGAGCATCGCCCAGCTCAGTTCGATGATCGCCGCCACCTCGAGAAAGGCCGCGGTGACACCACCATGCAACGCGGGCAGCATCGGATTGCCGATGAGCTTGTCGTCATAGGGCAGGATCGCGGTCAATTCATCACCGCGGCGGTCGAACTGGATGCCAAGAAACTGGATATAAGGGACACCACCCACCAGCCGCTGCAAGGCGGCATCACGACGCTGCTTGATCACCTGCACCGGTTCGGGACGTTTCATCGCCGGTTTCCCTTCATCACAGGGTGGGTCAGGACCCACCTTACACCAACCAGAGTCATCCGGGTTTCAACCCGGTCCCTGCGCGCGCGCTCTGGCGTAAGGTGGGTCCGGACCCACCTTACCTGACCCAACCTCATCCCTGCCGCTCTACCGTAAAGGCACCGGTCGCGGCCGCAACCGGACGGGCGGTATCCTCATCCACCGCCACCGCCCGGACAAAGGCCACCGAACGCGTCACATGATAACATTCCGCAGTGGCGGTGATCGCCTGCCCCGGCGTAGCGGCGCGCATATAGTCGATGCGCAGGTCGAGGGTCGCGGTGCCCAGCGGCGCGGACGGATGCGCCATCACAGCTGCACCCGCGCAGGTATCCATCAGCGCCGATACTGCACCACCATGAATTACTCCCGTTTCGGGATCACCCACCAGTTTCGGATCATAGGCCATGGTGATCACGGCGCGACCCTCGCCGATCTCGGTCACCTGCATCCCCAGCACACGCGCATGCGGAATCGCTGCAATGAACTGCCGCGTCAGCGTTTCGCGACGTTTCTGCATCTGCTCTGCCGGATCATCAGCCATCGCTTAGCCCCTTGTCAGCCTCACCTTGGCATCCGCTGCGGCATCCGCAAGCCGAAAGCGGCGGCAGGCCGCGCATCGACAGTTGCCGCCCGGCAGGGGACGGGCTAGTTTCAGCCCAAGGGAGGTCCATATGCCAGATAGCCCGTCAGGCTCGAAAGAGCGGATCACCTTCAAGGAAATGTGCGCGCGTTTCGACGTGACGCCACGCACGCTGCGCTATTACGAATATATCGAGCTGCTCTCGCCTGAAAAGGACGGGCGGGCGCGCTATTACGGGCCGCGCGAATTGGCCCGGATGACGCTGATCCTGCGCGGGCGGCGCTTTGGCTTCAGCCTCGAAGACATCCGGCAATGGCTGCTCATCTACGAAAAAGAGGGGACCGCCCCGCAGATGCGCAAATGGATCGATCTTGCTGACGGGCAATTGGGCGAACTGGCAGAACAGCGACGCCAGCTGGACGAGACGATTGCCGAACTGCAGGCATTGCGCGACGAAACCGCCCGCTCACTAGGCTAGAAGCACGCCGACACGACAGGAAATTGCGCATTACGTGGCGTCACCATTGCTGACCTTTCGTCACTCATTTTCTGACGTAGCGTTACGTTTACGTCAACGTCAGCTTTCCTTGTAGGACTGTCATCACATCCTCAATTGACCGCCATCACCAGCGCTCATGAGGGCCACAGGACATGACAGATTCGACAATGACGATCCGCGAGATGTGCGAAACCTTTGACGTGACACCGCGCACCTTGCGGTTTTACGAGGCCAAGGAACTGCTGTTCCCGATCCGGCAGGGCACGCGCCGACTGTTCACCAAACGCGACCGCGCCCGGCTCAAGCTGATCATGCGCGGCAAGCGCTTTGGTTTCAGCCTCGAAGAAGTCCGCCAGCTGCTCGACCTTTACGACATGGGTGATCAGCAGGCCACGCAACTGGCAAGAACGCATGAGATGGCCGCGCGCCATCTGGCGGAAGTGGAAACCCAGCGCCGCGAGCTGGACGAAGCGATCACCGAGCTGAAAGCCCAGATGGACTGGGGTCAGCGCGAACTGGCCCGGCTCGCAGGCAAGGCAACCGCCGCCTGAGCCAGCCGGACCCGACAACGACACGAGAGGGAGAGAACCGACCGATGCCCAGCTACACCGCCCCTACCCGCGACATGCAGTTCATCCTGCACGATCTTTTGCAGGTCAGCGCATCGGATATTCCGGGCTACAGCGATCTGGACCGGGACTTTACCGGCGCCGTGCTGGAGGAGGCGGGCAAGCTCGCCTCCGACGTGCTGCAGCCGCTGAATGCGGTGGGCGACAGGCAAGGCTGCAAGCTGGAAAACGGGGTGGTGCGAACGCCGGACGGGTTCAAGGCGGCGTTCGACCAGTTGCGCGAAGGCGGCTGGACAGCACTTGACTGCGACCCGGAATACGGCGGACAGGGGCTGCCTTATGTGATGGGCACGGCCGTGGGCGAGGTGTTCGTCTCGGCCAACATGGCTTTCAACATGTATCAGGGCCTGACCCACGGCGCCTATAGTGCGATCCACGCCCATGGAACCGCAGAGCAGAAGCAGACCTATCTGCCCAACATGGTCACCTGCGACTGGACTGGCACGATGAACCTGACCGAGCCGCATTGCGGCACCGATCTGGGGCTGATGCGGACCAAGGCCGTGCCGCAGGATGATGGTAGTTATCAGGTGAGCGGGCAAAAGATCTTCATCTCGGCCGGGGACCATGATCTGTCCGAGAATATCATCCACCTCGTGCTGGCCAAGATTCCGGGCGGTCCCGAGGGTATAAAGGGCGTCTCGCTCTTCATCGTGCCGAAGTTTCTGGTGAATGAAGATGGCAGCCTTGGTGCGCGCAACGGCGTCACCGTCGGCAAGATCGAAGAGAAAATGGGCATTCACGGCAATGCCACCTGCGTCATGAACTACGATGGGGCGACGGGTTATCTGTTGGGCGAGGCGCATAAAGGGATGCGCGCGATGTTCACCATGATGAACGAGGCGCGTCTGGGCGTCGGCTTGCAAGGCTATGCGCAGGCCGAGGCGGCCTATCAGAACGCGGTCATCTATGCCAAGGACCGGCTGCAGGGCCGCGCCGTGACCGGGGTGCAAAACCCGGGTGGCCCCGCCGACCCGCTGATCGTGCATCCCGATATCCGGCGCAACCTGATGGATCAGAAAAGCTTTGTCGAAGGCGCGCGCGCCTTTACCTTCTGGGGCGCGCATCTGATCGACCGGGCGCATAAGATGGACGATGCGGCGGCGGATGGGCTCATCTCGCTGCTGACGCCTGTGATCAAGGGGTTCCAGACCGACAAGGGTTTCGAGATGGCCGTGGCGGCGCAGCAGGTTTACGGCGGGCATGGCTATATCGAGGAATGGGGCATGTCCCAGTTCGCCCGCGATGCGCGGATCGCGATGATCTACGAAGGGGCGAACGGGATTCAGGCGCTCGATCTGGTCGGACGCAAGCTGGCGCTTGACGGGGGCAAGCATGTGATGGCCTTCTTCGACATGGTGAAGGCTTTCATCAAGGAGAATGAGGACGACGCAGGGCTGAAGGCTGACTTCCTTGAACCGCTAAAGGCCGCAAGCATGGATTTGCAGGCGGCAGCGATGTATTTCATGAAGAACGGCATGAAGAACCCGAACAACGCCCTCGCCGGGTCCACCGATTTCATGCATATGATGGGACATGTCTGTCTGGGCCTGATGTGGGCGCGCATGGCCCGCGCGGCGCAGGTCGCACTGGCCACCGAGACCTCTGACCGGCGCTTTTACGAAACCAAGAT
>Ga0105050_10009854_pt1 | contig 10603 bp, 15 predicted proteins | sample FRY01_FD_78088 | JGI IMG/M metagenome (GOLD analysis project Ga0105050, IMG submission 78088) | Freshwater microbial communities from Lake Fryxell liftoff mats and glacier meltwater in Antarctica - FRY-01 | ecosystem: Environmental > Aquatic > Freshwater > Ice > Glacier meltwater ... | reverse complement strand
CTGCTGATCTCGCATTTTGAATACCTGCTAGTTGAGACATCATATCCTTAGTTTGCTTATTTCTAATATTATTTTCAGCGTATGCTTGCTTCTCTGCAATCTTAACTTGACCTTTTAATAAATCTTCTGCACTTTTTAGTTTATCTGCTGATCTTCTTATATCTTCTGTGTTAGCCTGTTTACGAGCGACATATGCATCTTGAGTTCTCTTATCATCTAAATACTTATCTCTTTTGCTATTTTGAAGAATTGCTTGATAATGTGCTTTATCTGAATTTTGTTCAAGACTTGCAAGCCTATTTGCTTGCATGATTTTTATTGCATTAATTTCTTTTGCTAATAAATTTGCTTCTTTAACTTGTTGGTTTCGTTCTTTTGCATAGTCAGTTTTTGTAGATGAACCAACTAATGTTTGACCATCGGCTTCCAATCTTCTTGTGGTTGTACTATATCCCTGAGAAGACTTCACATTAAATCCAGTTATAGCATTAGCACGATTTTTAGTAACTGTAATTGAATCTAATCCAGCTTTATTAGCATTTTTAAGTGATTCAGCCAATTTTAAAGCTGCTGCGCTTTCATCAGTCATTGCTTTCTTATTTGCATCATGAACCGTTCTTGTCTTAGTAAAAACATTTCCAGCAGCATTTAGGCTTTGAGTGACAGTTTTAATTGAGCCATCTAAATTTTTAAATACATCCTGAGTTTGTTGTACAGTTTTTTTACCTTCTTCGGATGCGGATTTAAACTTTTCCATTGCTTGAGTAAAGCCTTGCAAGGTTTTAGATGCACTATCGCTAATATTTACTTTTATTTCTAAATTACTATATTTTGCTTTTATCTCATCTAACTGCTGTTTGATTAGTGCGAAAGACTGCTTCTCAAGTTCAGACCTAATCAATATGCGAAGTTTATTTGACAAATTTTTCACTCTCCTTTTTTAGACAAAAAAAAATAGCAGTGATTAACCTGCCGAATGCTCTCGTATACTAATTAATACTATGCTATTCTAATGTAAGTATCCATAAAACCCAACTTTTAATGGAAGTTATTCACTAAACTGTTCACACTTAGCGCTAAATGTGGATAGTTTAGGGAACAAGTCCCTAATATTAATCGTTTATTGTAACTTGTTCTATATTTTGTTGAATAGGATTATTCATAATATAGATGATTTCAGCGTATGCTTGATTCTCAACTCGACCAGTTGCTGGAACACGATCAAGGAATAAGATTAGGTTATTTTTTTGTTGTTCGGAAAATTCAAATTGCATAGTTTAGGACTCCCTTTTTGTGTGTGGATTTTATTGTGATTATTATCAACTAAAATTAAACATATTATTAATAATGTCTTCTGAGTGATCTTTGGCATAATTTTGAGTCGTCTGTGGATCTGAATGATGGAGAAACATCTGTGCTTCTTGAAGGGAAAACTTTTTTGGATTCCCAGACTCATCTAGTATTCGTGGATCTTGACCTTCTAAAAGACATTCACATCTTGAATGACGTAGTGAATGAGGAAAGAAATGAACTTCTTTGCCTTGTATTTCACTTAATACTTTTGACATGTAGACTACTCTATCATAGAGCGTTTCATAAGTTGCTGGTCGTTTTCCTTCGCCCACACCAATAGTCCAAAGTGATTCGATATTGTCTTTTCCGCGTTCTTTGATATATTGAGCAATTAATTCTCTAGTGTCATCAAAAAAGACCAATGGGAAAGGTTTTCCACGCTTTCCTATAACAATATTTGTTTTATTTCCATCAACTACACTAGATTTGAGTACTTGAAAAACTTCGTTCCTACGTCCGCCGCTGTCGAAGAATACCATTAGTAACGCTGCGTGTTGCAATTTACCAAGTCGAATCAATTCGTCTTTAAGCATAATTACTTGATCAAAAGTTAAGAAGAAATTATTTTCATCAGTTTTTACCGCTTGCTTTGGTAAACCCTTCACTTTTTTGGATACGTTATTTTCATAATCATAATCATCATCTTCTTCAACATAGGTTAATAATGAACGAACAGAACTCATAAGCCTGTTTGACCTAGCATTACTCAATCCTAAATCTTCACCTAGCCAAATACTAAATCTACGAAAATCTTTTTTAACCAATTCAAGTATGTATTTATTTCCTATTTTTCTTTTTATATATAATAATACAATTCTAAGATCATTTCTGTATTGAGCAATTGTGGTCGGCTTTTTCTTGCGCTGTGTGTATTCCTCAAGGTAGTCCTCCATGACTAGAATATTGTCTGGATTCACTTCCTTCCATTCTTGCTCATCAAATATTCTATTATAAACACGTCCACGTTTCTCAGCCATTTTATAAATTAAACCTCTTCCTATTTTCCCCATAATAAAACAAGCACATTAAACAGTTGGGGTCTGTAAGGTATCGTTCACTCTGTGCTTACTAGAAAAACCATATTAAATTAATCCTTACAACCTCACATCAATTCCTTGACGATTTAATCCGTCTTTCATTTTTTGTTGCAAGATACCCTCGTTAACTAATCGTTGACGTGTGGATTCTGTAAATGGTCTCCCGTTTGTTAATTCATCTGGAACATTGTATGTGTACCCTGAACCACTCTCAATAATTTCACTCACATTTTTATACGGATCGTTTTCGTCATATCTAATACTTTCAACGGATATACCATGATCCGTGACCTGTATTTCGATATTTTTTGGGTCTAAAAGTCCGTCTTTGTAATAATGTCTATCATAATTTAAGGGACTGTAAACAGAATATACCTTATCTTTAATCTCTTCTTGCATAGTTTTAACTACGCCTTTTGCCACATCATTTTTAAGTGACCTATCTATTGTTAGTTCAAGATGTTTTGCCAGACTCTCCAGACTCGTAAAATCCATCTTCTAATTCACTCTTTTCTTGTTCTTCTATTTCTTCATCTTCCACAACTTCACTCACAATTTTTGCTCCATATTTATTCCTGAAATCTTCATCTTCTATCAATAATTTATTTACCAATTCAAGCTTTTCTGTCATAGCCTTATAAACTCTAACAATTTGTGTTTCATCAAATGATTCGAATGTCTTTTTGATCAATTGGTTATCCAACATTTTATTGTAAATATCTAATTTTTGTGTTATATCCGTAGGAATCTTACCAACTATAGTTGAGAAGTATTGAATAATATGCAAATTTAAAAAGTCTAATGATTCTTGATCAGTTACAACTCTCTCCAACTCTCCAAGTTCAGCAATGAACTCTGCAAATGAGATCATCATTTCATTTATACGTTTTTCTCTGAAAATTTTATACACTTCCGTAAATCTTCCATCATCAAAAGTAACTGTAATTAATTCATCGAATTGAGAATCTTCATCAATAATATGACCGAGTGATAGTTTAAGTGGATTGATTGCTGTAGCCTTTTTTGTGGTGTTCTTTTTAGTTTTAACTGTTTTAACTGTTTTATTAGGTGCTGTCATTTGTGGTGCATCTCCCTTTGGGTTATAGTTTATTTTATTTTTTGACGCATTATTGCTAAAATTGGCATACAAAAAACCCTTATAAACACTATGTTTTTAAAAGATAGGAATAGGATAAAATGGTGCTTTTAATGGAAATTGGGTAAAAAAATAAGCAGAAAAGTACTATGTGTATAGTCATCTTCTGCTTATTTTTTTAACTATATTCAGTTATATCTCTCAAAACAATAAATATGGGAAGACGGTTGAGAGAACCATTTTTCGAGAATGCGGATCAGGCATTTTCTATCCCATAAATTAATTATAGCACAAATTTATAAATAATAATATATATTTTTTGTATTAATTAAAATTAGCAGACTTTTCATATTTTTTAAGAATTGTCTCTTCTTCTTTGATCTCATTTATTTTCTTTTCAATTTTCATAGGTAGAATTTGCTTTATTGAATATCCATTTTTATAATAAAAAACATTTCCACCTAAAATATACAAAGTTCTATCTTCTCCACCTGATGGTAAAGAAGATACACTCTTAATATGTTTTACTAGTAAAGTATTATTATAAATAGTGTCATTGACATATTTTCTTCCATCTATAATGTCAATATAGTCATCATAATTCATATAGTTTACTCCTTATTGATTACTAAGATTAAGTAAGTAGTCCACCATCGTATATTTTCATGGTGTACAATTCTGTGCTATTCAACGCTTTTAATACCATTAATTTTATATCAAAAACAGAAGGATCTCCAGTTGGTGCCATATCAATTTTCCAATTATCTTCCATTTTAGCCTTGTGAACTTCGATCTGAGCTGCGAAATCAAGTTCAGTTACAATATCCCTGACAATTAAATCTAACACCACACGGAATGTTCCTGCGAACTTATCAGAACTTAGTGTGATTGTTTTCGCAGTAGCATCAGAGTTTGTTTTATAATACGCTACAACACTAGCCCCATTAGAAAATTCAGATGAAAAAAATGTTAAAACTTTGTCTGTTTTAGAATATTCTCCTGTTGCTACCGTAGTTGCAGTATAATCTATTTCAACTCCATGTGTATTATCTGCATTTAAAATATAAACACTTAATAGCGCTCCTGCAGAATTCGGAGTGTAATTTAATGTTACTGAATTAGTAGCAACAATTAGGACATCTCTCGCATAAATTGGCGTTTCTCCTGTAATAAGATCATTACCTGTCATCATTGCAATTGCTTCATTTGTAAATACTGCATCTTGAAGAGTAAGCGTTGCATCTCTTTCCGAAGAAAATCCGACAATACGAGGGTTACCAGAGTCGCCTCTCGCATATACTGTGGTTGCGGTATTTTCAACTCCTGAAGTTTTCAAATTTGCCAATTGTACGATTGCTTTTCCTGTTGCGATGCTGTAAAACGTTGCTCTTGCTACATCTCTGATTGCGAATACATTAGGTGTTGACATTAAAATAACATCTCCTTATTTTATAATTTTTACTTTTAATGTTTTTTAGCCCAATGGACTTTTGACATTTTTATTTCTTTGCTGTCCATATTTCCTGTGTATATAGCAGTAAGTGTATGGTTGTAGTTGTCTATATTTTCTGTCGTAAAAAAACCGTTATAGATTTGATATATTGTGAGATCAAAAATATTAATTACATTAATGCCATTTGGTCTCCAAGAAAGTCCAGAAATTATACTATGTAAATTCATTTCCTCTTTTGGTTTTGGCTTATTTTTTTTATATCTCAGCATCGTTTCGATCATTTCTTTGGCTTTGGAGTTTGCAGGTTTATATAGTTCTTCTTCAGTAGTTTCCTTAATAAAGTGAGACATTTTTATAATGTTTTTAAAATAGAGATGATTATTCTTGTCTAGCCTTTTGCCATCTTTAAACTCAAAAAACATATTATCTCCATCACCATTCATCAATGGCTTTTCTTTAAGAAATATCTCAAATGAATTGAATACTATTTCTTTAAAATCCTCATGATGGAAACATAGTGCAAAAAGAACATCAAAATCAGATGTATTATCATCTAGTTTTTCATCAAGACTCTCTTTATTTATTAAAACTGAAGACAAATATTGACTATATTTGCTCTCATCTATTTTAATAATTTCTCTTACCGTAGGAATATGTATTTCTCCTAGTCTATCAACTTCAATTGGTATTCCAGCGAGTAATTTTAATTCAATATCATTCATATTCATATTGTTCACCACTAGTTAAAACTTACAATGTCATAGTCGATTCTATATCCAAGATTTTTTGCATTCGCCGCAATGAATCTCGACCTTTTAAACTGCATTTTACCCAAACCAATGACTTTTTCATTATTAAAAAGGTTGTCTATCTCTTCCATAATAGAATATGGTCTTAGTTTTCCCGTCCCTTTCATCTGCCAAATATCAACGTGACAATATATACTAAAAGATACTGTTACATTCTTGAATTTTGGATTTCCAGATAAAGAAAAGTCATCAAAAACTACAGTTAACAAACTAGACTTTACATCTTGTATACTTTCTACCGTATCTGGAAGTTTAGGTGTAGGGAATATTTTATTAAAAAGCAGGTTAGAAGTATCATTAATGTCATTTTCAGCAAAAGGATTGTCAGAAGCATAGGTTAATAATTTACATAAATTTTGACTTGAAATTAATCTAATTAATATATCCATTAAATTGGAATTAAGCTCCGAGAATTTAGCCAAATTATTCACTTCCTCCCATTAAAATATCTCTTTTATCACCTATCACGATTAAATCAAACTAACAATATGAATAGTTTTAGTCGCAACTATGCTATTATCCTGTATACAAATAGCCTTTAATACAACATCTCCATAAAGATATGGACTAACGCTATTCCCTTTAATGGTTACATTTGTTCCAGTTTGACTTGTGATGGTTGCTAATGTTGTAGCACTAACACCGTCAGAACCAAATAGGCTCCATATAATAGTTTTGCTTCCATCAACTACACCGTTATTCATAATATTTCCACTTTCAATTTGAGTCTGAGTAACTTTAATTGAATTTACACCAGAAATTGATATGGAATTTGTAGGAGTTACTACAGAACTCACAATAATACTAACCGTAGCAAATATAGTCGGATCACTTTGTAGTGATGCTTTAATAGTAACTGTTCCGTTAGCAATTGAAGTAATTAATCCAGTCCCATTTATAGTAGCTTTTATAACATCCAATGATGAATAAGTAACAGGTAAACTCATTACAGTTCCATTATTCTTAGTCACAACATTCAATTGTAGTGTTCCGCTAGAAACCAAATTAATAGAAGTTCCATTGCTAATCTCAATTGAATAATCATTAGAGAATCTATTTGCGACTCTATTAATCACATCATCCAATTCTAAATTTAACTCAGTTTCTTCAAGAGTAATCTCAATGATTCCAGTCAACATAGTATCTAAGTTCACAATCCTCCAACAACGTCCATTATCCAATACAAATCTCTGATTCTTCACAATTTTAATCGTGTCGGTATTATTCTGTATGGCAATGTATCTACGCTCATTTGGAAGTATCATTATCTTATCTTCAGCAATACCTAAAACTTTGTCTGAGGTTGATGTGGATGTGAAATAAGCTTCTTTAGTTGCGCCAGTTGAGTCTAACCATTTGAGAGATGATTCGCATTTTTTAATCTTTCCTCGAAAATAAATTCCATCTAAGTTATCAACAATTAAACTAATCCAAGTTTTATTCTCCCATATAACTATATCTCCAGCAGATTGAACATCTACTATTTGTGTCAATAGTAATTTCTGTTCCTTATCTTTAGAATCATCGTTAATATTTGAGTTGGTTGTTGTTCCATTGAGTAAAATTGAATAATATGAAGGAGATTTATTAAATGACCTATTCAGAACTCTTTTTGCCTTAGTAACTTGCCGATCTCTACTGGTATTACCAGAGACATTGAGACGTGTTTGATAAAGTGTAGAACTAGGACTGTCTGGCATTTATATTTCTCCTTTCATATTATTTATTTTATTTATTAAGCAAAGCCTTTTTCACCCAAGAATTTAAAAGTTGTTGTACTGCCGCTGCCTTTGTAGTACAGAGTACCACATGCTAGTGGAAGGTTTTCTAATTGTTCACCTGCATTAAGAACGAAAGCACCTGCTTCAGTAGTTAATGCACCAAAGTTTATAGTGAGTGTTTGCGAAGCATGAGTGTTTTTTAACAAAAAGATGTGTTTTACGTTTACTGCTGTAGATGCCTCAGTTGTACCTACAGAGCCAGCAATAGAAACATGATTAATAACGTTAGCCATTTAATATTTCCTCCTTATGATTGTATAATTTATTTATTATCTTGCGATTACAATTGTTGCTCTTAGTGGCATTACTGACGAAGTTCCACCGTCAGTTAAAATTTCAACAACTTGTCCTGCTGTTACAACGTTATTTGCAGTTGGAACCGAACTCGATGCAATTCCTGCTGCTTGAGTAATTAACACTTCCCATGCAGGAGTAGTTACTAATACTGTAGCAATCTTAGCTGTCAACACTGTTTTAACTGTAGCATTAGCCACAGCATTAACTGCATGAAAACCAACAATAGTACCAGCGTGTGGAGCAACTACAAATGTACTTCCTGATGTGCCAGCATCAGTGAAATCAACTTGAATAGCGTATCTCGTGGAAGTTTCAGAAGCATTACTAAAATTAAAAACATTTTTATTTTCCATTTATTTTGTTTCCTCCTTCTTTACTTCTTGTTTCTTAATTTTATTAATTGTATTAAAACATTCGAGTACTTTAGATCTCCAAACATTCCTATCTGTGATTTCCATTCCCTGAATTCCTTGTAAATTAAAAATAATACCTATTAAGTCGGGATTATTATCAAAGTTTCGGACAGCACCATTCAATTCAATTAATAAACTATTAACATATTTATCTACGTTTCCGTCTTCTTTTTCAAGCATAGGGAGAATATAAAAAATACGTTTAGCTAATTTGTCGAGATATTTATCATAGTCGATGTTATTTGAATTTGTCATGATAGTTCACTCAGATCTGTATTATATGAGTACTTAATTATTAAAGTATCTACATCTCCCTGTGCAGTTGTTCTCAATGACTTAATTTCCTTTAATTGGTTAGCAGGACTAAAATCATTAAAATCTTTTGGCGATAAATATTTTTCTAGTAAGTCAGAAAAATTAATTCTAGGATTTAACCACTCAATAATCATCATAGAGGCAATAATTTCTTCTTCTAATTCTGATAATGTTTCAGAAAATAGTGAAGTATCATCATCTCTTGTAAGAGAAGTCCTACTATCAATAAATTTAGGAAGTGCACCTTTTAAATACCCCAGTATTAAATCATTTAGTGTGTTTGAATCCATCGAATCATGATCATAATCAGTTATTTTACTTAAAAACCTAGAATATAAGTTTTCATATGGTGTGGTCATTTATGCTAACCCCTCAATCTAGGAGTTTCTTATTTAGTTTACTTTCAATAAGTTGAACTTTTGCAAGACTGTCAAATTCTTTATTACGAATTCTCTCAAGTGTCAAATTAACTAATAGTTCCCTCATACTCTCGGTTGCGTTGTCAATAAACTTTTCCATTTGAGCAAATGACATTTTATTATAGAACTTATCAATTTCATCTGGTCGAAGAATCTTTTTATATGTGTCTTTTAATGAAAGTTGTTCAACCGCATCGTCATCCATAACGATTATATATGGTTCTTTTAAAAGTTTTGGTTGACTTGATTTCATTGTAATAAGTTCATCAAATGCTATCTGTTCTGTTTCTCCAAAACCAACCATCTTCCATTCTTGTTGTGTTCGTGGATTTTGATAGAATACTGTCCCAGCCGTAAAGTTCATTATTGTAATCAAATCATCTTTGGTAAATTTCTTTTTTTTAAAGATAGATTTCTTCTCATCGATTAATTCATTTGCCATTATATTGTTCTCCTTTTATTCCTTTTATTCTTAATAAAACAAATAAGAGACTAAATTAATAGCCTCTCAAATGAATAGTTTTTAGATTATGTAAGACGGTAGATTCCAGTCTTAGATGAAGTTACAAATGCCACACCAGACTTACGAAGGAACAGATATTCTGAAGACAAATCCATAGTTCCACCTTGATTTACTTCTTTGATAACTGCATCACCTTCATCAATAATCTTAACAACTTTTTCTTCACCAATTGGTAGAACCATTAGGAAGTTGTTGTTAATTGCGAATGTATCAGTTCCTGCGGTGTGAACTTGCTTTATTTCCATTGTCTTACGACCATTGTGAACAGAAAAGAATCCTTTTTGATTGTATTCAGATTTCATGTTATCAGAAATATATGTAGGATTTACACGAGAAAGAGCGTTACGTGTACCAACAATCATAACTTCTGCGCTATTAGCAGCTTCAATGTGATCAATCATGTTATCCAACTCAACAGAAGAATATGAACCAGTGATGTTGTAGATTGGTTTTGCATTATTATAACTATCATACATAGCACCATAAACCAAGGTGTAAATTTTGTTGATGTAGGAAGCAGCAATTTTATTAACTACATCAATCCAGTTTGTGCGTCCAGCAACAAGTCGGTAGAAGTTTTCATAGATTTTTACACCACGAACATGAGTATCAACCGTCAAACTGCCATTTTCTAAACGTTGACGAATCAAGTTACCATTACCATCAGCAATTGTCGCCACTTCAAATAAATTAGGATTGATAAGTTCAAATGTCCTCTGATCACCCCACGCTAGGTTTCGATACTCAGCAAACGGAACAAATTCTGCTTCTAAACGCTTTTCAACAAGAACTTTCAATGCTTCTTCCATAATTTCAAATACAAGAGCACCCTGTCTACGCATTACTTTATAATCAATTTTATCAGTACCAATTATTTCTACAAACTTAAGACGCAAAGCTTCATTGGCATCATTGTTTGTATATTGGTCTACAGTTGCATGTCCTTCATAAAGATCTATGCAAAGTTGTACTAATTTCTCTTTATCATTCATGATATATTATTCCTCCGATTATATAATTTATTTTATTAAACTTTTACTACACGAAAACGAGTTGCTGAATCTCCTGCATAAGTCAAAGAAGTGATACCAATCTTAGTAACAATAG
>Ga0105050_10009853_pt1 | contig 10604 bp, 9 predicted proteins | sample FRY01_FD_78088 | JGI IMG/M metagenome (GOLD analysis project Ga0105050, IMG submission 78088) | Freshwater microbial communities from Lake Fryxell liftoff mats and glacier meltwater in Antarctica - FRY-01 | ecosystem: Environmental > Aquatic > Freshwater > Ice > Glacier meltwater ... | reverse complement strand
TGATCTGGCAGGACCCGGTCCCCGCCGTCACCACCCAGCTGATTGACACTCAGGACATCAGCGCGCTCAAATCGGAGCTGCTCGCTTCCGGCCTGACCACCGCGCAACTGGTGTCCACCGCATGGGCCTCCGCCTCCACCTTCCGCGGTTCCGACAAACGCGGCGGCGCCAATGGCGCGCGCATCCGTCTTGCCCCGCAGAAGGATTGGGAGGTCAACCAGCCCGGCCAACTGGCGCAGGTTCTGGCGAAACTCGAAGGCATCCAGACCGCCTTCAACGCCCGGCAGACCGGCAAGCATCTGTCCCTCGCCGATCTGATCGTGCTGGGCGGCTCTGCTGCGGTCGAACAGGCGGCAAAGGCCGCTGGCCATGACCTGCAGGTGCCCTTCACGCCCGGCCGCACCGACGCGACGCAAGCGCAGACCGATATCGAAAGCTTCGGCGTCCTTGAACCCATCGCCGACGGTTTCCGCAACTATCTGCGAACCGAATTCACTGTCTCGGCAGAGGAATTGCTGGTTGACCGGGCACAACTCCTGACTCTGACTGCGCCCGAAATGACTGTGCTGGTCGGAGGGCTGCGTGCGCTCAATGCCAATACTGGCGGCGCACAACACGGCGTTTTCACCACCCGTCCCGGCACGCTGACGACCGATTTCTTCGTGAACCTGCTGGACATGAGCACGGTCTGGAAACCGACATCCGAAGCGGACGATCAATTCGAAGGTCGCGACCGTGCCACCGGCGCGCTCAAATGGACCGGCAGCCGCGTCGATCTGGTGTTCGGCTCAAACTCGCAACTGCGAGCGCTGGCCGAAGTCTACGCGAGCTCTGACAGCCAGACCGCTTTCGTGCATGACTTCGTTCACGCTTGGACCAAGGTAATGGACGCAGACCGTTTCGACCTGCACGCCTGATCCTAGACTGACGAGCTTTCGCGCGGCGCCCTTGTTCTGTCCGGGGCGCCGCGACTTTTTCGGCCGTAGTCTGCCACGCGCCCATGGCATGGCGGCTTGATCCGTGCCCCGATCCGCGATGTTTTCGCATTGCCGCGTGAGGTCTGCCCGGATTCTGGCTGATCAAGACCGGCTCCGACGCGATCCCGCTGGCACTGGTAGAGACCGCCGCCATTGACGACTGCGGCCGCTTCGAAATTCTTCTGCGGATCACCCTGCCGCGCTGCTCAGGCCGCTCGACTGTGGTCTTCGTCATGGCGCAGGATCGCGGCCTCGCTCACCGACAGCACGCGGCGGGCATAGGCGCCATAGGTCTGCGGATCAGCGGCAAAATCCGGCAGCCGCTCCAGCAGACTGGCCAGTTGCGCATCCTCCATCGTTGCCAACGCCGCTGAGGCCGGATGAAAACTCTCCGTTTCGACATTATTGGCAAACACGATCTGATGATGCGGCAAAAGCAGGTGAATATAAGTCACTTCCCGCGCCAGCCGGTCCACCATCACGGTGCGGTCATTGACCAGATCGCGGGCGGTAACCAGCACCTCATCGCAATTGAACAGGGCCCGCGCCCGCGCGCCGCGCAACAGCATCCGGTGATCGGGCGACACCAGCAGCCCGACATCCGGCACAGCTTCATCCAGCGCACCCTCCAGCAACCGGATCGGACGCAGATGGGGCATCGCATACAGCCTCGCACCCGAAAGCCGGCGATGTCCCGTCCACAGAACCGGTTGACAACCATTGTCCTTGGTCTGGACCATGGCACCCTCTGTCAGCGCCTCGACCGGCTGGATACCCTCTGCTGTGCGGATCATGGTGCCGGGAGTGAAACATATCACGCCCCCCGGTCCATCCGCCGGCTGATCGCGGCTCTGCAACGCGAAGTTGTGACTGACAACCCACAAATCGGTCTGGCGCGGCGGGATCTCGCCCACAAACATCGCCAGCGGCGGCTTACCCGGTCCGGTCGCAATCAGCGTCACCGTCCACGTATCGCGCCCGTCTGTGACGGTGAACCCGGTCTCGAACAGCGGCGCTGTCACCTCGACCTGATCCAGCTGCGTCGTTTCCGCCTCGACAGCACGCAGCAACCTGCGAACCGTATGTGCGGCGCGTTTCCTAAGGTCCGTCATCCCCGTCGCTTCGCCCAGCGGCAAGACCCCGGCGGGTCCGTCCACGCGTACGGTCTCTCCGGTCCAGCTCCACGCCGTGCCCACCCGCAATTGCGTCAGCGGTGCAGACCATTGACCGTCCAGTTCCGTTTGCGACCAGGAAATGACGAACGTGCCACGAAAGCCCGTTTTCATCCTTGCTACTCTGCCTCAATGTGCCCCCCGCGTCTGATGCGCGGATTTACGATCAAAGATTACCAGAGCCGAATAACCTCGATCAAGCCACATCAACAATGGCCGTTAACTAATTATTCAGAAGTTGAAATTCAGTTTCAGTGAACCCAGAATCTGCCCCTCCGGCTGGCCAACAAACTCCTCAGAAAGCCAAGTCGCCCCATAAAAGAACGAGGTTTGGGGGGCCATCTGCCAATGAATACCAACCCTAGCGCGCATGCGGATATCGCTCGGCACATAGCCCATGGATTCGGGCAGATAGGCGCTGCTCTGCACCTGTGTGAAATCTGCACCAGCGACAAAGGCTACACCGCGGGCCTCGCCTTCGATGCCCCGGTAAAGCTGTCCGGTAGAGCTGTCGCGCAGCCAAAGGTCGCTGTGACCAATCCGCCCATAGATCAGGTCAGCGCCGACACGGAACAGATCCTCAACCCCCACTTGTGCTTCGACATAGGGACGCAAGGTCAGGTTTTCGGCGATGGCATAGGGGCGGGTGACCGCCACAATCGCGGTCGCATAAACGGCATCGGGCAGTTGATCGTCCAAAATCGCCGGGCGCGGCGCGTCAATCACCTCATGAAACCATTCCTGCATGGCGCCGATCCCGGTCTGCGGGCCGGTCAGATTCACATCAATTCCGGCGCTGACCTCGGCCTCTCCCATACCGAAATGACTATGCAGGCCCAGCGTCGCCGCGCCGACATATGGCCTGTCGTCCGCCCCCGGCCCGTTCAGACGGCCCGGTGCGATGATCTCCGAGCGCAGGCGATATTCCAGCAGCGCGCCAAATCGGTCCGGCACCGCGCCATCCCAATCGGGACCGCGAATTATCGAAAAACTGTAAGAGCCGCTGCGCCAGCGATCCAGACCGTCTCCGAAAAAGTCGTTGGTAAACAATCGGCCATAGCCCAGAGTTTCACGTTCCTCAGCCTGCGCCGGAACAGCTACACATATGAAAATTACAATGAGAGGTTTAAGTGTGTGGCGCATCATCAGTCCTGGATCCCGGCCCCCGCCACAGGTCTATATAAAATGCCCCCTCAAAGATAAGCCAGCACTCTTCGCACGGATGGCACAGGACGGTCCGTGTCCCCGGCCTGTTATGGCGGCAAAGCAACAGTCCGCGCGGTTGCCCTGCCCAGCGTTTCGGTCCAGATGGGCACAGCATCATGACCGAGGGCCACATGCCAGCCGATCACATTACAGCACCAGCCCCGCAGATGCGCCCGCTCGATCTGCTCGCCGCCTTTGGCACCGGCGGTCTGCTGACGCTGATGGTGCTGTTCAACGGCGATCTGGCCCGCCATACGACACCGCTTTTCTCCAGCCTCGCGGCGCATGGGACCGGCACCGTGGCGGCACTTCTCGCGCTGGCGTTGCTGACACGCGCGCGTGCTCACCAGTCCGGAATCTTGCCGACAGCCCCGCTTTGGGCCTATGCAGGCGGCCTCTCGGGCGCGGTCACCGTCATGCTCACCTCGATCACGGTCAATTCGGCGCTGGCACTGTCGGGGACACTGGCATTGGGGCTGGCGGGGCAAGTACTATTCGGGCTGCTGGCCGACCGGTTCGGCCTTTTCGGCTTTGCGCAAAGGCGTCCGACATTGCGAGACATGGCGGCACTGACCCTGATCGTGGCGGGCAGCAGCATCATTATCTTTCTGGGAGGGGCCCAATGACCCTCTTTGTCACGCTCGCCTTTGTGGCCGGAGTGCTGGTCAGCCTCAGCAGGCAAATCAACGGTCGGCTGGCGCTCTCGGGCTCACCGCTGCGCGCGTCCTTCTGGAACCATATCGTCGGCTTTGTAGCGCTGCTGATCGCGGGTCTGTTGCTTGGCGGGTTGATCCCGCCCGGCGCATTCAGCGCACCATGGATGGCCTATCTGGGCGGGCCGCTCGGCGTGATATTCGTCGCTGCCGGCAGTTGGCTCATCGCGCGGATCGGGGCGGTCAATACGGCTTTGCTGGTGATCGGCGGACAGATGATCAGCGGCGTGGCAATAGATTTCCTGCGCGACGCTCCCGGCAACATCGGCTTCCGGGCGCTTGGCGTCGGACTGATCATCGCAGGGATGCTGCTGACGCAGAGCAAACGGGCTTCAAAGTGACCCTTCGGCCACCCATTGCTCCACCTTGGCGCGCCCGACCTCGAAATGCATGGAGTCTTCGCGGCCAAAGGCAGCGCCCCAATACCACCCTTCCGCGTTGAAAAAATCGGCTAGGATGGTAAGGCCAAGCTGCGTGCGCCCGTCACCAAATCCGTCAAGCACGCCGTCGATGGTCAGGTCGATAGCCAGACCAAAGGAATGGTTCGACACGCTCGTCGTACTGCCACGCACCCATCTGGCGCAGGTCGCCCCCGCCGTATGAATGCGGGCGTGCAACTCAGGATCAGCGCGCTCGATATTGGCCAGCACCTGCTCCAGCGAATCGAGCGCTGGTTTCAGCATGGTCACGTCAAACTCGCCAACCTGGCGCGTCTCAAGGCGCGAGGTCAGGCGCCCATTGGTCGGCGCCGCACAATCTGCACCCATCGGCTCGCGCGGCATCCCGAATGTCTCGATCAGAAATCGGGGCGACGCGATCTCAAGCCCGAAATTGAGGTTGCGTCGGTCGGCGACGTTGACCACCTCGGCATAGCGGTCGGCAAGCGTATTGGGTCCTAGCGACGCCACGGCCACCCCCGATCCGTCCTGACCATCCTGAATCTCGGCGGGTGCCGCAGAGACGAATTGCAGATTGGAAATCTCCCGCTCCAATGCTGTCATCTGCTCCTGCATGGTCAGCATGGCCTCGACCATCGTGTCCATCTCACCGCGCATCATCACAAGTTCTTCACGCGCTTCGTTATCCGCCGATCCGCCGCGCGGCGCCACAGCCTCTGCAGGCAGCAGCATCGGCACAAAAATCCAGATCATCGGCGCAATGACAATGGCGACGGCAAGAATGATGGCAGGAATCAGTTTCAGAGCAGGATCCTTTTTGTATGCGACGATACGGGTGTCCTAACCCCGTCATTTAGCCCTCAACGCCCTTTGGGTGCAAGCAGGGCAACGAAATTTGAACAGCAGGTCATGAAAGCCTTACCAAAGTGAGATTGTGATTAAGGCAGCCATGCTATAAGATCATGGAATTAATAATACCTCCCCTGGTTCGAGGATATCTCATGACAAAATTTGGTTTTGCCCCCCGCTTCATTCTGGCCGTAACTCTCATGACGGCGCCACTGGCGCTGCAGGCGCAGGATGACTCAGGTCTTAGCGCCGAAGAGATCATTGAAAAGTTCGAAGAGCAGCGCACGCGCGGTCTGGTCATCGCCCCATCGACCGGCGAAGCGCCCGATGCGGTCGAAGGTGAAGAAACCGCTGTAGTCGCCAATGAAACCTACGTTCCCGTCGACGAGGGATCGCAGATCAACATTCGCATCGCGTTCGATTTCGACTCTGCCGCGCTGAACGATTCCGAAGAGGTCAAACTCGCCGCCATGTGCCAAGCGATGCAGATCTCTGATATCGACGTGTTCCGCATCGTCGGTCACACCGATTCATCCGGCACCGCGAGCTATAACGAACGGCTCTCACTCTTGCGGGCGCAAGAGGTGAAACGCCATCTGGTGAGCGAATGTGGTATTGCCGAAACCCGGCTCGAGGCGATTGGTGTCGGTGAATCCGCGCCCTTCGATTCGGCCGATCCGCGCAGCGACGCTAACCGGCGGGTCGAATTCCAGTTCGTCAGCTAAGATAATGACAATGCTCGGCGGCGGGATGCGCAGCGTATGACCGAATCTCGACGCGGCGACATTTTCAAGCCGGGCGATCTGCTCAACAACACCTATCGCATCGAACAGATGCTGGGCCGTGGCGGCACATCCGAGGTCTACAAGGCCCGTAACGAAATCTCTCAGCGCTTTGTCGCGATCAAGGCGCTGAAATCCGAGTTTTCGGGGGATGAGGGTTTCCTCACCCTGATGCGGCGCGAAGAGGAGATTCGCGAAATCCGGCATGATGCGGTCGTGCGCTATTCCGAGAATCACCGCACGCCGGACGGGCATATCTATCTGGTGATGGACTATGTCGAAGGGCCGCCACTGGACAAGATCATGCGCGCAGGCGGCTTGCCCGCCGATGATCTCGTCGCCGTCTGCACCCGCGTCGCACAGGGGCTCAGGGTTGCGCATAACCGCAACATCGTCCACCGCGACCTCTCGCCTGACAACATCATCCTGCGCGGGGGCAAGCCCGAAGAGGCGGTGATTATCGACTTCGGCATCGCCAAGGACACCAATCCCGGCGCCGAAACCATCGTCGGCAACGAATTCGCCGGCAAATACGCCTATGCCGCACCCGAACAACTCAGCGGCAACACCGACCGGCGCACCGACCTTTACTCGCTCGGCGCGCTCCTGCTCGCCACCTTTCGCGGCGCCGCCCCCGATGTCGGCCGCAACCCGATGGAAGTGCTCAAGCGCAAGGCTGAGCCGCTCAATACCGAAGGCGTGCCTGAGCCGCTCAAATCCCTGATCGACAAGATGTCGGACCCTGATCCTGCGGCACGCTTCCAGACCGCTGAAGAATTGCTCGCCGAACTCGGCAAAGTTCCGGACGAGGCGACAGTCATTGTGCCGCGTGCAAGGCCCTCGACGCAGCCACCCGGCGGCACCATGACCAAGTCCACACTCAGCAAAGCCCCGCCCAAAGCGGCCACCTCCTCTGGCGGCGGCAGCGGCATCTGGGTGGCACTGGGCGTATTGCTGATCATCGGCGGCGGCGCTGGCGCCTATTTCAGCGGCGCGCTCGACTCGTTCCTTGGGCCGCGCTACCCGGTGGCTGATCCCTACGCGCTCATCGTCGAACGGCCCGAAGAGGGCGCGCCGCGCGCCATAGGCTCGGTCCCCTCCGAAGAGGCCTTGGCCGAGATTTCGCGTCTGATGGCAGAAATGGGCGGCACCGCCGACCTCAGCCTCGCCACCGGCGACATTGCCGAAACCTGGGCCACCGATGTCGGAACCGTCCTCAACGAACTCATGCAGGTCGAACAATTCCGCTTTGTGGTCAACGGCAACGACGCTCAGGTCACTGGCCTGACCGAAGACGTGGCGCTGCGGGCCGATCTGCTTGAGGCTTTCGCCGACGGATTACCCGGCGCGCTCAACGGCGTGGCGATCATCCAGCAGGGGCCGCTGATCCTGTCCGCCACCGCGATCGAGGCGGCGATCAGTCCCATTGCCGATTGCGGTCCGATGTCACTCGAGAATGCGCCGGCGCTTGGCTATGGGCCGCAGGACGAAATCGTCATCACCGGACGTTTTGCCGAAGCCACAACGCGGCTCGCCGTGTTTGATGCCGTCACCGCCCTTGCAGGCGCGCGCGCAGTTACGATCGATGCCGAAACGTTCAACCCCGCGCTCTGCCTGATCGATCAGATGCTGCCAAATGTCCCATCAGGCGGCTTCGACATCGTTTTTCGCAACGGCGACCTTTCGGACGCGGTTAACGCCTCAGGCACCTACTTCGTCGACGAAAACCCGGTCATCGACATCGTGGTGCCCGCCGATGTCATCGACGGCTATCTCTATGTCACCATCGTCGATGTGGATGACACGGTGTTCCAACTCCTGCCGCATGCAAACCGCCTTGAGCATTCGGTCGAGGCGTTGCGCGCAGGTGCAGAAGGCCCATTCACGCTCCGTGCCGCCTATTCGTTCGCCGAGGCGACGGGCACACCCAACATCGCCTTCAAAGTGCAGCCGCCGTTGGGCCAAACCATGGTACTGGTCCTGCATTCCGACACACCGCTTTTCGACGAAAACCGGCCTCGCGCGGAATCGGTCCAAAGCTATGCCATCGCCCTCAAAGAGATGACCGAGTCTGGCGTTGCAGATATCTACGGACTTGACCGCCGCATCATGAACCTGCAGGCGAATTAGGCCGGCTCAAATCACATCGATCACGATAACCGAGATATTGTCAGCACCACCCCGGTCCAGCGCCAGTTGCACCATCTTGTCAGCGACCATCTCGATCGGCACACCCCGCAACGCCTGACCCATCTCGGCAATGCTGGCATATTTGTTCAGGCCGTCTGAACACAGCAGGAACCGGTCGCCCGGTGACACTTCGCCCCTGATCTTGTCCAGTTCCAGATCATCGCCCACACCCACGGCCCGCGTGATCGCGTTGGATTGCGGGTGATGCTCCGCCTGATCCCAGGTCAGTTGCCCGGCCTCGACCAATGCACCCACCAGCGAATGATCAGTGGTCAGCAGGTCCATCTGGCCATCGCGGTACCGGTAAAGGCGGCTATCCCCGGCCCAAAGCGCACCAAAATGGCCATCCGCCAACAAGAACGCCACCACCGTCGCCCCAATCACACTATCGCGGGCTTCGGCCTCGGCGACGATGGTATTGTGCGCATCCTGCAGCGCCTGTCTCACAGCGCGCATCTTGTCCACAGCACTCAGGCCGGTGGGCAGCATCGCGATGTTATCCACCACGGTCCGACTGGCAAAATCTCCCGCCGCATGGCCGCCCATCCCGTCCGAAACCACCCAGATCTGCTGATCCGGCAGCACGAGGATACTGTCCTCATTCACTTTGCGGACCCGGCCGACATGGGTCATGGCACTGAAACGAACATGCGACTGGGAATCATGCATAGATTTGCTCCACCCAAATAGGGGCTTCCAGATCGAAAAGGCCGATCACCTGGTCGGCCTGCGGCATCGCCTCACGCAGCATGAGCTGCACCCTGCCGTCAACGCTGCTGCTCCAGACCGCAGGACTGTCCATGCTGCGATCCGCGGCAAGTGCCAGATCAACCGCCAGCATCTCTGGCGCAGCTTGCGTCATCACGACTGCCCCCGCACCGCGGTCAATCCGCCCCGCGGGCAGGTCCGGCAGCAGGCTGATCCCCGCCAGCCGCTCGGCCAGCACCTCACGGGTCATGTCGTCACCCAGGGCATCCAGCGCCAGCGCCTCCAGCGCATCCAGAACCGCAGTCTGGCGAAAATGCGTGCGAAAGGCCGAGGGCATCTCCATCTCGGACACAAGCGTCAGCGGATATTTGCGTCCCACCCGGTCCACTGATGGCATCATCACCCCGATCAGACCCTGCGCACCGGCCACGCCGGGCCGGAGGGTAAAGCGCCAGACCGGGGCGCTCATGTAACAATCGTCAAACCTGTCGCCCAATGCGGCCCGCGCATTGATCATCGCCCCCTGCAACCAGGGGTCCCAGACTGCAATGAACTCGGCACTTACCCGCAAACGGAAAAAGTCGCCCAGTGCGGGCATCTTGCCAAATGCGCCAAACCCCGGCTCCATCAAAACGACGTCGGACAGATGAACGTCGTCAGCGCGGCAAGCTCGAACGGGTTGATCACCGACCCGAACTGGATGCGATAGCTGACCAGCCGTCCGCCCACGCTAAACACCAGATTCTTGCGATCCGACGCAGTGCTGTCACGCCACTGTGCTGCGCGCAACAGCTTGAACATTGCCCAAGGCCCCTCGACCGAGATATCATTCTCCACACCCTGACGCGGCGGACTGAGGCCAATCCGGGCAAAACCGACGGCACCTGGCCAACTGATCGTGCTTGGCACCGCCTGCCCCCCTGACTGGGTATAGGTCACTTGCGTCCCGTCGATCTCCAGCACGGCCACATCGGCATCACCCAAGGTGAACGGTGTGATCTGGAACGAGATGGCAGGTGCCGCCCCAAGTCCGAAGAACGCCTCCCTGATGTCCGACGCCGCCTGAAACTGCGCCAGAACCGCGTCCGAAATTCCCAGATCCGTGGTGCTGGTCGGGTTCCAGGTCCAGGGCCTTGTGCGGGTATCGACATGCTGGATCAGGTTCTCGTTAAAGAACGTGTTGATCAGACCATCGGGGGCAAACAGGCGCTGAAAGTCCTGCATCCCCACATCGGCGGTGCCGTTGGGGGTAAAGGGATAGCGCCCGGCAATCGCCTGTTCACAAAACGGCAAAACCTGCGATTTCCAGCGCGCATCAATCCCGGCCCGCGTCCCTTCGGATGTGATCCCCGATGACCCGGTGGTGATCTGCGATGCCCAGCGCTGCAACGGCCCCTCTAGCCGCGACGTGGCCTCCTGAAACGCCAGCAACGCCTCACCCCCGCCACCGCCATCCAGCGCGCCGGTCCGGATCGACAGTCGGTTGAGCTCCAGATAAACCGAATTGAGCGCCACCAACAGCGTGTCGAGTTGCGATGGCTGCTCTTCAGTGCGCAGCACCATCTGATGCAACCAGTCAAACCGCTGCTCTACAAACTCGCCGGGCTCT
>Ga0105050_10009851_pt1 | contig 10604 bp, 9 predicted proteins | sample FRY01_FD_78088 | JGI IMG/M metagenome (GOLD analysis project Ga0105050, IMG submission 78088) | Freshwater microbial communities from Lake Fryxell liftoff mats and glacier meltwater in Antarctica - FRY-01 | ecosystem: Environmental > Aquatic > Freshwater > Ice > Glacier meltwater ... | reverse complement strand
ACGTGTCATGGCCCCGTGTCGCCCACAACTCTTCGGTGATAAACGGGCACACCGGCGCTAGCAGCAACAGCAACTTGTCAAGCGCTTCACCCACCTCGAGGCTGCTGTGACCCTCACGGGTTGCGTCAACGATGGCGTTTGTCAACGTCATCAGTTTTGCGATTGCAGTGTTGTATTTGCGCAGGTCATATTCACGACTCGCATCGGCAACTGCCCGGGCTGTGGCGCGGCGTAACGTTTGGCGCGCTTCATCTGACTGTTGCGGTGCGTCACCGGCTTTGCCACGTGCAATATCGGTGACTGTCAGTCGCCACACCCGCGACAGCCATTTGTTCATCCCTGTCGGGGAAACATCTGACCAGTCAATGTCATCTTCAGGTGACGAGGCAAACAGCATGGTGCCGCGCAACGTGTCTGCACCATACGTCTCATAAATCTCGCCGGGTACGACCAGGTTGCCTTTCGATTTGGACATCGCCTGCCCGTCCATAATCACTTGACCCTGATTCAACAATGCTTGGAACGGTTCGCTGGCCGTGACATGCCCGGCGTCACGCATGGCTTTCACAATGAAACGGCTGTACAGCAGGTGCAGCACTGCATGTTCAACGCCGCCGGTGTACTGATCGACCGGCAGCCACTGCGATGCGGCAGTTTTTGGCCATGCGGCCGTATCGTCGTTGGGCGCAAGGAACCGAAAGAAGTACCAAGACGAGTCAACAAACGTGTCCATCGTGTCAACGTCACGAGTTGCTTCGGTGTTGCCACATTCAGGGCACACCACGTCGGTTTTGAACGTCGGGTGATGATCAAGCGGCGAGCCTTGCACGGTGAAATCAAGATCGTCTGGCAGGCGAACTGGCAGCTGCTCTTGAGGCACACCAACTTCGCCACAGTTTGGGCAGTGCACGATCGGAATGGGCGCACCCCAGGACCGTTGGCGTGAGATCAGCCAGTCGCGCAGACGCGTATTTACCTTCGCCTCACCCCAGCCTTTACTGGCAACATCTTGAATGATGCGCATTTTGGCTTCGAGCGACGTCAAGCCGTCATACTCACCTGAGTTCACCATCACCCCAGGGCCGGTGTATGCGCCCTCCATCGTGGCTGGATCAAGCGGGGCAAGTCGTTCACCATCTGCGGCAGTCGGGTGAATAATGACCCGAATTTCAAGGCCTTCTTGACGGGCAAAAATGAAATCTCGTTCGTCACCGATGGGCACTGCCATAATCGCGCCGGTGCCGTACTCCATCAACACATACTCTGCGGCATATGCGGGGATTACTTCGTCAGTGAACGGATTTTTTACGCTGAACGGCAGTTTGAAACCCCGTTTTTCCTGTTCGGTGCCGCTACCCACCTGCCGTTCCAGTTCGGAACGTTGCGACACGTCAGCGAGAAACTGCTGATACTCGCTATCGGCAGTCATGCGTGACGTGACCGCAGGATGTTCCGGGGCAAATACGAAATAGGTTGCGCCAAAGATCGTGTCGGGTCGGGTCGTGTACACCAGAACATCTTCGTTGCCGTGTTGCTCATCGACGATGGTGAACACGATCTCGGCACCTTCAGAACGGCCGATCCATGCACGTTGCGCATTTTTGACCCGGTCTGGCCAGTCGAGCAGATCTAAATCGTTCAGCAGTTCGTCGGCGTAGTTCGTAATCGCAAAAAACCACTGTGTGCGCAACTGGCGGAACACCACACTGCTGCACCGTTCACACGCCCCGTCAACCACCTGCTCGTTGGCAAGCACCGTGGAACACGATGGGCAGAAATTCACGTTGGCGCCACGCCGATACGCCAAACCCTGTTTGAACAGTTCCAAAAATAGCCACTGGGTCCAGCGATAATACTCGGCATCGCAGGTGCGCAGCACCGTGTCCCAGTCAAACGAGTAACCAAGCCTGGCAATGGTGGCCCGCTGCTCATCAATGTTCGCATACGTCCACTGGCGCGGATCTGCACCACGGTTACGGGCTGCATTTTCTGCCGGCAAACCAAACGCGTCCCAACCGATTGGGTTAAGCACACGCCGTCCGGTCATCCGCAAATGGCGGACTAAAGCGTCATGAATGGTGAAAATCTCTGCATGTCCCATATGCAGATCCCCGGAGGGGTACGGGAACATGGTGAGTGCATAAAACGTGTCGTCGTTAGCGGCAGGATCAGCTGCCGGAGGGGTGAGCGTGTAGGTGCGCTCGTCGACCCAGCGCGCAGCAATCGTCGGTTCAATCGCTAGCGGGTCATACCGCTCAATATCAGGTTGCGACATGTGTGTTTCAGCCTTTTAGAGACAAGTTGTGCACAGGTGACGAGCCTAGCGCTCACAACGTCACTGCTTGACGGTTCGCGTGGTTGCGACCGCGTTGGGTAGGCTACGCGCATGCGGTTCGCCGCAGTTGGGGCCGGTGGCGCAGTCCGGTAGCGCACCTCCATGGCATGGAGGGGGTCGTGGGTTCGAATCCCATCCGGTCCACCCAACACGCACCGTCACAGAAAAGCCTGTTGACGCCGGTTAGACGACGCGGTTTACCCACGTCCCATGCCCGCGAAACGCCGCCAGATTCGTGACAAACTGGGCAATGAAGCGTTCGCCATACCGGGGGCCAGAACCGCCGATGTGCGGCGAGATCACGGCTGTTTCACAGTCCCACAACAGCGACGTTTGAGGCAGCGGTTCGGTGGCAAAAACGTCAAGACCTGCCCCGTGAAGCGCCCCTGACATAAGCGCACTAGCCAGCACCTGCTCGTCAACGACACTGCCGCGCCCGACGTTTACAAATACGCCCCGGCCAAGGGCTGCAAGGACCTCTGCATCAACCAGGCCGCAAGTTTGTGGGGTATCGGGTAGCACGCTGATAAGCACCTGTGCCTCCGCTGCCGCGCCACGCAGCTGCTCTGGTGTACGCACGTCAGCCACACAGCCCTGATACGCGCCTGGATTACGTTTGATGCCGATCACATGCATCCCAAACGCCTGGGCCCGTGTGGCAATCTCTTCACCAATTGTGCCAAGCCCAAGAATCACCAGCGTCGAACCACACAGTTCTATACGCGCCGGACGCAGATCCCAGGTTTGTGACACGGCCAAACGATTCGACTCGCCTAGGCGGCGCACGCACGCCAACAGCAACGCCATCGCATGTTCAGCTACCGGAATGGCGTTGGAGCCTTGTGCTGACGTCACGATTGTCTGCTGTTGCTTTAACGTGTCTAAAGGCAACTGCTCAACGCCGGCGGTGACAGCCGCAACCCATTTAATACTTGGGATAACAAAACTGTCGGTGAAACGAAAAGGCACAAAAATTTCGGCACCGTCAGTTAACGCATCAACCACCGCAGCGTCACTGTCACACGCAATCACTGTCAGTTCTTGCTCGTTAGCTACGGCAGCGAAGGCTTTAGCAACCCCTTGAGGCAGCACAGCTGGCAGTACGACCCGTAACGTCTCGCTCATAGAATCCACTTTCCGTGACCGCTTTTAGTCCGGTTTTGCCGCCGGCGTGGGCCGTGCTGGGCGCCACAACGTACGCAGTTCAACGGGCAGATGAGCAATCTCGTTGTAGCGTTCAAGCACCACAGGCAACATGCGTTGCGGCTTTTTTGCGCCGTCAAACAGCGCCAGTTCGGTGATTGACGTGTTGGCAACTGTCCCAAGCACGCCCGGTTCTAAACCAAGCGCCCGATGCACGCCGTAATACACCGGCCCGCCATGGGTCACCGCAATCACAACCTGATTGTCACCCATAGCGGCAAACAGTTCTATGAACGCGCCAAGCACACGGCTGACTAGCTCTTCAGACGTTTCGCCACCCACTTCGTTAATGACGTCTTCGCCGGCCACATGGCGCTGCCATCGGGGAGCATCTGTAGCCTCGATTTCGCTGCGCAGTTGCGTTTCCCACGCACCAAAATGACGTTCACGCAGACGCGGATCAAACACGGGTATCGCGTTTAGTTTCGCGCTTAATGGCGCAACAGTTTGCTGGGTGCGATAGATATCTGAACTGACCAATGTTGCTGTCGGGTAAGCCAGAGCCAGTGCCTGTGCGGTGTATTCAGCCTGTTCAATGCCGATTGCTGACAGCCCGTTGCATGCCTGACCTTGAACCCGTCCTTCAGCGTTCCACACAGATTCACCGTGACGGACTAAAACGAGGCGACGCATCGTTACTCTCCGTCGTCAGGATCAAAATCGAGCAGTTCAGCCGCAGGCCGTGGCGTGGCGGCCACAACAATCTCGCCCGAATACGGGTCAAGTTCGGCAACATCGGCCCAGAGACGTTCTAACGCGTAAAATTCGCGTTGCTCTGCGGTAAAGAGATGGCACACCACATCGCCAAAGTCCAGCAGTAGCCAACCAGCTTCAGCACTACCTTCACGATGTAACGGTTTGCGACCTTCTGTCCGCAACTGTTCTTCAATGCGGTCTGCGACAGCTTTCAACTGCCGGTCACTACCGGCAGACACGATGACAAAGATGTCCACAAGTGCCAGCACGTCGGCGACATCAAAAATGCGCGGAGTGCTTGCTTTTACATCTTCTGCGGCGCCAACGGCGCTGACTGCTGCTGCGACTGCCTCGACTGTTGCCGGCACGTGTGCTCTTTCTCGCCGTTGGTACGGCTTACGGGTGGTGGGCGGGAGCCTGCATGTACAGGTGATGCTCCGCGATGTAGGACAAAACGTTGTGAGGTACGAGCCTAGCGACGTCGCCGCCGTTTTCGAGTCGTGCGCGGATTTCAGCCGAGGAAATGGCCAGTTCAGGCACGGCAATCACCGGCAATTTGATACTGCCGTCGGGTTCATATCCGGGTCGGGTGAGCACGACAAACTGGGCCAGTTTAAGCGCGGTGTCTACCCGATGCCATGATGACAGGTGGGCCGCTGTATCTACCCCGAGCAAAAACACCAGTTCTGTGTCAGGCTGCTGCCGTGTGAGCGCTTCAAGCGTGTCTACCGTGTAGGTCGGCCCGTCCCGGTGCAGTTCAGAGTCGTCCACTGTCAAACCTGGTATGTCGCCGATTGCCCGTTGTGTCATCGCTACCCGTTGTGCCGCAGTGGCAACCGTCGATTTCATCCACGGACGGGCTGCGACGACAAAGCGAACTTCGTCTAAGGCAAGTGTTTCTTTAGCGGCCTGCTCGACCTGCAGATGACCATTGTGGGGCGGGTCAAAGCTGCCGCCAAACAGCCCAACACGTCGCTTGGTCATGCGATGCGTTCCACGAAAGCAGCTAACTGGCGCAGATTTCTCACTTCAACCATTTCTTCAACATGCCGGGCGTACGTGGCAGCGATCGAATCGCCCGTGTCCCAGTATGGCAACGGTTCAGGATTCAACCAGTAGACGTGGCGGGCGCGGCGGGCCATGTCGGCCACTACCCAACTAGATGCCTGCCGGTAATTGTTACGCGCGTCACCCAGAATCAACACGGTCGAACGGGGTGTGAGTTCAGCCGCGTAGCGTTCATGGAACCGCAGTAACGCATGCCCGTAATCAGAATGCCCGTCAAACCACACCAGTTCGGCGTTTTCGAGCATGTGTTGCATCGCATCAGCCGCATCGGCCGCATCAAAATGGCGTGTGACTTCATCCATCGTGTCAATGAACGCAAACGAACGCACTTTGGCGAACTGTGACTGCAACGCGTGCACCAACAGCAACGTGAACCGCGCAAACGAGGCAACCGATCCGGAGACGTCACAGATCACAAACAGTTCCGGTTTGTGGGGCCTGCGTGAACGAAAGGCCGGCTCAAACGGTATCCCGCCGGTTGCTAACGACCGGCGTACGGTACGGCGCATATCCAGACGTCCGTCACGTCCGCTGCGCCGTTTCACCGCCACCCGCGACGCCAGTTTGCGTGCCAGCGGTTGCACCTGACCGCGCAGTTCACGCTGCTCGGCTGCGGTGATGTGAAACAGGTCACGTTCTTCAAGGGGGGGTTGCACGGTCCGTTTCGCAACCGGATCAACGCCACGCTGATCGGCTGCACGTCGCCTGATTTCTGCTGCTACGTCTTCTTCAAAGGCACGTACACGCGCAGCAAATTCTTCTTTAGCCAGGCGTTCTTCTAATGGGGTGAACGGTGAATCTCGGTCGTCTTGTGCCGCGTCAAACAGCATCTGTTCGATCGCGGCCATGTCAAGTGTCCGAAACACCCGGTATTGGAAGTAGCCGGGAATGCCGTCACGGCCATCAATGCGCCCAAACGCATCCACGGCTTGGCGTGCCAGATCGCGGATCCGTTCGGTGTCGTCGTTGTTCAGCGCATCCTGCAACGCATCCATAAATGCGTCTGGGTCGACACTGCCGTCTTCTACGTCGTGGGGCACGTTGTACAGCGGAAAATACAGGTCAAAGAGGTCATCAAACACGGGCCGGTGTGACGGGGTTGTGACACACACGCTGCCAAGCGCTTCACGTACTTGGTTGCGGTTCAACAGGTCAAGTTCTCCCAGTACACGCAACGCATCAATAGCCACTGACGGGGTTGTGGCAACCCCACCACGACGTAACGCAGCCAGAAACGCCATGACACGCTGATGTAACCCGGGAAGGTGCACGGGGGTGTTAATGCCTGCCATCGTGTCCTCCCCTACTGTGACCGGCCAACAATCAGCATCACTGTGTGTTGCGGGCTTTGCACCAACAGTACGTCGCCGTTTGGATGTGCGACGCTTCCCACCAGAAAGGCCTGCACTTCATCGTCTTTAAACTGGCCTATCACGCTTTCAAGCTGCGCTAGCGACGGTTCACGTGTCTGCTCGAAAGTGGCTGCAGTGAGCGCACCGTCGGCCACCGAGACATTAAAGTAGAAGTAGAACGTTTCTTCTCCCATTACCTCCAAAATCACAGCGTCGCCCAAACGAAAAACCCGCAGGTCGAACTCACCGTCGGTTGTCACTGCCGCGCGTAGTTCATCGGCGCTCAGCGTAAACCGGACACGGCCATCAACACGGTCAATGCCCCACACGACCGTCTCGCTTGTCAGGTCATCCACGACGTTTTGGGTGAACATGACCACATCCGGATGTAACGCCCCTGATGTGCGTACACCGTGCTGGCCGGCAGATCCGACACGCAACGTCACCGGAACGTTGAGACGGCGACCAACAACTGAGTCACGTACTTCAATAAACGGGTCATCACCGTCTTCATCGCTGCGCAAAAACAGCACTTCGCCGGCATCAGCGTCACGGAGAAACGCCAGTGGAGTGGATACCAGCGACAGTTCAACGCACGTCAGCGCAGTCAAGTCAGTGTTGATGGGTTGAATCGCGTCAACTTGGCGCGTTTCACGGTTTGCCACAACAGCTGCATACAGAACCGAACCTGAGCCATATACGAAGCCGTCGCGCACCGTTACGACTGCGCGAGGCAGCAGATCAGCGTCTAACACGACGACACGATTACCCAGCGCCGCTAGCCCGTCACCAAACGCGGCTAGGCGGGCGCTGGCCCCCCCAACGTCAACAATCTCTACCGTTTCGCCGGTGACCTGAGCGATTGCAGTGACCACGTCAGTGAGCCACGGGTCGGCAAAGTCTTCTGCAACTGACGCCGCGTCAGAAATCGCAGGCGCAGCGGCAACTGTCGGGGTGATAAGACGGCAGGACGGGCGTGAAAACAGTGCGGCAGAACCGACCCCGACGAGCAAAAACAGCACCATCGTTGTCGCACCGATGCGCAACGTACGGCGATCGCTTGACACGGCCGTGCCCTGTGGCTGCGTCGTCATCTCAGTTCATCTCAGGACGTATTGGAGTGGCCAGGTGGCGCACAGCTTTTTCGATGTCTTGCTGATATTTGAGCAGCACATTCATCGTGCCAATCGCCACGTCAGCATCAATAGTGCCAAAACCTAACTCCAGTAACGTCCGAGCCCAGTCGAGCGTTTCGGAGACTGAGGGCGGTTTTTTTAGTTCCAGTTGACGCAGCGAGCGCACAATACGAACCAACTGTTCAGCGAGCTGTTCGGAGGCTTGCGGCACTTTGGCCAGCACAATCTGTTTTTCGCGTTCAAGACTGGGATAGTCGATGTGCAAATACAAGCAGCGTCGTTTCAACGCTTCAGAAAGTTCACGCGTGTTATTGGACGTCAACAACACAAACGGAATGCGGGTACCGGTCACTGTGCCAAGTTCAGGAATAGTCACTTGGAACTCGGACAAAATTTCCAGCAGTAGCGCTTCAAATTCAAAATCGACCTTATCAACCTCGTCGATCAACAACACGGTGGCCCGCGGGTTACGCAACGCTTTCAACAAAGGCCGTTCGAGCAGATATTCCTCACCAAACAGGTCATCTTCAACCGTGTCCCACGTTTCGTCAGTACTGCCGGTACGCGCATGCGTAATTCGCAACAACTGCTTCTTATAGTTCCACTCGTACAACGCTTTGGCTTCATCCAACCCTTCGTAACACTGCAAGCGGATGAGGTCGGCATTGCGTGCCGTTGCCACCGCGCGTGCCAGTTCGGTTTTGCCTACCCCGGCTGGACCTTCAACCAGAATCGGTTTGCCTAAACGTTCGGCGAGATACACGACCGTCTCAATCGCCTCGTCGGCGAGATAATCCACAGCAGCAAGCCGCTCGTTCACATCGTTCACCGACGTGAACGGCCCCGAATATTCCGACACGACCGCTCCTCACGTGCGCCATAAGGCATAACACACCCTGCTAAGGCTACCGACCCCACACCCTCATGCCCGGTCGCAACTTTCACCAACCATACCGCCGCGAACGCCGCTAAGGTCACTTCCCTACAGTTTTCGACGCGGAAAGGGTGAACGCATGCGCGCAGTTCAGTACAGCACCAACGGGGGCAGTGATGTTCTTGAGTTGGTAGACAAAGACCTCCCAACTCCTGGCGCCGGCGAAGTCCGCGTAACCGTCGCTGCCGCCGGTGTGAACTTTATCGACACCTACCAGCGCAGTGGGCTGTATGCGATGGCTCTACCCTCACCGATCGGCATTGAAGGTGCCGGTGTAATTTCTGCTGTGGGCGACGGGGTCAGCGCATTCGCCGTTGGCGACCGGGTCGCATGGGCCTCAGGCCTTGGTTCATACGCCGAAGAAGTTGTCGTTTCTGCCACCAATCTGGTGCCCGTTCCTGACGGTCTTGATCTTGAATCTGCCGCATCACTGATGGTGCAAGGCGTCACAGCCCACTACCTGTCCAGCTCCACTTTTCCGCTCGATGACACCCACACGGCCGTCGTTTTCGCTGCCGCCGGCGGTGTCGGTCGCCTGCTGGTGCAACTTGCCAAACAGCGCGGAGCGCGCGTGTTGGCATGCACATCAACAGAAGAAAAAGCCGAAGAAGTTCGCCGCTTAGGCGCTGATGAAGTCATCATGTATCGCGATGTCGATATCGCCGAGACGGTGCGTTCTCTGACCAGCGGTGCCGGCGCAAACGTCGTTTATGACTCTGTGGGTGCCACGACATATCTGGCGTCTATGGCAAGCCTTGCCATGCGCGGCATGCTCGTGCTGTACGGCAACGCGTCAGGCCCCGTGCCGCCAATTGATCCGCAGGCGTTAAACAAAGCCGGTGGCATTTTCTTGACCCGTCCGTCAATGGTGCACTACACGCGCACCCCTGAGGAACTACGGATGCGCACCGATGAACTGTTTAGCCAAGCAGCAGATGGCCGTTTGAGTCTCAGAATTCACAAGACCTACCCGCTGGAAAACGCCAAGCAAGCCCATGACGACATCGAGTCGGGGACAACCAGCGGCAAACTGCTCATCGTTCCGTAAGCCGCCACGATGGATCAGCCGTCGCAGGTGAACCGCCGAGAAGCGATTATCGCCCGCGACGGCGCGTCATGCGTCTGGTGCAGCACGCCCTTTTCACGCCACAATCCTGCCACCACCGAACATCTGATTGCCCGGGTGAAAGGTGGGCCGTCCTGGCCGGAAAATGAGGTTGTGGCGTGCCGCCGTTGTAACGGCGAACGCGGGCATGCCTCACCGGTGCAGTGGCTTGACGCGTTACGTGGCTGTGGCCGCGAACCACAAGATGCCGTGATTCGGGCGGCGCTAACCCGTCTGGCTGCCCGCATCGCAAAAGACGGCGGTGCTTGGCGTATCCGAGGCAGCTTGGCGGCAGAACTACGCAAACTGGGGATAACCCCACCGTTTCGCTGTTAACTACAGGCCGTTAAGCAGCACCAGATCGTCACGGTGGATCACTTCGCGGGCAAAACTTGCCCCGTACGTGGCCGCAGCATCATCGGTTGACAGGCCACAAATTTTCGTCAAATCGGCGGCGTCATAACCGACGATGCCACGCGCAATAACGTCGCCGTTGTCGGTAACAATCTCCACCGCATCGCCGTTCACAAACGTCCCGACAGCTTCTTTCACACCGACACTTAACAGCGAACTGCCACGCGACGTCAGGGCGGCAACCGCACCGGCGTCAATCACAATCTGTCCGCGAGGGCTGAGCGCAAACGCGATCCACAGGCGCCGTGCTTCGGTTTGGCGTGCTTGTGCCACAAACCATGTGCCCACGTCTGCCCCGGCCAACACGTCGTTGATGACATTTGCTCTGCGGGCGTTAGCAATCACGGCATGGCGGCCGCTT
>Ga0105050_10009850_pt1 | contig 10606 bp, 6 predicted proteins | sample FRY01_FD_78088 | JGI IMG/M metagenome (GOLD analysis project Ga0105050, IMG submission 78088) | Freshwater microbial communities from Lake Fryxell liftoff mats and glacier meltwater in Antarctica - FRY-01 | ecosystem: Environmental > Aquatic > Freshwater > Ice > Glacier meltwater ... | reverse complement strand
GTGATTGAAGCCGGTTTTTCTGATGCTAACAACGATGGCTTGCTAGGAAACGGAGCTGTTATTGTAGATGCTTTTGGCGTTGTAACAAATGCACCAAATGGCTATACAGTGCCAAATCCGAATTATATTATCAGTGCTCCAATTGAAATTACAGCTCAACCGCAAAACCAGGTAACTTGTAATACGCAAAATGCTACTTTTACCTTCACAGGAACACCTTCTACTAGTTACCAATGGCAAGTGAGCACAAATGGCGGTTCAACGTGGGCAAACCTAACTAATTCAGCAATATATTCAGGAACAGCTACAATTACATTACAAATTACGGGTGCAACAACACCAATGGATAATTACCAATATCGCGTTTTATTAAATCGAACGGGGAATAGTTGCGGTTTACTTTCGGATGCTGGGCAGTTAACTGTTCATCCTTTACCGGTTTTAACTTCACCTGTCTCAATTGTGCAATGTGATAATGATGCAACGAACGACGGAATTTCGGAAGTCAGTTTAATTCAAAATAATGCCCTTATTTCTGCGAATTCAGCCAATGAAGTGTTTACTTATTTCACGTCGCAACTCGCCGCACAAACCAATGATGCTTCCTTAGAAATTCTGAATCCGTTGGCTTATAACACAGGAAACACAACAGTTTGGGTTCGTGTTGAAAATAGTGATGGTTGTTTTGAAGTAGGTCAAATCAATATATTCGTATCTGCTACACAAATTCCGAGTAGTTTTATACGAAGATTTTCTGTTTGTGATGATTTCTTAGATACAGCTAATGACGATCGCGATGGCGTTTCACAATTTAATTTTAGCAGCGTCACCAATGATATTTCAAGTTTATTACCATCTGCAACTCCTTTTACAATCAAATACTATCGCACCCAAGCTGATGCCTTAGCAGAAACAGATATCAATGGTAATTCCTTAGAAGTCGATCCAGCCAATTATCGAAATATCGGTTTTCCCGGATTTCAACAAATTTGGATTCGCGTAGAAAGCACGTTGGATAATGCTTGTTTTGGACTTGGTCCATTTGTTGAATTAACCGTTGAAGAATTACCAGTAGCTAATCCAATCGCCAATTTTATTTCTTGTGATGACGACCAAGATGGCCTTTTTCCGTTTGATACAAGCAACGTGCAATCCAGCATTTTAGGAACACAAAATCCAGCAAATGTTACGGTTACTTATTTTGATGAAAACAATAATCCGCTAGCGAGTCCGTTACCAAATCCATTTTTAACGCCCTCGCAAACCATCAAAATTGTCGTCACAAATACAACGACTTTAGCTGTTAACGGACCTTGTTTTGATGAAACAACGTTAACTTTTGTTGTGGATGTTTTGCCTATTACAAATCCAGTTCCAAATTTTAGTTCTTGTGATTTTGATGGTTTAGAAGATGATCAATTTTCATTTGATACTTCTGCTATTGAAGCTACTTTACTAAACGGGCAAACCGGTATGGTTGTGACGTATACTGATGAAAGTGGAACTGCTTTATCCAGCCCGTTACCCAATCCGTTTAGTACAACTTCTCAAACGATTACAGCAGTAGTTATCAATCCAGCAAATACAACTTGTACAGCGACTCGAACGTTTGACTTTATTGTTTATCCGCTACCACAATTGGAAGATGGATTTAAAGAAATAATCTGCTTTGGCGTAGATTCCATCACCTTTGATGCTGGTTTATTGGTAGGAAATCAATCAGATTTTGATTACCAGTGGTTTAAAAATGACGAATTACTAATTGGCGAAACAAATTATGAACTCACCGTAAATCAAAATGGATTTTACACCGTGCTAGTTACGTCCCAATTTGGTTGTGAACAAACGCGAACTATTGAAATTGTTTATTCGCAACCGGCTACCATTGAAGACGTTTTAGTAGTTGATTTGATAGAAAGCAATACTGTGACCATTGTTGTGAGTGGCTCAGGAAATTATGTTTTCAGTTTAGATTCGCCAACAGGATTGTTTCAAACCTCTAACATATTTGAAAACGTAATTGCGGGCATTTATACGGTCTATGTCAAAGATTTATTTGGTTGTGGCGTTTCAACACTCGAAATTCCGGTGTTAGGAGCTCCCAAATTTTTTACACCAAATGGCGATGGTTTTAATGATACGTGGCACGTTCGTGGTGTAAACGAAAAATATTATGCTAATTCTATCATTTATATTTTTGACCGATTTGGAAAATTACTCAAACAAATTGACCCAAAAAGTAATGGTTGGGATGGCACTTTTAATGGAAGCGCGTTACCTTCTACAGACTATTGGTATTCCATTGATTTTGAAGATGGCCGTTCTATCAAAGGACATTTTGCTTTAAAAAGATAAAAAATGAAAAAAATACTTTTGGTTGCTAGTTTGTTATGCGTGCTATTTGTGTTTGGACAAAAAATCAACGTTGCAGCGGGAAATATTGAAGTTTACGCCAATTTTCCTTCTAAATTTGTTTCACCAAGAAACATAAGTGTTTGGTTACCTGAAAATTATTATCCTAAAAAGAAATATGCCGTGCTTTATATGCACGATGGCCAAATGCTTTTTGATGCAAATTCTACTTGGAACAGACAAGAATGGGGTGTTGATGAATGTTTAACAAAATTGACTAGAGAAAATAAAATAAGAAATGTACTTGTTGTGGGAATTTGGAGCAGCCCTTCTGATCGACATGCAAATTATTTTCCGCAAAAACCTTTTGATTCCTTATCCGCTACCGAAAAAAAACAAATTTCAACAGTCTTGAAAGAAGCAAAAGTAATGGCAGAAGATTTTGAACCGAATTCAGATGCCTATTTAAAATTTATCGTGGAAGAACTCAAACCTTTCATTGACCAAACGTATTCTACCCGAAAGGAAATGCAATATACGTTTACAGCAGGTTCGAGCATGGGCGGACTCATTTCTATGTATGCCGTTTGCGAATATCCAACCGTTTTTGGTGGAGCTGCTTGTTTATCAACGCATTGGCCAGGATCTTTAGATGACCCTAAAAATCCAATACCAGCAATTTTTTTTAGCTATATGCGAAAAAATTTGCCTGAATCTTCGACCCACCGTTTTTATTTCGATTTTGGAACAGCCACTTTAGACGCAGGATATGAACCACATCAAAATAAAGTCGACACTATTTTAAAAGAAAAAGGATATACAACTGAAAATTGGTTGACCAAAAAATTCGAAGGAGCCGATCATTCAGAAAATGCGTGGCGAGAACGATTAGCGATTCCAATGGAATTTTTATTATCTAAATAATATTTTTTTAATTAACAAAAAAGTTATTCAACTTAACTGTTGAAAAAAAAACGTACTGGCGTTAAAAAGAACGTGTTATAACGTTAATTTAGTAACGCATACTATAGCTTTTTAAAAAATTTTAGACATGACTAAATTACTTACAGCCAAAACGTTGTTTCCTATCTCATTATTTTTATTACTTTTTTCTATTGAAAGCAGTTATGCGCAGTTAGCCATTCCATTTAAAGTTAGGTATCAATCGTATGTAAAAGGTGATATGACTGTTATTGCCAATGGAATTGTGAATCGAAAAAGTAACAAAGAATCAACTTCAGACCCGTATAATGAGTTATCCGAAAAGGCAAAACTAAATGATGAGTTTGAAATGGCTTATATCGATGTGGATACTGATGAATCTACATTTAGTTCGAGTTCCGCTGAATTGAATTTAGACACATCTTCCGCAAAAAAAATCATTTATGCAGGTTTGTATTGGGCTGCTTCCTATAAATATCAAACTGGAATAAGAGATAAAAAATGGAATTACATTGCCACAGATGAAGCACGTGGCGTAGTGAATGAAATTAAATTTAAATTACCCAGAAGCTCCGTTTATTTAGATTTGAAAGGCGAAATTTTGTACGACGGCTTCAATCAGAAAAGCTTCAAAGAAAGTGCTCCTTATGCGGTTTATGCGGACGTTACCAACTACATCAAAGATTTATCTAATCCAAATGGTGAATATATGGTGGCTAATATTAAAGCTACGCAGGGCGTTATTAGTGGCGGAGTGGCAGGCGGCTGGACACTTTTTGTGGTTTATGAAGATAAAATGGATACCGAAAAATTTATTACTTCGTTTGATGGATTTGTTGGTATTACAACGCGGCCCGTCGAAATTTTATATAATGGTTTTATGACTCTACCAGAAGGGAGAGTGAATGCAAAACTGGCTTGTGCTGCACTTGAAGGTGATTATAATTTAACGGGAGACCAATTAGAAATTAAATCAGGTGAAAGTTTAAAATATAGTTTATTAAGCAATTCTTTAAAACCAGTGGATAATTTTTTCAATAGTACAATTATAATAAATGAAGATTATTATACGGCCAGAAATCCAGCTAGTTTAAATACGTTAGGTTATGACACCTGCTTATTAACGATTGAAAATCAAAATAATACAATTATTCAAAACAATACGAACAAAGTTTCTTTAAAATTAAAATCGTCTGGTGATCGCTATTCGATGTTTTTTAATGCTTTTAATGTAGAAGTAAGAGATCCACTTGAAAAGATTGAAGTTTCAAAATTAGCAGTTGCAGAACCAAAAGAAATCGAATTAACGACTAATGTTGCTGTAAATATCAAATCAGAAACGAAGGCGACTGATGAGAAAAAAGAAGAAAGTAAATCAGAGACCACAATTCCAGAAAAAAAATTAGTGGATTCAAAAACCACTGAAAAACCCCTAAAAACCTATAATAGTATTAGAGATATGATTCGCGAAAGCGAACAAAAAAATGCAACTACTTCAGAAAAGACAAAAAGAAAAACTGTTTTACCAGGAGCCGACTCGATTATTCAAAAACAACAAAAAGGATATTATGTCGTAGCCAATGTTTTTGCTGTTCAATCTAATACAACTCGATTTACTGCAAAATTGAATAAAAAAGGGCTTCAACCTCAAGTGCTTTATAATCCAAATACAAATTATGACAGTGTTTATTTAGCCCATTTTCGCAATTGGTCTGATGCGTTGGATTATTACTATTCAAATGCAGAAGGAACGTATTTTGACGATTTATGGATTATGTTAGTCAATACCTCGACTGGAAATATTCTTTAAGCAACTTATATAAAACGAAAAAACCATTATCTCGCGATAATGGTTTTTCTGTTTTAAATAAAAACTTGATTAAATTTTAAATCTTTTTCTATCCGTTTCTGTCAAATGAATTTTACGTAAACGAATCGATTTTGGCGTCACCTCTACATACTCATCTTTTTGAATGTACTCCAACGCTTCTTCCAAAGAGAAAATGATTGGCGGGATAATTCTTGCTTTTTCGTCATTTCCAGAAGAACGAACGTTCGATTGCTTTTTCTCTTTCGTTACGTTTACAGACATATCATCACCACGAGAGTTTTCTCCAATAACCTGACCTTCATAAATTTCTGCATTTGGCTCAACGAAGAATTTACCACGATCTTGTAATTTATCGATAGAATAGGGAATTGCTTTACCTTTTTCCATAGAAATCAATGAACCTTTGTTACGTCCGGCAATTTCTCCTTTGAAAGGCTCATATCCGATAAAACGGTGTGCCATGATGGCTTCACCAGCGGTTGCAGTAAGCAATTGATTTCTTAAACCAATAATTCCACGAGATGGAATATTGAATTTAATAATCATACGTTCCCCTTTTGTTTCCATACTCAACATTTCACCTTTACGAATCGTAACAAATTCAACTGCTCTACCAGAAAGATGTTCTGGTAAGTCGATTGTTAATTCTTCAATTGGCTCACATTTTACGCCATCCACTTCTTTAATAATAACTTGTGGTTGACCAATTTGCATTTCATAACCTTCTCTTCTCATGGTTTCAATAAGAACAGACAAGTGCAATACACCACGACCAAAAACCATAAATTTATCAGCAGAATCGGTTTCACCCATTTTCATGGCTAAATTTTTCTCCAATTCTTTTGTTAATCTTTCACGAATATGACGAGATGTTACAAATTTTCCTTCTTTACCAAAAAACGGTGAGTCATTAATTGTAAACAACATACTCATCGTTGGCTCATCGATAGCGATTGAAGCTAATCCTTCTGGATTTTCATAATCAGCGATAGTATCACCAATTTCAAATCCTTCAACACCAACAATTGCACAAATATCTCCAGCAATTACTTCTGTTACTTTTTTACGGCCAAGACCTTCAAAAGTATGTAATTCTTTAATTCTTGATTTAGTTATTGTACCATCTCTTTTTACTAATGAGATTGGCATTCCTTCTCTTAACACACCTCTTTCAAGACGACCGATAGCGATACGTCCTGTAAAAGCAGAGAAATCTAAAGAGGTAATCAACATTTGCGGCGTTCCTTCAGAAACTTTAGGAGCAGGTACATGTTCAATAACCATATCTAATAATGCTTCAACATTGTTAGTTATATTTTCCCAATGATCAGACATCCAGTTGTTTTTAGCTGAGCCATAAACAGTTGGAAAATCTAATTGCCATTCTTCTGCACCTAATTCGAACATTAAATCGAAAACTTTTTCGTGTACTTCTTCTGGCGTACAGTTTTCTTTATCTACTTTATTGATTACGACGCAAGGTTTTAATTTTAAATCAATTGCTTTTTGCAATACAAAACGCGTTTGAGGCATTGGCCCTTCAAAAGCATCCACTAACAAACAAACACCGTCGGCCATGTTTAAAACACGTTCCACTTCTCCACCAAAATCCGCGTGACCCGGCGTATCAATAATATTAATTTTTGTACCTTTATAAACTACAGAAACATTTTTAGAAGTAATCGTAATGCCACGTTCACGCTCTAAATCGTTGTTGTCTAATATCAAATCCCCAGCATTCTCGTTTTCACGAAAAAGGTGACAGTGATACATAATTTTGTCAACCAATGTTGTTTTACCGTGGTCAACGTGGGCAATAATTGCAATGTTTCTAATTGATTCCATCTGTATTTTTTTCAGGGTGCAAAGGTATGCATTATTTTTACACAAAAAACATTTTGCTAAAACATTAGTGTTTAGTAGTTAGTTTGAAGTTTTCAGTACCCAGTCACAGTTTTCAGTTTTCAGTCGCAGTTTCCACTTTCTACAATGAGTTTTCAGAAGAAGTGATTGAAAACTGTGACTGTAAAATGTGACTGTAAAATGCGACTGTAAACTCTGACTGAAAACTGCGACTGTAAACTGCGACTCAAAACTGCGACTGAAAAATGCAACTGTAAACTGCGACTGTAAACTGTGTCTAAAAAATGCAACTGAAAAATGCAACTGTAAACTGCGACTGGAAACTGCGACTCAAAACTGCGACTGAAAACTCCTAACTAAATACTTGTCAATCGAAGATTATATTTTATATTTGTCATCCAAAGTTTTTATATGGAACAATTTGTTGTATCGGCTAGAAAATACAGACCGCAAACGTTTATTGATGTAGTGGGTCAGCAGGCTATTACCAACACCTTGCTTAATGCAATCGAAAGCAATCATTTAGCGCAAGCTTTGCTTTTTACTGGTCCTCGCGGCGTGGGAAAAACAACGTGTGCAAGAATTTTGGCTCGTAAAATTAACCAACCCGGTTATGATGATCCAAATGAAGATTTCACATTTAATGTATTTGAATTAGATGCAGCTTCTAACAATTCGGTAGATGATATTCGGAATTTGATAGACCAAGTTCGAATTCCACCTCAAACGGGACAATATAAGGTCTATATCATTGACGAGGTACACATGTTATCGCCTAATGCTTTTAATGCTTTTTTGAAAACACTAGAAGAACCACCAAAACATGCCATTTTTATTTTGGCAACGACCGAAAAACACAAAATTATTCCGACTATACTTTCGCGATGTCAAATTTTTGACTTTAAACGCATTACGGTTAAAGATGCAAAAGAACATTTGGCTTATGTAGCCGAAAATCAAGGTGTTCAATTTGAAGATGACGCCTTACATATTATTGCTCAAAAAGCAGACGGTGCAATGCGAGATGCATTATCCATTTTTGATCGGGTTGTTTCGTATTGCGGAAATAATTTAACGCGACAAGCGGTAACTGAAAACCTGAATGTACTAGATTATGAAACCTATATTTCGGTAACCGATTTAATTTTAGAAAATAATATTCCAGATTTATTACTGTCATTTAATGATATTTTAGCGAGAGGATTTGAGCCGCATCACTTTATACAAGGCTTAGCTTCGCATTTTAGAGATTTGATGGTTTGCAAAAATCCAGCAACGCTAATCTTGTTGGAAGTTGGTGAACAAGCCCAAAAATTATATGGCGTGCAAGCTCAAAAATGTTCACAAGACTTTTTATTGAATGCCATTAATCTAGCTAACGACACTGATTTAAAATATAAAAGCAGTCAAAATCAACGTTTACTCATTGAACTTTGTTTGATGCAATTGGCCTCTATCACTTTTGATGGAGAAAAAAAAAAGTTAACGGCTATATAATTCCACCTTTTCATGTGTTAGGAAAACTTGGTGCGATTGATGTGCCGAATGTTTCTATTGAAATTTTACCTGCAAAACAGGAGTCGAAAGAAACTACTAAAGAAGTCGAAGTAAAAAGTGCTGTCGTTGATCCTGCAGTGTCCACGACGACAGTAAATACGCCCAAAGTATCTGCTTTTTCTTTGTCCAGTATCAAACAAAAAAAGGAATTAGCCGAAGCACAAATGTTAGTTGTTCGTGAGACGATTCAATATTCCACAGAACCGTTTACAGAAACCGATATGTTGCTTCAATGGAATAAATTTGCAGTACGGCTAGAAGAAAAAGGGCAAATGATAATACATTCGCTCATGTTAATGAACGACCCGAAGCTGGAAGGAACAAAAATTACGCATGAACTCCCTAATGAAGGAACCAGATTAGAATTTGAACGTACTAAAAATGAAATTTTAGGCTATTTGCGTGGCAAGTTGCACAATCACAACATTGAAATTGAATTGATTGTGAATGAAAAAATAGAAAACAAACGTGCTTTTACACCCCAAGACAAATTCAATAGGATGAATGACATAAATCCGAACTTGGAGTTGTTACGAAAAATGTTTGATTTGGATGTTTAAATCTTTCCGTAATACATTGCCTTCACAATTCCGTCTGAAAGTCCGATTTTTGGCACATATAAATGACGGGCTCCACTCCATTTCATGGCATTCAAATAAATTTTAGTTGCGGGAATAATTACATCGGCACGGTCTGGATTTAAAGCTAATTGAGCAATACGTTGTTCATAGGTCATATTATTTAACATCGTATACAATGCATTTAAATTTAAAAACGACAACGGCTTATCTTGCATTTTACCCGTCATTTTAAACAATTTATTGATGTTTCCGCCAGAGCCTATCATGGTTATGCTGTCATAAGGTTCGACTTGTATTTTAATCCATCTTTCAATTTCGCACCAAACCGCTTCGTTGACCATATTGTGCAACATCCGAACGGTTCCGTTTTTAAACGATTTTGAAGCCACGATTTTTCCGTTATCAAACAATGAAAATTCGGTACTTCCACCACCAACATCAACATATAAATAGGTTTTATCAGTAGAAATATATTCTTTTAAGTCGGATGAGGCAATGATAGCAGCTTCTTTTCGACCATCAATAATATCAATATGAATAGCTGTTTCGTTTTCGATGAGTTCTACAATTTCAGAACTGTTTTCAGCTTCTCGCATAGCGGATGTAGCACACGCTTTATAACGTTCTACTTTATGAATGTTCATCAACAATTTAAAGGCTTTCATTGCATTAACCATTCGACTAATGTTTTCCTCTGAAATTTCGCCTACGGTAAAAACATCTTCACCCAAACGAATGGGGACTCGAACCAGAGAACTTTTATTAAATTGCGGTTCTTTTCCTTCTTGTTCCACAATATTTGAAATCAACAATCGCATGGCGTTAGAACCAATGTCAATTGCTGCATAGCATTTAATACTAATCATTTTGGCTTTTTTTTATAATTCTTCGGCTAGTACTTCTAACTGATTTCGGTAATAGTTATAGGTTTCAATTTGGGCTCTAAACACGCGTTCTTTCTCATTGCGGGCTCGGTATTTATTATCTAATTTTTCTGAATGTAAACGGGCTTTCACATTTCCTTTCCATCCCACATTAAAACTTTCTATTAATTCTAATTTAATATTTTCGTCATAAATAGGACAAGTAACCTCTACACGGGCATCAATATTTCGAGTCATGAAATCGGCAGACGAAATATAGACTTCCGGTTTGTTATTATTTCCAAAAATAAAGACCCTCGAATGTTCAAGAAAATTATCGACGATACTAATGGCTTCAATATTTTCGCTCATTCCTTTCACTTGCGGAATCAAACAACAAATGCCACGAATAATTAATTGAATTTTGACACCAGCTCGACTTGCATCATATAATTTATCAATCATACGTATGTCGGACAAACTATTCATTTTTAACTTAATATAAGTTTCTTTCCCCGAAAGGGCATGCATTATTTCTCGGTCAATCAATTTATAAAATTTATTTCGGGTATAATGTGGCGAAATAATTAAATGTTTGTAGCGGTGCACGCGGTAAT
>Ga0105050_10009848_pt1 | contig 10610 bp, 11 predicted proteins | sample FRY01_FD_78088 | JGI IMG/M metagenome (GOLD analysis project Ga0105050, IMG submission 78088) | Freshwater microbial communities from Lake Fryxell liftoff mats and glacier meltwater in Antarctica - FRY-01 | ecosystem: Environmental > Aquatic > Freshwater > Ice > Glacier meltwater ... | reverse complement strand
CAAAACGCTGGGCGTTGACGCTTGATGTCGCTGCCGATGACACGCCGGAACGGTTTACGGCTTTTAGCCAGTAGTAATAAGTCGTCGCGGCTGCAACGTCTGTATCAACGAAGAAGGTGGTCAGCGTAGTTGCGTAAGGACTACCGGGTATGCTGTTGCTCGTGTGCCGATATACCTCGTAGAGCTTGAGGTCGCTCTCTGTATTCGCGGCCCATTCCAGCGTAATGCTTTCAAGCGTGCCGGTGGCGGTTAAGCCGGTTGGCGTAGCTGGTCCGCCCGTCTTGGTTGCTGCCGTCACGGTGCCGCCAACCCATGCGGATGTAACCCGCGTTACATTCTCGCCGCGAATCCGCACGTTGTAACTTGTGCCGCTCAAAACGTCCGTGATAAATTCTTCTGATATATCGCCGCGCACTACGTTCCAAGGGATATAAGTCCCAGAGCTTGCGGCTTTATACTCTATGCGAATAAGCCCGCCAGACTTAACAAATTCATCGCTCGGCGAGGTCCAAGTTGCTTTGATGCGCGGAACTATTGTGCCGTCCGCCTGCTGGTAGATTGTCGAAGCGTCGGAAAGTAGCGTTAAGCCTGTCGGTGCGGCTACCGTGAACGGGTTCGGCAAAGTCGTGTTAGGGGCTGGGTCAACCGTGGTTTCTTCGCCGTCATTCCAGTCCCACACCGCCGCCGCAGTTTCGCGTAGTATCAAATCTACGCCAAGCCCGAGCGCACCATTTTCTAGCGGCTCCGGCGTGAAGGAAAACGACTGCACCTCAAACACCTTTGCAGTCCAGCCTAGGCGCGCGTTTGTCACCATTACGTTATCGCCCGCCTGCACCCGCAAGGCCGTGAGCTTGCACGGCATCTTTACAATTATCTGCTGCCGCACGCGCTCAAGTGCAATCTTTGCGATGCGTTGCGCCGTCGCGTTGCTCGTGGTGAATGGCAACTCCACGTCCTGCCAAATGCGCGTGCCGCCGTCCTCGGTCGTATAGGTCGCATTTACGACAGGCGGAAAGTCTGCCGTCTGCCATTGATTATCCGGCGAAGTATATAGCCCTTTGATGCCGTTGAATATATCTCGCCGGCTTACTTTAGTTTGCACGCTAAGCGCGCCGCGTAGATCGCCAGTTGTGAGCGTAACCGTAGGCGTGCGGTAAGAGCCCGCATGGATAACCCATTTCCCGCCGATGTAGCCAACGAAGCCAGAGCCAGCCGTCGCCATTGCTTGGATGATTTCTCCGGGAGCTCCGTCAGTGGAAATCACGCCGTTTGCGGTGTAACGCTTTTCGTTTCCGGTGGGGTTTAGCGGAACGTCTTCGTCGGATTCGTTGGCGGCGGCGTTGAGCGCCGTAGTGTTAAACTCGGAGGCAGGCACACCGAGCCCAAGCCTAGAATCGGCCATGTAATCTCGCAAACACAGCGCCCAATTAGAGGTAAAGGCGGTAACGCTCGTGCGCGTGTCCAGCACTTTGCGCCCACGTATTATCGCTGACACGTTCGGGATGCCTCCGGGGAACACGTCCTGATTGTATTTCAGCCGAACGTAAACGTAGGCAATCCCGCGCAAGCGATGCGCGCTCGTCCATACGCTGCCGGCCTCCGACACGAGGGTCGCGTCTGCTGCTTGCGCATCTGTGCCGAGATGCTTATTTACGCGGACGAAGTTGGTATATTTGCCGCTCGTTACGTTGCCGCTGCCGTCGAGCGGGATTACTTCGTCATCTAAATAAATATTGTCGATAGCCTGCACCTGATGGCTGGCCAAAGTTACGATAATATTGAGAAACTCATTAGCCGATCCCGTGACGTGAGCGAACACAAGCACGCCGGATTTCCTTACGGTGCCGTAAACAACGTCACGGGGGGCAGCGGACGCCCTTACAATAGTCGTTCGCCCTTGGTCAAGCTCGCCACCGCGTGCGGCTTTTTTGCCAGCACGCCTTGACGACGCTATACTTGCGCCTGTTGAGATAATCACAATCGCAAGCTTAATAAGAGTTGCTTTCGTTACTTCGACCGTGCCGTATGTAAAAGCTACTTGTTTCAGCCACGCGGCTGCAGCGGCTACGAATCCCTCGGGCATTAGCTCGCCCTCCATGCGTTAACTATTTTATCAGGTGAAAGAAATACCAACCCATCCGCCCCCGGTGCTGCTACAAGGTTGCCGAGATGCACGCCGCACGTTGGCAGCTCAAGCATCACGCAAACCGGATCGCCGCGCCCGGCTAAGCGTGGCGCAATCTCGCGGAATCCGCACTCGGTAAGAATTTCGTTTACCACGATTGGTAAGTCGTTTATCGCGCCGATGATAATGAGCACACCCGCCGCATCCTCGTAGGTGCCGCGCAAGCGCGCCATAGGGTCCGTGCCGTAAATTTCCTTAATCGCGTCCGCCGCGAAGGTGCAGCAATCATTCGTGCCCCACGCAAAAGGCGTGTGACGTCGTGCCTCGATAAAGTTAGCTAGTAGGCGCGGCCAGTTGCTTAGGCGCTTGTCAAAATGCTTGTCCATTATTTTCTCCTTATGGTGCTCTTGGGTTGCTTCTGCCGCTAGGCTTGCTACTGCCCAATTTGGGGAAAAACGCGGATTCCGCCCGATACGTCTCCATTAATTGTCGCCGCCGCTGGGTTTGCTATGCCCCAATTCAGCGGCTTTTCTTGCAGCCCCGCGACGTATTCCAGCCCAAGGTCTCCCGGGAAATCAATCTGTTGGTCCTCGTGCGTATAGCGCCGCTCCTTGCTGCGGAAAAGCTCAATCATTCGATTCTCAATCGTCAAAGAAATTGTGCCCGTAGTAGCTCCCTCCTCAATGGTCATCACATCCATCCGCCCGGAAAGAAGCGGGTAGGGTGTGCCCTCTAGCGCGCCGGTAGTAAGGTTAAGCGCGCCGATATATACTATGCAGGGTCGTCCTTGATAGGGCTCGCTCAGGGCAAGCGCAAGCAAGTCGGAAGGGATGCCAGAGAGCGTGACCGCCGCACCATTTGCCCGCACGTCGGAGGTCTCATCAATCTTGTCAATTCCGCCGAAGTCTCCGACCCCTAAGTAGGTATCCCCGCCCCAAGTGTAAGCGCCATAACCTGACCAAAACAACGTGTTGCCGGAATCAAATTGAGCCTTGAAGAAAAACACCGCCGCCACGACAGGCGCGACAATTGCGGCCTCTAAATCCGTGCTTAAATCACGAGCCATATTAAAATGCCTCCGCCGCGTTGATGATTATTCCGCGCGTGAGCTTATCCACATCTTGCAGGAAAAGCCCGTCGCTGGACATGCGCCAAACGCCGGTTGGGTTCGCGGTCGTGATGGTCGCATTGTCGGCAAAGGCCGTGCGGATGCGGGGGAATAGGGAGAGCGTAGCGTTGCCGCTGCCGTCGCTGCTGGCATCCGCCAAAACCATACAGAGCTGCCGCGTTGCACCAGTGCCAACTTGCACCCAATCCCCGGCCTTTAGGATGCCGGATATGCTGACTGTCCAGCCGTCTGTAATGAGGTCTTGCCCGGTCTGTGTCGCGCCCTTCACGAGGGGCGTGCCGGTGGCTACTCCTTGCGGGGAGGTCCATGCAGGATCGCCAAAGTAAAACGTGCCGACTGAGCCTTGCAGCGAAAACATAGCGGCGACAAATACCGCTGCCTCGGTGCGCGACATGGGGGGAACCTCAATTGTCGCCATCAGGAATTGCGCGGGGTGCTGGTAAACCTGTTGCTGGCCGGTGAAGGGGGAAGCGTAAACGGCAACGGCGGTGCGCGATTCAATCGTAACGCGCGTGAAACCCGGCGAGGTTGGCAAAGTAATCGGATAGGAAATAGGCATTGCGTATCCTTAGAAAGCGCCGCCGCGTGCTCGTGCGTTCATTACTGCGCCCAGCGAAATCGGGGCGATGCTGGCTTGAGTCTGCCGAATCATTCCTTCGAGTCGCGCAAGGCCGGTTTGGTCTGCGCCTCGTGCGTCGATGTAGTATGTAGAGCCACCGCCACCGCCGCCTAGCTTGTGATTCGGGATAATGGTCCCCGCCGTGGAGGGGACAAATAGCTCTGGCCCGCGTTCGCCCACGATTGACGCACGGCCTACCGGTGGAGACCCGCCATTTGCAAAGAAGCCTAACTTTTTGATTCCGCCAGTGAGGGATTCCGCAAGCGGATTGGTTATCAGGTTGCGGAAAATCATCCGCGCAATGTCTTTGCCTAGCTGGCTCATTACTTTGGACAACTTCTCGCCGTTGAAAATCGCGTCCTCAAAGCCGTCCGATAATATATTAGCTGCTTCGGCTGCTACCTTTTCGTTCTTTTTAGATTCGGCTAAAATTTGCGTCGACACATTGACGACGCCCTTTAGCAGGATCGCCCGCTGATTGAGCATCTCGTTGATTTTCGCCTGCACTTGAATCATATCTTCGTCGCCGACAAGGCTCTTTTCACGCAGCGCTGAAAGCGTGGAATCAATCGTTCGCAATTCTGAGGTCAACCCGCTTAGGTCGCCGGTCATTTCTTTGATGCTGCGCGGACCTGCTGAAGTGACGAATGCGTAGTCCGACGCAATTCCCACTTCATGCAATTGATGGGTAACTTTAAGCGCGGCTTCTTCAAGTGATCGATGATCTTTGAGAGTATTTTCTATTACGTTTTGATGCGTGTTGCCAAGGTCGCGTAGTTGCTTTTCCAGTTCTATTACCCGGGCCACCATTTTATTACTGTCTGCCATTTCATTCGTGGCTTTTTCCGCATCAAACATCTTAGGTAAGCCCAAGGTTTTCAGTGTCATCGCCATCACTGAATGTTGCGGCTGGAATTCTGCCGAGGTCTGGCCCTTGGCTATGCGCGCAAGTATTCGCTCGCGCTCCAATAGCATCAGCTTGAACTTTGTTTCCTCGCTCGCCTGATCGCGGATGTTTGCGATGCTGGCGTCTGCGAGTATCTCGGAGGACGCGGCCATAGCTCCGTAGGCAGTCTCCAGAGTTTTACTCATTCCGGTCGCGAAGCGCGCAATCTGCTGAGATATGTTTTGCAGATTCAGGCCGAGCGCCGTTGCGATTGCCCGAGAGTTGAACGCGCGAGTCATCTGCTTGCCTGCATCCGCCGCATGCTTGCCGAGTTCGCCAAGCTTATTCTTTACGCCTAAGAACGCCGCGCGGGTGTTGTCCGTTGCGTTTAGATTGATGTTGGCATCGGCCATGTTACTTTTGGGCGGCTCGTCTAAATTGTTGCTCGCGGCTCAGGTAGGCGAGCCAGCCTTCGCGCTCGCACATCGGCATCTCATTCACGATCTCCGCCGCAGTTTTTCCAAGTCGGTCGGCAAGGGCATACACGAGTAAGAGTTCCGCGCCCTCGGCGGACTCTAGGAGTTTCCCAGCTCATCGGATTTTGGCGCTTGGCTGTTGAGGATCTCGCCGGCAACCCGCGCGCAAATGCCGGGGGAGGCGTGATTAAGTAGCGCCGGGCGGTCAGCAATCGTGAAAAGCGGCTGGCCCTTCTCGTCGCGCGCTTTGACAATCAGCACCTCAATCACGATGTCGTAAGCGCTGGCCTCTTCTCGGCCCTTGTAGATTCGGTTATGCTCGGCGAGCGTTACGGGCGTCGCGTGGATTTCCAGATTGTCCCACTCGGGAACTTTGATTTTCTTGGAAACAAGCGCATCAAAATGTGCGCGGATTCTGCTGATAGCGTCGGACATATATTACTCTTTCTTGGTCTGCTTTATTATGGATGCAGGGGCGGGAGTCGAACCCGCGTCCACGGCTTATGAAGCCGCCGTTCGGCCACTGAACTACCCTGCATAAAATTACACCGCCGAAGTGGTCAGCGTGCCGGTGCCCTCGGCAGTAAACGGAACCTCAACCATGCCGTCATGGGAGGCGGCTGGGTCAAAACTCGTGATGATACACTGGCCACTGTATAGCCTGCTCGCGGCGGCGGTGCCTTCTGGATAGAGTTCGATGATCACGGTAGAGCCAACGGTAATCGCACCTTGGCCGAGGTCAGCGCGGTCAAAATACACGTCGCCGGAAACGCGCCAGTCAAGCAAGGTTGCCTTGCGGGATTTGTAGCTGTCGCCAATCACCGTGTCCTCGGTCGTGTCCGAGGTGTGATTCAACGCATACCGGCGAAGCTCGGCGACGGTGAGTGCGGAAATGCGGAGAAAGCCAGCTTTGCCTAGGACAGTTGCCATGTTGTTTTTGGGTTAAGATTCTTGTGAAAAGTAGATAATTTCAAAGGTGAGCCGAGCCACGCCCCAGCGCGTTTCTTCGATACCCTCAATCGTATATTCCAAACTCGTCAAAATACAGTCATTGCAAAAGCCGCCGCAGGTCGTGTCCGCCGTGATTGCGGTGCTGATTTTGTCTGCGCCGTCGTCTAACTGGTCGTCTATAATATTGCTTGTCGTCTCCTTGCGCCAGAAGTCAACGCTCAGGGTCATGCGCCGCATCTGTTGCCGGGCCACTGACAGCGTGTGCGTGTCGATCTGCTCTCGCTCAGTGTATAGGTAGATGCGCGGGGTGCCCTCAAGCGTGGTGACGTTGCAGCGCCCTACCTCTACGCGGGTGCTCACGATAGCCGCCACGGGCGCATTTGCCAGTAGTCGCGTTACGATGTTATCTCGGATGCTTTTGCGGGTGCTCATGGGGATTACCTTGCGGCGATTCGCTTAAAGCCGAGGTTGACCGCCTTGCCCTTGACTAGCCTGTCAAGTTTCGTGGCCGCGACTCGTATTCGCGCAGCCATTACCGCATCAACGATCTTCTGGTAGCCGGGTATTTTCACATCAAAGTTGGTCGCCATTACGAAAGCCTTGGACGTGAAGCTAGCGGTCGCCTTTCCCGAGACTGCCGCAAGCCGAGTTTTCTCTACCCACGGGCTTACCTTTGCACCGACTAGCCGGGCGAGCGGGAGCCAACCGGCCATGTGCCAGCCTACCCGCGACTGAACTTTCTTGCGGTAGTCGTTCAGCTCCTTGTTTGCCGTCACGACTTGGGAAAGTATATTGCCGCCGGTGACGTGCCCGCGTGAGTTGCGCCGGGCAGTGTGCAGATTCGGATTAAGCGCGCCGCCTATTTGCGTGCCTCCGCTGATGCCGGGAATCGCGGGTCCCTTGAATGGGCGCTTTGAGGTATATCCAGCCACGGAAACGCCGTTGCGCTGATACGGTCGGACCTTGACAATCTCGGTCCCTTGCATCGGGCGGGTCAGTAGTTCGCGCATGGCGTTGTCGTCATTATTCTTGCTGGCCTTTATTAGTGCCGCGCGCCATTGATCTTTCCCGGCAAAAGCCATGAGCTTAGAGCGCTTTAGGACTGCGCCGATGGAGCTATATACTTTGCCTAAATCACGCGCCACGGCTTTGCGCCCTTGTGACATTGTGGCGGGCGGCGTTAGTCGCATTACGTTTTGCACAATTATCCGCGCCTCTTCCTTGAGGATTTTCGCTTGGCTTACCTTCGCTTCACGCGCGAGTAGCAAGAGCCTGTCCTCTAGGTCGCGGCTGTTAAATGTGGCGCTTATCTGCATGATACGCGCTCAGAAAATCTGCTTCACGTCCAGCTCAACGCCGATTAATTCCGCGTCGTTTCGGATTGCTTCGATAAAGTAAATCAGCCCGTCACGAGCTAGCGTCATGCGGGCCGCAGGCGTGGCTGCAAGCTCCGAGAAAGTAGTGAACAGGGTAAAGCGCCGCTCGTCGCGGAGTTGCTCTTCCAGCTCGTTAAGCTGCGAGAATCGCGCAGCCCAAATGCCGTTTGCCGTGGCACCCGCAAACGTGAACGCCAAAGGCCCACCGCTGCCACCGGTGCCGGCTATGCTGCGCCAATCGTCCTCTAGTGTTGCCGTGTCAAAGTCGCTCACACATGAGCGTCGGTCGTCAAGTTTTCGGCAATCAATTCCGCGTAGAGCGAGCCGGGCGTTGGCTTATGTTTGCTCTCGTGGTGGCTGGCGTTTGACCAGTGAATGACAGCTGGTCGCGCTTCGTAGGGCACCGGGGAATTGTAGGGGCTCGTCGGCAAGCATCCGCAATCCTTGAAGCTACTTTGCGTTGTGATCAGAGCGTTTGAGTCGCGCAGAATCTTTGCGGCTGTCGTCATCGTGTCGTGCCAGTCAAGCCGCTCCATGCGATGTTCTAGCAAGTATCGTATAGCGTCACGGCACGATGCCGCAAGCGCCGCGTCCAGCGTGAAGCAACACGTTTGAATGCCTCCCGAGTAAGTCGTGAACGTGTTGGCCGCTGCGTAAAGCGGAGTGACTGCCGCGACGTCCAGTTGTATCCAGCAAGAGCCGGGGTCATTCGCTAGGCAGTCCATCGCGAAGTAGTCCGACCATTGCGCGTAGCTTCCGATGCCACCGCTTGGGATGCTAGGATGCGGGCGGCCTGCAAAGCGGATAGGAGGCAGGACTTTCTTGCCGATGGTGCAGATAATTACGCCATCGGGGCACAGATTTTCTTTCGCCCATGATACCTGCACCCATAGAATTGGCGTGTGCCCATGCTTGACTAGGAGCGCCAGCGTAAGCTTTTCCATGGCGGTCAACGGCCCGCCGATCCACACGCAATGAACTCGCTCAACTTTTCGGAACACAAGCGCCGGCCATTTGCTCAAGTAGATTTTATGCCCGTATTTGTAAGCCTCGTCAGTGTTTTGCAAATCCGTGATTTCATTTTTTGTCCCGCTGCTGATTGAAAAGCCATGGTGAAAGCGCAGCGCATTTGTTACCATGGTTTTGATGCCGTTGGACCGGCACCAGACGGTTAGATCGTTGTCGCAGAACACGCCATAAAATGCCGGGTCAAAAATGTTCCCGCGCTTTTCTAGGAACTCGCGATTGACAATAGGGTGCCGCATGAGTCCGTCGTTGCTAAGTTGGTCCGGCACGTAAACGGCAAGCGGCTCGCGTATGTCTCCGAGCGGGTCTAGCATCGTGTCCCAGCCTTGCGGGGGCGTCAGGTCGTCGGCGATAACTAGGAGAATCTGCCCGGTCGCAGCGTGCGCGGCGGCGTTCCAATTTGCGACCGAGGAGGATGCCCACTTAGGCGGGGGCGGCGTGGTGACGAAATTATACGCGCCTGCCGTGAATGCTTCGGCGCTTGCTTTGTCTTCGGACTGAATCGCAAAGATGTGCTCAATGCGGTTCGGCATATCGGCGCGGTCAAGCCAGATTTGCGAGGTGGCAATCGCCTGCTCGGGGCGCTTGCGCGTGGCGTGCAGTAGGCTGATTCTCATTGTAGGTTCCAGTTTTGTTTTGGTGTATCGTCTTTGGTGATCTCTAAAATACCCTCTGGCGCTTCCGGCCATAGGCGAAATTGCCGCAACCAATGGCGGCAGTGGTCGTTCTCGGCGACAAAGCCGATGTCCGGCAGGTCCTCATATGATGCGTGCGCCATCCACACTTCGCGCAATTGCACGGCAGCGCCCGGGTCGCTGGCGCGAATGAACGCCAAGCGCCCCCAGCCATCGTCCACCCACTCCCCTAACAGTCGCTGCACGCGCCGGTAAAGGTCGCGACGTGCCCAGCTATACCAGCGCGGCTCGTGGCACCATATCAGCTCGGCAGGTATGGGGCAGGCGTTGAGCAGGTAACAAAAGTGTGCGGCCTTGCGCGCGTCGTCCTCTTGCATCGCGCATTTCACCAGCGCGGCCAGCGCCTCGGCGTAGGGGTATAGCCAATACGCGGCCAGCGCATGTTCGCTTGCCTCTGCCTTGCTGTCTGCGGCTTTACACAGCCAGAGCCGCGCTTGGTATAGCATCGCCTTGTCTGCGCCCGGCAGCGTTAAAAAGATACGGGCGTAACGCTGCATTAAGGGCACGTTACAGCTTGCCGCGTATTCCTGCGCGACGTAAAACATGTGCATGGGCGCATCGTTGAGGCTCGTGTTTAGGATGCGGAGATTGCGCTTGGGGTCCTTTTCTTTCGCGGACGTTGGCTGATGTAGCCAGCGCATCGCCTGACTGTCTGCCATTGTGACGGCGTCCTCCTTGGCTATCACCTCGTGAATCGCGCCGGACCACTTGCAGCGCGGCCACACGGCACCCCTCACTAGCCGCTCTCGCATCACCATTTTTCCCGCGTCAGGAACGTCATACGGGAACCGGAGAATATCCACGTTAGCGTCGCTGGCGGCACGGCGGAATGTCTCGGGATCGCCGCTAGGCAGGTCGTCCACATCGGCCCAAAAAAGCCAATTGTTATTCAGCCGCGTTTCTGTCTGATCGAATGATAATTGCCGCGCCGCTGCAAAGTCGTCCACGTGCGGCCACTTCCGTCCGGGCGCGTTTACGTAGGTGTCGCGATAGCATCTTATGGCCTGCGCCTCGCAGTAGTCCGCCACGGCTTGCGCGGTGCCGTCGTCCTCAGAGGTGCCGAGGGCGCTGACAAAAGAAATCTCGTCGTAGTAGGGTCGCCAAGCTTCGAGGAAGCGGTTAATCGTGGCGTGCTCACGGTAGGCGATGAAGCACAGAGTCAGATGCGGAGTATTCATATTCTGTTTTGCGGAACATTTCGCGGCGGCGTCGGCGAGTGTCAACGCAAAAAAGCCCCACCCAATTACGGGCGGGGCTTAAACTGGCGAGCTGTGATCTTACGAATATTGCGTGATGATCAACGTCCCGGCGTTAGCGTTAACGACTT
>Ga0105050_10009846_pt1 | contig 10610 bp, 5 predicted proteins | sample FRY01_FD_78088 | JGI IMG/M metagenome (GOLD analysis project Ga0105050, IMG submission 78088) | Freshwater microbial communities from Lake Fryxell liftoff mats and glacier meltwater in Antarctica - FRY-01 | ecosystem: Environmental > Aquatic > Freshwater > Ice > Glacier meltwater ... | reverse complement strand
GCGCAACCGCAGCGCTTGTGCATTCTCCGATGCAGCAGCCGAGGCCCGTTCCAACGGTGCTGACAGGCTTTGTCCGGCGGCCTCGGCCCGCACAAAAGCATTGTTCTGCGCAGCAATCTCTGCTGCGGCCTGCTGGCCATCGGCTTCGGCGTTGATCCTGTTGGCTGTTGCAGTGGCCACGACAGCCACTGCTGCGGTATGATCCCGCGTGGCGTGCTCAAGGGTTGCCAGCGTGTCCGCCAGATCCGCAAGCCGGTTGGCAAGGTCTTTCGGTCGGTCAGCCTCAAACGTGGCGATCAGGGCGGCAAAATCTTCAACCTGTGAGACAAGATCGGCGCGGGTGCTACGATCCTGCGTATCGTCGGCGTCAAGTATGCCAAGCTGCCGGTTAAGGTCCGCAGCTTTGGCGTCAAGCGCGGCCAACGCTGTCCGGGCGATTTCTTCGTCCTGCAGGGTGCGGGTTCGTTCGGCAAGATCGTGGGCGACATCCTCCCAGCGGGCGGCAAGCGGCGCGATGGGGGCAAGGTTTGCTAAAAGCGTAATTGCATCAGCCAATGCTGCACTGGCCAAACCCTCACGCCGCGTCAAGTCGGCAACCTTTGCTTCCGCGGTCTCGGCGTCTGCCTCAGCTTTCTTGGCAACGGCTTCTGCCCTTGAAAGCTCTGCAGTCGCCCCTTCGATCTGAGTGTCCAGTGCGGCGGCCTTGCTCCAGATCGGGCCAAGGGTCTTGAATTCAGTCTCTTTCACCTGATGCGCCGTGCTGGCCAATTCTGCCGCGCTGCGTCGGGCCCGCACTTCAGCCTCTGCCGCCGACACCGCGCTTTCGGCTATGGCAAGGGTCTGCACTGCGCTTGACCAGGCGGCTTCAGTGCTTCGCGCCGTTTGCCACGGCAAGCGCAAGGGTTCGCAGCTGTCGATCTGTAACAAACGGTTGCGGTCCGGCTGCGCCGCTACGCTGGCGGCATCGGCCCTGCCAACCGCCTGTACGGCCTCATCAAACAGCGCGCGCGCCGCCACGATTCTACGATGCCGATCCAGATCCGCCGTGATTGTTCCGCGCGCGGCATTCCCAGCCTCGATTGCCCCGACGAGCATCATCCGCTCTTCCGTCAACGCAGAAAGGGTATCTTCTGACAACAGACGGTGCGCCGCGCGCTGAATCTCCAGCTCCTTGTGTTCGGTGCGCGCTGCTTCAGTCTGCTCGAAGATACGGGCAGATATGTCGCGGTAGAGCCCGGTTCCGGTGACCTTTTCCAACAACGCCGCCCGATCATTCGTGTCAGCACGCAAGAAGGCGTCAAAGTCCCCCTGCGCCAGAAGAACGGTGCGGCGGAACTCATCATAGCTGAGGCCGGTCAGCGTCTGCACCTTTTGAGCGACAGCGGTGGACTGGTTTTCCAGCACCTGCCCGTCGCTTGCCCGGATCACCGCACGCGAGACGGATTGCAGCTTGCCGTCAACTCTGTCGCGTGCGCGACGGGCCGACCATTCGGCACGGTATGTCTCACCGTCCACGCCGACGAAGGTGACCTGAGCCCATCCTTGCGCTGCGCCCCGGCGCAGCACAGCACGCGGATCGCGGGCTCGGATCGGATCACCGCCCGCATCGGGTACCTCGTCGCCACTTCCGCCCATGGTCAGGCGCGGGCATTCGCCATAAAGCGCCAGACAAAGTGCGTCGAGGATCGACGATTTCCCCGCCCCCGTCTCGCCCGTGATGGCAAAAAGCCCGGCCGAGCGCAGGGGTTCGGCGGTAAAATCGATCTCGAACCGATCGGCGAGGCTGGCGATATTCTGGCCACAGATAGTAAGGATGCGCATGGGGTCAGACCTCGGCTAGAGCATCACGGAAGGCCGCAAGATGGCGACCGTCTGGGTCTAATCCATGCGTATCACGGAAGGCGGCAAGGAACAGAACCTCGGGCGAGGTTTCCGCCAGCGTTGCCGGAGGAGGCTCGTTGATAGTCGCGGTCTCGGGCCGACTAAGGTGAATATCGGCAAGCCGCACGGGATGGCGGGCCAACACCGCCTCAACCTCAGCCAGAACCACCGGTACGGCATGTTCGGCGCGGATCATGACATGAACGAAGGGCTGCAGATCCGGTGCAAGCCCGGCATCCAGTGACAGGGCGACAAGCGCTGCGTCCAGTTCGGCCGGGGTCAGCGCGCCCGCAGCAGGCAGGCGCAACACTTCGACAGGGCGTGCCATCGGCAGATGCGTGATGGTCATCCTATCCGGTGCCAGGTCGATCAGCGTCACCCCATGATCATAAGGAATTTCGGTCGCCGAAAGCGGGAAGGGAGAGCCGGAATACCTTACACGACCGCCATCAAGGCTTTGCGGGCGGTGCAAATGGCCAAGCGCCACATAACACAGCCCCGGCGGATAGATATCAGGCGGCACGGCATGTTCGCCGCCGATCAGGATGCGCCGCTCTGCCCCTTCGGATTCCAGCCCGCCCGCACAGGTCAGATGCCCCATCGCGATGACCGGCACGCCACCGGCACAAGCAAGGGCGGCATCGGTCATCTGCGCGTGCAGGGCTCTGGTGGCGGTCACGATGGCCGATTCAGCGCCGCCCGTCGCCCCAAGGGTCAAGCCCGGCAAATCAGAAGCACGCAGAAACGGGATGGCCAGCACATGCGCGCGCGTCACACCTGCCGCGTCCCGCAGCGGGATCAGGTGGCGGTTCATGTCGACCCCGCCGGTTTGGCGTTGCATCGTGCCCACGACATGCACGCCAAGCGCGCGCAGCACCGCGCCGGGTGCCTCCAGCCGCCCGGCAGGGTCGTGGTTTCCGGCAATCATCACCACTGTCAGGCCGGGCCTTTGGCGCAGGAAGTCCGCCAGCGCGCCGTAAAGCAGGCGCTGTGCATCACCCGAAGGGTTTATCCCATCGAACACATCTCCCGCCACCAGCAGCACATCCACCTGATGGTCAGCGATCAACTGACCCAGATTACCCAGAAAGGCACGATGTTCCGCCTCACGGTTCCACCCGTTCAGGGTTTGACCGATGTGCCAGTCAGCGGTGTGAATAATGCGCATGCGGATTAGCCTGTCTTGTTGATCGATAAGTCGGATGGCAGCGTTGAAAGTGGCGACGGCCGCGACCCGTCAGGTCAGCCAAACAATAACAGGGGGTCGAAGTTCACGGTCTCGGCGGGTGTCGGTCGGCGGGTTGGATCTCCACCGCGAAAACGCAGGGCGCCAATAGGCTGTTCGGTTCATGTGACGCTTTCAGGTTCGGAAATGCGGTGGCTGGAGATACGGCCTTCGTTCATCCAGTTGATTGCAAGCAGCCGCACGGGTTTGCCTGGCATGCAGTGTTCGACCGCGGCGGCATAGGCTCGCAATTGTGGAAGATAGGTTGCGAAACGGGTGTCAGGGTCCGGGCAGGGTCCGGATTTATGGTCGATGATGACGTAACCCTCCGGACCTTCGGCCAGACAATCGATAACGCCGTTGATTTGTGAGCCATCCGGTGAAGTAATCTGCAGAGGAAGCTCATGGTGCAGTCGGGTGTATCCCTGTGCGGCAAGCCAATCGTGCATTGCGCTTGATTGCGCTGCAATGGCGTCCAGCGTCACCGTGTCAAGCCCGCTGGCGGTGGACAGTCGCGCTCTCATGTCTGGCCGCTCGGAAAGTACGCGGAATGCGAGGTGCCATGCTGTGCCCCTTTCAGTAGCCAAACCAAAGCCATCAGGCGCGACATTAATTCTGGCGCTCAAATCCGCATGGATGAGGTGCGACGCGGGGCTGTCCAAAGCCGCGCCAAGTGTGGACGGGCTTTGCCGCCATGGTGTCCTGCCGCCACCGTATTGCGGCTGGAGGTTGCCAAAGCTGGCAACTGGATCGACCGGTTCTGCGATCATCGGCGGCTCGACCCACTCCCGGCCCAGCGCGGAAATGCGTGCGGAAAACACGGAACCACAAGCCGTCAAGCCGGTCCCATCCATGGCCAATGTTAGCCCGGTGCGATCACGCAGCAGGTCGATCATCCGTTCGGGCCGGTCCTTGGGTTTTGAGGGCGGCGGAGGCACCATCAGAATGAGCCGGTCGCGTGCGCGGGTCAGGGCGACATATATCAGGCGGGCCGCAGATGCTTCGTCCGCTGCCTGTCGCGCTTCTTGAAAAGGAAGTTGCTTTTCGGGTGCAGCGAAATCCGGGGTCCAGTGCAGCCCCGCCTTTTCAAGCACGTGGCTCAGGTCATCGAAATCCTCGAAATCTGCGCGCAAGGTGTTGGGGCGTTCCACGATCTTCTGATCGAGGCCCAGAACCAACGTGATGGGCCATTCTCGCCCCTTTGCCGCGTGCCATGTCACCACTTCGACACCCGGCGCGGACCAACCGGCGGCGTCGGGATGGCGGTCGAAATCCCGCTCGGTCTGGGCAGCAAGCCAGCCCATAAAGACTTGCGGGCCAGATCCGAAGAACCCTGCCGCGGATTTCAGTTCATCGGGCAACTGGTCAAAAACGCGGGCCTCTGCCTCAAGCCGTGCAAGGTCAGCCAGCGCCTGTTCGGGTGCCGCCAGCCCTTTGGCCCAATCACGCAGACGGGCGGCGGCGATGATGCGAGGCACCAGATCACCAACCGGCAGATCCCGTACCTGCGCTGAGAGTTCGGCCAGACGTTCAAGATCGGCATGGGCATCAAGGGTGGTGTCGATTGTCGCTCGTAACGCCTGCGCCAGAGGCATCCGCGCAGGACCACGCGTGACAAGGCCGAGGGCGGCTAGCCGGTCGTCGGGATCAGCCACAAGTGCGATTGCCGCGCGAGCGACGGAGGTGGCGGGTGCCTCAAGCCATCCTTCGCTTTGAATACGGGCAGGCAGCCCGCGTTTGCGTAAGGCATCGGCCACTTTGGCACCTTGCGCCCGGGTGTAGCACAGAACCGCAATATCGGCAGGTCTTGCGGCACGATGCGTCTTTTCAACCGGGCAGACGACCTGCTCAGCGTCCGACAAGATTGCGGCGATCCGGTCGGCGGCACAATCAGCAGTGTGATCTTTTTTGTCGGTCCATGAACTCGGGCGAGATATCGCCTCCAGCGCCGTTACGCCGGTCTCGGCGCGCGTCGGGGCGAGGGGCGTATAGGCACCCGGGAACAGCCTAGGGCCTATGGCATTGATGAAGGCCATGATCCGAGGATCGCTGCGCCAGTTTTGGTCCTGCGGCTGGACGCAAGCGGGAAATTTGGCCTCCAGCGCCGCAGCAAGGCGTGGGTCGGCGCCCTGAAAATCCATGATCGCCTGTTTGGTGTCACCGACGATCAATGCGCGCGGGGCGGCCTGCGCCAGCCGCCACAGCAGGGCGAATTGCACCGGGTTCGTATCCTGAAACTCGTCGATCACGACACAGTCGATTTCCGCCACGACAGACGCCAGGATATCGGGCTGGCTGCGCAAGAGATCTTCGGTGTCGGCGATCATGTCGGCATAGTCGATTAGACCTGCCTGCCGCTTGGCCCCGGCATAGGCGGCCATTGCCCCCTGAACGCCCTGCATCAGCGCCGCAAGATGGGTCAGGGCATCCTGCAGCGGCCCCGGATGGCGCAACAACCCGTCTGCGGCGGTTATCACGGCTTGCGCATGGTCGTCATAGCCCGGCGGGGTCGGGCAACCGCGCTTGGTCATTCGCAGCCCCCGCAGTTTTTGCCAAAGTGGCCAGTTGCGGGCCAACTCGTCAGGTTTGTGCGCCGCATCGCGCAGGTTGCGGAAATCCGACCAGAACGCATCGCGCGCCGTCTTGGCCATTTCCGGCATCGCGACGCAGGAAGGAAAGGCGCTCAGCAAGTCGATGCAAGCCTGCTTCAAGCCGGTTTCAAGCATAGCGCCATCGGGGTCACAGTCGCCATAAGTGTGGCGCAGGAAGTCCAGCGCCCCGGCCGCGATGCCGGGGTCCATGGCCCGATTGCCAAGCCCGCGCAAAAGATCAGTAGTCTTCAGCACCGCCTTGCGAAAACCGTCCTCTGCGCTGTCACCACTGACGCGGTCCCAAGCATAGACAAACCGCTCAAGGTCCGAGATGATCGGGAGTAGGGCGGCAGACCGCCCAACTTCGCGTCGGATCAGAAGGTCACGCTCGGCCTCGGTGACCAGACGGGCGTCCGGGTTGCGCCCTGCGGCGAAGGCGTGTTCGGTCAACAGGCGTTGGCCCAGCGCGTGGATGGTGCCGACATAGGCGCGGTCGATCGCCAGCGCATCCTCGATCCGGCCGCGTCGCATCAATTCGCCCCGGATGCGGCCACGTAGTTCGGCGGCGGCGCTTTCGGTGAAGGTGACGGCCAGAATGCGGCTTGCGCCGACTTGACCGGTCTCCACTAGGCCCGCCAATTCCTGTTCGATCCTATGCGTCTTGCCCGATCCCGCACCGGCGGGCACCAGGGTCAGGTCATTCGTCATCGTCCGGCTCCTCGGCAAGGTCGCTCAAGGTGAAGGCTGCCAGAAAGCTGTTGTTTTCCAGCGAGTAAGGCGTGATGCCCCGGTCTTTTCGGATGCGTTTCGCATCGCCGCTGCGGTTCAACACGATATCGCCCGCGCCGACTGCGGCAATGGTCTGGTCAAGGTGGTCAAGCGCATGTTCTGCGATGTCTGACACAACCGCCTGTGCTCCGGGAATGCCTGCGCCTGCAGGCCCGGTCAGGATAGTGCCGTCATTGGTCAGGTGGTACGCAGTCACGGGGCTGACTCCAGCGGTCACAAGCCGGGTCAGTTCGGTATCCACTTCGGGCCGTTCCATCATCGCCCCATAAAGAGCTACCTGCAGGTCCCAGCCCTTTTCCATACGGTCGCGCCGCCCCTTTGAGGCGGACCGTTTGTGATCGACGATCACAATCCGCCCATCAGCCAGCCGCAGCAGCGTATCGGCACGCCCGGCAATGCGAAGACCGCGCTGATCGCCCGCTAGCTGGAACTCGTTGTCCAGGATCTCGGCCCCGTTTTCGGTCAGGAACCGCGCCCAGCTTAGTGCCACACGTCGCACTTCACGGGTCAGGCTTGCGCGTTCCGCCGCCCAATCCGTTGCCGACAAGAATGGGGCGTGGATGCCAATGGCTGTGTCCAGTGCCGCATCGGCCCCTGCCTCGATCTTTGCCATATCAGGAATGGGCGCGGCTTTCGGAAACAGGATTTCCAGCACTTCATGCACGATGCTGCCAAGAACCAGCACGTCAAGGCATTCGGGTGCCCAGGTCCGGTCTTTTGCGCCCAGTTCCTCCAGAACCCAGGCGAGGGGGCTGACGATCAACGTCTCCAACCGCGAAGGTGATTGCGGCCTGCCTCGCCCATCGTCTTCGCGCCTGATCCGCAGAAGATCAGTGCCAATCCGCAGGATTCCGGTATCGGGGACTTCAGGCGCGCCGCCACCCGGCAGCCGTGCGGTCAACCTATGCGCAACCGGCCAAGCCGCGGGGTGCATGGCGCGCAGGTCTGTCACCAAATTCTCCGACTTTGCCGCCTTCAGTGCCCGTCCGATCAGGGCGAGCGCAGTGGCAGGCGCAAGCGACTTTCCTGCAGCATCCCGGGCGGGCACCAGCAGGGTGGCGCCGTCACTGGCGGCACAAAGCTGGCGGCGGAACAATTCCAGCCTTCGGTTCAGCAGATCGGCGCGGGTCCGCATCGTCAGACCGGTATGCTTTTTGATCTGTGCTATTTCGCTGTCGGTGAACAGCGGGTTGACTGGCGCCGGGCGCGGCCAGGCGCGACCCGCCATGCCCAGCACGATCAATTGCCGCACTGGGCGCCATGGCAAAGCGCTTTCGGTGAAAAGGCTGACTCCTTCGACAAATCGGCCCGACCCTGAGCTTGCGTTCGGGCGTGCTGCCGCTTTGCGCAAGGCTGATGTCCAGTCGGGAGCCTCGTCGTTCTGGCTTGTCCCGATCAGTGCGACCCGCGAACGGAAATCGCGCTTGGCCTCGAGGTCTGGCAGAGTCGCTGCAATCGCCTGCAAACGTGCCATCATGCGTGCCGTCGTTGCGACTGGTCGCAAGGTATCGCCCAGCTCCGCAGAAATCCCCTTTAGGCTCTTTGCGCTGCGCGATCGACCGTTCTCCATCGTCTCTCTGGCCAACAGTGCACCTTGATCTGCGCTCCAGGGCGCCAAGGGCGAGGTGAAAAGACTGGCAAGCGCTGTTCTGGGGGCCGGACCACGCAGAATTGCTAAGGCCGCAGTCAACAGTTCACCGACATGGTCACGCGACGCCGGTTCGACGGGAAGACCCGCCAGTGGCAGCCCGAGAGCGTCGAACGATTGTGCAAGTTGTTCCAGATAGATGGCGTCGTCCGGGATCAGCAGGCCAACTTCTTGTGGCGAGGAAATGACCCTGCTGTCCAACAACTGCCGGGTGCGGGCCGCGGCGAAGGCGGCCTCCTCGATGGGATCGCGCAGGCCAAAAACGGCTATACTGCTGTCAGGGTCAACGGGCGCGGAGTTGCTGGTCAAGTTCGCCTGAAGGTGCCCCATGGCACCGGTCGCATTGGCGTGCGGAGAAACTCTGCTGCTTTGCCAAGCAGCGCGCGCTTCCGGTGGGGCCGATCCGTGATGTGCCACAAGCCTCTCGATCAGCGCGACTTCCGCCGGATCGGAAAAAGCGCAAGCCGTTGGATCAAGCACGGGCAAGGGTTCGATGGCTTGGGCTGCTTCCGAGCGCAATACATGCGCCAAGACCCCCAGATCATCCGGCAGGGCGTCACCCATCTGCCGCCAAATATCGCCCAGCGCCGACAGATGCCGTCGCGCGCGGCCGTCCGGCAAATCGCGCATCTCGATCGCCTCTGGCGAAAGCGTTTTGGTCGCTCGGGCAAGTGCCACGATCCCGCGCTCAATTGCCATTGCAGTTTCTGCGGGTGCGGCGGTGAAGCTGTCGCGCCACGGTGACGGGCCCTGCTGCAACGCCACCGTCAGGTCGAAGGCGGGCATGCGAGGGGCAAGATAGGTTGCGCCTAGCAGATCTGTCGTGATGTGCCGCACAGCACCGGTGACAGGGTGGGCCGTCAGGATCGGGTCAATTTTCATACGCTCAACCTTCCTGTTCCACTAAGGTGACCTGAAACCATTTCCTCGGACTACCAAACACGGCTGAACCGATTCGATCTTGCTATCGTGCGGCAAAATATCTACCCTGTCTAGTTACTGGTTATACACCATCTGCTATGCTGGAGGAGGCTTTGGTGGCGAAGGAAGTCGGCGACCTGCGCTGGAGTGTCGAGCAGCGTCTTGAATTCATCGAGTTCCGGCTGTTCTGGCAGGGGCAAGTGAATCGGTCCGACCTGATCGAAACGTTTCAGGTCTCAGTCAATCAGGCCTCTGGTGACCTGACAAAGTATTCGGACCTTGCCCCGGGCAACATGGTCTACAATGTTCGTGTCCGCAGCTACGAGCGTGCACCGGACTTCACGCCTCGTTTTTTCAAACCCGATGCCAACCGGTATCTTTCGTCTTTGCGGGCGGTCAGCGCCGGGTTGATTGCGCAAGCCGATAGCTGGCTGTCAGCACCACCGGCACATGATGCCACCCCCGTTCCTGTGCGCGGTGTGGATGCAGAAATCCTGCGTGCTGTCGTCGAGGCAATCGGGCGCAAACAGGCGCTGGAAGTGCGTTATCAATCGTTTTCTCGCCCCGAACCGATGTGGCGGTGGATGGCGCCGCATGCTTTGGCCTTTGATGGTTTTCGCTGGCACGCAAGGGCGTGGTGCGAGGTCGACGAATGCTTCAAGGATTTTGTTTTGTCGCGCATGCTTGGCACGCGAGCCATCAGGGCAGGCGGCGTGGATCAAGCTGCGGACGCGGATTGGTCAGAGTTCACGGCTCTTGAAATCGGCCCGCACCCCGAGCTTTCGCCACCGCAAAGAGCCGCTATCGCCTTGGATTATGGGATGAGCGATGGTCGGCTAACAATCCATGTTCGCAGGGCTATGCTCTATTACACGTTGAAAAGGTTGGGATTGGATACCGATCCCTCGGCAAGACGTCCGCAGGATCAGCAGATCGTGTTGCTGTGTCGTGACGCCGTGCCGCCACAGCGTGATCTGCCGAAACAGAGGCGCTGACGACATGACGGTAAAGTGGCATGTTCAGACTGGTTCAGATGGCTGTCGCGCTGGAACAGCAATTGGATCGCGATCGTGCAAGACAGCTCATCCGATCTCCTTTCGCGCCTTAGTATTGCCTGACATCCGGACGATGACTAAAGCGAACGAAAACCTATTTTCGACAATGGATTAGAGGAAGGAAACGACAGCATGGGAATGACTTCCTCGGATACTGGCCGCCACGTGACTTCGGTTCTGGAGGCGGCGCGGCGCAAGCTTTTGGAAACCGGGACGCGCAACCGTCTGATCCACGTTAACCGCGCCAATCAGCGGGCAAACTGCATGAACGTGATCAATGAGCGATCAGATGAGGTTTACGCGCAATTGCTGGGTGGCACACGCCGGATGCGGTTCAAGGCCATGGGGAAGGACCGCGAGGCTGAGGATCAGGACGCGTTGTTTGTTCTGCCGGATGCTGATCAGCCGATAGGTGCTGAACGCCAGACCGACCAATATCTGGAAACGCCGCTTGGCCCGAATGCGTTGCAGCGTCGGTTGCTCCGCCTTGCCACAGATGC
>Ga0105050_10009845_pt1 | contig 10610 bp, 9 predicted proteins | sample FRY01_FD_78088 | JGI IMG/M metagenome (GOLD analysis project Ga0105050, IMG submission 78088) | Freshwater microbial communities from Lake Fryxell liftoff mats and glacier meltwater in Antarctica - FRY-01 | ecosystem: Environmental > Aquatic > Freshwater > Ice > Glacier meltwater ... | reverse complement strand
TGTCGATCCTGTCGCTCCTGCCGCTCCTTCTACCCCTTGCTCACCTTGCTGCCCTGGAACAGTCACAACGTCTTCCGGCTCTTCCGGTATGATCGTGATGCCATCCTTGCCGGTTGCGCCTGTTGTTCCTGCTACCCCTTGCTCACCTTGCTGCCCTGGAACAGTCACAACGTCTTCCGGCTCTTCCGGTATGATCGTGATGCCTGGGATGCCTTGGATGCCTGGGATGCCTTGCTCCCCTCGTGGTCCTACTGCACCCGGCCCGACTCCCATCTTCCAAATTTGGACCTGCGTGTAGACTTCCGTCACTTGACCGAGTGCTGCGCCGAACCCAAACGTCGTTTTCGTTACCGTGCAGTAGTGCTGAATCTCGAATGTCGTAGATACCGTCAGCACCACGCGCTCTTCTAGGAACGACCGACTTGACGTGTTCCCGTCTGCAACGGATTCTTCCGACGTGCCTACTTTTGTCGTAGCACTAGTGGTGATGTTACGCAACCGAGTTTGGTGAAAGTTCACGTTGTAGGCAGGAGCGCTCGCCCGGATAACGTATGTTCCGGCAAGCAAGGTGAACTGGTTCGACGCCAGCGTGCAGTTGTTGCCGATGTCTCTGACTTCGGTATTGAGCACGCGCGTCTGCCACGCATCTTGCGTGAACGTGCCGCCGTCCGTGCCGGCCGTTTTCTGATCCTCAAGCAAGATGTAGCCGAGTATCACTTCGCCGACCGATCCTACTACGCTCAGGTCCGTCATGCCAGGCGACGGATTGGTGACGGCGACTGACCCATCAGCGGATGCGAGGATTTGTGCGGGTGTTGTGTCGCCGTTGATCGAGATGATGCCAGCGCCCTTCATAACCTCGTATACTGGTAAACCAGTCCATGATCCAGACAAGCGCCCAAGGTAGAACCCAGGTAACAAACCTAACCCATTAATATCCGCAGCTAAACACGGCTCTCGGTCACGTGGAAGTAGTGCATCGGTTCTAAGTTGCTCAGTGAATGCAACATATAGCATTGGCGCAAGTACAGACGATCCAGCTGGTTGCGATACGCCTGCTGGTCCTGGCACTGTCGCCGCTGTTACACGAATAAGTTGTAGAAGCGGAGGATAGTTCATACTAGGTCCTCCCAGATACAAGCAAAAGGCGGACTACTACCACGCACGAGGGTTGTTTTCCAACCTTGTCGCTTCTGGTTACTAAAATCTTGCGACCATAGTATACCATCTACTAGAGAACCTGTCACAAATGGCAACGCTCCGGCATAGACTTGCGTCATAGCTCCAGTAATCCTACCGAAGTATTGAATGATTCGTTCTTTAGCTATTGCATCTGCAGTAATAGTGTCATTAGTATCTGGAATATTATCCATATCATAGCGAACCGTGAAGTCGTCCCAAATAAAATGTTTGCCGACAGCATTAACGAATTCTACTGGTGCGTCTCCAGTATACGAGTAGTACGGCGTAGTAGCCCATTGCAATGCGTCTCTACGAACGGTCTCTTCAGTACCATATATATCATTTCTACGCTTAAAGAATACGGTTACCGTTTTTGGTACGCGAGCTGCACCAACATCTAACCACTCTAAATCATCCTCTAAGTTTGGTATGTATATAGTCTGCAATGCTGAGAATAAGCTATCAGCTGCTCCAGCAGTAACTATAGCGTATCCTGCTATATGGTCGGCAGTGATTACCAAGCCAAGTTTTGCGAGGGTATTACATAAGAGTGGCCACGCTGCTACGCCTGAGCACCATAGGTCCTCAGGTGCGCCTAATGGTACAGATGGAAGGCCAGTATATGTACCAAGTGTACTAAGTTGCGCCCACAAATCGCTCACCATGCTATCCCACGTCCATGGTGTTCCAGAATTAAGCGTATTAACATAATACGCTTGTGGATAAGCTGGTGATCTACAATTATAGCCGATAGTCTCAATATCTGTCGGCGCAGAAAACCATTTGTTCCACAATATACCTCGTGCATCAGTTACCTCTATTAGGTAAAGAGCATTAGCATCAGATGCTAACCCACGTGTTACGCAATGTGCGCCCACTATTGCTAGACCAGTAAGTGGTGCTAACTTATCGATGTATAGACGCAGATTCGTTGAGTACTTATCTAACCGATTGTACTCAGCCCTTGGCAACAGTATGTACCCTCGTGATGGCCAACGTCCTACTGGGCAGTAGAAACTATTAACTCGCTCTAATAGAGGTAGTGCATCACGCCGAAACCGATGCCGATTCTCTCTCACTGCGCGTGGATCGCACAGAGGGAATTGTAATACATCCGAGCCAAATGTATTCACGCTACACCCAGTCTCTGTTTCAATACGTTAATTTCTACGCTAAGCTTACTTACTTCAGCAAAGAATAGTTTTTCGCGCTCTAGTGCATCGCGCTCGCATTTAAGGTGCGCCACGTGCATCTCGTCCATTCGCTTTAACATTAACTCAGATCGTTTGTCTTGCGCCTCGTTCTTTTTCTGGAAGTCCTCAGTTTTATAATTCAATAATTCGCGCCAACTTGCAACTGTATCACTATCCTCTTTGCGCTGAGCCACATAAGAGTCTTGCTTAGCTTCTGAGCTGATCTGGTTCCTCGTCTTCCATACAAAAAAGATAGCCCCACTAAGGGTAGCAATTGCGCCAGCTATTGCTGTGACTGTATGCGTAAACCAAGATTCCATAAGTACCTCTCAAGGTAGTAGACTGATCGTGCCATAGCCAAGCATTTTATTGCTATTAATATCCGTACGGCGAATACTAAATGTATAAGTTTTCGGTGATAGTTTGATTGTGTCTGCTCTTAGTATAGTTAATATTCCGACACCTGTCAAAAGATTACTGAAAGTAATAGCGCCTGCAGTTAGTGTCTTCTCAAATACTAATATACCTTGGGCATATAAGTAGAACGAGACGCTGAACCCAGTCACATTGAACACCGGATCGAAAATAAGCGGTATGTACCAGTCTTCGCCAACATGCAAATCCGTACTAGTATTGCTAGTCGCCATCGCAGTCTCCGCTCAGGATGATTGCTACTTTCGGATTATTGTCTAAGTATATAGTCGCGTCAGTATAACTCAGGCTCAGTGGAGCTGTATCTACATAACTTAGACGTAATGGGCAGGATAAAGTTGCACCAACACCACGAAACACCCCCGCAGCATAGATACCCGCTCGGTAAATGTACGACTCGAAAATATTCTTGCTGCTCGCCATTGCTTACCTTACAAGTTAAGTGTCACCGCCGTGATGTTACCAGATGGGTCCACGGTATACGTGAGTCGAACCACGCCGCCCGGTCCCTGTCCGAATGCCTTCATGACTTCCGTTCCTGTTCCAGCCCCGCTGAGCAGGCCCGCTCTGGTCAAGAGAGCGCGGATCGCCTGCCGCAGAGTAATGCCAGGCTCAATAGTGTTAACTAGGTCAAGCATAGCCGCCGTAATCGCATCGCGCTCGCCACTGGTCAACGCGAATGGCCCTGCAACATTCTCCCAGAACACATTGTTCCGCACATCGGCAACGGTGAGGTTTGCTCCCGCTGCGGCAATCAAAACAAACCGCCCAGGTACAGTGTCGACAGGGTCCGTAAACGAGTAGATGCCGGTCGCGCCCATCTCTGCTGCCACGATGCCATAGTCAGCGATGTTCGCCGCGTTATACGTCTCGAAAGCTGGCGTGCCTGCCGTGTTCCAGATAGCCAAGTCGCTATCTCGCGTGCGCACTCCTTTGGGATTGGTAATCACACCACCAAGGCCGGAAAGTTTGACAGCCATTACTCTTCTCCTTTCATTACCTTTTCCAAGATAGCATTCTGCACCTCGACCGGAGCCGCACGAAACCTTGGTGCAACCAGTGGTGCGAGTATCTTCAGCAGCTCCGGTGAATCGCTGACCGCCTCCGCGAATCCACCCAATCCCAACGAGGTCATCACAGCCAGCTTGTTCTCTTTGGCCAACAACGGGAATTTGGTCAACGCATCCTGCAAGATGATGTCCTGCTTGGACACGGCCAGTCCCGCTAGCATCTCGAAAGCCCGCGAAGCAATCCACTCAGCAGGCGAGACGCCGGTGGTTGTGTACTCGATTTCCAGGGCAAGTTGCTGGACCGCGTTGATCGTGACCTTGTAGTCGCCTTTAACCCCGCCAAGCTGCGAGTTGAGATTAGCGACCTCCGCTGCATGCACCGTCGCCGATTTCGCTCGCTCAACCGAATGGCTCTCGTTGAGCTTGGCGATCTCCGCTGCATGGCTCTCTTGCGACTTGGATTGCCGTGCAACGTCCCACGCCTCCAACGCCCGCTGCACGTCGCCGCCTAGATTGGGATGGTTGCGTGCCACATCCAACGCCGAGCCAGCGTTTACGTCGTCGATTAGGATTTCCGTCAGGGACTTCACTTCGATTGCCACGAGTATACTCCTTAAAATTTAATGATGGTCACGCGAAACGTCCCGCTTGCCGGGTCTTCGGTTGCCTTGGGCGAGTACCGAACCGTGACGGTATCCGCTGCCGACACCCATCCAAAGAAGTCCGCTGTTGCGGTCATGGCCCCATTGGGAACGCCAAGCGAAACCGTGTCGCCGAGTGCAGCCCCGGTCAGTGCAATGGTCAGGTCTGCCACAGCTCCGGCTATTGTTGATGGAAAGTCCAACGTAGCAGTCGCGGATAGGACTTTGGTGATGAGAGTGCCGCTGCCGATGGTGACACCACCGGCGGAATCAACCTTCGCCAGCACCGTCCCCGCCGAGTTCTGCCAATCTTGGAGGTTGGCGGTTTGGGAGGCGGCACCTCTAATAATCTGCCCAATGGTTCCTGCGGCTCCTGCGTTGATTTGGAGCATAGCACCAGGGGCCGTCGTCCCGATGCCGACGTTGCCACTTCCCAAGATTGTCATTTTTTCCGACAATACTTGCAAATCAGTGCCTGACGTAAGTGTAGTACTGGTCTTAAATGAAATAGAGCTTTCACCAGTTCCCTTTCCTACTCCTGACGAGAGGATAAGGTTACCACCAGCTAGGTCAGCGGTACCACCAGCAAAGTTAAGCTGCATATAAATATCACCGCCATCGACACCAGCGTAAACATTGCCGTTGGAATGTGCGGTCATGCTAAGCCAGTTTCTCGAAGTCTGGCTTAGTGCAACGAAGTTAGGGTCAGTACTAGGGGATGTGTTCACCGTGCCAGAGGCAGCTATTGTTAAGGACTTACCAGCAGTTAGGTTGTTTGTGTTTTCAATCCATATCTTTTGGTTTTGGGCATTTCCTAAACTTAATATGTTACTCGGCGTGGCCGTCCCAATCCCTACCCTTCCGTTAAGCCCTAAGTCGCCGCTAGGAGTGAAATAGGCTACTACTGCCCCCGCCGCGTCCTGACATTCGATTGTGTTCCCCGGCGTCGTCGCTGCCGCCTTGAATACAGCTGCCTTGCCGGATGTGGGAGCCTGGAACGTCTGCTCAGACGTGAACGTCTGAGCCACTTCCAGCCCGGCAATCGTTGCGTTTGCGTTCGGCGGCGTCAGCACCCGCGTCGTAGCCGTGGTGAAGCCGTCCACCTCGATACGGAGCAGCTTCGTTGCGTCGGCACTGCCCTTGATGATGGCCGTGGAATCGACGAAGGGAGTCTCGTCGGCCGTATACCACTCGTAGGATGACGTGGCATTATTCCATCGCAACGACTGGCCGTCTGCATGGGCCTGGCCGTTTATAAAATTCGAGAATTTCGGATCGATAATCTGTCCCATCGCCTGTCCTCATTACGTCGCTTCTTTTGAGAGCGTAACCATTATTCGTCCGCGTAATAGACGCTCATCAACATCTCGACAATTTCCTTCGTCTGCTGCCCAGGATAATAGCAATACTTGACTACGTGAAAAGCTCATACAGAACGCTTCTAGTTGTGGGTTCTCTTCTAGTGCTATATCGAATCGATGGATTAGTTCTTGGCACTCTACGCTCTCTGCTACACTACGTGTTTGTACATGACGCACTGCATGGACTAACCAGCGAAGATCAGCATTGCGGATCAGCATTACATTTCTCCACTTAGCGCTGTATGGGATTCTGCAGCTACAAACCGACCATGCTCATCTCTAGGTTTACCACCAACAGCATCTCCACCTTGCTGCTTTGCTTGCGACTGCGATTTAAGCAGGGATTTACAGCTTATGTTGAAGGGGACGTCTCCAAAGTTCCATAGTACTAGCGGATGTACCACTTGCTCAAGGAATCTCTGCAGAAAAGCATTAGCAATACTTTGTTGCTCAGCTAGGAATGCTTCGCGTGGTATGCTTCGCCCACTATACCCACTTCCTGTACCACCCGCTCGTATCATTTCTGGCGGAATACCTATGCCATAAAATATCTGGTCCTCTAGGTACCTAGCAGCATTTACTAATGGCATAACATCCATAACAGATGTTGGCCAGTCTATACTCCATTTCGGACCACCGCCCATTGTCGGTGGATACTGAGCACTCGACATCGTAAATCCCGCCCCCGCCTTAGCCCACTCGACCATTTGTCGCGCTACGTCGCGAGCACTACGACGCGGATTACCTGCGCCATCGATCTGTGTAGCTGGTATACCACTTCTGGACGTCTGTATGTCCTCCGGCGGATGCTTTACTATAGGGCCAGCATAGCCTGCGCGATAGATGGCAGCATCAATAACTTGCTCAACACAATCGCGCCAACCAAGTCGGCGCCACGGTCGCCATGCGCCAATTAATTGCGAGCGGCCATAGAATTGGTTAAAGCGCGGACGATGCGGATACCAGCAGACCTTTGATGGTATAGCGCCTGATGCAAACCACAAATCTACTGGTTGTCTATCACGAATATTCTTTACTCTTATACCAACTGGCCTATACCTATCTGTTAATAAGTATACGTCACTAGGATGAAAGTCCTTAACATGGGACCATACTAACTGCCCATTTACTTCTGCGTATACATTTTCACCAGCTCCCCAGCCATACGGATACCCACCTTCTTGCATCAACGGAACGCCATTCTGCCAGTACCGTTCAACGTGCGTAATTACAAACTCAGCTACACGAGGATCGAGACTTATCGGCTTGCCAAATATGTTACTTGCGTCTAAGTGATCTAAGCCGCCCCAAAACTCAGCGCCCATTATGCCGGATTTATAGTAGTCCATCGCCACTATGACTATGGGGTGCATTTGCATAAACTCAATATCACGACGTAGCGTAATTTGAGGCATGTCCGTACCAGAAAGCCATAAAGACTCTAATGGTAGATGAGGCTTATAGCCATAAGTCACGTCATCTTGTAGCTGTTCAGCTACTTGGTTCATGTCGATGTCCGGCATCTTATCCTCGTATCATATTCTGAAGTTCTGGCACACGCGGGTCCGTGGCTACTGCATTATCATCCGGCAACGTGAATGGGGCTAATATTCCGTCTGGAGTCTTAGCGTCACCTTGTATGCGCATCGCTAAGTTTTGCGGTGGTACTTGTTGCGCCGTTGGTGCCGATGTCAAAGTATACCACAAGGACCATTTTGCGTACCAGAGTATGACGCCGCTGTAGTTACCGACAATCTTATTATACGCCCACTGTGGGTTCGCATCATGCGGTACAGCCACTTTCCCACCAATGCTTCTTATGCCCGGTATCGGAATCTGGTTACCTACGCGCATGGCTTGTCCATTAAGGTTAAACCAGTACTGCGAATGCGCCATACGCTGTACTACATCCGTGAAATTATCGTGCGAAATCAGGTTGACTCCACGTCCAGTGATAGCGTCTATATTTGGATCCGTAATTATACAACTAGCTAGTGAATCTGCAGTATTATCTACTTGTGGCAATCTTCGGTGGACTACGATACCTGAATCAAGCCGACAGCTAAGTTCTACATCATAGTATAGCCAACTCTCCTTAGCGCCAGGGGTTTGTAAGCTTGTAGTAATTGGTCTACCACGCCGGGCTACGTTCGATATTCCAACTTGGAATTTATCGGTTTTAGGTATCTTAGCTGCAACATTTTCGTCTAAAAATACTGCCATATTAATTCCCAAAGTCAACGATTACGTCCCCAGTTATATCAATACGATTCCTAAGCCACGATTGTGCACCAGATATATCTCTAATGCTAGCTGCCCATACATTATGATCTAACTCAGGCACTCGTCGCCACAAGCCACATGCCATCAATAACTGATCTAGTCCAACTACCAACCGCCATGTTGCAGAGAACGTTACAGTCTTACTGTCAAGATATAGTCCTTCACTACCGTTAAAATCAACGAGGAACACCCTACGGGCTATAGCAGGACGTCTATTTTGAGCCGCGAATAAACTAAAAAACAATCTGTCAAACATGCCTATACGTACAGGCTGAGCGATTGGTGGTAGTTCCGGAAATACTAAAGGAGGTACCACCGGAGCATTTAAAGCACCAAGATTAGTAGCTTGCATACGTTCACGTAATAAAGCGAGGAATGCTAACCACGCTATACTGCGCGACTGGTCTTTCCTAACTGTATATGTACAACTAAGTGTACAAAGCCAATCCATAAGTCCAGGTCCCATTTTTACTGGACGAAATGTGAATGTACCTCGGGCTATTGTTACGCCAGGTGGCATAGCCATCCACGGTAGTTCCTCAGCAGTAACAACAAACTGCATGGTCCGTTTATCACGCGATATATTGAAGTCGCGGCGTGTAATCCTAAATCGAGTCAAGTCGATTGCAATGATGCTTTCCATGACCCCGGCGCGCCAGAAATCGACTGTATGAGTTACGTCCCTATTAGTCTGTGTCCTACGTGTAAGTGGTATCTCTATTATACCTTGTATAGTTAGTGAACTATAGCCATCCTCGGCATAACTTACGCTTGTATCGTAGTTAAATTGTAGGACTGGACCCGGAGGTATACGACGATCAAGCCTCAGTACTGCCGGATATGGCGCTATGCGTGTTGTAATAGCCCATTTAATCTTTGCCGATCTTCCACCGCCAAGTGGTTGTATGTCGAGTAGCTCTGGTATAGGCCCCCATGCTACATCCGTGTTGCCTCCATTATTAACGTCTATATTAATGCCTCGCCCAGAATATACTAGTGCCCCACCCTGTGCGCTAAGTAGTCGCACCAAGGTTGCGAGTGTACTTTCTACGCTCGTCGCACCTGCTGGCAACGTAACGTACCCATCAACTACAATCTTATACTCAATTAGTTTAGTAGTTCGCTGAGCGTCATCCTTAACGAACAGACCTGAAACTTGCGTCTCAAACAGTGGACTAAACGTACACCCATTATACGAGAGCGTACCTACATCAGGTAGCGTAGCTGGACCAGTAGTGAAGTCGAATGTTGGCATGCGTTATATATCTGGTGTTATATTTACATCAGGTGGCCTTCCAATACTACCTGGTACAAATATCATCTCAGTAGGATCGAGCACTCTAGGTTTATTAGCCAGTTCCTGCGCGTCTGCTATACGACCCATGTTTCCTACCATCGCATTCGCTGGAGGAAGAAGTGCTCCAATAACTGTAACGATACCTTCACCAATTGGCATGATGCCCTCCAGTATTTTAACGATAGTAGTTGCTATTGGCATTAATGCCATAAGCATTTTCATCTTGACGTCTTCAACTCTCTGCTGTAAATCCCCCTGTGCACGTACATAGCGCGCTAACTCAGGTCCAGTCTCTCGTGATCGTCTGATGTCCCCTTGTATCTGTTGTACCTCTACTTGAGCTTGAGCCACAGCAATGGCTGGACTGTATTGTCCATAACGCTCTGCAGAGCTATTTATAGCTCCAGTAACCATATTTACAGCATTTACTATTTGTTCTATGCCTTTATCTGCTACCATCGAAACTGCTATACCGATAGGACCTCCGACTACTCCGAGCGCTGCCGTAGCAGCTGGTCCAATCGCAGCAGTTGCCGCTGCAGGTATAGTACCAGCAGACTTTAATGCTGCACTAGCAACACGAGCCGCAGCAGGAATGCCACCAGTTGCAAAGTGTTGGTCCGGATTAGCATTTATCTTGTCAAGCAAACTCCTGTTCTTCATCGACGATTGTGCATTGATGACGTACTCTTTATCCGTTAGCCATGCTGGGTGCCAATCCTGTCCGCTGTCAGCCATACTCGTAGCTGGCATTACTCCCCCGCGTGACATGTCTACACGTCCGCCTGCTGCATACTTGGGATAGTATACAGGCACCGAACCATTTTCCCCTAACTTAAATCTCTCTAACTCAAATCCAAGTCTGGTAAGTGTTTTAGCATATATTCTATCCCTTTGTTCATCTGAACCACAAGCCTCAATTCCTAGTTTATTAGCCCTAGCAGCCAATGCTAACTCGATTAGCTTGTCCTTAAATGCGATAGTACCAGGTTGTAACGTTTCTCCTTGAGTTACAACGTCTAAATCTACTATGTCCTCGGCGTCTGTTGGGTACCCAAAAGTCACTCCTATAGCATTAGTATCGGCGTGATGTTGTAGTTGTACCTCCCTATTTGCAAACATAGCTGTTGCATAGCCATTACTAACTTTCGTACCAGGAAATACTGACCCGACTACAGCAGCAAAAGGCCCTCCCTCTGCAAAATGTCCAC
>Ga0105050_10009838_pt1 | contig 10617 bp, 10 predicted proteins | sample FRY01_FD_78088 | JGI IMG/M metagenome (GOLD analysis project Ga0105050, IMG submission 78088) | Freshwater microbial communities from Lake Fryxell liftoff mats and glacier meltwater in Antarctica - FRY-01 | ecosystem: Environmental > Aquatic > Freshwater > Ice > Glacier meltwater ... | reverse complement strand
TCTCCATGGCGTATCTCTTTTGTTGATTTTGTTCTCCTAGAACTTTCAACAGGATACGTCACCTCTCATTTTTTGCATACACCACATTTGACTATAACTCTAGCGTCAGCTAATGTTGCTTTAGTTATAAGTATTTTTATGTAATCAATATAATGCTCTAAATTTTCTATTACTAAAATGTTCATAAAATCATGATAGTGCTCTAGAGACACGTCTAACTCTCCATATGGAGCACTAATTTTTGTTAGATTTATAAAACCACTCAAATCTAACGAAGCATTATCTAAACGTAATTTGGCTGTAGAAAAATTTAGTCTTCTATTAAACTCTAATTCCTCTTCTCTTGCTAAAGAATCATTATTAATTAAATAACTTAAATCCAGTAGCAAATGCGCTGTATTAGGTCTAGAATAGCTATTAGATGCGTTATAATTACCAATTAATTTTAGATGAGTTTTACCGACCTCCCCTTCTTGTTCTCTTGTAGATAGGAGGTGAATCTCTGAAAGATTAAAAAGATCTTTTTCATCTGAACTAACCTTCACAAAAGGTAGGTCAAAATTTACAGAAGTAACAAAATTTTCCCATAGAGAGTCTGATTTGAGAAAATAAATTGACTCCTTAAAAGATATATTAACTATTACACTCTGCTCGCTGAAGAACTTATACTCATGTATAAATGTATCTTGAATGTGGCTACAATTTATAGCTGTTCCAAAATCAAAAACCACATCTCGTAGCAGGTAATTAAATTTTATATTTAATGCAGGTAGAGCGATATCTCTTAAAGATTTTTGCTCTATAAGAGTAAGTTTAGGAGATATAAAATTCACCTGCCAACTAAATGGAAAACCTGATATTTTAGTATCCTGATAAGAAAATTTTATATTATCTGAACTTGCCTCCTCAACAATAAGAAGCAATTTATTTTTTATTAAATGCGCGCCTGCAAACCACATTACTATTAAGACGGCAATAGTAAGTAGAATAATTTTTCGAATCACTACAGACGACTATACATTTATGTTTCTTGTAGCTGATGGTAATATAATACGCATACCATCTAGCTCTTTTGTCAAAATAATTTGACAACCTAATCTTGAAGTATGAGTAAGACCAAAAGCTAAGTCAAGCATATCCTCTTCCGCCTCTTCTGGCTCTTCCAGAGTGTTGTATATTTTCTCTTCTAAAATCACATGACAAGTTGCGCATGCGAGTGAACCTTCGCATGCACCTTCAAGGTCTATATCATTGCTATGCGCTATTTCCAATATTGATAATCCAACTAAGGCTTCTACTTCTTTTTCTTGACCATCTTCAATGAAGATTACTTTGATTTTTTCTGCTGCCATTTCTCTATCACTAATTATTGTTTATCTCATCAATATGACGGCCTTTTAAATGCAAATGCACGCCCTTATCCAAATGCTTTTGAATAAATCCTTCTGCTATCTTATTTAGTACTGTCATTTTTAATAAGATTATATCACGATTATCTAAATTTATTACTTCTTGTAAAGAATTTATTGCGTTATCAAGCTCATCTCTTTCTTTTTTAGACAAAACATCAGGTGTTTCACTAACTGCTTTTTTCAGACCAATAATGACACTATCAGCATCTTCTTTGGTCTCGACTAGTAACCTTGCTATGTGATCTTGCTCTGCATTTGCAAAAGCTATTGTCAGAGCGGCGTTAATTTCTTCTTCGCTTAACCCATAACTAGGCTTTATTTCAATATTATGTATCCTACCAGTTTCTACTTCGCGGGCTGTTACAGACAAAATACCATTAGCATCAATAGTAAAAATAACTTCCACTTTTGCTCGTCCAGCTTTCATAGGGGGGATACCAATCATCTCAAAATTCGCTAATGAGCGGCAATCTTTTACCATTTCCCGCTCTCCTTGGACTACATGAAATTGCATACCAGTTTGGTTATCTGCATGTGTAGTAAATTCTTTCGTGATAGAAAATGGAATTGGCGTATTGCGCATAATTAATTTTTCAACAATACCACCATAAAGACCAAGACCTACTGATAAAGGCATGACATCAATTAACAAGGTATTGGACTTTGAAGATAAATTCTCAGCTTGTAATGCGGCGCCAAGTGCCACAATTTTATCTGGATCTAAATCAGTATAAATGGGAGTAGCAAAAATTTCTTTTAATCTAGATGCGATTAATGGCACTCTGGTCGATCCACCAACCAGGATAATCCCATCTAATTTAATAGTTTCAGCATCATGTAGTGTATCTTTGGCAATTTTAACTGTACGCTCGATAATAGGAGAGATGATGTCTTCATATTTATTCCTGGAAATAATATTACCATCAAAAATAACTTCCGATTTAAATGATAACTCTTCTTTTACTCCTTTAGCATGTGCTATTAAATCTGTACTAACCTTTAAACCACTTAGCTTAGATAAATATTCTGCCAATAACATATCTATATCATCACCGCCTAGCATATTATCGCCACCAGTTGCAACCACTTGCAGCACTCCTAATTGCATGTTTAAGATCGATACATCAAACGTTCCACCACCTAAATCATAAACAAGATAAGTACCTTCTGTATTATTTTGCAATCCATACGCGTAAGCTGCAGCCGTTGGCTCGGCAATAAGTCGTATCACTTCAAACCCAGCTAATTTAGCTGCAAATAAAACCTGTCCCCTGGCCGAATCATCAAAATATGCTGGCACTGAAACTACAGCTTTTTGTACAGAACTTCCTAAAGCTAATTCTGCATTAGATTTTAAAACCTTAAACACTTCAGCCGCCATTTCTGGCAAGCTAATTTCAGTGCCACGTAAAGATATTTTTGGAGTGGTCTCTCCTAAAACAAGCATATCCGACAAAGAAGATAAGGTAGTATTATTGATAATGTCTTCGGACGATTTTGCCAATAAACGTTTAACTGAACGGATTATGTTTTTAGAAGCATCAGTTTTTCCAACTGTTACTTTGCCATCTATAATATTTATTATAGATGGCAATAATTCTAAACCGCCAGACATTTTAATAATTTCAGCTTTATGATTATTTGATACCGCAATCAATGAATTTGTGGTACCAAAATCTATACCCACAACAATCTCATCGCTCTGCTCAGATTGATCAGAAGCGCCTGGTTCACTAATCTCTATTATTTGCATGCTTAATTTTTAAATCTATATTCTTGACTAAATTAGTAAGATACTTCAGGCGCAGTGTAATATCAAGAGCTTTAGTAATATTATTGTCTTCAAAACACTCAATTAATGCTTGTACCATTTGAGTTTTTTTAAGTATTTTATTATTTTTTAGGTGCTGCAAATCTATGACTTCATCTATTAAATCTAACTCTTCGTGCGCCTCTATTAGTTCTTCAAGTTCAAGAGCAGTTAACGCATCACGTAGTAGACGATCATCAAATTTTTGTCCCAATATTGTAAGCAAATATTCTGCACGCATATAATCATCTTTTAAAATCTTATATGCTTCGTTTAGTTGCATTGATATATCTAAATTTTCTATGCGCGTTAAATCAGAGCTGGCCCGATCAGGATGGTGCAAAGCTTGCTTTAATAGATATTGTTTTCTCAGTAAAGCAGGGTCAACATCATATCTTTTCTCTAAATTCAGTAATTCAAAATGATTCATACATTATCCTTTTGTATCTGATAGACTTGAAATAATACCTCGTAATGTTTGCAGTTCAGTGTGAGAAAAATTTTCAATTTTTGCGAACAAATTACGAATTTTTATACTCATTTGCTCCTTTTTATCTTCGGTTTTAAAAAAATCTCTATCTTCTAACTCTGCAAACAAATGTTGGTAAAAATACTCAAGTTCAGCTTTAGTTGCTAAAGTTTGTACATTATCTAAATCTACACGCAAATTTTTCTTCCCCTGAAATAATTCATAACAAATCACTGCTACAGAATGCGCTATATTTAGGGAACTAAAATTAACATCTGTATCAATAGTAATAATCTTATTGGCATAAGCAATTTCCTTGTTATTCAAACCACAATTTTCTCTACCAAACATTATACCTAATGATGCAACGTTGGGTAGGTCCATATATATATCTCGCGACAATATATAATTTTTATTCATATCTCTTGGAGCAGCCGTTGCAGCATACACATATTCTAAATCACTAATTGCATCTTGGATTGACTCATATATTTGGGCAGTATGAATTAAATCAATTGCACCCACAGACATGCTTTCAGCTTTTGCGTTGGGCCAACCATCCCTTGGGGACACAAGCCTTAAGTCACTAAGAGAAAAATTTTTCATAGCTCTGGCGACTGCACCAATATTTTCTCCCATCTGAGGTTCAACCAAGATTATAGCAATTTTAGGAGAAGAAACTAACATAGGATTACTTACCCTCTCTATCGATTAAAACTTCACCAGCAACTACATTATGAACCTGCCCGCTGGCTAATTGCAATCGTAGTGCGCCATCAAATCCAATATCTTTAAATATTCCAGAAATACGACTAGCTCCATCATCAACTGTTATTACTTTACGCAAATTATACGCGCGTTTTAGCCAATTTTTACGAGTCTGTACAAAGTTATTTTCCAATTTCCATTGTTTATATAATTTATCAAATTTATTTATCAACATAAATAAAAATTCATCTGAGTGCTGAAATTGAATACCTTCATCAAACAATGAGGTTACTGCACGTCCTATATTAGTTGGGGCCTTCATTACATTAACGCCAAAACCAACTACTACATAATTTTTGTCTTTAAATTTTATTGATTCTAATAAAATACCTGCCACCTTTTTGCCACCAATCAACACATCATTGGGCCATTTTAACTTTATATCCAAGGCTAATTTATATTTAGCTGCAAAAGTAGCTATAGATTCATACATAGCATTTGCAATAACGAATGATAGTTGAGGGTGTCTTTTAGGATCAGCGTTGCTGACAAGTAATATACTAGCATGCAAATTACCTGATATAGAAACCCACTCACGTCCCTTTTGCCCTCTGCCGCCAGTTTGCTCACGTGATAAAATGACAAAATCTCCACTAACACCAGAACTAGCTAAAAGCAATGCCTCTGAATTTGTGCTGTCAATCGTTTCAAAGGTGAGTAAATTATAGTTTTCAAGCCAATTTAAATGCATGTTTGTATTAATTATTTACAGTATGTATGCCCGAGCAAAAGCAAAGAAAAACAAAGTGAATGAAACACTAATAACCGTTACTAAGAACAAACCTTTGTTAGTTGGAATAATTTTAATATCCTTGCTAGCATTCATAAAATACATATATTTTATTACTTTTAAATAATAAAAAGCAGCTATCACGCTAGTCAATACACCCAGCATAGCCAACATAATTTCTCCCTGCAAAATTGCATTGTAAAAAACATAATATTTAGCAAAGAATCCCGCTAATGGCGGTAATCCTATCATAGAAAACATAATAATTGCTATCGAGGCTGCAATAGTTTTACGTTCAGCTGCAACACCCTTTAAATCTTCAAATGTAGCCTCGTCACTTCTTGCACCAAACAGCGCTACTAAGCATGCGAAAAATCCAATTGCACCAATAACATATATGAGCATGTAAACAAAAGCTGCATAATTACCTTCTATAGAGTTCAAACAAACTCCAACCAATACATATCCAACGTTTAAAATACTACTATAGGCCATCAAACGTTTTAATGATTTTTGCATAATTGCTCCCAAGGCACCAACAAGCATTGAGATAATAGCTACAATCTTAATGAGATCTACAGAAATTGGGGTGTAATCACCAATAACTGCATCTAATACATGAATTAATACAACTAGCATTCCCAGCTTTTGGGCAACCGCGAAATAACTCACCGAAGCTATTGGCGCACCTTCGTAAACATCAGGCGCCCATACATGCAATGGCGCGGCTGAGAGCTTAAATAAAATAGCAGAAAGCATAAATACTGCCCCTATGACTAAACCAATATTAAACTCACCATTTAATGCAGATCTAATTTCTATATATTTTATACTTCCACTAAATCCGTATAAGAAAGAAATACCTAACAACATCAAACCGCTCATTAAAGCCCCTAGTACAAAATATTTTAAGCCAGCTTCTGAAGATTTTACCTGCTTTGTATTAAATGCAGCTAGTGCATAACCGGCCAATGCTTGCAACTCAAGACCACAAAATAATAAAATAAAATCACGTGCTGAAATAGAAATAAAAACTCCAAGTGTCGACAACAAAACCAATGTTACAAATTCCATTTTAAGATGCGTTTTACTAATCTTCATTAAATCGCGGTATATCAACAAACTCATCAAGGTTAACCCTAAGACGAATGCCTTAAATAATGAAATTGATGGTGATGTAGCAAAAGAATCAGAAAATCCAAGCTCATATTCTGGAATAAAATATAATAAATAATAAACTAAACCAAGCGCTAACATAGTAGTAACTACAGCGACTTTACGAGCTGATCCCTTGTAAAAAACACCTACTATCTGCATACACATAGCAAGTGCTGCCAACATAATCTCTGGTAATATTATAGCAAACTGATTTAACATATTATTTTTCTATTTTTAAAGAGCCCCATAAATTTCAGCTAAGTTCCTGGCAGGTATATTTATTGTTTCTAATATACCATTCGGTACTAAACCAATATATATTATCAAAAGCATTAATGGTATAAGCGCAGTTTTTTCATATGCTTTTAAATCGTCAAATTTAATGATTGATGCATCTGATGCTTCACCGAACATTACAGACTTATATAATTTTAACATATAGACTGCTCCCAAAATTACCCCAAAGGCACAGATAATACCAACCATTGGGTTTACCCCGAATACACCAACTATACTCAAAAATTCGCCAACAAAACCACTTAGACCAGGCAGGCCTACTGAACCAAGCATTGCAACCATAAAAAATGTTGCAAGCACTGGCATGCTAGCCGCTACTCCACCATATTTGGCAATTTCTTTAGTATGATGACGCTCATAAAGCATTCCTACAATTAAAAATAATGCAGATGAAATAACCCCGTGACTAATCATTTGGAAGACTGCTCCACCAATTCCTATTACCGTAAAGCTAAATATCCCTGCAGTTACATACCCCATATGCGCTACAGAAGAATATGCAATCATCTTCTTCATATCAGTCTGGGCAAGCGCTACAAGGGATGCATAAATTACTGCAAAACCACTAATCCATAATACGTATATTGCAAAATATTCTGACGCACCAGGCAGCATTGGCAGCGAAACCCTTAAAAATGCATATCCACCCAACTTTAGTAGAATGCCGGCTAACATAACTGAGCCAGCTGTTGGTGCTTGCACGTGCGCATCTGGCAACCAAGTATGGAATGGTACCATAGGGACTTTCACAGCGAATGAAACAAATGTTGCTAACCACAAATATTGTTGCACCTTTAAAGAAAAACCAGGAACTATATCTACAAGGTCAACAATACTAAATGTACCAGCTTGGCTATATATATATATCAAAGCGATCAATAAAAATACTGACCCAAAGAAGGTGTATAAAAAGAATTTAATAGCAGCATAAACCCTATTTTCTCCACCCCAAATACCAATTATTAAATACATTGGGATTAATATTACTTCAAAAAATCCATAAAATAATAATAAGTTCAATGATGAAAAAGCACCAATACAAAAAGATTCAAGCAATAAAAAGCACAACAAGAATTCTTTGACGTTTTTCTTGATTGTAAACAAGCTAGCTATTATACAAATTAATGTTAACAAAGCGCTTAAGAAAATAAAATATATGGATAAACCATCTACACCAACATAAAACTCAAGACCAATAGAATCAATCCAATGATAACGCTCTACGAACTGAAAGTCCCTAACCTCAGAATCAAAACTTACTAACAAATAAGTTGTTGCTATGAATGTAAGTACCGAAGACAAAATAGCTACATACATAGCATATATTTGCTTACGAGAAGACTTAGTATGACTAATAAATAATGTAATATATAAAGCGCTAAATAACGGCAATAAAATACTAATTGATAAAATTGGCAAATTTGACATTTATATACCCCATGCCCCGTGTAAATAGTTTGCTACAAAAATCGTAACGCATAATACCATCGCGAAGATTATGTAAAATGCATAATTAAACATATAACCCGTTTGTATCTGACAAATACACCAACTACAGCCTCTAGCTATAACACTAAAACCATTGGGACCAAAACGATCAATAATTTTAACATCAAACATATTGGCCAAACAACTCAGGCACTTAGTGGTTCTGATAAATAATTTATTGTAAATTTCATCGAAGAAAAATTTATTTTTAAGCAAGAAGTAGGTAAACTTCATTTTATTAGCAATAGAACTAGATATTGTCCCCTTATAAATATATCCACCTAGTGCCATCCCTAATAAACCAACTATTAAAGGTAATAACTGCACGCCAAGTGCAACATGATGTTCTTCACCACTAACATGCAAGTTAAAAATGCTACCAGAGAAAAAACCATATGGATTGCTAATACCCAAAATATAATAACCTAGCATTCCTGAAAACAAAGCACCAGCAACTAACACCAACAAAGGTACATTCATAATTTTGGGTGATTCATGTACGCGCTCAAAAGCTTCTTTAGTCAACTTAGTCTTACCATGGAATGTTAGTATAATAATTTTTAGCGAATAAATCGCTGTTAAAATTGCCGCTAAAACACCCAATATAAAGGCAAAATGACCAACACCACCTGCAGCATAAGCCGATTCAAGAACTAAATCCTTTGAATAAAAACCAGCAAATGGGAATACGCCGACAATAGCCAATGAACCTACCCAAAAATTCGCATAAGTAATTGGCATTTTTTTTCTAAGCCCGCCCATCTTAAACACATCTTGTTCGTGACAAGCATGAATAACACTACCAGCCGATAAGAATAATAATGCTTTAAAGAAGCCATGAGTGACTAGATGGAATATTCCAGCCTGATAGGCAGATACACCACAAGCGAAAAACATATAGCCAAGTTGTGAACATGTAGAGTAAGCAATAATCTTCTTAATATCCGTCTGGGCAATCGCTACAAGCGCAGCAAACAAGCAAGTAACCGCGCCAATAATCGTAATTATTTGTAATATAAATGGACTATATTCAAACATGAATGAACATCTAGCTACCAAGAACACACCAGCTGTGACCATAGTTGCAGCATGTATTAATGCAGATACTGGTGTTGGTCCTTCCATCGCATCTGGAAGCCATACATGCATCCCTATTTGGGCAGATTTACCCATACAGCCAAGAAATAACATCAAGCAAATAATGTCAAGAATTGCGACCTCGAAGCCAAAACCTTCTAATGTTACATTAGCTAAATTATCCGATTGCGTAAATACACTCTCAAAATCTATACTGCCTGTATAAATAATAATCATAACAATCCCGATAATAAACGCAAAGTCACCAACTCTGTTCACAACAAAAGCCTTAATAGCAGCATTATTTGCCGATTCTTTTTGGTAATAATAACCAATGAGTAAATATGAGCATAGGCCAACCCCTTCCCAACCGAAAAACAGTTGTAAAAAATTATCAGCCGATACCAAAGACAGCATAAAAAAAGTAAATAATGATAAGTAAGATAAAAATTTGGGTAGATTCTTATCATCCGACATATAACCTAAAGAATATATATGCACAACGGCGGAAACTATTGTGACCAATAAAAACATGATTGCAGTTAATTGATCCACATAAATCGCCCAATCAATAGTTAGGTTGTCGAACTTTATCCAGCTCGCAAGTATTACATGAAATGTATATTGTCCTAACCCAGCGCTCGTAAATACCAATACTGCACAAATTGCCGTAATTATAATAGCCACACTTGCAATTTTACTAGCCAGCTTATTACTAATTTTTTTACAAAAAATACCATTAGCTAAGCCAGATATTAGCGGTAAAAATATGATTAATTTAAGCGCTAATTCCATAGATCACCCTTTCATCTGATTAATATCTTCAATCTCAATCGAACCACGATTTCGGAAATATAGAACCAAAATAGCTAATCCAATCGACACTTCTGCGGCCGCTATTGATAGTATTATAAGACTAAATATTTGCCCGACAATATCTTGTAAATGCACTGAAAATGCTACAAAGTTTAAATTCACCGCTAACAACATAAGCTCTATTGACATTAAAATCGTTATCACGTTTTTACGATTCATAAATAACCCCGTGACCCCAATTGAAAATAACAATGAGGATAGAATTAAATAATGTTCTAAAGCAATTTCATTAATCGTCATAATTCAAATTATCCAACCCTGATTTTCCATTAAGCTTAGCCATAGCTAAACTATTTTCTTTGTTCTTCTGCATTTGTTTAGATACTTTTTGCCTCTTTACACCAGGTCTTAAGCGCAAAGTTAATGCAATACTCGCTATCATAGCTACAAATAAAATCACTCCTGCCGTTTGAAATGGTAATATAAAATCTGTATATAACACACGCCCTATAGCATAGGCATTGCCAACGCCAGGATGTATCGCAAACGCATAACTACTTGTGGGCACGATTACTTTTGTACCAAGTAATAC
>Ga0105050_10009837_pt1 | contig 10617 bp, 7 predicted proteins | sample FRY01_FD_78088 | JGI IMG/M metagenome (GOLD analysis project Ga0105050, IMG submission 78088) | Freshwater microbial communities from Lake Fryxell liftoff mats and glacier meltwater in Antarctica - FRY-01 | ecosystem: Environmental > Aquatic > Freshwater > Ice > Glacier meltwater ... | reverse complement strand
TTGAACAGGTACAGCTTTGCTCTGAGGACGGCCACTGGCACCTCAGCCGCCACCTTCTGCGTGGAGGAATGTCTGGGGCTGAGCCGATGGTCATGTTTGCTCCGCCAGCCGCCAGGCTCAGTGCTGAGTACGCTGCAACGCCGGCGGCATGGAACATGGTGCTGCCGTACCTGCCGAGCGTCTCCGTCGACCCGGTCGCGGTGGCCGGCTGGATCCTGTCAGCCCAAGGTCTGGAAGTAAAGAAAGCAGCGGTGCGCTGGATCCTTCAGAACCTGTATGTTCAGAGCGCCCAGAGCCTACAGACGCTTAATTTCATGCTGTCTCGTCGGCACATAGGCAGTTGGCTGTTTGAGCTGACGCGTGCATCGGAGCCGTTCGCACAACTTGATTCTTCCGAACGGACGATCTTGCTGATACGGCTTGGAATTGAGGTTGCCGATGGCGATGAGGACGAAGGCGCGCCGGAGGTGTTTCCGGACTTGCATGCCATTCATGCATGGTGGATGGTGGAACAGCATGCGCGGTTGGCCAGCTATGACAAACACCTTTGGCCCGCTCACGTTGATCGCGATACGCTGAGCAGGGACCCGTCCAGTCGACAGGCGTGGATGACGTTGTTCAGCCTTGGTCTGATGCGACGCATTGGCCGGGTCACGGATTCGCAGAACAAGGGATTCCTCGAGTATCTTCATTCGCGAGGGTGGTGGGCCACGATCTGTGAAGCTTCCCCCGATCTCAATGCCGAAGGTTGGATGGGAATCCTGCGTGAATATGGCGAGATTCAAGACGACACGCCGCTGTTTGAGCAGTGGATGGACCTATTTCCCCGCCTTTATCGGGTTGCGCGGTGGATGGATGTCTATGTCCATATCTTCTCCACCGTCGACCTTCGGAAGGCTGGCGAGACCCAAGGCCTTCTGGCACCAGGAGCTGACGCGTCGCTGAGTGGTTCCGGTATTGACGCTCCTACGATGCGCGGGATGCTTCGTCTAGGGCAACACCTGATCATCAGAGAACTCCTTCGCGCGGGGCTGCTTGGCGGGCCAGTGGCAACGGCACTGGCGTACATGCCGACGCAAGGCCTATGCGACATGATGGAAAGTATGGGATACCACCGACCGACCACCAGCCAGGAAATCTATCAGGCGCTCGTTGATGAGCTGGGGGAAGATGCGGCGCACTTCGACGGTGCCTACGACATACCGCTTCAGCTGGTCGCGACGGACGCTTCACTGCGTGCCCGAGTGCTCGCGTTGTAGCGCGCAAGGACTGCAGTGATTGAAAAACAAACGGTGACTGAGGGCGGGAGAGGATGAGCGAAACACAGCAGCCTCCACAGCCTGGATTCAGCGTCCGGCATCTTCGCCATGGTATCGGCCAGGTGATGTTGACCGACCGCGATACCGCAGTCGTCAGATTTAGCCACGGAATCGAGCAGGTTCTCTCGTCAGAGCTGCTGGTCATCACGTCGCTTGACGATGCCATCCGAACGCAGGAAACAGCGCCCTCTCTGGAGGTGGCTCTGCGGGTTCAGGCCGCTGCGATCCGATCTGTGAACGATGCCTGGGGCGTCTTCACCAGGTCGCGGATTTCGCTGCTGCCTCACCAGCTCTGGGTTTGTCACCGCGCCCTCAAGACCTGGCCGATCAGGCTGCTCATTGCGGACGATGTTGGCATGGGGAAAACCATCGAAGCAGGCTTGATCTTGTGGCCGCTCCTGGCAAACCGTACCGTGCAGCGTCTTCTCATACTTGCCCCGGCCAAACTGGTTGAGCAATGGCAGCAGCGCCTCAAGAAGATGTTCGACATTCGGGCTGCTGTTTATCACCCGGACTTGGACACCAAGAAGTCGGATTTCTGGGGTATCCATCAAATCGTCATCGCATCATTGCCCACCCTCAGAGCCGACCACAAAGGCAGGCACGAACGCCTGCTGGAGGCACCCCAGTGGGACATGCTCATCGTCGACGAGGCCCATCACCTGAATGCGGAAGAGGGAGCAACGAAGACCCAGGGTTTTGAGCTTGTCGAGAAGCTGCAGGCGGCGGGCAAGACGCCCTCCTGTGTGCTCTTTAGCGGCACGCCGCACCGAGGCAAGGCCTATGGCTTCTGGTCACTCATGGGGCTACTGGATCCTCAGGTGTTCGGACCGAAGCGGAACGAAGGCAGCATGCTGAGCGCTCTGCCACGCTTCCTGATTCGCAACGCCAAGCAGAAAGCGACTGACATGAAGGGCAACCGACTCTTCATGCCGATCGAGCAGTACCCGGAGACGTTCACGTACTCGCCAGAAGAGGAATCGTTCTACGAACTGATGTCCAGCTTCATCATGGCCGGCAAGGCCTATGCATCGAGCTTGGGAAAAGTAGAGGGTGGCCAGGTCATGCTGGTGTTGATTGCACTGCAGAAACTTGCATCGAGTTCTGTCGCAGCGGTCTTGTCCGCTTTGGAGACACGGCGCGGCCGGCTTGTTTCCTTGGCCGCCAAGACAAGGGCTGAACTGGAGATCCAAACTGACGACCCTTCAGCGGATGAGGTTGCGCGCGTCTTCGAGGAGTGGCTTCGTGATGAGAAGCGCAGCCGCATCCAGCTGATGGAAGACGAGGGGCGTCACCTGGACGATTTGCTGGTGTCCGCTCGGGCAGTCTTGAGCGAGACCAGGGTGCTGAGGGTCATGGAGGTGATCAGCAACCGGTTCGCAGATCAACCTGTTTTGCTCTTCACCGAGTACAAGCGAACGCAGGCACTGGTCGTCGCTGCTTTGATGGAACGATTTGGCAGGGAGTCTGTCGGGTTCATGAACGGCGACAACAGGCTAGAGAATGTTCGACATCCCGATGGCCGCGTGGTCGCATTGTCGGCTCGGCGAGAAGACACCTGCGATGCATTCAATGCCGGACGGCTCAGGTTTCTTGTTTCGACAGAAGCTGGCGGCGAGGGGATCGACCTGCAGGAGCGCTGCAGCGCGCTGATCCATGTTGACCTGCCGTGGAATCCGATGCGCCTGCATCAACGTGTCGGTCGATTGAACCGGTACGGCCAGACCAAGCCGGTGCGGGTCGTGTCGCTGCGCAATCCCGATACGGTTGAATCGATGATTTGGGAAAAGCTCGAGACCAAGCTGAACAGCATCATGCGGGCGATCGGTTCGGCGATGGACGAGCCAGAAGACCTGATGCAGCTGGTACTTGGCATGAGCACAGCCAACTTGTTCGATGGGCTGTTCAGCGGAGCAGTAGGGGTTGGGCGAGAGCGGTTGGGTGAGTGGTTCGATTTCAACAGTGGCACCCTTGGCGGAGAGTCTGCGATCAAGGCCGTCCAGGACCTTGTGGGCCACGCACAGAGCTTCGATCTGTCCGACTTGAAGGACGTACCACCGCTGGACCTCCCCGATCTGCTCCCATTCTTTGAGAACTGCCTTGTGTTTAACCGACGGCGGCCGAAAGTCGAAGGCTTGGAACTTTCGTTCAAGACCCCTGAAGATTGGCTAACCACGCACGCCATCAAGAAGTCGTACGAGAACCTGATCTTTGATCGAAAGGCCAGCCCTAGCGAGGGCGAGTTGATGGGCGTTGGTCATCCACTGATGGAAAAGGCGCTCTATCAGTCGGAGCGTATTTCGGGCTCGCTTTGCGTAGTAAGCGGGCTTGAAGCGCCGCTACTCGTGGTAGAAATCTCAAGTAGAGTGACTGACACGAGGGCCCCCGGCAGCCGCATAGTCGCCGCTGTCTGTGCCGTGGGTGATGAGCTTCAAATTCGCAGGGACTGGGAGGTGATGCGGTTGCTCTGTAGTTGGTCCCTTCGCTCTGAAGCCATTGCTCCCGGCGCCTCGGCGTCCCAAATCAAGGATTGGTTTCTATCGGCCAACGCGCACCTTCAGGCCCGACTCTTGGAGCTGAAGCTGCCTTTCGGAAGTCCGCAGGTGAAGGCCGTTGCAATATTCTGGCCAGGGTGATTGCTGAGTCGTCTTAGTAAGAAAGCTGGGAATCTCCCTTTACCTTTCCCCCGCCTCAGAATAGTCGTCGTTTCGATAGATCAAGCCAGGGGGCGGAGCTGAAGCACGGCTATGTCTCGATACGGAGACATCACAAAAACCAGCCAGCCGCAGACACCATCTGATGATCGCCTGCGCGGGGGAATCCGCTACGGGCTACGCCCTTCGCGTCTTCCCCCGCGCGAACACCACTGCATTCAGGAGGTCAACGAACCAGCGATAGACCTACACTTATCCACAGCTGACCAACCAACGGTCAGCATCCATCCCCGGGTCAATATTGGATCGGCAGCGTGCGGCGGGCTACAACATCCGCTGGCTGCTGCGCATGATCGCCAAGAAGGGGGTGACTTACTTGCAGCGGCTTTGTTTGCGTCTGTGTCGGGCCGCCGCGATCAGGCCGAACTGGCTTCGCTTACTCCGCGAGCTCGTCTGCGGGGCGCGTCCAGCCGGTCAACGCCGCGCTTGATGGCCGCTTGAAATGAATGAAATACGCACCGATCACCTATATATGCAAGCAGCAGCACTTTGTTAGGAGCCCTTCCTACGGCGCTCTCGATATGACTGAAGGCCACGAGTCGCTGCACGCACAGACTCGCTGAAGGGATCGCCATGTGGGGGCGAAGTGGTCCCGCGCGCCTGCGCATAGGTTCCAGACTCGCCTGAAGTGCTGCCTCTCAAGGTATAGTCGTAAGCGATTAACTCCAGTTCTTGATCCGTAAAATCATCTACCATGTCTTTGAGATCCTCGACCCCAAATTTGTGTACGTTGCCACCATTGATCATACGGCGCGCAAGTTCACTTGGTACGTCGCTTAGTACGTCACGAAGGTACTGTCCGATAGGTCCTGGATTGGACGTCTGGGTCAGCGCAATGGCACTTGCTGCATAAGCCAAAAATTCGAATGCGTATTTCTGCTCCAACGTAAGACTCTTGAGTCTTCGCCCAGGTCTTGATGCCATGATGCGATCGTAAACCCGGCGGTCTAGTTCACGGCGCGTATAACTGGCAGCAACGCTCGCTAAGATAAAAAGAGCAGCCTCTCGGTCAAACGAATTATTCATATGATTCCCCATTACTTCGAAAACCGAACTTAATGTATCTGAACGCGAGCAACTTTACAACCTATCCTTGAGCTCAAGCATGTCATTTGGAAGAGAACTCATTCAGTTTCTGTCGGCCGTCTCTGGCTTGGCCAAAGATCTCACACTGGACGCTGCAAAATGGTACGGGAGGATCGTAACAGGAACTTTCAGATGGCTCCTCATAATCGTGCTGGTTGCAGCTGCACTGGGATTGACAGGGCTTATTGCCGAAAGTCCCAAATTTCTCGCGGCCGGAATACTGCTGTTCACTCTTGCAACTGTAGTTGGAAGCATCGTTTATTTTCCACTCGTTGAGCTTGGCGCTTACGCTCTCGAATTGGGTCCTGGCAAAAGACTCCTGAGGCGGCTTGGATTTATTTCAGGGTGGGGCGTATTTTTCTTCCTCATTGCTTACACTTCGCCTGCAGATTCTAGTCTTTTTAATCGCTTATTGATCGCAGTCCTCACCTTCTTCATTGCAGCTCTGATGATGGGTCTTGAGTCCACTCGCAAACTGCTTGGAATAAAGCTTGGAATAATTCTCGCAATTATTACTTTTGGAGTATTTTTTCCTCGTACAAATTTGATGATGACCAATGTAATCACTCATGTCGATCGTTATCTCAGTGAGTTTTTCGACCCCAATTTTAATGAAGTCGAACTAAGCTTAGCAACACTTGATTCAGTTAAATTTTTTGCATCTGATGGTGAGCCACTTTACTGGTGTCGTGTGGATCGAGGGCGGCCAGCGGGGTATCGCTGTTTCGATCGCGATGGGCATGATCCATACAACAAAGAAAAACTTCGACCAGTGACGCCAGAAATGCTGGATGTTATTCGTTCGCAGCTAAGGGCTGCACCTTCGCCTACGTTGGGTCCCAGGGTAAGTCAAGATGCACCAGGCAAACCGCCCCAGTCGCCGCTGAACTCTCCTGTCTCCGCTCCTGAAGCAGCCTTAATTAGTCCTTCAGCCATAAGCGCCCCCCCACAACTAGGTCGTCCTCGCTGGACCCTCGTTGCATGGGATGCAGCAATGAGGGTAGATGTTCGAATTCATCAAGATATCCGACAAATTGGTGCGGCAGTTGGCTTGCACCCACCTAACCCAACTTTGCAAAATTCGTTTGTGGAGCAGGGTGTAGCCAAGCGAATACTTGACGGCGACGTTAGACCATTGATTAATGCAGAACTTTCGCAATTTTCCGATTACTTGGTACTGGTTGAGTATACCGCTCGGGAACATACCGATACTGCTGGTGAACCTCTCAAAGCAGTTACCGGAGAGATGCGTCTTTTGATTATACGCTTGAAGGACATGGAAACCTCGCAAATTCTATATGTGAGCGAAGGTGAGGCAGGCGCAAACTTTAGGGATGCGGGCGAACTTGCATACCAACGACTATTGCGATCAATGAAGCCACAACTTGGTGGATTGTTACAAGGGTTCATTAAGTGAAATCAACTAAGATATTTAGAGTTTTGTTAGGGGGATGCTGTCTTTTATTGGGCCTTTCGGGTTGCGTGCAGACAGTCGATCGCCCTACGATCAGATTGCCGCAATCAACTGGTGGCAAAACTCCGATAATCACACCTGGATCTGAGCAGCGTGCTCCGGTAAGCACAGGGCGAGCAATTGACAACGCAATGAGGGCACTAGCACGTGACTTGATTGAGAGCGCGCCGCCAGAGATTTCCAAGAAAAGGATTGCAGTACTACCGATGAGGGACCTCTCTGGCAATGCTGGCACGCTGGCCGCCACTGCCAATGATGCATTTCGGGTTGAGCTATTTCGTGCATCTCGGTTGCAGTTTGTCGCCGACATCGATATGCGGCGAGCTATCAAGGAGTTGGGAATTGAGGCCACGCTACGTGCCAACTACCAATTAGACCCTTCTGTCTTGAGTTCAATACGAAAGCTCTTGAGTGCTGAGTTGATTGTGGATAGTCGTATTACAGATTCATTCACTGAACTTCGCGTTACTGCAGAAATAATTGATATAGCTACTGGACGCTTGATTGTGCCAGCGACTCAGCTACTTTCTAAGTCCATTTTAGGAGGCGCTGCCACCTCGCCGGAGATCGAAAATCAGGTGGGCCGTGTACTTGCGGCAGGAGACGACTGGTTGCAAACGCGATTGGATTCTGTTCGACTTGATAGTGATCGCCTCGTCCGCGCAAAGTTTTCCTTCTTTAATCGCAGTCGAGTAGCAGTTCGACTTGCGCTTATCGATCCTCAGCGGCGGGCATACCTCGTTGACGGAGCAGGTGTGGCAGCCTCCTACTTCGGTGCAGAGGGGCTTGATCCCGCAGGAGTAATCGTTATCCGGCCAGATACTAGACATGAAATTGCTCTACTGTTTAGCTCTAGCCAAGCGCCGTCGGGTCTTATGACCATGCGGACTACTTGGCTTGCGAGAGGTACCCCGAGAGGGGAGCAAGAGTTTGTCGTCCGTGATCTTATTGTTTCGCGGTAGTACGCAATGTACAGACGATTTCTTCTTGGTGGGGTCTTCGTGACTGGAACTCTTGCGATCAGCGGATGCGCGAGCCGCCCTTCTTACGAAGATCGAATGGCTACGCATTGCGTTGGCACACAGCCTTTGCTTTTCTTGGCTGAGGACCCGCGTCAAGTGGTGGCGTCGCGAGCAGATCGCGGGTTTCTGGATGTAGTTCGGCCCAATGACGGGGTCATTACTTTTTACCAGTGGATGACCTTCTCGCTGATGAATCTCACCCAGGTTTGTCAGACATCACCCATTGACTACTTGGAGGCCTCTACCCGTCTCAGTCTGCAAGTTGGCGAGTTCACGGCGTACGGTCGCCCTGCGGTACGACATGCAATGGACTTTGACCACGTTGGATATGACTCCCGCAAGCGAGAAGCAACGTTGCGCGCTGCCGCCACCGCTGGCGCGAAGTATGTGGTGGTTGGGAAATGGGGCGGCTCTTGGGCCGACACCTACGACTTGGTCGAGATGTCAGGTTCCCGTAGCGGGGGATTCTCGATAAGCAATCGAATATCCAACAGAGTCAGCGGCGCATTGGTGCGGGTGGAGTTTCACGTCCACGACGCTAAAACTGGTGCCCCCGTTTTTCGAAAGCAGTACACAGCCTTCGAGGAGAACAGGTTCGCCGTTACAGGCTCGACTCGACCTCCCATCGTTCACACCGCAGAGATCAGGAGAGCGATCTTGGAGAGTTTGATTGCCGACATCGCGCGCGCAATGACTTCCCCAGGCTCGCTTAGAGCTACCAACCCAAATGCCACACGGCTTGACATTCCGGCTGCGACGCAGATTGTTTTGTCCGATACACGCTCTTTAGCTCAATTCGCTACGATTTCTGTGTCACTTGTAAAAGTGGAACGCCAAGATCGCTTCACCAGGTTCGAATTGCAACTACAGAATCGAAATGCCAACGAGTCAGCCTCAATTGCTCTGAGAACTACGAAGATTGGGCCGATGGCTTTTGCAAAATCAGCATCTGGAGAAGTCTTTATGTTCCAAGCCGGGGCGAAGGCTCCCCAGGTCCTTAATCTGCGGCCGGGAGAGTCTGGAACGTTTCCAGTCACTTTGCAGAACGAGCTTGGTCCCTTGGGTATGGTGGCTTTATATGTGGACTTAGACCTGCAAGTCGGACGGCTGAGGGACGTGAGACGGGTTACGTTTCCCAATCTGCACGTGAACTAGGGATGGTGTTCAAAACTCCCGTCATGCGCGTTCGGGTCCACAACGGGATGGCTGGCGTGCCTGCTTGGCGCGTCGTGTGCCTGTAGGCACACGCAAGCCAACAGGTGCGTCAGACGCCCGTTTTGGGCCGAACCCTGGCGGGCCGTGGTTTTGCGGGCGATGCGCTTCGTTAGTCGGCCCTGATTTATTCAAACCCAGGAGATGGACAGGCGCTGAACCGGTCTAGCTGAGCGCCCAAGTGGTGATGAGGGCGTGAAGAGCCTGCCGCAGGCGAGCCAACGCAGGCGCAAATAAAGGCGCCACAAGAAGGCCACCCCCTTCTTCGCCATCATGCGCAGCAGCCAGCGGATGTTGTAGCCCGCAGCACACAGCACCGCGTGCAGGCTGTCGCCCTGTTCGCCCTTGAGGTGACAGCGATCCATGCGGCAGTCGCTCTTCAAGTGCCCGATGATCGGCTCAATGGCCTGGCGCCGCTTGAGCAACTTCCACTCCTGGGGTGTCAGCGTCTTCTTCTTGCCCCGGTGCTTGATGTCAACGCCCGGGTTGTCCGCGTCCACGCCCCGGTAGCCCAGATCCACATACGCCGTTGTTGGCCTCATGCCGGTGTCTTGCATCAGAACAGCGGCCTGCTCCAGCTGCTCTCTCAAAGTGTGTCCGTAGTACGGATTGCCCGCAAACGCTTTGGCCCCCACGATCAGATTGTGTTTGAGCGTCATGGCGATGCCCACCTTCACCCCGAACTCGTAGGGCTGGCGTGCCTTGCCTTTGCTGATGCACTCCACCTCAGGCGCGTGCCAGGCGTAGAGCTTGGGCACCCCATCGATGTTCTTGCGGCTGCGCGATTGATCGGCGATGCGCTGTGCTTTGCTCAATGCGTCATTCAATCTCGTCTGCGCTGCAACACCGGCGACAGCTGCTTTGCGCCCAACCTCGCGCACCAGGCTACCCACCACCGTGCGCTGGCGCTTGATCACCGCACGCATGCGCTTGAACTGGCGGGCATGCGCGTAGCGCCCAGCCTTGAAGCTCAGGCGCTGGCCTTCTTTGGCAAAGGTTTGTTTGAGCTCGATGCCCGCTTGCTTGGCCGCATCGACCAGCTTGGCGCGAGCCGTCTCCAGCAACCGCGCATCGGTGGGGTGGGCCACGGCCTTCTCTTGCACGGTGGAGTCCACCACCACCGTGGCCAATGCCACAGCAGGGATCAGCTTGCATGAGACGGCCAAGTTCACGGTTTGGGCCAGCAGCTCTTCGAAACCTTCTTCACCGAGTAGGCGGCGGAATTTGACCAGGGTGGTGGCGTCGCACGGCGCACGATCCTCAAAATAGGCCATGCCGCTGAAGAACTGCCAGCGTGGCGAATCAGCCCAGCGCTGGACAACGCCTTCGTCCGATTCGTTGAAGGCGTGCTTCAAGTACAGCAAGGCGATCATGGTGCGCAGCACCACGCGTGGGCGCCCGGCGTTGCTGGCTGGCGCAGCACGGGTGACTTGCTCGCCAAACAAGTCCAGATCGGGTTGAGCGGTGCCTGCGCGCCCTTGGCGTGAGAACAGGTGCGCCACAGACGCCTCGATTTGCTGCCACGGCATGCGCGAGGAGAGCACCACCAGCGGGTGGCGCAGATCAATCATGTGGTCCAAGCGAGCGGCGAAGAAGTCCTCGGTGGCGGGGCATACAGACATCACAAAACTCCCAGAAATTGATTCGAATTCGATATCGAATTGGGAGTGTTAGCGGCGGTCTAAATCCGAACAAATCTGGCGGCGGTAAATGGTGGCGGAATACAGTGACGCAAACTGGTGGTCATTTGTGGCGACGTATTCTGGTGGCGGCTTTCGGTGCTGAGTGCG
>Ga0105050_10009832_pt1 | contig 10621 bp, 8 predicted proteins | sample FRY01_FD_78088 | JGI IMG/M metagenome (GOLD analysis project Ga0105050, IMG submission 78088) | Freshwater microbial communities from Lake Fryxell liftoff mats and glacier meltwater in Antarctica - FRY-01 | ecosystem: Environmental > Aquatic > Freshwater > Ice > Glacier meltwater ... | reverse complement strand
GTCAGCAGCAATTGTCGTTCCCACCAATGAAATGTTGAATCCTGGCACTTCGATTTCAATCCCAAAGAATCTACCTGTGATTATCAATGCTTTTCAACCTGCGACTCAACTTTCGGATCTCTCAGATCCAGTCACCTATGTGAACAGATCGCTCGTAGTTCTGGCTCGTTCCTTAGACTGGGCTCGATCCGCGCGTTGCGAACGGTTGATCTACACGAGTAGCGCCGTGGTGTACGGGGAGAACGCCGATTGTCGAGAGGAAGACGCTGTCCAGATTCGCAGTCTCCACAGTGCCCTTAAGGTGGCAGCAGAGCAATTGATCACCAGCTACGCAAATGCCTCAGGACTCAACTTCACCATTGTTCGCCTCTTCAACCTTTATGGAGGCCAAGACCATTTTTCAGTTATTCATCGGTTAGCGCAAGCGGCAAAGTCCAATTCACCATTCAAGATTATCAACTCTGGTGCGGCGCTTCGCGACTTCACACACGTGTCAGATGCTGCCAATTCTTATTTACGTCTACTGGAAGTCCCGAATCCGATCGTTCTCAATATTGGAAGTGGCCAAGCAATTTCAGTAAACAACCTTGTCGACGTGGTCAACGAATGTGGCGTTTATCTGGACTTTGAAAACAGCACGCGAGAGGAAGTAAATGTGTGTGTTGCCAATACAGATCGCCTTGAGAAGTTAGTTGACACTACGGAGTTTCATGATCCTCTTACTTATTTGCGTGAGCAGATTCAATCTTGAAGACGAAACTTTGGATCGTCACTACCGTTGCAGAATCACTCGACTCATTAATTGAGGGGCAACCTAGATTTCTCAGCAAGTATTTTGATGTCACGATCGTGAGTTCCCCATCGAAGAAACTTATCGCCACGGCCGATCGCGAGAATGTGGCGTGGCGTGCTGTGAGATTGACACGAGAAATATCGCCTATCCAGGATTTGATTTCAATTTGGAAAATGTACGGAATGCTGAGAAAAGATCGCCCAGACATTATTCAGTCCTACACTCCAAAAGCTGGTCTGATAACCATGATTTCTGCACGCCTGGCCAGGGTTCCTTTAAGAGTTCACGGTATCGTGGGAATGCCCTTAATGGAGGCCCGAGGAATTCGGCGAAAAGTCATGCGAATCGCCGAGAAATTAACATACTGGAACGCAACAGCCTTAACTTCAAACAGTTTTGGGCTGCGGGACTACATACGCTCTCACCTGACCAAAAGGGCCATTATCGTTATTGGGCGGGGTTCAATCAATGGCGTCGATGTTAATCATTACGACCCACAACTGTTCAATGTCAATGTTCGCTCGAAATTAGGTATTCCTGAGCAGTGTGCCGTTTTCGTCTATGTCGGACGATTGGTTCCCGACAAGGGGATTGTTGAGCTCGTTGACGCGTTTATGGAACTCGCCAATTATGACTCGAACATTAATCTGCTACTCGTGGGTGACGAAGAGAGTGAGTTGACACCCTTACCCCAAAGGACTCTAGAACTAATTGCGACTTCAAAAAGGATCCGCAAGCTCGGATGGTGCGCGGACGTTCGGCCATATATGGCTGCGGCAAACGTGTTTGTACTACCCAGTTATCGCGAAGGCTTGCCGAATTCAGTGATCGAAGCAGGTGCGATGTCGCTGCCGTCAATCGTGACGGACATTAATGGTTGCAACGAAGTTGTGCAAGATGGAGTAAACGGGATCCTGGTTCCGGTCAAGGATCATGTCAAATTGAGAGAGGCAATGGCCTCTCTCCAAATCAATCAAGATGAAGCAAAAGCCATGGGACGGATAGCCCGAGCTCGCGTTATTGATTCCTTTGGCCAAGAACAGTTCTGGGGTCGACTTGCTGAGTTTTATTTTTCCCTTGTTGAAGAACAGAGTCATATTGAACTAAAGAATCTAGAAAACTGAATTTCTTTTTGCCTTGAACAGGAAAGCATCTTGTCACGACGATTGATTTGCTTTTGATAGAAGGCCCCATTTCACTTTGACAAGAACAGTAAGACCGAGGTAGGAAAATTGGGGAGGTGTACGTCAATTAAAGTGCGGGCCACTCCCGCAGCCACTGACTTACTTATCAACTGCTGAACCGATTTTCGGCGGCGCTCCCAACAATACGATCAGACCAAACTTGGCGAATTCGCAAGATGGCCAAGAAGGTGCAAATTCATCGGTACACTTAAGGCCACGACAACTTCGGGCGCACGCGTCACGCTCAAGGGAGTAGTGCACGCACGCTTTGACCCGCCGGGGGTAACAGGTGTGTTCGTGGGGAGGGAGTAACCAATTGCCGGAAACGATGCTGACAACACTTTTGGCCACCGTGGCACTCGCTGTGTCTGGTCTGATTCTGGTCTACCGGTGTGGATCACAACAAAAGGTGCTCGGAGCCTCCCTCTTTGCTTACTGTGCTCAACTACTAGTTGTTCTATTGATCTTCACGAATCTGGGGCTGGTTGCCGACGACATTACCTATCACCGTGAGTCCCTACTCATAGCGCAAGCACATCAGCTCGGTTTTGAACCAATGATCAGAGATGATTTAATCGGTCGACAGGCATTTTTTCGCGTGGTGGGCTATCTATATTTTCTGTTTGGTGCTCACCCGATCCTGGGCTTAGTTCTGGTGCCAACCCTGATGGGATTAATTCCCGCAATACTGGCCTACAGTGCGCGGAACTTCGAGCTTGATCGATCAGTGACTCTCTCTGCCTGGTTGAGCGCGGCGCTGCCTCCGTTTTTTCTTTGGGCACCATGGCTTCGACGTGAAGCCCTCGTTTTTTTTCTACTGGCGGCCACGGTTATGGGTATAAGTCTGATCTACCGCTCTCGGTTCTTGACGGGGATTGGAATTCTGCTTTTCGTAATTCTCGCTCTTAGGTACACCCGGACCCAGTTGATTCTGGACGTAGTCGCCGGTCTTGCGGTGGTTCTCTTCGTGGTGACTCTTCGCAAAGCAAGTAGCCGACTTTCTCGGACACTCATTGGAGTGGTGACTCTTATTATTATCGCCGGCGGGGCGGTCTTGTCTCCAAAACTGCTAGCTTTGAGCGGAACGCAAAACCTGCTGACTCCAACTCTTGACTCAATAGTGGCCTCAAACTCTTCAGTCGCAGAAAACCTCCGAGTCTCCGGGGTAAGTGGCGCCTACAACACGTCTCCTACAGGTTTCGGGATAAATCTTATTCGTTCACTATTTGGTCCATTTCCTTGGGAGTGGCAGAATCTGGCCTGGATCGTTGCCGGACTTGAAGGATTACTGCTGTTAGGCGCCACTGTCTTAATCGGATGGGCGCTAATCCGAGTGCCCCAATCGCGTGCGCCTGCCGTGATCTTGCTGGCAGCCCTCTTCCCATTGATCGCAGGAACTGCATACACCTTGGCAAATTACGGGATCGTAATGCGGGTTCGAGCCCATTACTACCTTTTTCTGATTCCCATTATGGCTGCCGGGCTGACATCTGCTCTCGGTACCATTCGACCGTACGTTGAAAGCCGTCTTCAAACTCGATCGGTTGAACATGCGGAAATAGTTTCCGAACCAGATTAGGACTATTTTGCGAATCGTGAACGTCCCCGGGTCGGGTAGGGAGTCGTCGAATTTCTAAATCCATTCCGACTTCATTAGTCAGCATTGCAAGCACTTCGTTGAGGCTTATGCGGTTTCCGAAGGCCATGTTGATTGGCGCTCCACCGTTGAAACCTTGGCCAGTTGTTGAGGCCAGAATCTCAGTCACAGTGTCCACATGAGTAAAATCACGCGTTTGATCGCCCAATCCATGTACCTCGATTTGTTTACCAGAGAGGGCCCTGTCAATCCAAAGAGGAATTACTGCCGCGTAGACATGGTCCGGTCGCTGCCATTGACCGTACACATTAAATGGTCGAAAAGTCGTGATGGGAAGTCCATAGCAGTGAGCGTACGAACGCGCATAATGCTCAACGGAAGCTTTGCTCGCCGCATAGGGACTAATCGGCGCAATTGGCATGCTTTCCAACTTGGGCAATTCAAGATTCGCTCCATACACTGAGGAGGATGAAATGACAGTTACCGGAGTCAAATTGACCCTAGCGGCCTCAAGCACAGCGAGCATTCCGCCGACATTGGTTTCATGGGTCTGCAACGGTTCGTTTACTGACCGGATCACAGACCCCAATGCTGCGAGGTGTACCACTGAATCTACGGAAGAAACAATGCTCTTCATCAGATCAGTGTTCAAAACAGAATCAGTAACAAGCTCCATATCAAGACCACTTAAATTTTCAGCCCGACCCGTGGACATGTTGTCAACAACGACAACGTGATGGCCATCTGTGATCAATCGCCTCACCAGATTGCTTCCAATAAAACCGGCCCCGCCAGTGACTAGAACTCGCACGTGACCCCCGCTAAATGCATTGGTTGCTGACTCCTGATATGACTAAGATTACTGAAGTTCGTGTGGTTCATTTGAGGGGGTCATGTGTGTGGAGTAGTTGCTGAACTCCGCTTTGACGGATCGGTGCCTTCGCGTGGCGTACATGAGAGACAACTTGAGACATTGCGTCACAGGGGTCCCGACGCCCATGGATACGCCATTACCGGCTCGGCGGCAGTGGGACAAACTCGACTCCGAATAATTGACACATCCCATGGTGACCCTCCGATAAAGACTCCCTCTGGACGATTCACTGTGAGTCTGAACGGCGAGATTTACAATTACCGCGCGCTCCGTGAAGAACTAAGTCAACAAGGTCACAAATTCAGCAGTGGCACGGATACGGAAGTGGTGGCTCACCTGCTCGAGGCCCACGGTCCGCTAGACGCCGCAAAAATGCTAGATGGGATGTTTGCAATTGCGGCATGGGATGACCATGATCAGCGACTGATCCTGATTCGTGACCGTTTGGGCGAGAAGCCATTGTTTTTTGCACGTACTCCAAGAAGCATCGTTGTATCAAGTGAAATCAAAGGTCTGCTTGTCCATCCAGATGTTTCGAAACAAGTGGATCTTTCCATGATCCCCGACTACTTGTCATGCGGCTACGTGCCTTCACCAAATACCTTTTTTTTAAATATTAAATCTTTACCGGCGGCTTCCGTGATGAAGGTCACGGTTAAAGGACAACAGTCAGTCGAGACCTATTGGTCGCTTGCGAGGGGTAGCGTCTTAGAGGGTTCAATGGCCGAACTTGCCCGCGCGACCCGTCAGCGTGTCGAGCAGGCCGTTGTGTCTCGATCATCGGCGGATCGCCGTCTCGGGTGCTTCCTCAGCGGCGGTATTGACTCCAGTATTGTCACGGCTGCATTGGTCTCGGCCTCACCAAAACAGGTTGAAACCTTTACTGTGGGTTTCGACGATATTGACTTTGATGAACGAAAGTACGCCTCTATGGTTGCTCAACGGCTAGGTACCAACCACCATGAAATTGTGGTCTCTCCCAACATCGTGGAGCTGGCCCAAGAGATTTCACTGCAACACGATCAGCCATTCGCAGATTCAAGTTCAGTGCCGTTTTATGTACTGTCGCGGTACGCGGCGAGCCAGGTAACCGTTTCACTATCGGGAGATGGAGGTGACGAAATGTTCGGCGGCTACGAGCGATTTAGTGGAGGGCTGGCCGTAGCAGCGGCCCAGGCACACCCCAAGGCTTGGGCACTGGCACTAGCCGGGAGTAAGGCGTTGCACTTCCCGGGCCGCATTCTGCGAAACGCTGCTGCCGTGGAAGCAGGCTTACCGACAGCCTTTCGGCGATGGATTTCCTACACTTCGGAGCCTGACGTCCTATCGCTTACCGGCGGCAAGATCCCAGGAAGTTGGGGGGAGTACCACAAGGTCTGGGAGAGTGCGCACGGAGATTCCGTTCTAGATCGCCTCATGCGAATAAATCTTGACACCTATCTTCTCGATGACCTCTTGGTCAAAGCCGACCGCATGTCCATGGCTCACGGCTTGGAAGTGCGAAATCCTTTTCTCGCGACTGACCTTGTTGAATTCGCATTCCAGCTTCCAGACAAAACAAAGACGACGATCGGCCAACGCAAGCGAATACTGAAGGCTGCGTATCGTGAAATTCTTCCAGCAGAGGTGCTCGAAAGACGAAAACATGGCTTCGGCATCCCGCTGGATAACTGGTTTAGAGGAGATCTTGGTGTTTTTGCAGCTGACCGATTAGGCACAGGTGCCAAAATACGGGAAGTTCTGAATCCGCAAGCAATCGACAATTTACTCAGCGAACACAATTCTGGACGGCGGAATCTGGGACACACGCTGTGGACACTTCTCATGCTGGAATTGTTCTTGCGTCGCCATGTCGACCATTGGGACCCGGCCGATGCATGACGTCACCTTCCTGACATTCGATTCGGTTCAAGAGGGTGTGGGAGCAAGCCAAATTTCTGCTGTTGTTCGCCAACTTTCTGAAATAGGTGTTGATATCTCACTGGTATCCATGGAGAAGCAACCGCCAAGTTCAGCGATCAGATCCCAGATGCGTTCAGCCGGGGTGGACTGGCTTGCACTGCCATTCGGTTCATTTGGTCCAGTCGGTGGTATCAAGCGTGTACTGCGATTAATGCAAGCGTTACCACCTTCAAGGCTGGTGCACTGCCGTAGTGATCTACCTGTCGTCGCAGCACTCGCCAGACGAATGCCTTTTGTCTGGGATGTTCGATCATTGTGGTCTGATCAACGTGTGGCACTTGGCGCGATCTCGCCTGGTGGAAGTCAACACCGTGCACTCCTAAAAATTGAGAGCACGGCTTACAGGCGGTGTTCGGCCATGCTGACCCTCACGGAGGCAGTCGTCCCCATCTTGGAAAACCGCTACGGCACCCGTGATCGTCCATCGGCGGTAATACCAACATGTGTCGATCTAGAACGATTTCAGCCAGCACCTTTACCCAACCGAGACATCTTGCACGTACTGCTGTCGGGTACCTACAACGACTATTACGACTTGGAACTAACTGGAGATCTCGTTCAAGCACTACGCGCTCAGCAAAGGGTCGTTGTCACCTGGGCGCGTCGCGCGGAAGCCGGGCGTAGGCGCTTGTCTTTTGTAGATCACGTTGTCAGCCCTACTCCTGGTGAGCTGGTACACCTAATCCAAGAATCACATGTTGGACTTAGTATCTGCCGGGCCGACGCCGGGCCAAGCCTGGCCGCAGCGGTACCCACAAAAATCGCTGAATTCCTGTCGTGCGGTCGTCCCGTGATTGTGAACATAGGACTCGGGGATTGCGATACCCTAGCGGCCGCTGGAGTCGCGATTTGGGCGGAATCCAACCAGATTCAAACGGCAGTCGATCGGATTAACACTGTGCTAGAGAACCCCAACATTGAAGCACAATGCCGAGGGATTGCCCTCCGAGACTATTCACTTCGGCATGCGGGACAAAAACTGGCAGGAATATACGAACAAGTCCTGAGCACAAGTGTCGTGACATGAATCGGCCTAAAATTCTATTGGGAGCTCTCTACCCCTCGCGGGTAGCCTCAACCCGACTGCGACTCAACTCCTTGATTACCCCTCTGGAAGAGGCCGGAGCGGAGGTTGAAACTTGGTCGTTTCTCTCGAACGCCGAGGTTGATTCCTGGCTAGAAGGCGGGCCGAGCAGATTATTGGCCGCGCGCAAAAGCATGCCCAGTATTTCAATAGCCAAGAGGGCCGCTCGATCAAGTGACATCGTCGTGGTTCAGCGAGAATTGTTGCCTTTTAACACGCTCACCATCGAAAGAGCCGCGATCGAAGCCGGGGCAGCAATTGTTTGGGACCTTGATGATTCCCTTTGGCAGACGGGACCCAAGTGGCGCGCCCTAGTGCGTGGCAGTTCACACAAGTATTCTTGGTTGGCAAAGAATTCTTCACAGGTGTGGGCAGGTAATGCTGGACTTGTGGACTGGTGCTCTGCACACGGCGTGAAGAATGCAATGGTCATTCCCACGACAACAACTCTGCCAACTGAAGTTCCGGGCCCAGAAGGTAGGGAGCGTGTTCTCGCATGGATCGGGACGCAGTCAACCGGACCCTTCATTGAGGCACTCCTGCGATCATTTCCAGCTGCTTTTCTGAACTGGACGATAGAAATTATTGGCGCCAAGATCACGGTTCCACCGGGACTTACGGTGCTTCAACGCGAGTGGTCACCGGACGCAGAAGACGATCTTCTCCGACGTGCGTGGGCTGGTCTATACCCCATCGATTCAACCCTCACTTACGCACTAGGGAAATCTGCTTTCAAGGCCCACTTGTACATGAGTTATGGAGTCCCCGTTCTCGCTACCCGAACACCGAGCAATGTTGCGGCAATGAGGGATACAGGTGCGGGTCTCATTGTCGATTATGACTGGCCCGCTGCAGTTAGTGCCGTCGCTGATGAAAGTACACATAACCGAATGAGTCGGGCTGCCCTAACCTACGCGCGTCTGAATCTGGATAACGAAGAATGGGCTCGAAAACTCGCTAAGAAATTGCTCCTGCTACACGAAACACGGCACGAAAGGGCCTCAAAATGACTCCGAACCGGGCTTGTCCCCTATGCGGTGATTTTGACCACTCAGCTCCGGTTGGGGCTGACCGCACTTGGCCGGCGACTTGGCTACATTGCCGGCCGTGCCAACTCACCTATCTAGACGTATTACCCAGCGCGGAAGCGCTGGAGGAGTACTACCGCGGCTACTACGACCGTCCTCTCCTCGAGATTCCCACCAGCATCACAGACCGACTCTGTCAAATTGTCCAGTCACTTAATCCGTATCGAACTGGGCCTGGACGAATAGTGGATTTTGGTTTCGGTGAAGGACTACTTCTCATGCAGGCGGGTGCCCAAGGCTGGGACTGCGCCGGAACGGAGTTGGACGACGTCTGTATCGCACGGGGGCGCGAAAATGGCTGGATGGTGGCCAAAGGAAACGAATGGCGGGATATTTTTCAAGACCCATTCGATGTCGCGGTGATTTTCGAAACAATCGAGCACGTTCCTGACCACCACGAATTGCTCAGTGCCGCCCACACGTTGCTTCGACCGGGTGGAGCGCTGATCCTCACTACACCCAACGGTCGGAGCCTGAACGGTCGCATGTTGGGTAGCGGTTGGTCGGTCATGAGCGCGCCTGAGCACTTAACGCTTTGGTCAACCAAAAGCCTTTGCCGCACTGTTGAAGGCCATGGCTTTTCCGTTCTTGATATTCGGACCAGTGGCTATAACCCATTTGATTTGATAGCCAAGTTACGAAGGATCGAACAATCCCCCGACGCCCGCGTCGACATGGGCTACACCCTTCAAAGCTCCGCTTCAAGAAACCGCTCCCTCCGAGCCGTCAAGCGCGCTGTTCAATTTGGGCTGCAGGTGACAGGCTTAGGTGATTCGGTGAAACTCCTAGCGGTCAAGTCGTGATGCTCGCCTGAGTCGCCTTATTGAAACGAAAGCAGACATGCGAATTAGTTGTGACGGACGTTCCCTAACTGTCTGCTTGACGTTCTGGAAAGCCAAATTGAGTTGCCCAGCCCGCAATGCCCGCAGCGCCAGCATGTAGAACAGATTGGCGCGAGCCCTCTGGTGCAATACCTCATTGCTCCAGAGGTAACGATGGTGGAGAATTGGCATCGTCTGCTTCATGAGGTCAACGTTCTGATTAATCTGACCTGCGGAAATCCGGTAGTAAACCACAGGCTGGTCGATAGTCACTATTTTACCGGTGTTGACGAGTCTGTAACCTAAATCTAAGTCCTCTGCAAACAAAAGTGAGGAATCAAATCCGCCGAGTGCCTCGAGCTCGGATCGCTTGACTATGAAAGTGGAATTAAGCGCGGGACCATAAGTCTCAAGGACCAACCATGCAAGCACCGCCGAGTGGTTCCACGAGAAAACTCTACCGGCCGAGCGTTTGCGACCTCTTTCGAGGAATTCATACCCTGCACCGCACCCGATGGCCGTTGGGTTGACGCGCATGGCAGCAATCTGCAGAGTCAACTTACTCGGGTGCCAGAGATCGTCGGAATCCAATAAGGCGATAAGTTCCCCATGAGCTGCCCCGATCCCAGTATTTCGCGCTGAAGCCCCACCCATGTTGCGGGTTTTGATCAGCCGCACAGGATTTGCACACGACCGGGAAAAGTCTTCAACCATGTTTGGGCCTAAATCAGTTGACCCGTCATCCACCACGATCAGTTCCCAGTCCCGCATTGTCTGTTGCTGAACGCTTTTAAGAGTCTCAGTGATCGTTCGTTCAGCGTTGAACATGGGAATTACAACCGAAACAAGTGGAGTAGTCATGTGCAACGGCCTCCCAACAGTCACGTGAACTTTCCCCAGAAGCCTACGGACACCGCCGTACTTGCTGCGAGTTGCGGTCACTAATGCATTGCCGATAAGTCTTCACGCGATCAACTAAGATGTGGCACATGCTTGACTCAACGTCTATCGAAGTAAACAGCAATGCTGATCTAGACGTGGTAATTATTGGATTAGGTTACGTGGGCTTGCCTCTAGCGCAGGCAGCGGTCTCTGTTGGACTAAGAGTGGTCGGACTTGACACGTCGGTCAAGGTTGCATCGCAGTTGAATGGGGGAATTTCGCACGTGGATGACCTATCTAATCAAGACATTGGATTCATGCTGGAAGGAGGTTTCC
>Ga0105050_10009823_pt1 | contig 10627 bp, 14 predicted proteins | sample FRY01_FD_78088 | JGI IMG/M metagenome (GOLD analysis project Ga0105050, IMG submission 78088) | Freshwater microbial communities from Lake Fryxell liftoff mats and glacier meltwater in Antarctica - FRY-01 | ecosystem: Environmental > Aquatic > Freshwater > Ice > Glacier meltwater ... | reverse complement strand
CAAATAGAAGAAGAAACTGAAGAACAAATCGCAGAAGAAATAGAAAAAGAAACTGAAGAACAAATAGAAGAAGAAACTGAAGAACAAATAGAAGAAGAAATAGAAGAAGAAACTGAAGAAGAAATAGAAACTGAAGTAGAAAATAAATACGAAGAAGAAGAAACTGAAGAAGAAATAGTAGTAGATTTTTCATGAGTAAAATATCTAAAGCAGTAAGGGGTCTTATAACTAAGGCCCCTTTTTATGGTTTTTTTCATTTAGGTCTTCAAGTTATAATAGATGAAAAATTTAAATCTTATGGAGCTGTAGGTTATAATAAAACTACAGATAAGATAATGATTATCTATAATGAAAAAATGCTAGAAACATTAAGTGATGATGAAGCCATAGGATTATGCGCTCATGAGATCATGCACATAACTAATAGTCATATTTTTATGGAAGATCAATATCCAAATCATGAGCTAGGTAATATAGCTCAAGATATGTATATAAATTCTACTTTAACAAGAGATGAATTTAAATTACCTAAAGATGGTCTATTTCCTGAAAAATACGCTACTAAAAATTACCCATTTGGTTTACCAGTTTGCAAACCTAGTATGTGGTACTATAATGAATTGACTGAAGAAAATGAAAATATAAAACAAAAGAATAAGTCAGATGGTAGTGGAGAAGGAGAAGGTGAAGGCGAAGATTGTGATAGTGGAAGTGGAAAAGGGGAACCTAAGTCATTTGATGAAATGACTATGCAAGAAAGAACAGAATCTTTATTGGATAGTATTAATAATCATAACTCTTCTGCAAAACATAATTGGGATAGAGATATTTCAGGTCTTTCTGATATTCAGAAAGAAGTAATGAAAAGTAGCATAGATAGTACAATTGTTGCTACAGTAGAAAACTTGGGAAGTGATGATAGAGGTAATATTCCAGCTCATATCAAAAGTTTACTAGAAAAGCTAAAGAATATAACAATACCAGCTGAAAATTGGAAAAAGCTATTAAAAAAACAACTAGGTGCATATCCTACTAGAAATAAAAAAATAACTAGAAAAAAACCAAGTAAAAGATTTAGTAGTTCTCCTGGAGTTAAAAAACAAAGAGTTAATAAAGTGCTCATTTTAATAGACACATCAGGATCAATGAGTGATGTTGATGTAGCTGAAGCATTTTTAGAAGTACAACATGTTTATAAAGCAGGTGGTAAGATAGATGTTGGTCAAATTGATACACAAATGAATTCTGTAGAGGAATACTCCGGTAAGCTACCTGAATACAGATATGGTGGTGGAGGTAAGAGCAATTTGTGCCTCCCTGTATAGTAATATACAGTAAAAAATGATTTAAATTGCGGGAAACTGGTTAGAGTTTAATAATACTAACCTATCACAGTGATGTAGATAGGGGCTAAGTTAATCACTTAGGTATAGTAAAAAGTTATTAAAATTCCACAATCCGCAGCGAAATTTGTTAAATTAATTATTTTTCTTTATATTTAAATAGGAGGGTTATAAACAACTCCTTTAAAATAGTATAGAAAAATGAAAAATGTTAAAATAAATAAAAAACAAAAGTTAAATTGGAATTATGTATTGTTAGATTGGAATGATCTAACAGTTGAAGAAATTGCAAAAAAATATAAAGTATCAAAATCTACTATATATAATGTGTTAAAGAAAAAAAACGTATCGCCTTTATTGGGAAGTAGTTTAAGAGCTAAAGTAAATGAAAATTACTTTTCAAAAATAGACACAGAAGATAAAGCTTATTTTTTAGGCTTTTTATATGCTGATGGATGTGTTGAAGAAAAAAAATCTAACACAACCATTAAATATAGAGTAACATTAAAATTAGTAGAAAAAGATGCTTGTATTATAGAAGAATTTAAAAAATATTTAAATTTTGAAGGTAATATAAACACTACTACACGATCTAAAAGTGCGAAAGCATTTTGGAATTGTGATAAATCATTATCAATAAGATCTCCTAAATTAGGAAAAGACCTTATTGATAAAGGATGTATGGTAGCTAAAACACATATTTTAAAATTTCCAACAAAAAACCAAGTTCCAAAACACTTACAACACCATTTTATCAGAGGGTACTTTGATGGAGATGGTAGTGTGTTTATTTCAAATGAAAAACATTGGAGAAATAAAAAAGTATATCCAATAATACATAGTAGATTTATAGGTACGAGTGATATGATGAATAATATAACAAATATATTATCACTACCTAATACTGTAATAAAACAACCAAAAAGTTTAAAAAACAGTAATATATTTACAATTGAAATAAAAAGAAATCCTAGATGTAAATCTTTATATAAATATTTATATAAAGATTCAACTATTTTCCTAAAAAGAAAAAAGGACATTTTTGATTCTTATTTTAACAACTAACAAAGACGTTCAGAGACTACAATAATCCACCCTACCAGTCCGGAGGGTGAAGGTATAGTCCAGTTCATAGTGAAAGCTATGATGTTACGACAAATATGACACCTGGTATAGAATACTTTATGAAACACATAGCAGATTATTCTACTTTATTACTTATAACTGATGGTTTTCATGAAAGACCTACTATACAAGTAGCTAAACCTGTTATACAATTAATAACTAGTAATGGATCTGATGATAAATTTGCTGATATGCCTTATAGAACAATAAAAATGAAAAATGACATATGAATGAAGAATTAAATTTAATAGAAATAGGATTTAGTAGAATAAAACCTTCTAATTACCATAGAGTTGATAACAATGCTAGGTTCTATAAAGGTGATTTCTATAATAGTACTAAAATAACTCTTTCAGAAAGCATAGTTGAATCAAGTATTACATTAATAATTGATGAAAGAATATTAATGACTGAAAACAGTAATGGATATAAGAGACAAACTATACAATTATCTATGAAACAATTACCTTACAAACAAGGTGCTTTAATGATAAGTAGTACTATATTAAGTCTTCTTAAAACTAATAAAAAACTTGCTTTAGAAATAATAAAAAGTGAATTTTTAAAAGCAGTTGAAAATAATACCATAATTAAAACATATGAATGAAGAATTAGTAGAAATAGGATTCACTAGAATCAAGCCAAAAGGGCATTTTCAAATTACACAAACAACTAGATTTTATAATGGAAATTTTTATAGATATCAACCTATAAAATTAAACCATATAGTTTCAAAAACTACTGTTAATTTAATAATTGATAATAAATTATTAGCTAACAAATGGCTTAATATAGTATTATATTTTTCTTTAACTAAACTTCCTTTTAATGAAGGAAAATTAAAAATTCCTAAAAAAATAATAGAAATGTTAAACAAACAAACAGAACTAGGAATAGAATTAATAAAAAATGAAATACTAGAAGCTCATAAAAATAATAAAATTATAGACACTAGTAGTCCAATACAATACACAACAAAATAGACAAAAAATTAAAAAATGGAAGTAAAATTAAATTTAAAAGAAGCAGAAGATTATTTAAAAAAAGTAATTATTAACAACTACAGACTTGAAAAAGAAACAGGTCGTAAAGGAGTTGCAATATCACTTTGTAGTGAGGCTGGGGTTGGTAAGACATCTGTAGTTAAAGCTATATCTAATTCCGGTATCAATGTTAGAGTAAAAGATGGTGAAAGCACTAAGATTGTAAATAAATCTGTTTTTATTGTAAAATTAAGTGCTGCTCAAATTGAAGAAGTTGGAGATGCAATTGGTTTTCCTATAACAGAATATAAATGCGAAATAGATGGGGAAATGATGTGGGTGCCAGAATCAGAAATAAAAAATGGCAAGTACACCGGTAAAAGTAGAATGGGGTATGCAATACCTGCTTGGCTGGAAGAAGGAATAAGTAGTCCTTCTGATTTTAAAATACTATTAATTGATGATTATACTCGTGCAGCACCGCACATACTACAAGCATTAATGGAAGTTTTAGATCAAAAAGAGACTACTAGTTGGAAATTAGGTCCAGAATGGAGCATAGTTCTTACTGAAAATCCTGCTAATGGTTCGTACCAAGTTGAAGAAGTAGACGCAGCAAGTGCTAGTCGTAAAATTACTTGGAATGTAAAGTATGATAATGAAATATGGTGTGAATGGGCTTTGAATAATCAAATTGATCAACGATTGGTTAATTTTGTTATCAATAGTCATGGTGATATTTATGGTAAAAATGATGCACTTAATCCTAGGATTGTAACTAAGTTATTTGATACGATTAAATATGTACCAGACTTTTCTTCTAATGAAGGAAAAGCTTTTGTAATGCATAATGCTCATAGTATAGTACCAGGGAAAGATGGTGTTGCTTTTGCAGCCTTATTGAATTCATTTATCAATGATAACTTAGATAAAATACCTACTCCTGAGCAATTACTTAATTATAAAGATACTAAAACAGTAATCTCTAAATTGAAAGAATGTATAACAGTAAAAGGTCAATATAGAAATGATATAGGTTCTATTTTAATGTTTAGAGTTGCTAACTATCTCACTTCTTACAAAGGTAAACTGCCACAATTAGTAATTACTAATACTGTTGCTTTATTAGAAAGTGATGAGATAGCAGAAGATTTAAATATAGGAATTGCTGTTAGAATTAGTAAAAAAGATAGTAAAATATTTGGTAGAATTTTAGCAAGTGCTACTAATAAAACTATTCTTAATAAACTTATAGGATAATGAGTAGAACTAATTATAAAAACCTTGATTTAAGTATAGATGAATTTGATTTTGTAAGATCATTAGCAAACAAAGGATATGAATCTATTTCTATAAAAAAAGGAGCTATGTTAAAACCAGCTCCTTCTTTAAATTATAGTAATGATCTCATTAGACCTTATGGTTACTCAATAAAAAGAAATATTGAAGTTGCAGATTATTTAGTATATAACAATCTAGAATTAGGAAAATTATTTGGAATATATAAATATAAAAGTTCAAAATCTTATAGAACTACTTATTATATTGATAGTACTAGTAATTTAGATTATCTAGTTGCATCTCCAGCAATATGTGAACATATAGAATATATAGTAGAATGTTACAATAATGGATATACAGATACTGATTTTTATTTACCTGTAACTGCAATACATGATTCTAATAAAACTATAATAAATAATATTGATGAGTATACTATACTACAAATTGAAGAGTTAAATGATAATAATAAATTATTATTTTTAACTTTACTTAAAAGTATAAATTTACATAGCGGTCAAAATAGATATTATATATCATATATGATTGCAAAACATTTTTCAAGTGATTATCGCTTTCATGAATATATAAAAGATAATGATGATCCTTTTATACGTCAATATTTAAACTATATTTGTAGTGATAATATAGATTTATCAGTTTTTTCTCAAGCAACTAATATATCTACGCTATATGATAAATTCGGATATATTGATAAAAAGTTGACTATTTCTTTAGTAGTAGATAAATTAAAAATACATTTGCAAAGCTTTAGTGAATATAATTTGTTAAAAGATAAAAAAATGCTAATAACATTTGACAATGACAAATTAAATAATATCTTTGCATAGTATTAGACAATAAACAAATAATAAAAAACAAAAAAAAACATGTTCGATTTTAACAACGTAGAAGCAGCTCAAGGAGCACCAAATTCAAATGTAAATTACCTGAACCCAGGTATGTATGAATTAAAATTAACAAAAGTAGAAGCAATAATTTCATCTCAAAAAGGAACTCCTGGTATGGAATGTATTTTTACATGTAAATCATCTAATCTTGATTTCAATGATGGAATTATAAAAGCCAAGTTCTATATTACTCCTAAATCAATGCCTAGACTCCAATATTTACATGAAGGACTAACAGGTACTCCAATATCTAAGATCTTTACCTCTGCTGAAGAGATAAGTGCTTATTTTGAAAGTATAGTGCCAGTTACCGGCTATAAGAAAATGGTAGCAGGTGGTAGTATTAGTGAAAAAGGAATAGTTTATTCTGATTTATCTTATAGCGGTTTCTTTGTAACAAATGAAAATGATTACGAAGAAGGTGAGTATGATGTAAATAGCAAGCTTTATCAAGGAGTTATTACTTCAAAGATAAAAACTGTAACCAGTGGGGGAAGCAATGGCGGTTCAGATGACGGTGATATGTTTTCAACAGCAGACGATTCTCCTTTTTAAGAATAAAAGCTAATAACTTAATTTATAATAGCCAATCTTTAGTTAGATTGGCTATTTTTTTAACTAAATTTGTAAAATAAAAATGTTTGATTTTAATAATGTACACGCTGATGTACTAAACCTTACTCCTGAAATAATACTTAATACTATTTCAGAAGAAAGTATATTTAGATATTACTTTCCAAATTTTAGTATAGGATGTACTTTTCACTCACCTTTTAGAAAAGATAACAAGCCTAGTTTTGGGTTCTACTCTAGAAAAGATATCCGAGCAAATGATTTTTCTACTGGTGAAAATTGGAATTGCTTTCAATTTGTAATGGAATTATATAAAATACCATTTAATGAAGCACTCTTGAAAATATACAATGATTTAAGAGTTTCATCTTTGTCATCTGGATTAACTCCACAAAAAATAAAGTATGTAAAAGATGAAAAAATTATAAAAATAAATAAAGTAAACTTTACCAAACAAATTCTTGAGTATTGGAGCCAATATGATATTACACTAGATGATCTAGTAAATAATAACGCATTTAACTATGATAAATATTGGATAAATAATAAAACTACTGGTATTACAAAAATGATACCTTATGTTCAAGATGTAAGAACTGCATTTTTAGAGTATAATGGTAATAACTTTTATCATAAATTATACCAACCGGAGTCTGATAAGTATAAATGGGTTAATAATATTCCAATAGATTTACCATTTGGAATAACTACATTACCTTATATATCTGATACTTTAATAATTACTAAGTCATGGAAGGATATGGTATTTCTAAGGAAGTACTTTCCTGATGTAATAGCAACACAAAATGAATCATTATCCGCGTATAAAAAGGTAGACGAATTGAAATATAAAAATAAAATACTTTTTTATGATAATGATAATGCTGGAATAATAGCAGTAACTGATATAAAAAATAAGTATGATTGTCTTTCTATAGAAAGTGACGACATACATTCAAAAGATATAACTGATTACAGAGTTAGAAATGGAAGAAAAAAAACAGAAGAATTTATTAAAACAATTAAAAGAACATACAGTTTTTGATACAATTACACATAAAGATATATACCTATTAACCATAGAGATTACTGCAAAGGGAAGAGAGGCTGCATGTATTAATAAAATAAATAATTATGAAGTAGGTAAAATAAGATATTTCTACCCAGATGATAACGGTGATAAAACTGATTATATGGATATTGATAAATATATTTATGAATATACAGGAAGGTTTGTACCTATATCAAAAAAAGAAGCATTTAATATGCTAAAACTAAATAGAAAACTAATGGGAGAGCTAACAAAGAATATACTTAGTAAAGAGTCATACCCTTTATCTTCAATATATGATATAACAGAAGAATGGAAATAGACATAGCTAGTATAATACCAGAAGAAAAAGTTGTATACTTTTTAATTGAACTAAATAATGATTCAAACAGTTTTGCATATTCTACTTACAAACTATGCTATATCATGAATACTAGTTTGACTAAAGTTACTGCTAAAAATGTAATAAATAAATTTACTGATTTTGAAAATTGGAGTTGTAGTGAACTTATTAAAAAAAATGGAAAAATGGTATTTCTTTCTAATAAAGAATCAAAAAATATAGAAAATTTACCTTCAGAAACAGCAATTGAAATAGCAAAGTCTATACTTGACAAAGATACAACTTACACTTTAGAAAGTGGAATAAACTCAATAATGAAATACTTAAAAGAAAATGGACAAAAATAAAATAATAAAATTTATTGGAAAAGACTGGTTTAATTTATTAGAACCAGCATTTGTAAAACATTGGGATACTATCTCAGAAAAGATTAAAAAAGAGAAAAGAAAAATAACTCCTCAGTTGGATCAAATTTTTAAATGCTTTAGTGAGTGTTCATTAAAAGATCTTAGTACTGTAGTGATCATTAAAGGGCCTTACAGTGGGTTAATAAACAACAAGCTTATAGCAGATGGTATAGCTTTATCAACAACTAACTCAATTAAGCCTCCAAAAAAGCTAAAAGTGCTATGGGATATATGGAATGATGATTATAATGAATGGTCAAATTCTACTGATTTAACATATTTAGCAAATCAAGGAGTATTAATGTTAAATTCAAACTTAACTACAGTAGTTGGTAAAAAAGATGCCCATTCTGATATATGGAATGAATTTATAGAGGATGTACTAAAAATATTAAGTTTTAAAGTAACTGGCTTGCATTATCTTATAATTGGTAGATCAATGTTGCCAATTATAGATAATATAAATGAAAAACTAAATTGGGTTCATACATTACTTGTTGTTGAAAATGTTACTGTTTTTACTGATATAAATAAAAACTTAAAAGGAAGAAATTTAAATGAAATAAAATGGCTAAATTAAAATACACAAATGAAGAAAATTTAAAAAGACTAATAGCTCTTTTTACAAGTATTACTAAAGGTTATAATTCTAGTTTTACACAACTTGATGTTACAACAATAATGCCAAATATATACAATTTAACTCCTTTTAGTATTTTAGAAAGTATTATGTCTACACAAATTAATTACTATTCATTTAAAAATATATTAAGTGGTGATAAGAACTTCATTGAATACAATGAAGAACATCGTTATTTTACAGAACTAACACTAATATATTTACTAGAACTAGATTTAATAAGCGTAGAAGAAAAAGACAATACACTTGAATTAGATATTGAGTTAAAGCTCCAAGTTATTATAGATTTAATTAATAAAAAATTATGAAAAAGAAAAGTGAATTAATTGTTGTCGATATAGAGACATTTTATTCTTATTTTTGTGTAGTTAATTATGATGTAAATACAAAACAATATGTAAACTTTGAAATTTGTAGAGAAGTGAATGATCTAGCATTAATGAAAAAGTATTATGGTGCTCTTAAAAAAACTGATTATTTAGTTACATTTAATGGTTTAGATTTTGATTGGCCTATACTTGATTGGATACTAAACCAAAAAACGGTAAGTGCAAAAATGATCTACAAGTATACTCAAAAGATAATACAGGCTCCTGTAAAAGATAAGTGGAAATACCGACCTAAGTTTAACAAAATTGGTCAAATAGATTTATTTAAACTTAATCATTATGATAGATTTGGAATATCATTAAAATATCTTCAGTTTACAACTAACTGGAAAAAAATGCAAGACTTACCATATCATCATGGTGATGACTTATCTCGTATACAAGAAAAAGAGGTATTGTTATACTGTGTTAATGATGTTGACTCAACATATCACTTTTTTAAAGAATGTAAGGATAAAATAGCATTACGATTTAAATTATCCAAAGCATATAGTAAAAATATGGTGAATTTACCTGATGCACAAATGGGGGAGTCAATTGTATTACATAAATATGCTGATGCTGTTGGAAAAGACCCTAAAGAATTGTCTAAATTAAGAACACATAGAGATATAGTACATATTAAAGATATCATATTTAAATATGTAAACTTTAAAACTGCAGAATTTAATACTGTGTTAACTCAATTTAAAAATATAATAATAGATAGTGTTAATAGTGAATTTAAAATTGAACAAAGCTTTAGGAGTACACAATATGATTTTGGATTAGGTGGTATACATAGTTCAAAAATAGGAGTATTTGACGAAGATGATGAATATATAATTCGTGATTGGGACGTTAAAATGGTAGCGTCCAAAACTGCATAAGCAGAAGAAAAACCTCGTGAACTCAGGGAAACCTTATCAACTTATGTTGATGGCAATCCTGAGCCAAGCCTTAATATTAATTAGAGTAATTGAAAGAAAAAATGTGGTTCAGTTATTTAATGATTTAATATCGTATGGAAGGTGCAGAGACTATCGAAATCACAACATTGTCATGTTGGAAGAGAGTAGAGTACATTTACCCAGTCCGGGTATTTGGAAGTGCGAGGAAGTTTTTAGTTTTAGTTGGATAATACCACGTTATCATTTATATTTGTATTATGAAACTTAATATAAATCATAAAGGTATCGTTGGTATATATGTTATAAAAAATAAGATTAATAATAAAATTTATGTTGGAAAATCGGTTAATATTTATCGAAGAATAAAAGCTCATATCACAGCTTTAAATACCAAACATAAAAAAAATGAAAATGCTCATTTGATTAATTCATGGCATAAACATGGAAAAATCAATTTCACATATGAAATAATTTGTGAATGTGACATTAATCTTTTAAAAGAAAAAGAACTTTTTTATATCAGAAAATATAATAGTACTGATAGAAAAAAAGGATACAATTTTAGAATAGATTCAGAAGGAGGAATGATACCTTTACAATCTACTTGTGACAAGTTGTCAGTTGTTTTACATAAACGCTTTGAAGACCCAAATGAAAGAAAAAAAGCAGGGGACAGAAATAGGGAATTTTG
>Ga0105050_10009822_pt1 | contig 10627 bp, 8 predicted proteins | sample FRY01_FD_78088 | JGI IMG/M metagenome (GOLD analysis project Ga0105050, IMG submission 78088) | Freshwater microbial communities from Lake Fryxell liftoff mats and glacier meltwater in Antarctica - FRY-01 | ecosystem: Environmental > Aquatic > Freshwater > Ice > Glacier meltwater ... | reverse complement strand
TCTTCAGCGACGACCTCTTCAGCGACGACCTCTTCAGCGACGACCTCTTCGACCACGGCCTCTTCGGTGGCCTCAACGTCGGCTACTACTTCAGCCACCACCGGCGCCTCTTGACGCAGGTCGGGTGGCTCGCCAACGCCGGCGCGCAGCTTGATGATCCGAAAGCGCGTTACTCCGTCGGTGATGCGAAGAGTGCGCTGGAGTTGCTCGAGCACGCTGTTTGGCCCGTGAAATTGAACCAGGTCGTACTCGGCGTTGGCCTCATGGTTGATCTCGAACGACATCTTGCGAACGCCGTAATCGTGATCACCGATGATCGAGCCACCCTGCTCAATCATCGCCCTGACGTCGCTACGGATCTTCGTGCGCGTCGCCTGCTCGGCCTTGGGGTCGAGCATCAGCATCAGATCGTAGGTTGGAGCAGGGGCCACCATTCGGCTCGCGACGATAGCAGGGGGTGAAGCTTTCGGGCCTGTAGCTAAGGGGGTTATCGCCCATCGCCGAATACCACCGAGGCTGCGAATTCCAATCCAGCTGACCGCCGTCGCGGTGCTGATTGCGCTCGTCTTTGGCTTGCCGCGGCTACGCCAGCAGCCACCAGTAATTCCCGACCCGGCGCCGCGCCCCTTGGTCGATCCATCAGCCTCTGTCGCTGCACCGTCGATTACTAACGCTCGCCCGCGCCAGCGGCAGGTTCGGCTCCGGCCTCAATCCCGGCCCGAAAGGGTCGAGCCTCGCCGCAATCAGCGGGCGGCTAAGCGCAAGTACGCCGCGCGTAAGCGCTCGCGCAATCTGCAGCCTGCCCTCCCGCGGCCGAGCCCTCAGCCGCAGCCTACCTCGCCCCCTGAGCCCTCAGCGGCGGCAACGCCAGCTCGTGAATTCGGCTGGCCGTAGCGCGCGAGCGCCGAACCCGGCGGCGCTCAGTTAGCGGCCGCCTCGTTCGCTTCGGCCTTCGAACGGATGTCGGCAAGTTGGTCATCAACCCAGTCGCCAGGGTCACGCTCGGTGACGATCGCCTTAAGGCCGTCGATCCGCTCCTTGCGCCGCTCGGGATCCATCGTCAACGCGCTGTAGATCGCGTCTGCAAGCTCCTGAATGTTGAACGGGTTGACGCTCAGCGCAAACTCGCCAAGTTCCTCGTGCGCGCCGGTGTTCTCAGATAAAATTGACACGCCGTCACGCTGGTTGACAAGCGGCCCTTCTTTGGCGACGAGGTTCATACCGTCAAACATTGCGTTTACCAGCAGCACGTCATATTGACGGTAAGAGGCCATCGCCTCTTCGAGGTCATCGCGTAGCTTCAGCTGGATCGGCATCCAGTCGGGCGTACCGTGGCGCAGGTTTACGACCGCGACCAGCGCTTCGATCTTCTGCAGGTACTCGGCGTACTCGGGAACATCGGTCCGTGATGGCATCAGCTGGGCGATGAACGACACGCGCTCGCGGAACTCAGGGTGTTGGTCGAGGAATAGGTCGAATGCGCTGAACCCGCGCAAGACGTTCTTCGAAAGGTCGGCGCGATCGACACGCAGGATTAAGTGCTCGCGCCGCCGGCGCTCCAGCTCGCCCTCCAGCTCCAGCGTCCGCGCTGAGCTGCCGACCTTCTCGGTTGCCTCGGCATCGATCGGCAGAGGGTAGGCGCGGATCCAGATTTCACGGCCGTCGTGGTAGACGATGCCACGCTCAAAATCGACCTCAAGGTCGAGCAGATCGCGGCAGCATTGGATGAAGTTGCGGCGGTAGGCTTGGGTGTGAAAGCCGATGATGTCGTTGGCCAGCAGCCCCTCATAGAGCTCCTCACGGATTTCGGTTGGCAGCACTCGCCAGGCGTCGGATTGTGGCCAAGGGATGTGGATGAAGTGGGGGAGAAATACGTCGGGCCGCGCCGCGCGGACTAGCCCCGGCAGTGTGTAGAGGTGGTAATCGTGGACCATCACGACGGGGTCGTCCTGGCCGGCAATCTCTTCAATCACGGCCTGAGCGAGGTCGTTGTTGACGACCTTGTAGCCAAGCTCAAAGGCGTCGATCTCCCACTGGCGAACGTCAGGCGCGTTTGAGATGTCCCAGAGGTAATGCTGGATAAACCAAAGCATCGGGTTGGCGAAAATGTTGTAGAAGCGGTCGAAGGCCTCAGCTTCGCTCTCGACCAGCCGTACTTCGTATTCACCACCAAGCGGCGACTGCACGCTAAACGGGTGGCCGCCAGCTTCGCGCGCGCGCTTGATATCGCCGTCGGACATTGCGCTGGCGATCCAAACCGCCTTGCGGTGTGCCACGAGCCCGGTCAGCGCGGTCACCAGGCCGCCGCCGCCGCGCGTGATTTCGCCGTCCTCGCTGAAGGTAACCGGCCCGCGGTTTGAAACGAGTACGAATGGGGTCTGGGTCACAACGATCAGCCTACCCGCCCACAGCCATGCGGTGACAACTGTGCTGTCAGCTCACGCCGGCAGTTCCAGAGCAAAGGTCGTTCGCCCTGGCGCGCTTTCAACGCTCAGCGTTCCGCCCATCCGCTCAACCAGCTCATGGGCGATGGCGAGCCCAAGCCCAGCTCCGCGGGTTCCATCGGAGGTGTAGAAAGGCTCAAAGGCGCGTTCGAGATCACCGTGCGGGATGCCATCGCCGAAGTCTGTCACGGCGATTCGTGCGCGGTTCTCCGGTTGGCTGGTGGCGACGATCACGTCGGTGCCCTTCGGTGTGTGGGCGACGGCGTTGTCGACGAGGATCCGCACAACCTGTGAGAGCCGTTCGCGATCACAGCTGGCGTAGAGCGACTTTGCGCCAACGCGAACCTCGAGCTGCGAGTTGTGTTCGGTCAGCGCGGGCACAAACTCGTTGGCGACGTCGGTTGCGAGTTTGCCGATGTCGGTTCGCTCGCGCTCCAGCTCGACTGCGCCGGCGTCGATCCGCGAAAGGTCGAGCAGGTCGGTGGTCAGTTGCTCAAGCCGCGCTACGCCATCGCGCAGCTGGCCGAGGAAGCGCAGCCGCGTCTCCTCGTCGAGCTCTTCGTCTTCGAGCAGTTCAACGAACCCGCTGAGCGAGAAGATCGGCGTGCGCAGCTCATGCGAGGCGGTTGCGATGAAACGGCGCCGAGCGCTGTCGAGCTCTGAAAGCTGCGTCTGCATCGCCTCGAGCGCCGCCGCCAACCGCCCAAGCTCATCGTCGCTATCGACCGTGAAGTGGGCGGAGCGATCACCCTCGGCAACTTGGCGGGCAGTCTCCTCAAGCCGTGAGACGCGCCGACCAAATGACAGCGCCACGAGGTAGCCGGCGATCAAAGCCAGCACCAATGCGATCACTGCAGCCAGCAAAATGCGGTTGCGGACCAGCGTGACGTTGCGCTCCACGTTGCCTAGCGGCGCCGAGAACACGAGCACGTCACCGAGCACGCGGCGGCCGGTCTCAGGATCCTTCGAGAAGAGCGGGATCGCCGCCTCGCCGATCCGCCCGCTGGCTGTCGACTCGACCGCCGTTGCAGTTCTGCCCGAGCCAATCGCCTGCAGCGCTGCAGGAAAGGCGAGGTTGTCGATAGCGCTGCGCAGGTCGGAATCAGACTTAACGAACGGCGCCGTTCCCTTGCCGTTGTTGCCGACGCCGATCAGTGTTACGCGAGCGTTAGCTCGGTCCGCCGCTTCGCGCACGGCGAGGTCGATCTGGCCTACCGGCGCAGCCTCGACAAGCTTCTTTTCGATCGCGCTGCGCAGGCGCTGGGCGTCGGCGGCGAGCTGCCCGGTGCGCTGGTCGGTCAGACTCGACTGCAACCGTGGCACGACGCCGACGTAGACGATCGCCATCGCACCCAGTGCAATCGCGAAGAAGAGCAGCGCCAAGCGGTTGGCAATCGATCTTGGTTGGCGCATCAGGACCCGTCAGGCTCACGGAAGCGGTAGCCGACGCCGCGCACGGTGAGAATGTAACTGGGCTCGCGCGTGTCGGCTTCGAGCTTCTCGCGCAGGTGGCGGATGTGAACGTCAACGGTGCGCGGGTCGCGGTAGTCGCTACTGCCCCAGACCTGGCTGAGCAGCTGCTCGCGGCTCCAAACGCGGCCCGGGCTGCCGGCCAGCGCCAGCAGGATCTCGAATTCGACGAAGGTCAGCTCGACCACTTCGCCGCCGTGAAGCACGCGCCGCTTCGGCAGGTCGATCTGAATCTCGCCGTTGGTGATCAGTTCTTCTTCTTGCCCGCCAGCTTCGACCACCAATGACGAGCGGCGCAGCAGCGCCTTTACGCGGCTGCGAAACTCACGCACTGAGAAGGGCTTCGTGATGTAGTCGTCGGCGCCGATCTCAAGCCCGACGATCTTGTCGACCTCCTCCGACTTCGCAGTCAACATGATGATTGGAACGGTGCTGCGTGCGCGAAGTCGCTGGCAGAGCTCGAAGCCATCCATCCGCGGCATCATCACGTCGAGCACGACGAGGTCAAAGGTTGACTCGCGGAACAATTCCAGCCCCTCGCGGCCGTCGCTCGCTTGGACGACTTCGTAGCCGTCCTGCCTCAAGGGAAAGGAGAGAAGCTCCTGAATTGACTGCTCATCATCGACGAGCAGAATGCGTGCGGTCCGCTCTGTCATCTGCGAGTGCCAGCCTAGGCGCTTTACCCTTCCTCTACAGCAATGCTTGACCCGCGCATCTATCGAGCAGCATTTGTCCCGATGCTGTTTGTCCTAATCATCGTCGCCTTCTCACTTGAGAATCGACCCGAGCCGCTGCGCTCGCAGTTGGTGCCGGCGGCTTTCGATGGCGCCAGAGCTGCGCGGATGATGAATTCGCTCAGCGCGCAATACCCACAGCGCCGACCTGGTAGCGCCGGTGATCAGGCGCTCGCCTTGCGCATCGCGCAGGAGCTGCGAGCGGTAATGCCGAAGGTCGCGGTCCGCGCGCAACCGGTAAAGGACGCCAGCACGGTCGATGGCCAGCGCGACCTAATCAACATTGAGGCGACGCAGCCCGGGTCAGCGCCGGGGGCGCGACTGGTTGTGGTCTCTGCCCGCGATGCACTGGCACCAAGTTCCACGGCAGCACTTTCGGGAACGGCAGCGATGATCGAGATTGCTCGCGTGGTCGCGCTCGCGCGCCCCTTGCGCAGCGTCACCTTCGCCTCGGTCAGCGGTTCCACCGGTGGGCAAGCGGGGATCGAGCAGCTCGCCGCGAAGCTACCACGCCCAATCGGCGCAATGATCGTGCTCGGTGATCTGGCCGGGCCGGTGATGACCGATCAGCTCGTGACCGGTTGGTCGTCATCACCCGGCGCGGCTCCGCTGGTTCTGTCGCGCACGGTGGCGACGGCCTTGCGGGCCGAAACGGGGCTGGTTGCCGCCTCACCGCTGGCACGACGGGAACTTGCTCGTTTCGCTTGGCCGGTCACCGTTGGGCAGCAAGGGCCGGCGGTGGCGGCAGGGATCCCAGCCGTTCTGTTGTCAGCTAGTGGCGAGTTACCGCCGGCCGGTGACGCGCCGGTTGACGCGGCGCGGCTGCAGAGTTTTGGTCGCGGCGGGCTGCGCTCGCTGACGGCGTTGGACGCCAGCAAGACAATCGGCGCTACCAGCCCCAGCCTTGACCTCGTGATCACGCGCAAGCTGCTTCCGCCGTGGGCGATCCGCTTGCTCGCAGCCGCGCTGCTGTTGCCGGCGCTGCTAGCGGCAACAGATGGGTTTGCGCGACTGCGCCGCGAGCGCTTGCCGGTTGCCCGCTGGATCGTCTGGGTGCTCGCAGCCGCGCTGCCATTCGCGCTGGCTGGGTTATTCATCCGTGCGCTCGGATTTTTCAGCGTCATAAATGCGACGGCGCCACCGGCCGCGCCCGGTTCACTGCCGTTCGCTGCGGCTGCAATCGGTGCGCTAATTAGCGCGGTTGTGATCTTCGCATTGGCTTTTCTCGTCCTGCGCCCTTTGATCAACGGCGCGCTCACTGTCAGCGATTCGAGTGAGGCCCCTGGCGCCTCGCTGGCGCCATCGCTCGTAATCTCTCTCGTCGCGATCGCGGCCTGGATTTTCAACCCATATGCCGCTCTGCTGCTGGTGCTGCCGGTCAACATCTGGCTCTTAGTCGGCGCCCGCGAGTTTCCGCTGCGACGGCGCTGGGCAATCTTCTGGGTTTTCGTCAGCTTGCTGCCGGTGATCGCGGTGGCGCTCGTCTATCTCGACCAGTTTGCACTCTCGCCGTTCGGCTTGGTCTGGTTTATCTTCGTTGCGCTGGCGGGCGGAACTCCGCCGCTGCTAACCGCGCTCGGCTGGTGCGTCGCCTGCGGCGCTGGCCTGGCAGCGCTGCTGCGCGCCGCGCGCCGTACTCGTGCACCCGATCAGGCGATCACGGTCCGTGGCCCAGTCAGCTACGCCGGGCCCGGTTCGCTTGGCGGAGTCGAGTCAGCTCGTCGGCGCTGAAGGATCGTCGCCGACGGGGTGCTCGAAGCCGCGTAGTTTTACCTGCTCGCCCTCGGCGCTAACGAAACGAACTTCAGCAGGGCCATCGAAAACGCGGCCAACGCGGAATAAGCCGTCCACCTGCACGGCAGTGGAGTCAGGTAGGCAGGCACAGAGCTCAAAGTCTTCGCCGCCGCTGGCGGCAAACTGAGCCGCGTCGCGACCGAGCTCGGTGGCAATCTGGCCAACGCCCGCGGCAAGCGGTATCGCTGCCAGGTCAATCTCCAGCGTGACCGAGCTGCGTGCCGCGATCTCGCCAGCGTCAGTTGCGAGGCCGTCGGAAAGGTCGATCAACGCATTGGCGCCGACGCTGCGCAGCTGGCGAGCACAATCGAAGCGCGGTTGCGGCCGCAGCTGCGCGCAGATCAGCGCTTCGCTTAGCTTGCTGTCGAGCTGGCCGCCGGCAGCACCTTCGAGCAGTGCTAGGCCGGCCGCCGCGCCGCCCAGTGGACCGCTGACAAATACGCCATCACCAGATTTTGCTCCGCCACGACCGATCAGTTGCTCTTCGTCGTCGCTCCAGCCAACGACCGTAACTGAGCAGAAGAGCGTTGGTGAGCGAACCAAATCCCCACCGGCAACGGTCACGCCGGTCTCTTCGGCGAGCTGTTCGATCGAAGCTGCGAGGCTCAGCACGTCGCTTTCGTTCAGCTCGCTAGGGATGCCGAGCGAGATGTAGGCCTCGCCGGGCTCGGCCGCCATCGCGGCCAGATCTGAGAGTGCGACTGCTAGAGCTTTGTGGCCTATGTCGGCAACGGTTACGCGCTCGTTCTCGAGGCGGAAGTGGATTCCGTCGACGATCGAATCGATGCTCGTTACGCAGAAGGGCTTTGAGCGGACTACGGCGCAGTCGTCACCGGCCCAGCCGACGTTTCGTTCGCCCCGCTGGGCAAAGAGCTGCTCGAAGGCGCTGATGAGCGAGTGTTCGCTCAAGGGGGGCTCCCGCTAACGGTGGCGGTAAACGATCCGCGCGCGGTCAAGGTCGTAGGGCGAAACTTCAACGCGAACGCGGTCACCGGGAAGAATTCGAATTCGGTAGCGGCGCATCTTGCCTGCCACGTGACCGAGCACAAGGTGCCCGTTGTCGAGTTTGACGCGGAACATCGCGTTTGGCAGCGCCTCGATGACGTCGCCTTCGAACTCAACTTTTTCTTCTTCGGCCATCAACGCTGACCGTAGCAGTCGCTGCGCCCGTTAACCGGGCGAAACACCGCCCGTGCCTGGGTCAACGGGTGTTGGCTCAGGCGTGGGTGCTGGAGTTGGCTTGGGCGTTGGCGCCGGCGTTGGCGTCGGCGGCCGGTTCGGCGGCGCCTCGTACTGGCCGCCGCTCTTCTTGTCGTCCTTCTTTTTCTTCTCCTTCTTGTCTTTCTCAAGCGGATCAACGGCATCTCCCGGCGCGCCCTCAGTTGCGTAGGTGCCGAGGAACTCCACCGCCACGAATGGCTCTTTTGGCTCCGCGAAGGGGTCGCAGGGACGGCCTTCCATCGCCGTTGTCATGAAGTCGCGCCAGATGCTGGCCGGAGCTGCCCCGCCTGACATGCCACCCATCGAGATCGCTGCGTCCGGGTAGCCAACCCAGACCGTCGTATTAAGAGAGCTCGTGAAACCGCCAAACCAGGCGTCGGTCGAATCGTTCGTCGTTCCCGTCTTGCCAGCTACCGGGCAACCGAGCTGAGCGCCGGTTCCCGTGCCACCAATCACGTTTGCTTCCATCGCCTTTACCGCTTCGTAAGTTTGCCCGTCGGTGAAGGCTTTCACGCGGTCGCGGCGTCCAAGCGAGCTGTCGACGCGGCCATCGGCGAATTCGACCTTCTTGATCGCCACTGCTCGCGTCCGCCAGCCGCCGTTGTTAATCGTCGCGTACGCGCGCGTCATTTCCAGCGCGGTGACGCCGTTTGTCAATCCGCCAAGCCCTTCGGCGGGATATGCGTCGAGCTTGCTCGAGATCCCTAGGTCGTAGGCAGCGCGACGCACCTCCTCGGGACCGACGTCAAGGTCGAGCTGCTGGAAGATCGTGTTGTCTGACTTAACGAGCGCCTGAAAAACGGACATCGACCCCCCGTATGAGCGATCGTAAGTTTGAACGTCAATCGGCGTTCCCGTGCCTTCGTCAACGAATTTCAGTGGCTTTGATTCATAGGTCGTGGCGTTGATGTCGACGCCTTGGCGCAGCGCTGCCATCAGCACCATCACCTTGAAGGTCGAGCCGGGCTGCCGTTGACCCTGAGCGGCGAGATTGAATTTCGACGCCGCGTAGTCGCCGGACGAAGCCATTGCCTTAATCTCGCCGTTCTTTGGGTCCATGCTGACGACCGCAGACGAGGCGCCTCCGCTTCCGAGATTGGCTGCGATCGCTTCGCGAGCTCGCCGCTGGAGCTTCAGATTGACGGGCGTGTAGACCTTCATCCCGCCGGCACGAACGCGGTCAGCGCCGTAGCGAGCGACCAGCTCTTTCTTGACGTAGTCGAAGAAGTATCCCTCGCGGCGCTGCGCGTAATAGCTGCTGTACTTGACGCCAAGCGGCTCCTCGTTAGCAGCGGCCGCTTGGTCGGCGCTGATGTAACCCTGCTCTTGCATCCTGTCTAGCACCTGAGCGCGGCGCTGCGAAGCCAGCTCAGGGGCCAGAAAAGGGTTGTACTGCGACGGCGCCTGTGGCAGCCCGGCAAGCAGCGCTGATTGGCTTAAGGTCAGTTTGCTGGAAGATTTACTAAAAAGTACGCGCGCGGCGGCCCCAACACCGACGGCGGTCTGGCCGCCAACAGTGGCGTAAGGAACATTGTTGATGTACTCGTTGAGGATCCAACGCTTACCCGCGAGGCCAGGGTGGAGCGACTCAATGTCGGTCGCTAGCTTTGCCTCGCGAATCTTGCGGTCAATTGTTCGTTCACGGCCACCTTGGTACATGTTGCGCACCAGCTGCATCGTCAGCGTTGATCCGCCCTGCACGGTCGATCCGCTGGAGAAGTTCTTGACCGCCGCGCGAGCAACGCCCTCGTAATCAACGCCGTTGTGCTTGAAGAAGCGCTGGTCCTCAATCGCAACGGTCGCGTCGCGCATGTCCTGCGTGATCTGTGAGGCATCAACCGGGGTTCGCAGCACGTCGCCTTGAATGAAGCCAAGCCGCGTTCCATCGGCGGCATAAACGGTCGAAGTTGCGCCCTGCTCAGACGGCTTCAGTTCGCTTAGCTTTGGCGCCGATGAGGCGATCGACGCGAGGTAACCAAAACCCCCTAGAACGGCGATGAATGCTGCTGCTCCACCGACTGCGAGCAGGGCGAAGATCGCTCGCCCGGCGCCTGCTTGGCTGCGACGACGACGAAGTTTTCGGCTGCGTAAAGACACGTGGGTAGTTGTTCGCGGCAGTCTTGCTGGCACCTTCCAAAAGTGCCCATTTCTGCGACGAAGAAGGCTAATTCTAGCTGCTGCGATGAGCGCCAAGCGCCGCTTCGTTGGCAGGTTCGAGCGGGCACTTGGGGAATATCACTTGAATAATGGCTCCATCGCTGCCGGCTGAGCTGCCGGAAATCATCTCACTCGACGCGCTCGGCACACTGATTGAGGTGGTCGACCCGGTTGGCGGCCTCGTGGCAGCACTCGCCCAGCGCGGCGTAGCGGTCAGCAGCGATGAGGCCGCGCAGGGCCTTGGCGCTGAGATGTCCTACTACCGCGCCAACAGCGCTTTTGCAGGAACTACGGAGGCCCTTGAGCAGCTGCGCGACCGCTCGACTGAGGTGCTGACAGAAGCGCTGCCGCGGTCGGCCTCAGTGATCGGCTTTGCGGCGATGCGCGAATCGCTCGGCGAAGCGGTCCGCTTCGCCCCATTTCCAGAGGTCGATGCTGTTCTCGGCGCTTTACGCGCCGCCGGCGCGCGGCTCGTGATCGTCAGCAACTGGGATATCTCGCTCCACGAGGTGCTCGATCAGGTCGGGTTGCGCGAGCAGGTCGACGCCGTCGTTATCTCCGCTGAGGAGGGGCTGGCCAAGCCCGACCCGGAGTTGGTGCGCCGGGCCGTCGCTCGCGTTGGCGGTGGCCCGGACTCGACGGTTTGGCACGTCGGCGACGACCCGGCCTCTGACCTTGAGCTTGCGCGCGCGGCCGGGGTTCTCCCGGTGCTGGTTGATCGCTACAGCCAATACGGCGACTTGGACCAAGTGATCGTGCTGAATTCACTCGACGGTCTGTTGGCCTCTGGCCGCTAAAGTTGCGGCC
>Ga0105050_10009820_pt1 | contig 10630 bp, 10 predicted proteins | sample FRY01_FD_78088 | JGI IMG/M metagenome (GOLD analysis project Ga0105050, IMG submission 78088) | Freshwater microbial communities from Lake Fryxell liftoff mats and glacier meltwater in Antarctica - FRY-01 | ecosystem: Environmental > Aquatic > Freshwater > Ice > Glacier meltwater ... | reverse complement strand
AGCACATGCGCTGATGGAGTCGAATCAGCATATCGGCAAAATCGTGTTGACGTGGTCATCGGCATGACGAAAAAACTGATTGCTGGCAACTGGAAGATGAACGGCAACCTGGCTGCCAATGAAGCCTTGCTGGCTGCTTTGGTTCAGGGGCTGAGCGCCAAACCCGCTTGCGATGTGGCAGTTTGTGTGCCCGCAGCTTATTTGGCTCAGGTTCAGGCGTTGAAAGTCGCTGATATCAGCTTGGGTGCGCAAGATCTGTCAGCCCAGGCCGCGGGTGCTTACACGGGCGAAATAAGCGCCGCGATGCTGAAAGATTTTGGCGTGCGCTACGTCATTGTTGGCCACTCAGAGCGTCGTCAATACCATGGTGAAACCGATGTGCTGGTATCGAGCAAAGCCAAAGCCGCTTTGGCTGCTGGCATCACGCCTATCGTTTGTGTCGGCGAAACGCTTGCCGAGCGCGAAGCAGGGCGCACTGAAGAGGTTGTCAAGCGCCAACTGGCTGCGGTGATCCATACCAATGGCCATTGCATCAGTGAGATTGTGCTGGCGTACGAGCCGGTCTGGGCCATTGGGACAGGCAAAACGGCATCGCCTGAAGAGGCGCAAGCAGTTCATGCCATGTTGCGGGCGCAACTAAAAGCCGCGACTGACCAATCGGCACGCATCAAAATTTTGTACGGCGGCAGCATGAATGCTGCCAATGCGGCCAGCCTGTTGGGGCAACCCGACATTGATGGCGGCCTGATCGGCGGGGCATCACTGAAAGCCGCAGATTTTTTATCTATTATCGCTGCAGCCTCATAAATACTGGCGTAAGCAGCTATCAAATCAGGAGTAAATAAACATGAATGTGATTTTAACCACCGTCCTCGCTGTGCAAATGCTGTCAGCCGTTGTCATGATTGGTCTGGTACTGGTGCAGCAGGGCAAAGGTGCTGACATGGGCGCGGCTTTTGGCAGCGGTGGCTCTGGCAGCCTGTTTGGTGCCAGCGGCAGCGCCAATTTTTTGTCACGCAGCACGGGGGTTCTGGCGACAGTATTTTTTGCCTGTACCCTGGCCTTGGCATATTTTGGCAATCCACAGTCTGGCAATACTGGCAGCAGCGTGCTTGAGAATGCCGCAGTTGTCGCTCCTGCGGTTGCCGCCTCAGCGGCAACGGGTGCTGCCCAAATCCCTGGCACAACGGCTCCTGTCGCTGCCAGCACCGCAGTACCTGCAGCACCTGCACGGCCAGCGTCTGGTGTCGGTCAAATCCCGACGAAGTAAGCGTGCTTTGAGTACCCTGCTACTGGGGCAAAGCAAAAATTCAGGGTAAACTCTAGTACTGTCCGGAAAGCGAAAACCATCTGGTTTCCTCATGCAATTCAGACAGTAAAACCGCGGACGTGGTGAAATTGGTAGACACGCTATCTTGAGGGGGTAGTGCCGAAAGGTGTGCGAGTTCGAGTCTCGCCGTCCGCACCAGATCAATGCTTTGTAGCTATCAGGCTGTGAAGCCAATCACCCAAGCAACCTGACGCAAACTGGCTTTGATTCGTTGACCTCACCATGAACCTCGACCAGTACCTTCCCGTTCTTTTGTTCATTTTGGTCGGTGTTGCTGTTGGCGTAGTGCCCCAGGTGTTGGGACGGTTGCTCGGGCCTGTTCGCCCCGACGCTGAAAAAAATTCCCCCTATGAATGCGGCTTTGAGGCTTTTGAAGATGCCCGCATGAAGTTTGATGTGCGCTACTACCTGGTTGCCATCCTGTTCATTCTCTTTGACCTGGAAATCGCTTTTCTTTTCCCCTGGGCCGTGTCGCTGAAGGAAATTGGCGCCGTGGGTTTCTGGTCAGTTATGGTTTTCCTGGCCATTTTGGTGGTGGGTTTTATTTACGAGTGGAAAAAGGGCGCGCTGGATTGGGAGTAGCCTCTCGCGCGTCAGGATGATCGACATAAAGGTATTTTTGTATGTCACTCGAAGGTGTTTTTAACGAAGGTTTCATGACCACGAGCTACGACTCGGTGGTTAACTGGGCCAAGACGGGCTCGCTCTGGCCAATGACGTTTGGCCTGGCTTGCTGCGCTGTTGAAATGATGCACGCGGGCGCTGCCCGCTATGACCTGGATCGTTTCGGCATGCTGTTTCGGCCCAGCCCGCGCCAGTCTGATTTGATGATTGTGGCTGGCACGTTGTGCAACAAAATGGGCCCGGCTCTGCGCAAGGTGTATGACCAGATGTCCGAGCCACGCTGGGTGCTATCGATGGGCTCATGCGCCAACGGCGGCGGCTATTACCACTACAGTTATTCCGTCGTTCGTGGCTGTGACCGTATCGTGCCAGTCGATGTGTATGTGCCGGGTTGCCCGCCAACGGCTGAAGCGCTGATTTACGGCATTATCCAGTTGCAGCAAAAAATCCGCCGTACCAACACGATTGCGAGGGCTTGATGCAGCCTGCAACCCCGCAACAAATCAGCGAAGCCATCTCGATCGCGCTAGGCGACAAGCTTAAAAGCGTCAGCATTGCATTTGGCGAAGTCACTGCAACGGTAAAAGCTGCTGATTATCTTGCTGCCGCAACCCTGCTGCGTGACGCAGCAGACTGCAAATTTGAACAACTGGTTGACCTCTGCGGCATTGATTATTCAGAATACAAGGACGGCCAGTACGAGGGCTTGCGTTACTGCGTGGCATCGCACCTGCTGTCGGTCAGTCTCAACCAGCGTTTGCGCCTGAAAGTGTTTTGTACCGATGACGATTTCCCGGTGGTGGATTCAGTCAATGAAATCTGGAACTCAGCCAACTGGTTTGAGCGTGAAGCTTTTGATTTGTTCGGCATCATTTTTGAAGGCCATAACGACCTGCGCCGCATCTTGACGGATTACGGTTTCATCGGCCATCCTTTCCGCAAAGACTTCCCGACCACGGGTTACGTTGAAATGCGTTATGACCCCGAGCAAAAGCGCGTGATTTACCAGCCTGTCACCATCGAGATGCGCGAGATCACGCCGCGTGTGATTCGCGAAGAAAATTACGGCGGAGTGAAATCATGAAGCCGTCAACGCCAATATTGATTTTTCAAGCGAACGCCGCGGAACCGGCTTTGCCGGGCCGCAGGTGTTGCCCCCTTGAGGGGGAGGCGGCTTTCAGCCGCTTCGGGGGGGAGTCTATTCATGGCTGAGATTAAAAATTACACGCTGAACTTCGGCCCGCAACACCCAGCTGCACACGGCGTTTTGCGCTTGGTACTGGAGCTGGACGGCGAAGTCATTCAGCGCGCGGATCCGCATATTGGCTTGCTGCACCGCGCCACTGAAAAGCTGGCCGAGAGCAAAACCTACATCCAGTCGCTGCCTTACATGGATAGGCTTGACTACGTGTCGATGATGTCCAACGAGCAGGCTTACTGCCTGGCCATTGAAAAACTGCTGGGCGTGGATGTACCTGAGCGCGCGCAGTACATCCGCGTGATGTACGCCGAAATCACCCGCCTGCTGAACCACCTGCTGTGGCTGGGCGCGCACGGGTTTGACTGCGGCGCAATGAATATTCTGATTTATTGCTTTCGTGAACGTGAAAGTTTGTTTGATATGTACGAGGCCGTGTCGGGCGCGCGCATGCATGCAGCGTATTTCCGGCCCGGCGGTGTCTACCGTGACTTGCCAGACCGTATGCCGCAGTACAAAGTCAGCAAGGTTAAAAATGCGAAAGCGATTGAAGCACTGAATGAAAACCGCCAAGGATCGTTGCTCGACTTCATTGAAGACTTCAGCAACAAGTTTCCTCATTACGTTGATGAATACGAAACCCTGCTGACCGACAACCGCATCTGGAAGCAGCGCACGGTAGGGGTGGGCGTGGTGTCGCCAGAGCGTGCCTTGGCGCTCGGCTTTACCGGCCCGATGCTGCGCGGCTCAGGCTTTGCCTGGGACTTGCGCAAGCAGCAGCCGTATGACGTATACGACAAGATGGATTTTGACATTCCCGTTGGTAAAACAGGTGACTGCTACGACCGCTATCTGGTTCGTATTGAAGAAATGCGCCAGTCCAACCGCATCATCAAGCAGTGCATTGACTGGTTGCGCGTGAACCCCGGCCCTGTCATCACCAGTAACCACAAGGTGGCTCCACCCGATCGTGAATCCATGAAGTCCAACATGGAGGAGTTGATTCACCACTTCAAGCTCTTCACTGAAGGCTTTCACGTGCCTGAAGGTGAGGCCTACGCAGCGGTTGAGCACCCCAAGGGTGAATTCGGTATTTACATTGTGAGCGATGGTGCCAACAAGCCTTACCGTTTAAAAATTCGCCCGCCAGGCTTTTCGCATTTGGCTGCCATGGACGAGATGTCGCGCGGCCACATGATTGCTGATGCCGTTGCCGTGATCGGCACGATGGACATTGTGTTTGGTGAGATTGACCGCTAAGTTAGATGGTTTGAATATGATTTCTGAACAAGCAAAATCGAAGTTCGCGCGCGAAGTCGCCAAATACCCGGCTGACCAAAAGCAGTCAGCCGTGATGGCTTGCCTGACGATTGTGCAGGAAGAATTGGGTTACGTCAGCGCTGACAGCGAGATGCTGGTGGCTGACTATTTAGGCATGGCTCCGATTTCAGTGCATGAAGTCACCACCTTCTACAACATGTACAACCAACAGCGCGTGGGCAAGTACAAGTTGAACGTGTGCACCAATCTGCCGTGCCAACTGCGTGATGGCGCTGTTGCGTTGAAGTACCTGGAACACAAGCTGGGCATATCGATGGGTGAAACCACACTCGACGGCCTGTTCACTTTGCAGCAGTCTGAGTGTCTGGGCGCTTGTGCTGATTCTCCGGTGATGCTCGTCAACGACCTGACCATGTGCAGCTTGATGAGCAATGAAAAACTTGACCAGCTGATTGCTGGGTTGCAATCTGCTGAGGCAAAATTATGACAGTTGCTATGAATTCCGAAGTTAGTCTTGAGGCCAGGAATATATTGTCGCAATTTGCGGCAACGGGCGTTGAAAGCAGCTTTCATGGCCGCCATATCAACCCGCAAATCATGGCGGACCTGAACGGCAGCAACTGGCGTTTGGAAGATTATGAAGCGCGTGGCGGTTACCAAGCGCTGCGCAAAATACTCGCTCAGGGTGAAGGCGTGGGAATGACGCCGGACCAAGTGATCGCCGATGTCAAGCTGGGCGGCCTGCGCGGTCGTGGTGGTGCGGGTTTCCCGACAGGCTTGAAGTGGAGCTTCATGCCGCGCCAGTTTCCTGGGCAAAAGTATCTGGTCTGTAATTCAGACGAAGGCGAGCCGGGCACCTTCAAAGACCGTGACATCATGCAGTTCAACCCGCACAGCGTGATTGAAGGCATGGCGATTGCCGCTTATGCCATGGGTATCACGGTAGGCTATAACTATATTCATGGCGAGATTTTCGCAACCTACCAGCGCTTTGAAGAAGCCCTGGAAGAAGCCCGTGCGGCTGGCTACATCAGCAAGGAAGCGGGCGACAAGATTTTGGGTGGCAACTTCAGTTTTCAGCTGCATGCGTCGCATGGTTTTGGTGCCTATATTTGCGGTGAAGAAACCGCTTTGCTCGAATCACTCGAAGGCAAAAAAGGCCAGCCGCGCTTCAAGCCGCCGTTTCCGGCCAGCTTTGGCTTGTATGGCAAACCCACCACCATCAACAACACCGAAACCTTTGCAGCCGTACCGTGGCTGATTCGCAATGGCGGTGAGGCGTATCTGGAATGCGGCAAGCCGAACAACGGCGGGACAAAAATTTATTCAGTGTCAGGCGATGTGGAATGGCCTGGCAACTACGAAGTGCCGCTTGGCACACCCTTTGCCAGGCTGCTGGAATTGGCGGGCGGTGTGCGCAAGGGGCGCACTTTAAAAGCCGTGATCCCGGGTGGTTCGTCAGCTCCCGTGTTGCCCGCAGCCATCATGATGGAATGCACCATGGATTACGACTCGATTGCCAAAGCCGGGTCGATGCTCGGCTCTGGTGCGGTTATCGTCATGGACGACACCCGATGCATGGTTGAATCGCTAAAACGCTTGTCGTACTTTTACATGCATGAATCGTGTGGCCAATGTACGCCCTGCCGCGAAGGTACAGGCTGGCTCTGGCGCGTGGTTGACCGTATTCACACAGGCAAAGGCAAGCTGACTGATCTGGACTTGTTGAACTCGGTGGCTGACAACATTCAAGGGCGCACGATTTGCGCATTAGGCGACGCAGCTGCGATGCCAGTACGCGCGATGATCAAGCATTTTCGCCATGAGTTTGAGGCCATGATTCCATCAGTGGCTGTGGCTCAAAGCGCATAAGCTTGTTGTATAAAGAGACCGCTTAAATTTATGATCGAAATCCAATTAGACGGCAAAAAAGTTGACGTGATCGAAGGCAGTACGATCATGCATGCGGCTGAAAAAGCTGGCACCTATATCCCGCATTTTTGTTACCACAAGAAGCTGTCGATTGCGGCCAACTGCCGCATGTGCCTGGTTGATGTTGAAAAAGCACCCAAGCCGATGCCGGCTTGCGCCACGCCTGTGACGCAAGGCATGCTCGTCCATACCAAAAATGACAAGGCCATCAAGGCGCAAAAAGGCGTGATGGAGTTTTTGCTGATCAATCATCCGCTGGATTGCCCGATTTGCGACCAGGGCGGTGAATGCCAGTTGCAGGATTTGGCCGTGGGTTATGGCAGCAGTGGTTCGCGCTACGAAGAAGAAAAACGTGTCGTCGCCTACAAAGATGTCGGCCCCCTGGTGTCGATGCAGGAGATGAACCGTTGCATTCACTGCACCCGCTGCGTTCGCTTTGGCCAGGAAGTCGCTGGCGTGATGGAGTTGGGCATGTCGCACCGCGGCGAACATGCAGAAATCGAAACCTTTGTGGGTATGTCGGTGGACTCCGAGCTCTCGGGAAACATGATTGATATTTGTCCCGTTGGTGCGCTGACCAGCAAGCCTTTCCGCTACAGCGCCCGTACCTGGGAGCTGTCGCGCCGCAAATCCATCAGCCCGCATGATTCAACAGGTAGCAACCTGATTGTTCAGGTCAAAGCCAACAAGGTGATGCGTGTTGTGCCGCTTGAAAATGAAGAGGTCAACGAATGCTGGATTGCTGACCGTGATCGTTTTTCTTACGAAGCCCTGAACAGCGACGAGCGTTTGACCAGCCCGATGCTCAAGCAGGGCGGCGAATGGAAAGCCGTTGACTGGCAGACCGCACTGGAATACGTGGCTAACGGCTTGAAGCAAATCAAGGCTGATCATGGCGCAGACAGCATCGGCACATTGGCCAGCCCGCACAGCACGCTTGAAGAGTTATACCTGGCTGCAGCGTTGATGCGCGGCATCGGTAGTGACAGTATTGACTACCGGTTGCGTCATGCCGAGTTTGCACCGGTCAAGGGTGTGCGCTGGTTAGGTGCATCCATCGCATCGTTGTCAACGCTACAACGTGTCCTGGTTGTCGGTTCTAACCTGCGCAAAGACCACCCCCTGTTTGCGCAACGTATTCGTCAGGCGGCGCGCAAGGGCTGCGCAGTCAACACCATTAATTCAACGGCAGAACTCGCAACGCCAGACGCTTGGGCGATGCCCGTGGCTAATGCAGTGCTTACTGGTTATGGCTTGTGGGCTCAGTCGCTTGCTGATGTGGCGTCAGCCATCGCGCTTGAAAAGGGTATTGCGGCTCCTGCTGCGGGTCAGACCACAGATGCAGCCAAAGCGATTTCCAAATCGCTGCTGGGCGGTGAGCGCAAAGCCATCCTGCTAGGCAACGCCGCAGCGCACCATGCCAATGCCTCCAGCCTGCTGGCGCTGGCCAACTGGATCGGTGCGCAAACCGGCGCAAGCGTCGGTTACTTGACTGAAGCAGCCAACACGGTTGGCGCACAGATCGCAGGCGCCATGCCACAAGGCAAAGGCTTTAACGCCGGGCAAATGCTGAGTGGCCAACTCAAGGCGGTCGTCTTGCTGAATACCGAGCCTGAGTTTGATTCAGCGCCTGGCGCAAAAGCCAAGGCCTCGCTCAATACGGCGCACATGGTGGTCACGCTCAGCCCGTTCAAGGCCAACATGAGCTTCAGCGATGTGCTGCTGCCGATCGCCCCTTTTACTGAAACGTCGGGCACATTTGTCAATGCAGAAGGCCGTGTACAGAGCTTTCACGCGGTCGTCAAACCGTTGGCTGATGCCCGTCCTGCGTGGAAAGTGCTGCGTGTACTGGCTAACTTGCTTGGCTTGCCGGGCTTTGATTTTGACTCGTCACAGGATGTGTTGAAAGCAGTCCCTGGTTTGGATGTTGTGGCTGATAGATTGAGCAACGCGACTGATGCGGCTATTCAGCTAACCACTGCGAATCAGGTCGATCCCGCTGTGGCTGCTATCTACCAGCTTGACAGTCTGGTCAGGCGTGCAACGTCGCTCCAGTTGACTGCTGATGCACGCGGTCTGTCTGCTGGTCCAGTCAGCCTGGAGGCGGTGGCCGCATGATTGATGCGATTCACGCTTTTGGTCAAGGCTTGGGTGGCGGTATCTGGCCAACTACCGTGTGGCCCGTGCTCTGGACGCTGATCAAAATCGTTTGCGTCCTGCTGCCCCTGATGGCCTGCGTTGCCTACCTCACACTTTGGGAGCGCAAGGCAATTGGCTTCACGCAGATTCGCCTTGGGCCGAATCGGGTTGGCCCATTCGGTTTGCTGCAACCGATAGCGGATGCGCTCAAGCTGCTGACCAAAGAAATCATTATTCCTACCGCTGCCAGCAAGGGCCTGTTTGTGCTTGGCCCGGTCATGACCATCATGCCGGCGCTGGCCGCTTGGGTTGTGATTCCATTTGGGCCTGACGTGGCGCTGGCCAATATCAATGCGGGTTTGCTGTTGCTGTTTGCGATTACCTCGCTTGAGGTCTACGGTGTCATTATTGCGGGTTGGGCATCGAACTCCAAATACGCTTTCCTGGGTGCCATGCGTGCCTCAGCGCAAATGGTCAGCTATGAAATTGCCATGGGTTTTTGCCTGGTGGTGGTGCTCATGGTGTCAGGTAGTTTGAACCTGACTGACATTGTGATGGGACAAGCCAAAGGCATGGGAGCCGAAAACGGTTTGAATTTCCTGTCATGGAACTGGTTGCCACTGCTGCCGATTTTTGTGGTTTTTTTCATCTCGAGTCTGGCCGAAACCAACCGCCATCCGTTCGACGTGGTTGAGGGGGAGTCAGAGATCGTTGCAGGTCACATGGTCGAGTACTCGGGCATGTCTTTTGCCATGTTCTTTTTGGCTGAGTACGCCAACATGTGGTTGGTAGCAATTCTGGCTGTACTTCTCTTCCTGGGTGGTTGGCTCCCGCCGTTTGAGTTTTTAAGCTTTATTCCTGGCTGGATTTGGCTAGGGCTGAAAACCTTTATGGTGGTCACCACCTTCCTCTGGGTGCGCGCCACCTTTCCGCGCTTTCGCTATGACCAGATCATGCGTTTGGGCTGGAAAATTTTCATCCCGGTGACGCTGGTCTGGCTGGTCGTTGTCGGGGGGTGGATGCAGACCTCATATTCAATCTGGAAATAACCGGAAAATTCATGTCTACAGTTGCCTCCATCAAAGATTTCGCTTCAAGCTTCATGCTCACCGAGCTGTTCAAGGGCATGGCCCTGACCGGCAAGTACATGTTCAAGCGCAAGATCACAGTTCAGTTTCCTGAAGAAAAAACACCCCAAAGCCCGCGTTTTCGTGGTTTGCATGCGCTGCGCCGTTATGAAAACGGCGAAGAGCGCTGCATTGCCTGCAAGCTTTGTGAGGCCATATGCCCGGCGCTGGCGATCACGATTGAATCAGACGTGCGCGATGACGGCAGTCGCCGCACCTCGCGCTATGACATCGATCTGACCAAATGCATTTTTTGCGGCATGTGCGAAGAGAGCTGTCCGGTGGACGCTATTGTCGAAACGCACATCTTTGAGTACCACGGTGAAAAGCGCGGCGATTTGTACTTCACCAAAGACATGCTGCTGGCTGTGGGTGACCGTTATGAAACTGAAATCGCTGCCAGCCGGTCTGCAGATGCGAAGTTTAGATAAGACCTGAACAAGACTTAAATAAGACAAATCAGCAGTCGTCGAATCGAGAAAGAATCCAGAACAACATGGACGCTAAAACAGCTCTTTTTTATGTCTTTGGGGCGCTGATGCTGTTCGCCGCATTCAGGGTCATCACAGCGCGCAATCCGGTGCATGCCGCGTTGTACCTCGTGCTGGCCTTCTTCCAGGCTGCAGCCATCTGGATTTTGCTCAAGGCAGAATTCCTGGCCATCACGCTGGTACTGGTGTACGTCGGTGCGGTGATGGTGCTGTTCCTGTTCGTCGTGATGATGCTTGACATCAACCTAGACGAGGTGCGCCAGGGTTTCTGGAAGCACTTTCCTTTGGCCGGTACGATAGGTGCCATCATTGCCCTTCAGATGTCTTATGTGCTGATGGGAGGCTTTCGTGAACCACCCAAGGTTGCAAATGCCGCTGGGCAAATTGGCGCACAGGTGTCTAACACCAAAGAGCTCGGTAAAGTTCTTTACTCGGAATACATCTACCCGCTGGAGATTGCTGCCGTTATTTTGCTGGTAGCCATCATTGCAGCCATCGCATTGACTTT
>Ga0105050_10009818_pt1 | contig 10632 bp, 7 predicted proteins | sample FRY01_FD_78088 | JGI IMG/M metagenome (GOLD analysis project Ga0105050, IMG submission 78088) | Freshwater microbial communities from Lake Fryxell liftoff mats and glacier meltwater in Antarctica - FRY-01 | ecosystem: Environmental > Aquatic > Freshwater > Ice > Glacier meltwater ... | reverse complement strand
GTTGGTTGCTCAAATCCAAGAGATGCCTTCCGAATTCTTAGAAAAGATTGTTCTCCTACTGCTTGAAAAGATGGGGTACGGGGACGGAAAAGGTGCACTGAAGCACCTTGGAGGTAGTGGTGATGAAGGCGTAGATGGAGAAATTAAGCAAGATCGACTCGGTATTCAAAGAATCTATGTGCAGGCTAAGAGATACAAAACTGGCAATAACATTGGAAGAGAAACATTGCAGTCCTTTATGGGTGCTCTCACGGGACAAGGAGCATCGGGAGGAATTTTCATTACTACCTCCACTTTTACCAAAGATGCGCTCTCATATGTAGAGAAGACTATGAATCAGAAAATCGTTTTAATAGATGCCGAAAGATTAGGGCAATTGCTTATTGAGCACCAAGTCGGCACTGTTGTAAGGCGCACTTATCACATGATGGAAATTGATGAAAACTTCTTCACAGGTGCTAGCTAGTTCGTCTTTCCAGATTTAATAGACTTGGCACTGCTGTCATTTTGGAAATGGTTTAGTCCCAACAAACCAGTCGTAATTCACATTGATACTTGAGGAAAGTGAAAAATGGTGATCAACAGAACCCTCACGGAACTAGCAACTTCCATCGCAACCAATGCCCACGAAGGTCAATTGGATAAAGCAGGCCTGAAGTACATCGATCACCCGCGACGAGTCGCGGCATATGCTGAAATTGCTCGGCAAAAATTTGCACCACATCTAGACCACCACGAAGTAGCTTCCGTTGCGTGGTTGCACGATGTTGTCGAAGACACCAATGTCACCCTCGATAATCTCGCTACAGAAGGGTTCCCGAGCAACGTCCTGCGAGCGGTTCAACTTCTTACTCACAAAGAGGGAATCGAAAGAAACCACTATATGGACGCTATTGAAGATGATGTACTGGCGACGATTGTGAAATATGCCGATACGCTCGATAACACTGATCCCACTCGAGTAACTCTTTTAAGTCAGAGTGATCCCAACAAAGCAGAAAAGTTGACAGCTAAATATGCTGGCCAATTGCTTCGATTGGAATTAGCCATCCAATCTCAACACAGCAACAAGGGGGGTTGACGGGGTAGTGCCTCGTATCGAGCTAATTGGCTGCATCTAAAGCCTGGTGGTCTCCTGGGATAACACCTGACTTAAGGGTGGGGGGCTTATCTCCATTAAATTTCTTCACTAATATTAAGTATGCGCAGTTACTTCCAAGTCCGATTAGGCAAAGCCAACATCTACGCAGATGAATGCGCTAGAGATGGATATATAGGAACTAGCTGGTTCGCAAACAATGACTTAACTTTGCCACTCAATGACGCTGCGGATTGGCGTACATTCAACAAGAAAATGATTCCTCTCTATTTGGAGTCTTCGCCAGAAACGACGAAAATCGCAGCTGGTCTATTCTGCGGATTCACATACACGGTTGGTAAAACTCTGCAACGGGGAGATGTAGTTCTTAGTCCAATAGGCGACGGCAAGTATCTTGTCGGTGAAATCTCGGGGGGTTACCATTACGTAGCTGGTGCCGATATTCCTCATCGCAGAAGAATCAATTGGTACAAGAATTACTTGGATTCAACCGATTTCACTTCAGGACTTAAAACCCCCACTGGTTCAATTGGAACTGTGGCAAATCTGAGTAAGTACTCGGTTGAATTAGATTCGTTAATCGCAGGAAACTCAAGTATTAGAGTGACTGTAAATTGCGAGGATGTTGAAGACACAAGTGTTTTTGCACTTGAGGAGCACTTAGAGAATTTCTTGATAGCTGACTGGGGCAGTACTGAGTTGAGCAAACAATATGACATATTTGAGGTGGATGGACTCCTTGTAGGGAAGCAATATCCAACGGATACAGGTCTGATTGACATCCTCGCAATTAGTAAAGACAAAAAGAAAATTCTTGTAATTGAATTAGAACGAGGCAGAGACAGCGACAGAGTCGTTGGACAGACACAGAGGTATATGAGATTTGTTCAAGATGAACTGGCAGAAGAAGGCCAGAAGGCGCGTGGAGCCATCATTGGACTAGATAAAGGGTTGGAACTTAGGCGAGCACTCTCACGTACTCAAGGGATAGATTTCTATCGCTACGAAGTAAGTTTCAAATTACAAAAGGGTTTTAAGGAAAAACCTTTAATTCCCTTAACCCCATTGTTCGTCTATGGCTCGCTAAAACCAGGAGAGATTGGGTATGAGCAGATAGCAGAAATGGTTTCCGATTTTAAAGATGCAGAGATATCAGGATACTCACTTTACATAAGAGATGGTCTTCCTATTATCAAGGATTCGGATAATCTATCTAGCACCGTTAAAGGTGTACTTCTAACTCCCAACAAACAGAACATTGAATCCTTCTGGAAAACTATTAACGATTATGAAGGCACAAGTAACTATCGAAGATTTGACGGTGCTGAGGTCATGATAGGCAGTGAACGAGTTTCAGCAAGCGTATTCGTCGGGCGCAAAATGGAAAAAAGCAATCCAGAACCGCTAAAAATACCATGGACTTCTAAGCTAGACCCTATTTTTGCTCATTCTTTTCCGCTAACTCATCAAAAAATCTGTTCAACTCAACTGGGATTTAGCGACGCAGAACATAACTCACTTAATTATTGGAAACAAATTAACGAATTGTTGGGACAGTATTTACTTCTTGTCAGTATTCTTGAACATCTGACTGTTCTCAAATATGGTGGCGCAAAAGGCCAAGACCCAATGATTCGAATCCAAAAACTTCAGGACTCAGTATCAAATAGCGGAATCATTCAGACCCTCATCGATGACGGATATATTCCAGCATTTGGCGTAAGAGACAGCAGGGATGTGGAACAAGGACTGTCAAGTACCAATCCAGATAAAACTCTCCTTGCGTGGTACCAGGTTAGAAGTAATCTTCAGCATCGAGGAAAATCAAGCACGCGCGACGCAGATTTTATTCAAAAAGCTTGTATAGGTCTGACTAACTTCTTAATGTCTTACTTAAAAAATGAAATTAGCGGAATAGAAGTCGTGTGGGAAGAAATATTGGGTGAAAAAATTGTATTTGCTAAATTGCAAGATGGGTTTAATTAGAAATCCCAGAAGATTTGTAGACAAACTCGTCCACATCAAGACCTATTCCATGTATCCAGGCAATTCCGTTATCAGAAGATAAGCATGAGCCTGACCGACTAAGACTAGTTATGCGGCAACCCGTTGTGATCAAAGGGAAACTCATTTCGTAAAGTTTTGCTTGACGGATGGCGCTACTACCGATTTATGTAATCACTGTCTTCAACTCGATCTAAGATTTCACCCTCTTCGTTGACTTCTTCATTTATGCCATAGCTGGTAGATTTTCCATTTTTCAGCCAAGTCCCATTAAATTGTTTCTTGCATCTTAACTAGAGAAAACTCATCAACATCGGTTCCTAACCCCCGTAGCCAAGCAACTGAATCATGAGAAAAAAGTTGCGAATTAGGATTTCTCATCACGGTTACTCTGCACAAGTCAGCAACCAGTTTAAAACTCATTTCATAAAGTTTTCCTGATGGATACAAGGTCTTTATGCCATCTTGATCGTCTGGCAATTCGCCGAATCGTCTAAGGTCTCATCTGTTTTAGTTTTTGAATTTATCCACCAGGTAAGTCCACTTTGATGCAGCAAACCTTCGCGTTCTGCCTGACTTTTCAATTCCGCATTTTCTTGGGAAAACAAGGACGCCATTGTTGGCATTAAATCCATTTCCAAAGGCCCAGAAATCTCAGGATTACATAAAACAATTTGGTGGCGGGGTTTATCATGAGCAGCATGGGCGATTGGAGTTATAACCCAAAGCGGTACGTGCTTTTCAACGAGAGCTGCCAAATAGCCTGGCCGCCAGAGTCTTGAACCAGCAGATCCCCGTAGTTCTTCAAAAATTGAGCGTGGAGAAAAAATAACTAGCCCTGTGGTCTCACCAGCCATTTCTAAATCTTACAGTATTTAAATTAATAACCTTGTCAGTCCCCTATATGACCTCGAAAAGGCAACCAACCCTGCAGCAGTCCCCTTTATTTCTTAAAACTCTTTGTCAAAATCTTCAGCATCCAAAGCAAAAACTATTTCTTCAGAATCCAAATCATCGGGGCTCCATTCGATATCTATTCCTGTTTGATCCGCCAGCTCTTCGGGCGATGCGAGTCCCTCAACAATGTAAAAGCTGCTAAATTCTTCAAATGACAGTTCTGAAAAAAGACTGATTTCTTCATCGTCGAATGGTGTCTCATGCGGACCAGAAATTTCTAGTTCACTATCGAGATAGTCAGGGTGAAGACCAAAAAGATGAGATATGACGGAATCAAATTTCTTATGCTGAGCAAATAAGCCTTCAAGAATTTCCAAGTCGAATTTTTCTATGTTTTTAAACCTTGGGTGTCGGATGAAGCCGATTCTAAATTTTTTGGGAAGTGTACCCCATCGCATTTCCCATTGGGAAAGTAATATGAATTTAGCCCTCGTAGTTCGAGCTGAGTAGATGCCATATGTAGGCTGCCATCGGGAGTTGAGCCATATCAAAGAATCGAGCAAATCGCCAGTCTCTTCGATTGCATTAGACCACTGTTCATAATCGTAACAAGAGATCTTTTTAAGTAATTTATGATTAATTGATATGAAATCCTCGAAGGGAACCATTTGAGGCCAGTCCAAGGAATACCAGAATGAGGCGATATCCTTTATTTCACTGTCCTCCATTTTGGCCTCTACTTCTCTGAATCTTCGGGTGCAAATTGACCTAGATATCGATACGTGAAGCTCATGTTCATAATGTACTCCCAGGCGATTCTATTCCCAGTCAAAAACTAGTTTTGTAGCTAAGTTGCACGGAGATTTTTCTTCACCAGAATTTATTAAGATCCACGTTTTGTCTAAACCATCTAACTGACCGTAAAGATTATACGTATCTTCCTGGAATGAATCGGTATCCGCTAGCAAGTCTGCCTCTGATCTGTAAAATACTGCATCGCACTTACCATTCTTGGTTGATAAATATGCGAGGCTATGAATAGTCCCATATTTTGAGGAATTATCAATCCAGACGTATCCGTTGTTTGCATCATTCAGCAATGCCATAACTTCAACTGAATCTTCATAACCATTGTTATAATCTTGGCTTGTCGGATATACAGATGTAATTATCCCAGCATGCGCAATTAAAAATGCAACCGCCACAGCTACTAGAGCTCCAGACGCATGTGCAAGATGATTAACAGATTGCTGAGACCTACGGGATAAGAAGAAGCTAACTATTAGATAGATAACTAAATAGAGCCATCCATACATGGGTATGCCGTAGATATAAAGTTCAAGTTTAAGATCAATTATTGAAGCGGCGGCAATAACCGCTGATACCGCGCCAGAGGCACCTAGCGTTGAATACTGCTCGTCATTCCGATGTTGGATTGCGCTTGGAATATCTGATAGAACGGCAGTCGCGAAATAGAAGATACCAAACCACAAAAACCACGATTCTCCAAAATAGGTTTGAAATTGATCTTCTAAAATAGGCCCTAAGTTATAAAGTGCAAACATATTCCAAAATAAGTGAGCCATATCCAAGTGCAAGAGACTGGATGTGACAGTTCGGTACCATTGTTTGTTCTTAATTATCGATGGACCAGTAGAAATCAGAGCATTCTGTAAAGACGGCTTCTTCCATGACACGTAAGTAACGAGTGCTGTAATAATAATAATGAAATATGAAACGTACCCCGTCTTTATAAAGTCAAACATTTACAGCTCCCATTCCTCTGAGTAGTTACTTTCTAGTGCCTTTGCAATACGGATATCGGCTGCATCCAAAGAAGGTTCCATACTTTCCAGATCTGTGAACCATTCGTGACCCACATTTAGGGCAATGACTGCTACTTCGTGAAGCGCTTCCGCCCCGATTTGTAGTCGAATTTTCAGAAATTTTCACGCTTTTACATGCACGACAGAATCGTCCGATACCGCGTACTAATGAACTGTCTTTAAAATCTGCAATATCTTTAACTTCTTTACACTTTGGACATTCTTTCATGTCGCCACTTTGAAGATTTTCGATATTTGAGTAAATCTTGTTCATAAGTGGATTGATCTTCTGGTCTGGTTTGATGCAAGCCATAAGTCGTCTGTTCAACGTTTCAACTGGATTAGTGCCTGCATTAAATTTATTGATTCTAATAAAGCTATAACCATAGCTTACGAGTACTTTCTGGCGATAGACATCACCATCATTTTGATAAGACTCAAAGTTGAATTCGTTGATCCAATCGGACTTCTTAAAATGCTCAGAAAAACCATCATATTCGATAATTATCTTCTTTTCTCGATCTGCAGAATCTTTGTAAGCCACCAAGAAGTCAACCTTATAAAAAGGGTGCGTATAGGTTGGATCTAGTTGCTTGAGGTACTTTCCAATCTCGAATTGAGGAACAAAAGTGATTTGATTCTTATTAGACTTCCAGAAATCTGTTTGATAGAACCAATTAAGAACCTCTGGCTCCATCATGGAATTAGCATCGGTTTCCGCAACAGATTTCTCACTCTTGGCTTCCTCTAGCTCAAATGCATAATGTCTTAGAGCCTCGCCAATTGATCCAGAAAACTTGTCCAACGGTTTGCTCAGGACGAAATGAATTTGTTCTTTGCCACGACTGAACCCGACATTGAGACGTTGTGCTTTGATTTGGCCGTCTTCTTCAATATCTACATTTGCCAAGTCTTTGATAAATACACCCCAAAGTTTGTCGCTCTCCTCTGTGGCCACCATGGAGTAAAAAATGATGTCTCTTTCTTCACCTTGGCAGGTGTCAAAAGTCATAATCTTTAGTTTAAAAGTGTCTACAAAAAAATCTCGCTCGAGCATTTTGCCTATCTGTTCCACAAGCAACTTCTGTTGATTTGTGTGCGGCGTTATGATGCCAACAGAAAGCTCGTTCTTCTCAGACTTGAGTCGGAGTAGTTCCTGCTGAATGAATTCAACCTCTGCCATATTCGTGTTTGGATGTAGTTCATCCTTGGCTTTTGGCTTCACAAAGGAGAACTTGATTACATCTTCAATGTTCTTCGCACGAATCTTCATAACCTGCAAACTGCCACGATAGAAGTACTTATTACTGTAAGAAATAATCTCCTTGTAGCCACGGAAGTGCTTAGTCAACTGCATACTGTAATTGTTAATAAACTCGAAGAAATCAAGAACTGAAGTCTTGATATTGAACTTACCAAGGCGAATGAGTTGAGCAGGTTCTCCAGAGACATTCTTCTTGAATGACTTCTCGAGGCGAGACAAGTAATCACGGTTTATATCGGACCTGGCTTGATTAGCTTTGATGTTGCTGAATTGTTTTCTATCTCCAAGAATCAAAACCTTATTGGCTCTCATCAGCGCTGGGAACGCTTGAGCGAGGCTTACTTGAGAGGCTTCGTCAATAATCAGTAGATCAAACATTTGGTGATGCAATGGAATGTACTCAGCGAAGTCTCGAATTCCAGCCAAAATACAGGGGAATGCATTATTTAGTTTCCCAAATTGCTCTTTAGGGAATTTTTGCTTACCTCTAATAATACTTCTGAGAGTTTCAGCGTCATTCTTGCTGTTCTCATAGAAATCAATCACACGGCCATCTAATTGGTGAGCGACTTTTGTAATTAGTAGTTGTTCGATGGACTTCTTGACGCCTGCATAATCAACTTCAGGAATCTTGCCAAATCCCGATTCAAGTCCTTGCTTCAATTGAACATACCGAAGTTGGTTATTAAACCCTTCTTCATCAGCCTTCATTAACTTGTTCTCAGTTAATGTTTCAAGTTTGACTAGACTTATGCCCATTTTCTTAAAAGTTCTTGGGTACTGAGAGGCAAGCAACGCTAGTTGGCTGGAGTTTTCTGCAAGGGGGCCGATCTCGGAAATCCAAGTATTCATCTCATCCGAAGTCATAAGTTGGTGAATTAGTGCAACAAAATCGTATTGAGTCCCGAGTTCCTTGTTGACTTGATTAGCTGCATTCTTGATGAGGTTAAATGACCGTACTGAATCCTCAAGCCCTCGTAAATTGCTTGATGGTGGTTGAATCGTGCAATCTAGGGTTGAAGTTAGGCGTGTATCTATCTCGGCAAACTTTCCTTTGCTAAATGCGTATCCAAAAAGAAACTTCTTCTGAGCCTTGTACTCGATTAGATATCCCTGCAATTGGGCAACAGCGACTGTGTTGAAGTTTGTGAAGTTGGCCAAACTGCGCAAACTGAATGAAGGACAAGTTTTTAAATTTTCAATAGCTTTTGCAACGAGGCTAAGGGACGCCATTTCATTTGAATAATCATCAAACGTCTCTGGTTTGTGACCTAAAAGTTTGCATAGTTTCGTAAATACCTTATGTGTGAAAATTGCCTGGAAGCCAATCAATCCTTCACGAATGGCGCCTATGTCATAGCCGCCCATTTCATGTTCGAATGCCTCATCAATATCGAAGAGGAAACTCTGCTTCTTTGAGAAGGAGTCCTCAAGCTCGATGTATTCTCGAATTTCGGCTATATCAACATCTGCATACGAAATAATTTCTAACTCAATGTCATCTTTTAATGTATTGGTGTATATCTCGATAGCGTTATCAAGACTTTCCACATCTGCCTTTACAGCACGGTAGTGAGTCTTGATGTCCGTGATGGAACTCTTGGACAAGATTTGACTATAGGTATTGCCAGTCTTTCCAAGTCGAAGAATCGGATTTTGAAAGTTCTGATCAAATCGAACCTTGTTCATGGTCTCGGTAATGTTCTTCTCGACAACATCCAAGGCTTCTTTCTTATCGGATAGGACAAGTACTGACTTGGCATTAAGGATGGCATCAAAAATAATTGCTGTAATTGTGTGGCTCTTACCCGTGCCAGGAGGGCCTTCAACAATTATGTATTTCGTATTTGGCTTCTTGACGGCATTCAAAATCTGCAATTGTTCGGCATTCAAAGGAATGGGGCTTTGAGCTACCAATTTGCTAGGAGTATCGGTCTCGTCCCACTCGTTTTCTACTACTAGTGCGACCGACTCAGGGTTCTTCTGTAAAAAGTCTGCCAGCAATTGCTGGAATGCAGATGATAGCTCGCCTCCGTTTAATCCAAGCTCAGACAATATTTCTTCATAGTCATTTACAAGTGCTTCGTCCGACTTATCGAAGAGGGCGAAGTGCATGGTGTTCGAGACATTCACCTCAGCGCCCCTTGCCTGCATTTCTTCGCCTTGCTGGAAATTGATTGATCCCTTCAGCTCAAAAAACGCTTGAATTTCAGCGATTACGTTGCCTAATACGTCGTGAAGGTCTTCAGTATGTTGAGACAGATAAATGATTCGCTCAGCAACCGTTTTTAGGGTTCCTCGAGTACCCCGATCTTTATTGAACTCCTGGGCGATGAACTCGAGAGCCTTCTTGTTTACGTAGATCTGAGAATCAAATTCCAGCTGATATGACTCTTGCAATTTCACAAGGTTGATTGGTAAATAGAAAATTGGATACTTATTGCTCTTAAAAGCGATATCCCCAAAATAGAGATAGAACTCTTGCTTGTCGAGAATAGAATTATTGTTGTCTAAGTCTTTTACTTCATCAAAGAGATCCGCAACTCGCATATCTGCAAAATGGTCTGTTAGCGTTACTTTTAATTCTTTTAGTTCGATTGTTTCAGATAGTTCTTCGTAGATATCGACTCTTTCTTTCGCAATTAGGCGACGGAGGAGTTCAGAAATCTTGCTCTTTAGCTTTTCTACAAAAGTGTCGACAAGTTCTTGCTCCATCATGAAGATGTCGCTGTTATCCCCCAATTCCTTATTGTTTAAGGGCTTTTCGAGCGAAATTATGAATGGACGAATAATCTGGGTGTAATAGCTAACCCCTGCTTCATCAGTCGCATTGGTAAGTGCTAGATCGAAGTCGTCTTTGTTGAGCACTGCCTCCTGCTCAACCCTTTGGCTGATTGAGGTTATAAGATCTTCAAATTGAGCCTTTGTAATCTTGCTGATCTGCAGTTCAATAAGGTCAACTATATTCTTTGGGAGCTTGGTCTTGTGTTGCCCCTTCTTAATTTGAAGGGTTACACCTGATGGGAAGCTCTGATTTATGTGCTTTGAAATCACAGAATAGAAAGAGTCATACTTCTTAAGATTGAAACTAACCAACAAATTATTAGAGTTTCTACTCTTGATCGTGCGCTTAGGGGTTGTCGCTTTATGAAAATCTGTTTCCAAGAAGTCCATGAAGTACTTAGTTACCTCACGGAAGAACTCCAATGGGCCTGTCAGGGTGGTTTCATTTTCAGCGATTTATGGGCCTTATTCTGAACATGGTTAAACGATAACTAGATGGACCGACAATAACCAAGGATTTAGCGATTGGCGCTCCTCTCAATTTAGTTAATAAAGATGTGTAGTTTAACGCAACAAGTAATTCCTAGTCAACGACTTCATGTGCTGCCTCATATTCAACTGGTGTCCTCTAGCCCAGGCCCAAAGGCCCTTAGCAACTCAGATTTTGTTATTTGGATCAATACTTATGGGATTAAGCAATCGGCGTAAACACCAATTACGGCAATCTAGCTTGTATGTAATAAACTCATCGGGACGAG
>Ga0105050_10009816_pt1 | contig 10635 bp, 10 predicted proteins | sample FRY01_FD_78088 | JGI IMG/M metagenome (GOLD analysis project Ga0105050, IMG submission 78088) | Freshwater microbial communities from Lake Fryxell liftoff mats and glacier meltwater in Antarctica - FRY-01 | ecosystem: Environmental > Aquatic > Freshwater > Ice > Glacier meltwater ... | reverse complement strand
TGCTTTTTCAAATTGAAGATTATAGTTCTTTTTTTGATGATGAAACTAGCAAGACAAATTTACCTGCTATTAAAATTGATGCAACTGGAGAAGATTGTAGTTTTCCAATTGAAGCGATAGAAGATGGACTTTTCGAAGAAGTATTTGACATGTCTCAAAGTGATACTAGCACAAGCCCTAGCACATTAACTATAGATAATCTGAAAGAATTGTCCATGGAAACATTCTCTCTAAATGCAAAAAGCTCGAGTGATTCTGCCTCTGTTGATTCGGATAGTTCTTGTTCTTCACGAACAAGTCACACTAGATCTTCGGACATTAGTACAGATGACGATGACTCGGGAGAAGGATCGAGACATGAAAATAGCGACGAAGATGATGATATGAGCGAGGATGAATGCGTAAATGTAACCTTTCCAAAATATCCGGTGCAAGTTATTTGCATGGAACAATGTCAGAATACATTGGATAATCTCATGTTGAAAACGGATATGGACGAAATTCATTGGATGTCTGCATTGATGCAAATTATCATGACGCTCATCACCTATCAAAAAGTATTTGGATTCACACACAATGATTTGCACACAAATAATATCATGTACGTGCAAACGGACAAAAAATTCATCTACTATTGTTTTAATAGCAAGTATTATCGTGTACCAACTTTTGGTAAAATATTCAAGATTATCGATTTTGGACGTGGTATTTATAAGTATGACGGAAAACTTTTCTGCAGTGACAGCTTTAGTTTTGGAGGTGATGCCGCAACTCAATATAATATTGAGCCATATTTCAATGATAAAAAACCACGTCTAGAGCCAAATTATAGTTTTGATTTATGTAGATTGGCTTGCTCAATGTTTGATTATTTGGTAGATGATATGGACAGCATCAAAAATTTAAAGAAATGCGACACGATAACTCGTTTGATAGTTGAATGGTGCATGGATGACAATGGATTGAATGTATTGTATAAAAATAATGGGACCGACAGATACCCCGACTTCAAACTATACAAGATGATTGCGCGTTGTGTCCACAAGCATACTCCGCAAGCCCAATTAGAGCGCAAAGAATTTAACGCGTTTACATTTTCCAAAAAACAAATTCCCGGAAATGAAAAAGTGATTAATATTGATAATTATCCGTCGTATATGTAAATATAACATAATTGGTTTTACAATTTTTTTCTTATATAATTATAAGAAAAAACTATGACATATGGATTTATTATTACAAGACATGTTAATTCAGAAAAAACCAATAAATATTGGAATCATGCCGTAAGAAGTATCCGACGATTTTATCCATTCAAAAAAATTGTTATTATTGATGATAATAGCAATCAAGATTACGTAAAAGCTGATTTCGAATACAAAAATATTCAAATCGTAAATTCCGAGTATCCAGGTAGAGGAGAATTTTTACCTTACTACTACTTCTATAAAAATAAATACTTTCCAAACGCGGTTATTCTACACGACAGCGTTTTTTTCCACAAGAGAATTCATTTTGAAAAACTCGCGCAAGAGAGAATAATGCCATTATGGCATTTTGATTATCATGAAAATATAGGGAATTGTTTACGATTATCCAATCATCTTGACAACGCGGATAGGATACAATTCAAGTTTTTTCCCGATACAATCAATATGTTTGCGTTTAAACCATCTGATATTTGGTATGGATGTTTTGGAGTACAAAGCTATATTAATCACGGATTTCTCTCTATGATACAAAAAAAATACAATCTTTGGAGCCTATTAAAATATGTGTTGAACAGAAACGATCGATGTTCTTTGGAGCGTATTATGGGCAACATATTTTATACAGAATCGCCAAACTTATATAAACGTCCTTCCCTCTTGGGAAATATTTTAAAATATCAATCATTTGGCGGGACTTTTGAAGAGTATTGTGCAAATTACAAACATATTCACAAGCCATTAGTCAAAGTTTGGACAGGACGATAACTTGACATAATGTGATGGTTTAAAAGGTTGGATTGTCAGTGAATGCAATTTGTGTCGTTGATCCACCACTAGATGACTCTTGTATAATAGGTTTTAATTGTTCCAATACCATAAAAGCAATAATGCTGCAAACGTATACTAATAATGTATCCTTTACAACGACTTTTAAAGGTTTGCTCTCTTTCTCTATAAATCGCATTTCAATGAATTTTCCTAAGAAAAACACAAATGCTATAATTCCCGAGGTAAAATATATATTGTCCATGTATATTTTACATGGACAATCTTTCATAACAATTTTACGCATATTATGCAAATTATTTACACTAAAACTTCAATATCATCAATCAACAAATCAGGAATAATTTCAATACTTTGTGGCTCAATGTCATGAACATCCAACCGACCTAAACTGACGTTTTCATCCATTATTCGAATTTTACCACTTGACTCTTCGTCGTCATCATCGTCTGTCTCTAATTTGCGCTGTTCATTGCGTATACTACTTAACTCTTCCAACCTAGCGATATCTTTTGGAGCAACTATCTGTTCTTCTTGATTATTTGTGTCTATAGCCATGTCTACATTATTGAAACTTAATTTCGACGATTCAGACAGCGGCTGTGATATAGGAGCCGAGCTAATATTATCTGCCAATTTATCTGTTTCCTCTATCGGCGTCTCTTTAATTTCTTCGACGACATCTTCTTCGATTGTTTCATCTAAATAAGCTCGTAAAATCATGTCGATCGGAATACTTTCTCTCACAGCATTCAAAATACATTCTTGTATAATCACTTCCAATTCTCTGTGATTTTTTTGTGTTTGAAGAGGGGGGATATTCGTCTCGAACAAGTACACATTTTTATAAACTTTTCTTGCGACATGAATATACACTTTATGAATAAAATCATCGAATTTTGGAATTTGTATGTCTACCTTCTTTTGTTTACTACCAGCTCTAACTGCAGTTAAAAGTTTTAGCTGTATTATATGAACACATGTAATCAAATCATCTAAATAAGTACATCCACTTTTGTCACAAATTCGTTTTTTTTCGTTTTCAATAATAGTGGGATTCCATTTTGGAATACGACTAATGAAATTCTGAAACGTCATTAAATATTTATCGAGCTCATTATTTGCTTTACACAAATTAAGCGATTCGTCAAATATTGATTTAAAACCTTCCATAATCAACGGGGTCAGTATGGTTAATAATCTAGCACCCCACTCGTTTTTTGATTCATGTAAAGCACTTACATTAAAATCATCCATGGTATATTATGTAGTTTAACAATTTATTTTAAAAATAATTTTAACTTATTAAAATAAATTGCCAGTTTTCAGTTCTTTCACAAATTTACATGAACGAAATATTGTCTAAAGAAGCTTCTGTATCTAAAAATATAAAATGTAACATGAAAAACATTAAATTTTTTTCATTTTTGATGTCTCTCCGAACTTTGTTAAATACCATTAAAAATTCATATAGTTTGATTTGTTCAATGTGGACAAAATAATTGGTTTCTAGCAAAGTAAGTATATCTAACCCACTATATCCTTTTTCATATAGTTTGATGGTCATTTGAATGACATCTTCTTCGGTAATAATCGGTTTTATCAACTCCTTTTTAATCCAATCTATACGACGCGATTTGTATGATTTTAATTTGAATGTCTCGTTCAAATTATATCTATACAAGTTTATGCACGTATCATTATACTCTGGCTCATATACGTATATTTCACAAAATCTCGACAGAATTGGCTTTAACAATTTATATTTGTCTTCAACTATGATAAAAAAACGCGTAGTATGATTAAACGATTCAATGCATCTACGTAACGCAGATTGCGCGTCCATTGTCAATTTATCAGCATTTAACAAAATGATGCTTTTGAATATATCTCCTCCGTTTGATTGAATATGCGTTTTTGCAAAAAACTTTAGTTCTTCGCGAATGAATTTTATACCTTTTCCATGCGCACAATTTACATATCTTACAAACGATTTTATACGATCATGGTCATTATCATAGATAGTATTTATAAACTCGTTGACAATCGTTCGTTTTCCGCTACCCGATGGCCCATGAAATATAATATTGGGTATTTTGTGCATAGAATGAAAATACATTAATTTTTTTTTAATTTCGGCATGTATATTTAATACCGAGTTCATGGTATACTAATATGATCGTGTATTTTTTAATATCATATCAGAACGTATATGTATTATACATATATATTCTTGTTCTCTCTTTGTTTATTTATACAGAGGTAGTTAAGCTATGTGTATATGGATTTGCACGGAATGCATTCAAAATATCAGGAGAGTTGCGCTGTATTTCAATCGCCGTATTTAATTGTTGTGGCGTATTGATATGACCATAGTTCTGTTTTGCAGGAGGAGCCGATATTACTGAGCTGGGTGCAAACGGACGATTATCCATACAATTTGTATCTTGTCTCGGGAGAGACACATTCATATTTTGATTGAACATTTGTGTGCCACCCATATTTGTTCTGTTGTTTATTGTCTGTGATTTGATATCATTGTTGTGTTGTCTATATGCAGCACTATAATCCATTGCAGCTTCACCATTGTTTCCAACATTACCATAAGTAGAATAATTTGACGAATCTCGTTGGGTTGCTTCAAATGGCGTATGAGTATCTACGTATTGTTGAGCCGTTTGATTGTTAATGTTAAATTGTGGTGAATACATGGTTGTTTCCTTCATTGTGGTAGGTGTAATATCGTTGGGATTGAGAACATAACTGGATGGTACAGATGACCCACTATCACCATAGATACGAACATTTGAGCAAACTTCTTCTTTGCGGGATGGTCTTAATACGTCCATAAAAGGCGCAATGACTGCGCCAATTGCACCACTAAATCCCGACCGCATAGTGTCGGGTTCCTTCATGGTGCTTCGATTAGTATTATAATTTTTGAACGACCCAATTCTTTTAGCACCATCATCGCCTGGAGCACGACCAACTGCACTACAAATAGATGGTTCGGTTGTTTCAGAACGTTGCCGTTTACTCGTTTCATATGCAGAAGGCGCACGTCCAACTCCAACCTCGACTGCACTAGCAGGACCAGTATAGTCGGTTTTGATATCATTTCTCCTAATGATTCCCATTTCTTGCTGTGAGCGCAACATTTCACCTTTTTCGGATCCAGTAGTAGTAAGCCATCTATCTTGACTATTTATAAAAAAGGCATCGGGTGTGTGCTTTTCAACACGACCAATAATACCCACGTTTTTAACATGCGCCGAAGACGGACCTTCTAAATTATTCAAGTTGTATTCTAGTTTTGGGTTTGTTGTGGTTCTTAATTCATCCACTGTTTTGGGAAGCCACTTATCGCGCGCCTCCATACCTGAATTAAACCCGCCACTGCCATCTGTACTATAGCCGCGGTTCAATCCTGGACCAACGTTTTCTGTTTCAAATGGCTTGACATTGCTATTTCTTGACCCGGGATTAACTCTTGACTGATAAAAATCACTTTGGTTTGGGGCACCATAAGCCCAATTCATGTTGGCTTCGGGCTTGAACAATGGCGCTTGTTCAATCTTTTTAATTACCTGACTTCCAGTACCAACCATATTATCTAAAACAGACTCGGCGATATTCATATCATAAGTGTATCCCTTGATCTTTCCACCATTAAAAGGTACCATGTTATTGTGCTTAAACGAAGTACTATCTAAATAATCTCCCGAGAGAGAATATATCTGCTGGGGAACATTTCCAACTTTGACACCGCTATTCTCTTGAGATTGGTAATAGTTTTGGTCGAAATATTTGTCAGTGCTTGTATTTGGGTTAGGATAGAGCCCAGTCGTGTCTGCAAGTTGTTTGTTGTTCATAACGGGATAGTTCTGCGGAGGAATATCTGTATTTGGAATATAATTGCTAGGTTTTCCCATATTTGTAAAACTTTCAGGTTGCAATTTCTTGGTAGTTTTTTTTGTAGATGCAGGTTTTTCATTCTTTTGATTTGATATAACATATAGTCCACTTAATGCAATAAAAGGTAACGCTAGTTCCATTATTATATATATCATAGAATATATTATTATTATGGCGAATGCTCCTAAAAAAAAGGATAAATCGCAATATTACTATTTTTATAAACTATTTTTATAAATTCATTATAAAAATAATAATACCATGTACATAAGCTGACCCACCTTTTTAACACCTCTGAAAATAATCCTTTTCTAAAACTCGGGTATTCAGATTATTTATGAAAGGCATACATGTATTTTCCTGTGGATTCAACGGGAGTATATACCAATCAACTTGTTCTAAATCGCGAGCAGTCCAAGCAGGCATAATTGCGCGAGATTGCTCTGTGTATAAATTATTACATGTCGGATATTGAATAGGTTTACTGGGCACAATATATTTAGTATATTCGTCTTTTCCTAAACAATCTCTGCCGATATATCTACGATTAATTCCCATCAATTCGCTTTCTAGATTGGTGCTATTTGTGCGCAGATTTCCACCCCACTTTTGAATTATAATCTGCGGGTCTTCAATATAACATGGTTTGTCGCCATTACCAGGTACGTTGAGTATGTATCGTCCAGGATCAGTAGATTGTTGTAAATGTTTAATTGTTCTACAAGGATCGTAGTTAAATCGGGTATTTGCCATGTTATTATATACCATGAAAAGAATTTTCCAATATTCTAGTAATTAGTAATAATTAGCAATTACTAAAATAATTAAAATAAGTTTAAATTGATTTAAGAATATCTACTATTTAGATATACTATGCGCCTAGAAATTGAAGAGATCGATGCACCAGTTCCAACCCTCTGTTTGAATATGATAGTAAAAAATGAAAGTAAAATCATTCGTAGGTTGATGGAGTCGGTTAGCCCGATTATTGATTGTTATTGTATTTGTGATACTGGATCAACCGATAATACGATTGAGTTAATTACTACATTTTTTTTAGAGAAAAACATTCCTGGCAAGGTGGTTTCGGAACCATTTAAAAACTTTGCACACAACAGAAGTCATGCTTTACAAGCATGCAATGGAATGTCAGATTATGCCATTCTTTTAGATGCAGACATGGTTTTGGAAATCCATGACTTTGATAAACGTAAATTAGCTCAAGCGGATACATTTTGTTTGTTACAAGGCAACGAAAGTTTTTACTATCAAAACATGCGAATCGTGCGAAACAACGGATTGTACAAGTACACTGGAGTAACTCATGAATTTATTTCAACTCCTCCAGGCAATCATAATGTAAATATTGGTAAAAATGAAATGTTTATTAATGATATTGGTGATGGGGGCTCAAAGAGTGACAAATTTGAACGCGATGTTCGTCTTTTGTTAGAAGGGTTAAAGGAAGAACCAGGAAACGTACGATACCATTTTTATCTGGCCAATAGTTACAAAGATAGTGGTCAGTTTGAGAAAGCAATTGAATATTACAATAAGCGAATTGCTCTAGGTGATTGGGAACAAGAAGTTTGGTATAGTTACTACAATATTGGTAATATTTACGAGGCACAAAGTAAAATGTCCGATGCCATAGTGTACTGGTTAAAGGCATACAATCAAAACCCGCTCCGTCTTGAAAATATTTATAAAATAGTTCAGCACTATCGTGTTGTCGGTGAATGTAAAACCGCTAAAATGTTCTATGATCTTGCAAAGAATGTACTCAGTCAAAATATTCGAAAAGACGATTATTTATTTTTGGCCAACGACGTATACACTTATAAGTTTGAATACGAATATTCTATCATTTCTTGTTATTTGGGAATTAAAGAAATCAACAATACCATAGTTGCAATATTTAACAATTGTACAGATACAAATATCATTCACAATACGTTTTCTAACATGAAGTTTTACAAGTATATCTTGAAGCCACGTAGAGTGATTGATTATACTTTTACCTACCAATTAGACATTCGTGACAAGAAAAATGTTTCATTTTATTCTTCATCGTCGTCTATATTACCTAAATCAGACAATAGTGGTTACATGATGAATATACGTGCGGTGAATTATTGGATTAATGTAAATGGAGGATATATGAACTGCGACGATTATATCTTTACAAACAATAAATACATCGAATTGGACCGCGATTTTAAAATTACATACGAGAAATTTTTTGAAGTAAAAGTGGACAATCGTCATTATTTGGGTATTGAAGATGTTCGTATTTTCAAAAGTGACACAGACGAAGACAAGTTAATTTATTTGGGTACAAGCCAACATGATGATGGTAAGATTGGTATGTTAATGGGCGATTATGATACAAGTGTACCTCATTTGGTTTCTAAAGAAATAAAGTGTTTGTTTAATGAAAGTTGGTGCGAGAAGAATTGGGTTTATGTTAAATACAAGAACGAAAATCACATTATTTACAGATGGGGACCTCTTGAGATTTGTAAAGTGAATCCTTTGACAAATAACATTGATTTGATTGAATCTAAAGCAAAGATGCCCAAAATATTTGAGCATGTGCGTGGATCAACATGTGGTTTCAACTACAATAATGAGATTTGGTTTGTTTTGCATTTAGTTTCGTATGATTCATTGCGTAACTATTATCATATGTTTGCTGTCTTTGACAACGATCTGAACTTTTTGAGACATTCTGCCCCATTTGTGTTCGAGGATCAGTGTATCGAATATTGTTTGGGTCTTATTGTGGAAGATGACCGAGTTCTTCTTACACATAGCACTTGGGATAGAACAACTAAATTGGATGTTTATGATAAGAGCTATGTGGATGCACTCCTTAAGTATTAAATATGTATACGATTTGAAAAAAAAATCTCGTCAATATATATACAATGAATTACTATAAAAAAGAATTTATTGTTAGAGGGATCAAAATTATCGATATTGGATATATAACTGCGGTATATTTTACATTAGGGATAATCATGGCAACTCTTTCTGACAAGTATTTTGGCGTATTTAATGAAAAGGAAGAAAAAAAGAAGCCAATTGGACAAAGTGTAATAGAGTTACTTTTATATTTATGGTTATTCGGGGTGATTATCTATATTGTACGAAATGTTATTCCATTGATTCCATTTCCATTGAATGGAATTTACGGGTTTGATCATTTAAAGGTAAAAGAAGTGACTTCAGCAGGAATGTTTACGATTGCATTTTTGCTGTTTCAAAAACATTATCAGGCAAAATTAAAGTATATCGTTTCAGTTCTCTCTACGTAAATGTATGCAACTTTGATTGATTATATATATTATATTATATAATCAAAATATGGTATTTATGGTTGTTATGTGTTGTGTGTTCGAAGGTGTATATTAAGGCGCTGGAAAAGGACGTTGATTTTTTTCAATAACCAATGGTTTGGGAATGTAAATTGGACCCTTTTCAAACACATTGGCAGATTCTAACGTCTTCAATTCAGGCGTTAAACATGGCTGTGGAGTGACTAAATTAGTGGAATTGATACCAAATAAAAATGATTCAATATCGGGTGCGTTATATGACATTGTATTCCACGGAAGCTGACCAGGATTCAACCCATTTCCAGCCCATTTTGTACTGCAAGCTTCTCCATAAGCAGAATATTTATAAGTTGTATATTGTCTAGATTCCGCATATTCGTTTTGTTGCAAACAATAGTTGCTTGGTGTATTTTTATTGCGTGTTGATGCCATTTATAATAGCACAAGATTATTATAATGCCGATAATAATGCATTTAATTTCTGCTCGTTTATTGCGTTGTTCTCTAAAAATTCACAAATGCATGGATGTGCTAAATGAAAAAAATCAAATGCGAACAACCCCATGAGCCCTATTTGCAAATCTTCGCTGAAAAAAGTGAGTGCGGATTTCTCCATACACCCCGCAAAGATAGGGGATTTTTTTAGCAACTCAAACAAGGCATCTACTTCCTTGTTTATTATCGCCTCGTCGAATTCTTCTAAATTAAACGCACCCAGAAACTCAATTCGATATTGGTCTTCTTGGGACGACTCGTTTGCTTGATTATATGTACAACTAAATTGCGTATTATACATATAATAATTTGTTCTGTTAAATTTAAATCATTTTATAGTGGTTATATTTACATTTGTTTTCCATCGGGGGAGCAGTTGTCTCTCATTAATTCGCGAGACGGCACACCTCCGCGAATCCATCCTGGAGAGGCGACGCCTTCTACGCTATAGACCGGGTTCGTCATTCTCTCTTTGATATTGTTCATCAAAGGGGTATTGCTATATTGTAAATAACTTTTCTCGGACAATCCGGTTACGCTTCGCTTATTTGTAATCATCTCACCTTGTTGAATCTCGGATTCAATTGTGGGGTCTACAGATCCACGTCCTAAATAGGGGACTGTAGAAAATGGGCGTTGGAACAAGTCGATGCGACATTTTGGGTGCGTTTGAATCGACCCAATTAATAGTTGAGAATTTTGGTCGATATTGCACCCTCCAGCACCAGAATTAAATCCGCCTTTGTAGTTTATGCCTGGCTGGGTTGTTGCTAAAGCAATCGGTTTTTTCATAGAACAATCATTGGCAAAATAATTTTGAAGAGTATAATTGCAACTTTCTAATGATTGAATACTTCGTTGGTCCATGCTACATCCATCGTTCCCGA
>Ga0105050_10009815_pt1 | contig 10635 bp, 7 predicted proteins | sample FRY01_FD_78088 | JGI IMG/M metagenome (GOLD analysis project Ga0105050, IMG submission 78088) | Freshwater microbial communities from Lake Fryxell liftoff mats and glacier meltwater in Antarctica - FRY-01 | ecosystem: Environmental > Aquatic > Freshwater > Ice > Glacier meltwater ... | reverse complement strand
TGTTCCTGTACCTAAAAAAGTCACTTTCATGATTTAGGCTGCGAATCTAACCCATGGTTAACTATTTTTTTCAATATGGGTTACAAAATACATATCTAATTCTCCTTTATTCTTCGCCAAAACTTTACCTCTATGTTCAAAAACAAATTCATTTTGTGTTCTTATGTGGGTTTGACCTGAAACATTCACCCGGCCCTGTTTTCCGTTCTGTTCCATCCTCGCCGCAGTATTTACCGTGTCGCCCCAGATATCAAAGGCAAATTTATTTGCGCCAACTACACCAGCTACAATAGGTCCACTATGAATTCCAGCTCTGATTTGAAAAAAATGATTCTCCCCTAATTCTGTAATGTTTTTGACAAAATCCACCAATTCTATGGCTGCGTTAATTGCACAAGTTGCATGTTTTTCATTTGAATCGCCAATACCAGCTACAGCCAAATAAGCATCGCCAATGGTTTTTATTTTCTCTAGACCATTTCTCTCGACTATCTTATCAAATTCACAAAAATAATAATCCAATTCCTCCACCAATTTTTTAGGTCCTAATTTTTCCGAAATCTGCGTAAAATTAACAATATCGGTAAAAAGGACTGAAACATCTGAGAAAAAACGGGCTTTGGTTTTGCCATTTTCTTTTAATTCATCTGCTACATCTTTAGGCAACACATTGAGCAAAAGATTGTCGGATTTTTGCCTTTCATTTTCGATTTCGCTTTTTTGTTGTTCTAAAGCTTTACGGTGAATGCCTAAAATTTGATTCTGCCGCGAAATTTGGTAAGTTCTTTCGCTTATTTTTTGCTCTAACTCACGGTTGGCTTTTTCCATGGCTCTTTGGGCAATCAATCGTGCTTTTGCTTCTTGTTTTAATGTAAAACTTAAGCGATCCGCCAGCGCCATTGATAAAAGGGCTATTTCTATAGAAGTTGAAAATGGAATCGCAGCAATAACCCAATTGTTTGTAGGTAAAACCCCAAAGTTTGCGCATATATAAACAATAACTCCGCAGTTGGCAATGAGGTAACCCTGTGCAAAAAACAATGCCGGTCTGTATTTTGTTCTTAAAACAATGATTGCCGCTAAAATTATTGTAATACTTCCTAATACAGCGCTACCTTGAACCATAAGATTGGCTGTAGAAGTATTGCCAATAAATAACACTAAAAACGAAATCAAATCCCATGCTATAAGTAATGTTAAAATCAAATTAACAATAGGTGCATTTTGTTTTGTATTTAAAAAATACTTTACAAAAAGCAGCGAACCAATACCACCAATACCTGATAAAAGAGGCGGCATTATTTCTTGCAACCAAATATTTTCTGGCCAAAAATAATGGAATGAGTACCCTTCGAGAGTTGCAATGAGCATCCCAATACCAAAACTATAAAGACAATAGTATAAATATGCTTTTTCCTTTGTGGTTAAGAAAACAAAGAAATTATACAACAACATCAACCCTATCCATCCAAAGAAAATACCGTACAATAGATTTTTGTTAGATTGGCTGTTGGCTTTGGCTTCTAGAGAATAAATGGCAATTGGAAATCTTGTAAGGTCTTTTGCAACCACCCTGATGAAGACTGTAAATTCAATCCCAGGAAGAAGATTTAAGGGTGTAAAAAAAGACCCCGTATTTATGGGTTTAAATACTGCCGGATAGCGGTCTCCCAAATGAATCTCTTGAACCTCCCCGCCAGCGAAGATATACACATCAATAGAATCGCTAAGTGGATTGTCAAAATCGAGGTACCAGGTTGAAACTGAATGGGAAATTAATTTAAATCGATACCATTCTGCCTCAGAAAACATAGGTATATTTAGTTTTCCCTTTTGCGTTTTTTCCCAATCTGATTCTTTAAAATTTTTCTGTATATCCCTAATATTTAGAGATTTTTGTGAAAATTTAAAATGTTCGCAACTAGCCGTTAAATCATAATAACCATTGCTATCATTGAGAACAACGGCAGCAGGCAAAGCATAGCCATCACAAGCAAAAAAACTTAAACAAAATACCAGAAACTTTATCCTAATTTTCATTTTTTTCTATGATGAAATAGGAATCGTAATTGTTATCTGACACATTGTAATTCCCTGAAAACATGCTACGGTAGCCTATTTTCAGCAATTTCCAAACACGCAAAGAAACCGCCAACTTTCCTGGTGCAAGCTTCATTGATATTGCGGCTGCTTCTTCCACAGGTTGGCACCAATTCTCATATTCGGCATACCTAGTTCCTACAATGTTATCAAAAATTTCGCCAGCTTGAATCCCTATTTTAGGAAATAAATTTGAATATTGACTGATGTCTTTATTTGAGTTAAATGTTTCAAGTATGGCCAAACACATATTTGTCATGCTATAAACAGCATTTTCAACCGTTTGGGTGCTTGATGAATAAAACACAAATTCTTCTGAAATGGTATAAACTTTAACCATTCCAAATTTTTCGGCATATTGATCAAATGTATTGGTAAAAAATTCAATATAGGCTTCATCTTTATCGGGTTCGTGCGCATTTATTGCGGCCAAATTAATGCTTGTATATAGAAAAACATGGGCATATGCTTTGGGTAGCTTTTTTCTCCGTGGAGCCGGCAGCAATCCAAAAAGTGCATGCTCAGAAACCGCTTTTTGTTTTAAGATATTTACATTTATTCGTCCGGTAATAACCAATAACAATATCATTAAAATTAAAATACATATAAAACCAAACCATATCCACCTCGATTGCCGCACTTTACTGTTGATTGCAATCTCTTTTTTTATCTGTTCTACCCTAATTCGGTCGCTATTTCCTGCTTTTTCCACACGCGATTGTATTCGCAGCGTTCTTGCCACTTGTTTTTCGCTAAAAACAGAGTCACTCAAACGTTCATATGATTTTAAATGCCCGAATGCTAGTTTGATATCCCCTTGTTTTTCCGCTATTTTCCATAAAATTTGGTGCGCCGACTTTTGAAGATCTAACGCTTTTATTTCCACTGCCGATTTTAAAGATGCGTAACCCAAATTACTCGCCTTCCCCAAATTGCCTTTTCTATAATAAAACTCGGCTAGCAACCTTTCGGTTTCGCCGAGCATATACTTATTGCCATTTACCTCAGAAATACGCAAAGATTTGAGTAAGTTTTCTTCTGCTGCTTTTACATTTCCAAGTTTTTCATAAACCAGTCCTACATTATTTAAACTGGTTGAAATTACATATTCATCTCTTATCTCTCTCCGCAAACTCAATGCTTTTAAGTGATAAGCCAGAGATTGAGTATAATTGCCATTCCTAAATTGAATGCTGCCTATATTGTTATAACAGTATCCAAGACCTGGTTTGTCATTTAGTTTTAATCTCAAATTCAAAGACTTCAAATAACATTCATTTGCCAATGCAAAGTTTCCTTGATATTCATATACCATACCAAGATTGTTTAGCGTCATCCCCATGCATGACGGATCGTTTATTTCTTGCGCATAGTTGTTGCCTTCTGTGCAATAATCTAAAGCATTGGCATAGTCTCCAAGGTCAAAATACACGAGTCCCAAATCCGTGGACCCATAAACCAATCCCTTTTTGTAGCCCAATGCCCTGCTTAAGGCAATTCCTTTGTTAAAAAAGCCAATGGCAACTTTATAATCTGCCAAATAATAATAAGCATTCCCAATTGCATGTAAAGCTTCTGCAGCGCACCTTTTGCAATTTATACTTTGAGAAATTGCATACGCTTTTTCTGCAGTTAAAAGTGATTGTGCAAAATTTCCACCACGCAAAAAACTATCACACTGCCTTAAAATAAATACGGATTGCACAGAATCGTTGGTATTTCTGGCATTGATTTCAGCCTGCACATTTAAAAACAGGAAAACCCACAGCCAAAAACGAGCTATAAATCCAAATTTACCGTGTAATTTTTTGATGAACAATGAAAAACTTACGTACGAAAGTAATAGGTTCGGGCTAAAGTAGCCTCTTTTACCCTATTTTTTCATCCAAGTAAGTTTTCAATCTCGAAATATTAGGGACTTCCATGTTATTTACCCCTTTTTGATTGCTGAGATAAATACTTACCCAATCTAAAATATGAATCACTTCATAAATACGAGACAATGAAAACTTTGGCACCCCCAATTCTACTGGAACGTTGTTGTGGGAAGACAACAATTGTTTCAAATAAGCAAAACGCATGTCAATCTTAGGATTGTTTCCACTATTTAGAAAAATAAAATTTGTATTCTGCTTTTCATAATAAGATTCAATCATATTGTGATTGGCCTCAGGAAGCACACTCACAAATGCTTCTCCTTTTGCATTTTCTTGAATTTGCTGGCAAAACCTGATAGCTACAGCCTCAAAAGCACCATCGCAGACAACCACATATTTGTTCTGGGCATTGGTTCCAAAAGCAGCAATTATCTCAGCTGCTTTTTGTTTATGGCTAGCATTGTTAGACAGTTCCACTGCTATTTTATGCAAATCATCAGCAATAGGCCTTTGGTTAAATTCAGCCAAAATCAACAACAAACAAGAAAGTGAAAAACCCAAAGCCATACGGGGTTGATATCCCTTTTCTACAAGGTAACATTGAATGCCTTCTTCGCCGCAAAAACGGGTTAAAAAACCACCACTGGAAATTGCCAATATTTTACATCCGCGACTTTTGGCTTCTGCAAAAAGACTGAGGGTTTCTTCGGTATTTCCGCTATAAGAAGAAAGAATAACAAGTGTTTTTTCGTTGGCAAATGCCGGTAAATGGTAATCGGATACTACTTCAATGGGTACTGGAAAATTTGGAGAAAATAATATTTTGGAAATTCTACCGCCAATACCAGATCCCCCTAAGCCTCCTATTACAACGTTTTGATAAGAATTAAGTGAAAGTCCATGTGGCTTCCATTGATCAAGTATAAACCCAATCTGTTTGTAAAAATTGTCCAGTGAAATTTCGTGGGTAATCAAATCTAAGGGTTAATAAATATTCTAAGGTTTAATTCCAACTGAATTTGTATCTATAATCTTGCACCTCTGCAGATGAACGCAATACTTCTTGCAAGCGATTCATCAGATATTGGGGTTGGTTCATAAAATCCATTGCATCTTCTAATCCAGCTTTAGGAACTTCAACTTTATCCTTTCTGCTGATCCAAATTACAACAGTTGCACTAGCGCCAGAAACAGGCTTGCTTAATACTTGCTCTTTCACACCAAATATTGCGCCCAAAATGCGGGGTTCGTTATACAATTGGGGGATAAAATTACCACCCATTTTTAAACCATCTAAGTCTATTAAAGTTCCACTCGTTTTTTGTGCCAATTCTTCAGGCGTTTTGCTAGCTTTTATTGCCGCTAAAAATTTCTCTTCTAATTTTTTACCTTTCAATTCATTGCGAACCAGTGGTTCCAACTTTTCTTTCACATCAGCCACAGTTGCGTACCCTGCTTTGCGAACATTTGTTGCCATTACAACCATATGTCGAGAAGAAAAAGCGAATACATCTGAAACATCGTTGGCTTTGCGACCGTCTTCAAACAACCAGATTAGGATGGCTTTGGTATCCGCTGCTTGATCCAAACCAGGTATGCTTCTGTCGTCGGTTTTAATCCCCTTTTTCAATCTAGGTGTTAATGCCATTTTATCGCGTACAGCTTCAAAACTTTTAGGATCACTTTGGTTGATAGAGCTATAAAACTTACGGCTATCCACATTCACCAACTTTACCGTTTCAGGTCCAGGAGATACTGTAATTGTTTTTACACGGTATTTCAATTGGGTAAAATCTGGATCATCCAAAGCTTTCATAACATGATATCCGAATTGTGTTTTAACAACCTCGATAGTTCCCTTTTTGGCGCGAATACAGAATGCCTTATATTCTGGAACGTATGTATTTGGATCTGCCCAGCCATAATCACCCTGATTGGTTGCAGAACCTGGATCCATGCTCCATTCTGCAGCTAATTTCCCCAAATCGCCTCCACCGCGCACTTGGTTGGCCAATTCGTTTGCTTTTAACAAAGCTGCAATTGAATCTTTAATAATAACTTTATTGGGTGCCGCGCTTCCGTCAAATTTTATAAGTATGTGGGCTACGTGCGTCATAGGCATGCTGTCTCTTTTTTCAGCAATTTTTTGGTAGATGGAATATTTTCCTTCTTTGTAAAATGGACCTACAACCTGCAAAAGGGTAGAAGGCCAAACTTGCTCTGATACTTCTTTGGGTGCATCTGCGGGTAATTTTCCGCGTGATACAAACCCAACAACACCTTCACCCGCAGTATCCGGCTTAGTTTCAGCCGCCATGGCTTTTGCCGCAGCATCTGCTTGGTCATTAGCATACATCGTGTCGCCTTTGCTAGGAATAACGTCCCAAACTACATAAGAGATGTCTCTAGAATCAAAATTTTGTTTGTACTCTTCTTTGTGTTTGTCTAAATATTCTTGCAATATTGCGTCGGTAATTTTAATATCCTTGTCCAACACAGTATTGAAATTTAAAGATACCAATTTGCCAACAACACCTTGGTTTGTGGCAATGTAATTATACCCGCGTTCATTTTTAGGGGTATAAACACATTTGCTAATGTAGCGCGCGTACCTTTGTTCAATAGTTTTTTCTTTCATATCATTAAAGAAAGCCAACAGTTGGGCTTTTGCTTTAGGATTGTTTTGAACTTGATCGCGGTATTGTTTAAGCTTAATCGGGTCATATTTACCATCCGTTTGCAAGCTTTGCTCTTGCTTCAACTGATCCGCAGGATATTCGCTGGCAACCATTTCATTGAAATCTTCCTCAGAAATATACAAACCGGCTTTTTTAATTTGAGAAGCGACTGTTTTGTCACGGAGTATGGAAGTCCATGATTGCTCAAACATTTCACGTTCCGTGTTTTCGGTTACTTTAAAATTGGGGTTTTCAGATTCCCTGGCATAAACCTCTTGTGCGCGCTTGGTTAATTCTGGTTCGTGTAATTTTTCACCAAAAATAACACCAACCACATCTTGGTCGTCTTTGCCCATACCAGATATTTTGCTGCCGGAGATAATATCTCCGACTACGAATAGAATAAGTGCCGCAATAATTGCAATAACCACTGCGCCAGAGTTTCTAAGCTTTTGAATAATAGCCATAGTTTTCTTAAAAAAAGGACGGCAAAAATAAGGATTTCTATACTTAAAAACCATTTTATGTAAGAAATTCATTGAATGCGGGCAATTTAAAATCAAATTACACCCCAAAATCGACACCTACATGCGTTCAATATAAAAATCGCGTTCGATTTTTTTACCTTTAAATGACAGTGTTACCTTGTAAACCCCTGCCGGTAATTTTTGCAATGGAATTTGAATTTCATTGTCTGCAGATACCAGCGGATTGAAAAGTTGTTTGTATATCATTTGCCCCCCTCTAAGCATTTCCAAAGTACAACTTTTATAGCCAGGCAAGTTAAAATGGATATAAACCAATCCTGTATCTTTCAATTGGTCTATTTGCAAAAATGGTTGGGTTATATTTTGAGCTTTTAATGCTTTAGCCTGCAAGCCTGCTATATGAACCGTCACAATATCCTTTTCACTGTCATAAAGGGCATAGGCAATCCTTATTTCATCTTTGGCAGCAGCAACACCCAAATAATCGCCAAAGAAAATTTTAGGACTCGGAACACAAAAACTTTCCGCGTTCACCCTTACACTATTCCCTGGTTTTTTGCCGTGCAATTGGGCTATATAAACATCGGTATAGCCGTTATATTCAGAATTTCTTCTGTCATACCATGCTGCATAAACATTTTTTTTCTTTTGGTCGTAACAAATTGCAGGCATAAACTGGTCTTTCCCATTTCCAACTTTATCATTGTGCAGGCGAATGGGGCTTGTAAAGGACTTTCCCTTATTTTCAGAATAAAGATAATACACATCTTGGTCGCCGTTGCGGTTGTCTCCAAAAACTACATACAAACAACCTTTAGCGTCGGATGTAATAAACGGCATTGAATTGCTCCGCATCAACCCTAGAATATCTTCTGTATTCCAACTGCCTCTTTGCTCAGCGATTGCTTTGTCTTTGCCCCATGATTTGCCGCCGTCAGTACTCACATCCAACCAAATTTTACCTTTACCCGCCCAAACCAAATAAAGTTCACCATGAATGCCTGTTGCCATAGTGGCACCTTCCAAAGTATTGTCCTCGTCGGCTGCATCCCCGCAAGAATCGCTTACAGTAATGGCCTCCGAAAAACTGCTTCCGCCATCGCTACTCGCTGAAAATCGAATGCGTGATGAATCCTCAGGCAATCTGCTGCCATACTTGTCAAATTCAGTCCAGGCCACATAAATACAATCTCTAAATTTACTCTTCTTTCCCTCGTCCACATAAAACCAAGGCTTATCTTGCATTTTGGCTCCATTTAATCCTATACCCACAGATTCAAATGTCTTTCCACTGTTGGTACTTTTTTCAAAAACAATCCGGTCAAATTGATCGGGCCATTTTTTGAAAGGATTTTTGGATAAATGACAAACATAATAATCTCCCTTTCTGTTGATATATACAACTGGATCGCCATAAAAACCTTCTTTGGGTTTTAGAAAAACCGGATTCCATAAAATACCGCCGTCTTCAGAAGTAAAAAAATAACTTGTATTGGAACCTAAAATTTGAATATTAGGATGGTTTGGATCGATTGCGATGCTAGGTTCATTGGTTTCAATGCCATCCTTGTGCAGCGGATAATTCACAATCTGGGCCCCAAGACTGCTGAAGGAGAAAAACAACATACCAAATTGCAATCGCATAAACCGCAAAAATAAGGGATTTTTGGAAAGCTTGAATTTCTAAACCCAGGCTCGCAATTCTAATAGGGTGGCAAGATTAATAGAATAGGGACTGAAAATTTGGATATGTTTTATGTAAATGCCGAATTTTAATATACAAATTCGACTGTTTAGAATGTTCGGTTTCCCCTTAACACAAAAACCCATAAAATAACGATGAATCAAAAAACCAAAATACCTTTGCCAGTGAATTATTTTTATGGACAAAAGTAAGGTTAGGAACGGATTTAATCGAATTGCCCCAATTTACGATATAATTTCAAGCATCGGATCCTTAAACAACATTCGCATGTCCCAAATTTGGCTATTGACAAACCGCGCGCATTTTTCCAACACCCTTATTTTGGGGGGCGGCACTGGTTATTTATTACTTGAATCCCTAAAAAATAACTTATCAGACACCTATTGTTATGTTGACATTTCAGAAGCAATGACCGCAGCCGCGAAAATAAAAGTACAAAAACAGTTCCCAGAAAAATTAAAATCCATCCAATTCATTTGTGCTTCTTGGGATAGCATTCCTAAACATGAAAAATTCGATTTAATAGTCACTCCATATGTACTAGACTGCCTTGCAAAAGATGAATTGCAGATTGCCATGCGAACACTTTACACCCGATTAACTGACAAAGGAACTTGGTATTTTGCCGATTTTAACATTCCAGCAAAACCCATTAAAAAAATCATTGCCACAGGGATATTAAAATTACTCTATTTGTTTTTTCGTATTTTTTGCAACCTAAATGTAAAAACCCTCGCTGATTTCCATACAGAATTTAACCAATTAACTCTCTCTGTTTCGCAAGAAAAATATTTTTTAGGGGGATTGTTGGTTGCAAGAATTTATAGAAAATAGCCGGTGGTGAGGAAGGATAAGCCGCACGGGGTCAGTTTCACTTTCTTGTTTTCCATGTCTTGCGTCCTTGACGCTAACGGAGGCAGGTCTTCGTTTCCTTTTCCTCTGCGGCCTTTGCACCCCCAAGTGCCATTTTCCTCAACGAACCCGCCTCCACGAACCCCAGCGTCCTGTATGCGAGACTCTAGGCCTTGCGTATGTGGTTGCACGGGCCAGTATGTCATATCTGCACAAACAAAAGAACAGTTCAGTCTAAGTTGTATTCAATTGTGCAGGGCATCGCAACTTACGCAACTCCGCATTGGTCGTGTATGACAGACCATATTTATAGATTATACTTTATTTGACACCCCAAAGAGGCCACCGCCATATATATCCCATTCTTTTGTTGCTCTGTAATTACTTTTCATTTGAAATTTTTGTCATGAATTGCTTCATTGCTACATCCCTATTTTCTAAAATATCGCTTAACGAAGGTTTAATTTCTAGGTCAGGTTTTACGCCGCTTTCTGTGTTTTTAGATTTTTCCGCTGTTGTCATTTATTTGGTTACTTTGGTTATGCTGTAGAAATTGGTAAAATTTTTCTGTATACCAAAAAATGAATTACTCGGAGACTCACAGAGACCGGAAAGAGCTATACAGAGGCTCAATCTCTCTGTGTAGCTCCTGCATTTTCCTCAGTGTATCTCTGCGTAACAAATAGAATAACGAATAAATTATGCAGAGCCAAAATCTTTTTGTGAACCAAAAAATGAATTGCAACAAAATTCGAACATGCTGCCTTGGCGTTAACGGGCTAAATAGAAATTGTAACGCATAGGCTCCGGTGACGGAAAATAAATAAAGCAATTCATCACCATTGCAGCGAGGAAAGGATGCAAGACGCTTTTAATTAATTAACCAAAATTGATACCTAAAGGGCTAATTTTGAATGCAATAACTCAACTATTTT
>Ga0105050_10009814_pt1 | contig 10636 bp, 9 predicted proteins | sample FRY01_FD_78088 | JGI IMG/M metagenome (GOLD analysis project Ga0105050, IMG submission 78088) | Freshwater microbial communities from Lake Fryxell liftoff mats and glacier meltwater in Antarctica - FRY-01 | ecosystem: Environmental > Aquatic > Freshwater > Ice > Glacier meltwater ... | reverse complement strand
GACACATTAGTTAGAATAAATTTGTCGCCGGAATATGTTATATCTGAAATTTGTTGTATACATTTATGCTGTTGGGCTAAATCAAAATTTCCAAGAGTACCTCCTAGAAATAAAACTGCTTTCGGTTTTCTTATTTGTGGAATAGTTATTTTCCCATTAAGTAAGTCTGCTTGAGTAACTGATATTTTATAATTTGTAGAAGTTTTCAAAAACTGTCTGATTTTTTTTAGATAATTTTTAGAAATATCAATTGCACGATATCTGTTTAAATATGGAGTATAACTCAAGATAGGTAAAGTTTTGCATTTTAGCACCTGGCCGTATCCTGGACCTATCTCAACTATTTCTTTGATGTTATTGAGGTTTGTTCTGAAAGTTTCAGCATTCTCTTTAATCGCTGACACTTCATCTTCAAATAAGTAATAATCCGGGTTTCTCAGTATCAAATCATCATAGTAAGTATTATCTACTAAGTAAGCATAGCTGAGCATATCTTTATCTGGATTTGAGGTAAAAAGCTCATAAAAATTACGATGGATTTGAGCGATATCTATTTCATCGGTATTGATTTGATTTTCTGTCCCTGAAGGCTGGTGAAGTTTGTTTTGCTTACGAGATAATCCGGACATGATCTTTATATGAATTTGATTTATTAATAAATACTAACTAAGACATGGTAAATATATTAATTATAATTAACTGCATTTAATATAAAAGCAAGAGATTATTACACACCGTATAAATTTTCTGATCAGGGTAAAATTCATATATTTTTGTACACCTGGTTGATTTAACTTAATATAAGTTATAATGCTAACTCTAAATGAATTTTATAAAAAATCAACTATTAGAAATTTTGGTGAAATATATCTTCAACAATACCTACCTCAATCGCCGCTAGCTCTTTCTTACTAAGAAACCAGAGTTTAACAATACTCCTGTAAATCATCCCACCAAAAATCATCTACGGCAGAGCCGAACAGGCATCAAATTTATAATTAATTTGTATCACACCAAACGCATTCCCAATGCAAAGAGCAAAAGGCTTAGCTATGCCCAAGGTGTCTAGCGACTTGAGATTTGTATGTATCGATATGTATGAGAGCTATGTAAGCTTGGTGACTCATGGCTTTAAGGTTATAGATGGGTTACGGTGATATTCATGTGTTTTTAGTTTACCTGAAAAACTTTGAGTCCAAATTTATATTTGATAGGACTAATGTTAATATCTCACAGTCTAATATTATTGAAAGAATTAATAGCAATATTTTTACTATTTTGTAGATTTTTAAGTTAAACACTAAGAATAAAAGCCGCTAATTTAAAATATTTTTGTAATTTATAATAAACATGGTTGATGCAATATATTAATAAATCTTGAGAGGATACTAAAAGTCTCAAATGATATGAACCTATACAAATCAAAATTAATGCTTTAGTTAATTACCAATAAATGCTAGACGCACACCTGTCTAAATTTTGTTATAGGAGCAGTTTATGCGGTGTAATTCAACTCAATTTTCACAAGAACTCTCCAACTAAACTCTTTTCAATAAGAATTTAACCCCTACAAAAAGTCTTCTTATAAATGATGAGAGATATTCAGGTTTCTCTGGAATTGATATAGTAAATGGAACTGTTTTCTTCATGTCTGACAAAAATTGTCTTTTTAGAGGTGATTTGAGTAATATTGGTGGAAGTAATGACGGTCAAAAATGTGAGTTAACCTTAGATTTTTACTCTTATTGCCAATCAACTTACGGTAATAAAGATGCCGAAGAAATCAGATTTATCGATAGGGAGAATTTTATAGAAAGTTTTGAACAAAGTCATGAGCTTAGTTTTTTCAACCTCAATAGAGGTCATAATAATGCCGATCCATATAAAAAAATAAACCTAGAAGGAATTTTTGAAGGTAAGCTCAGCAACAATCAAGAAGTCGAAGGTTTTGCAAAATTAGGCAATCAACTTTATGTATTTCATGAGAAATCTACTGACGGTCAGCATTTAGCAGCGCAGCTTGAAATTACGGGTAATGGAGTAACTCCATTTTTATATATATCAAATCAAACTGGGTTCAGGATTACCTCAGCTGTAGGTCTTGAAGAAAACCAGAAATTCTAGTATTATTGGTTAGGTTTGACTTTAAAAGCTACCACTATGATGTGATTATTCAGTCTTTTAAATTGCCTCAAACTACAACCAATAATAAAGTCATCAGTTGAAAGGCGTGGTTCAGGCGATTGATCTGGAGCATGCACAACTTTATCAGTTATCTCATGATTTTTGTCTTTAACATCCACATCGCCACTATCCGGTTTTGGCTTGGTTAATACGCTTCCTTCTGCCCCATCATCCATCTTTCTTACAAGCTTTGAGCTATCAATTACATCGTCAGTATTTCTTGAAGCTTTGCTGAGCATTCTTGCAGTATCATCATCAATCCCGGCAAAGGCATATTTGGGGCTGAGATCCAGTTGCTCCAGTAAATCGTCAACCATATGGATAACCGGAGTCATTGCCTCTCTAAATGCAACTTTGTCTGGGACAGCATAGCGCTAGGCATCAGAAAAGGATTTGGAATTACGACTTCAGGCATATTCACATTTTTTGCGAATTGTTTTGCACCTTTTGCACCAAAGAAACCAATTACCGAGCCGAGCACTAAAGCAAAGGCTAAAATCTTTACACTCTCATCGATCATCGAAAGCCAGGCTTCTCTGATTATCTCTTAAACACATATCTGCGAGCGCCCTGGCGAAGCAGTCCAATCTTTCATATCTTTTTGGATTGCTTTGTCGTTGTTTTCACAACTCCTCGCAAATATGGAAAATGAGCAATCTCTGCTCAACAAAATTTAGTTTTTTTGCAGTAGCTTTTTCAGTTGCTCCTCAACATATTCTGCCACTTCCTTTACTTTTTCATTTGCTTCCGAGTTTTCTGCCATGATGGTAACGCCTTCCATATCGTGAAAATTTAGTGATAATAGCTTCTTATCAATTTTCATTACTACAAAAGATTGAATTATAGGAGTACTAACCCCTTCTGTAATGAGAGAACTGTACTTCTAATAATTCAGGAGAAGTCCAATCTTTATATTCTATACCTATCTCTCTTCTTAAAGGGCTCACCACATTTGCTATCTCTTCCCAGCTTTTACCAGCGACCCGCATCTCTACAACTGTCTCTTTCAGGTTATATACCTCTTTTTCATATGCTTGTCTCAATGGTGGGTTAACCTCTAAATTATGCCTATGAACCGTATTATCTATGAAATCAAGAGTTTCTGCATCAAGATTACCATATTTTGTAATAAGATAATCTTTTGTTTTATATACTTCATCAAGTTCATCTTTGGTAAGTAATGCAGGATTATGATCTGGCAAGTTCTTAGGCACATGAGTAGTTTGAGCTGGCGCCGCATGACTTGTGTCTTTAACATCAACATCTGCGCCTCCATTATCACCCTTACCCACCTTCATGTCGAGGGCATCATCCGCAGTATGAGCAGGAGCACCACTGCCAGGTAAATCATCTTTTACTTTTCCAGAAGCTCCACCCTTGCCATCGGCGTTTCTTGGCATCATCCCATGCAGAGGAGCTTGATATCCTAGGAAATATTGATTCTGATTAAGAGGATCGATACAATTGTAGTGTTCTCTCTTGTGTAATCCCAAAGATGATAATACTCAGTAAAGATAATTAGTTTTGTGTAGTTGGTTTAGTGAGTTTAAATAACTACTTAAGCAATATATAATTTCTTGCAGCTAGTAACCACTACATTACCTAAACATTTTACAGAGATCTATCAGCTCGAATGAAACCTATGCCAAAACCTTTAAGGCCAACATGATTAAGCTTGGGAAATGCAGCAAAGACAGCAAGTTAAGTTTATTGCTTAATTGTTTTGCCATTACAAATACCTTTACTACTGCGTCATTAGTTTCACTAGACGCGCAAGGATATTGATCACTATAGGCTACCGCTCTCCCTGATCTTTGTAAGGATTGTAAGAAATCAAACTCGATGTTAACTTTTTGATTTAGTTTAATAGTGCAATTTGCAACATATGCCTCAAATTCCTTTTTTAATTCTGAGGATAGAAAATCACATTTCTCATTAAGATACCACCCTCCTGCAATAGTTGCATATTGATCAAGCACAACTCCAAGTGGTTGTTTAGCAGTGGATGCAACACTTTTATTATCATTTGCTATTGCAGTATTTCCAATGAGTACTGATAAAATCAGCGCATATAAAAACTTAAGAGAATAATTCTTATGCCATGTCCCATTTTTAAACTGACAATCATAACTCGTCATTCGTGTAGTTAGTCTACAAGTCCTGCCACTCCCTTCTGGCTCGCGGTTTCGGTTTATTCCTCTCGCCTTGTACTGTTTAATCTGCAAAATGGTATTAGAGAATGAGTGATTTTGAAAAAGCAAAATCCGCATCTCAATAAAGTCATTAATTTATATTAACCTTTTTATTGACCTATAGGCTATTTCTTGTATTATATAAAGCAGATAAAATACTGCCCATTTATGATATGAAAAAGAATATTAAATTTACAGCTTATCTGCAGATATTTATTTTAACTATATCAAGTATTTCTAGTGCTAGTGCACGCTCTAAACATACAAGTAAAAGCGAAACTCAAGATATTGCCACAGGGATTTTAGCAACCTATGGGGAAAGTGATTTGTCAAAAAAACCTGCATTCCAAGGTGGGTATATTAACTTTGGTTACTGGAAAAATATTCATAAGAATGTGCCCTTTTCTAATGCTGACCGAGCTGTTGCATCATTTGAGCTTTATAAGCTAGCGATTGATCAGCTTAATATAATGCCAAATGATAGAATATTAGAGGTTGGTTGCGGTTTGGGGTATGGGTGCAAATATGTGGCTAGTCTATACAATCCTGCAACATCAACTTGCATAGATATTATACCTCAGCAAATTGAACGCGCCAAAATAATTCATAAAGACTTAGTAAACAGCACTTCAGTGCAATTTGAAGTAGCTGCTGCTGATAATACGAATCTCTTGGATGGCAGTTATAGTAAAATCTATTCTGTTGAAGCTGCTCAGTATTTTCCTTCAATGCCAAAATTTGCAGATGAAGTTTTTCGTCTCTTAGAACCAAAGGGCTTGCTAGTTATTACGGCGCATTTTTCAAGCAATGAGAAAGGTTACAGTGAAACAAAAAAGCTTTTGCCGACAGTTGCAGCCGGTATTGATCGTATGATCCCAATAGAGCAAGTCAGAAGCGCTGTTACAAATAAAGGATTTAAAGAGCTAAAATTTGAATCAATTGGTAAATATGTATTTAAGAACTTTGATCAGTGGATATCGCAAGTTAATGACGAACCATGGGCGCACAATATTTTTAAACTATATCAAGATGGGCACATTGATTATTACTTGATTGTCTTGCAAAAACCCTGAATTTAAGAAGCCGCCAGTTAATTGATTGTTAATATACTTGATTTATTATAAAGATAATTTACATTACTAAATAAAGGTTAGGGTGAAATTTCTTTCAGCATTAATAAAAAAAAACTCTAAATATCAGTCTGCTGAAAGTGATTTTCAATATACCCTATATGGCATTTTTGCATTAATTGGATTTATCGGATTCTATTTCTTTAATCCTCAAATTATTGCTCCTGGACAATATGAGAATATATATATCAGAGCAATTGCCGCTAGCCTTGCTTTTCTATTGCTGGTAAGAAATTATTGGCCTAAAGTTCTCCTGAAATATATTAAATTCTACTGGTATATTATACTAACATTCAATTTGCCTTTCTTTTTTTCCTTCATGCTGCTGCAGAATCATTGGTCACCTGAATGGCAAATGAATGAGCTGATGGCTCTAACAATATTGGCTATTCTAACCGGCTTAACATCAACATTATTACTTGCCCCGATTGGGATAGCACTATCATGTTTATGTTATTACTTATCATTTGGTGAGTTGATCCCACCTGAAAATATTGTAGGTTTAATTGTCAGTTACATCACTATTTTGATATTTTGTTCTATTTATAGCTACCAAAAGAACAAATTTTATGTAAAGAAACTCGAGTTTTATAAGCACGTACAAAAGCTCAATAGTGAATTAGAAGAAAAAATCAAAGAGCGCACGCATGAATTATCTGACGCTCTTGCTGTTAAAACAGAATTTCTGAATAACATTAGCCATGAAATCAGAACGCCAATTCTAGGAGTTGGTACGATTGCAAATGAGCTGCTTACGCGATGGAAGAGTTTTAATGAAGAAAAAAGGTATTTTTATCTTGAGCAAATTGCAAAAAATTCAAATCGACTCACTTCTATGCTTGGTAGTGTGCTTGATCTTGCAAAATCTACAGAAGGTCAGATGATTCTGGATATAACAAACGTTGATTTGAACAAAATTATCAGCGCAATGATTGACGAGAGTAACACTCTTTATCTGCAAGGTAAGAATATAAAATTCGCATTTACTCCAGTAAAATTACCAAGATTACAGGCAGATTCTGAGCGTATCTCACAAGTAGTGCGCAATTTATTCGTCAATGCTATTAAATTTAGTCACAGTGATTCGGTAATAAATATCAAGGCTGAATTGACAGATGAAAATAAAATCAAATTTTCTATTTCAGATTCCGGAGTCGGTATTCCGGATGATGAGCTGGACTCAATATTTTTGCCATTTACCCAGAGCTCAAGAACTAAGACTAAAGCTGGGGGTACAGGTCTTGGGCTTGCAATTAGCAGCCAAATAATTGAAGCACACCTGGGCAAAATCTGGGCTAAAAATAACAAAGAAGGGGCCACTTTTTGTTTTGAGATTCCGATTAAGCGCAATAAAGAGGCGGCTACGACTGCAATAGCTAAGGAAAAGGAAAGGCAGTACTCAATTCTAATTATTGATGATGAAGAGACCTGTCTGATTAGCCTTGAGTTGCTGCTTAGTTCATCTAATTACAGGATTACCAGGGCTGAAGGAGGAGTAGCCGGACTAGAAGCTCTAAAATCAAGCCAGCATTTTGATTTGATTTTGCTTGATATGATGATGCCCGATATTTACGGTCTTGATTTTCTCAAGTACATGATGAAAGATGAACAACATCGTCACATCCCGGTCATCATCCAAAGCGGAATCGCAGATCAAGACGAGATTGACAAGGCCATCAGACTTGGCGCTCGTGGCTATATCAGAAAGCCTTATCAGAAAAATATCTTGCTTGAGATTGTCACCCGAATCCTGGCAGGTAGTTGACTTGATCGATGACCTGATTCTCTTCAAAGTAAGCATAAATTCTGCGCAGAGATTCTTTAGTTAGCTCTGTCTTCAGACCATTTGAAGCTGTTGCCTCTTTAAGTGGGTCAATCCCGGTCGCCAAATAATTGGAGCCCAATGTTCGGGCACGCTTATGCTGGCTAAACTTGGAATATTAGATATGGTTTCTGCCAACAAGCTTCTTTTATTTACCTCCCCGAGAGCCTCCTTCTCTTGATGCGCCTCTACCTCTTCTTGATCCACCTCTCCTATTGCTTGATCCACCTCTGGCTGAGGATTCTGTTGTTCCCTCTATAAAAGCTAAAGTTGCATCAATATTAGGAGCTGTAGTAGGAGCTACTGAAGCAGAGGCTGGAGTTCTCGATACTGCGGCGGAGGCTGAGGGTCTTACCCTCTCTGTAAAAGAGGTGATGTCTTTCGGGGTATAAGGTTTGATTTCCTGAGACTCGGCTAATAGAGAAGAGGTAATTGTAGCTCTGGGCGCTCTTGCCTCAAGAGCTTGAGCAAAAGCCTGAGCTGCGGCCGCAACAGGGACAGCTGGGGCTAAAACAGGGATAACTGAGGCAAAGACAGGAGTAGGTAGAGCTGGCTCGCCTATGACTCTGTAACGGTCATTTCTTTTTTCTATCTCCGCCATTTCTGGGGCACCTTTTTTATATCTATTTTTTAGGAGTTGTAAAGATAGTAAATAATGTTTTCGAGCATTATCTTTATCATCTTGATAAAGCAAATCACCAATTTTAAGGTAAATATTAGCTGCTTGATCATCGCTAATATGCCTCAGTTTTCGCATTTCATTTATATATGGATCTTGATAGCAATTGATTGCTTCTTGCATATGGCCCATCTCTGCCAACATACCAGCCTTTAATAATAGAAGTGATATGATCTTTTCATCAAATGCACCGGAAACAAGCGTTTTTCTCATTTCTATTACTTCAACGTAGCATTTTATTGCTTTATTGTAATCTGCTGACATTTTATAAGTATCCCCCAATTCCCACAAGACCTCAGCAAGTCTTATATCATTAGAATCACTATGCATCGTTATACCAATATCATGCATCCTTCTAGCCATATTAAGAGCCCGTATCAAATATTGTTTCGCCTCATCGAATTTAGCTTCTCTCTGTAGTAACAGACCGATACATTCAAATATGTTTAACATGGGCGGAGTATCCGGGAAAGAACCTTTTGATCCTTGAAAATGGGGAAGTGCTTTTTTTAAAGAATTTATTGCACCCCTAATATCTTTTTTTCTTTGAAGATCTTTCACCTCTCTTTCCAGCCCTGTTGTATCAATAACTGGAAATTCCTCCTCATCCATACCTATTGTGGAAGGATTAATAGCTGGAAATTCCTCACCGGAAATACCTATTGAGGCAGGATTAATAGCTGGAAGTTCTTCATCAGAAATGCCTGATATGGCAGGATTAATAGCCGGAGCAGACGGAATATATTCACCATCAGAGCTGCGCAGATCTGTTTTTATCCCTTCTATTATATCAGCTCCTGTTGAGCTCTCGCTCACTCCTCTTCCTAACCCTTCTGTAATTTGATCCTGCCTTTGTATTACGCCTAATGCTACCATCTTCTTAATTGCATTTTCAATTTCTATATCTGTTATTGCTGAATTTGGAAGAACTATATCTGCTCCACTTAAATCTTGAGCTTTGTTAGCGTAGATAATATTTAAGGCCATATAAAATTTATCTAGTGGCAATCTTAATAACTTCATTACAGGCTCCGCCTTATGAGCACTTGTCTCGAACCCTCCGGCTCCACCCATAGCCGCTGCTCTATCCCTGCTCTCCTCAAGAGCATTAGCACCGGTGGTTGCTAATATAGTTTCATCAGGATTTTCTGCATAGGCATTGTAATGATTACCGCCGGTATATTGAATAGTTATTGTCGGCGCACCTGAGCTAGAATCAGAATCAATAGGGTACTGATATCCTTCGATTTGAATCTTAACATCAAGAAGCTTGCTCAATAATTGCAGCTCCAAGCCGCTACCCCATATAGCATTTTCAGCTACTCCAATAAGCCTGAAATAATCCGCAACTAAATTACTTTCATCCCCTATTTCGTTTGTATAACTTGAGCCAACTGAGTCATTCAAGTATTGCTCAGCGCCTACTTTATCAGTAGACTGCATCGCCAGATAGCGAGCCCTAATTTCCCCCATGATTGGCATGAGCGAACTATAGCCAGAAAGCAAACCTGTCTTTATGCTATCTTTAATGGCTTCTTTAATATAACTAGCATTACCGCCTTGATCGCTTAAATATGATTCTCGGATCTTAAGCCTTAAATCAAGCTGGTTTCCTATGCTGCTTATTTCCTCACTTGGATGAGCTGTGATAATATTACTAGCCGCAAGTAACACTGCGTTAAACATACAATTTCCATCACCGGGGATAACATATAAACTTCTAGCCATAAAATTCTCCTTTTTTAAAGCTTTCAATCCTGCGTAATTGCTCGATAAGTCCTAATTACATAACGCAAAAGCTAAAGATAGTAAATTTATTTATAGATAACTCTAAGATAATAAAAACTACCTATCATTGCCACTTACCTTTTAATATATTAACATTTTATTAATATGCTAGTCAATAAAATTCATTTATAATTAATAGGCTTTGACTTCGAGGTTTTATCTTTAAATTAGCATATAATAAAAAGCAAAATTCTGAATTGAACTGTTTAACGTAAAACTAATTTGAGATCTTCGTGATTTTGTACAATCAAGAAACAAGTGCAATGGTTTGTAAATAGTAGTTATCTCGTGACATCAACTAAAAATTAAAGGTGATATCACTTACTTGGGGGACGAGTGTGAGAGGGGGTTCTCACAAGATGGTAATGTAAGATCAAGAAATTTGGCTATTTTCCTGCTTTCATAAAGTAATCATCTTAATAAAAAAAAGGGAAACCCTGCCCGCTCCTTGCTCCTTAAAATATGCCTCAAATAGCGAGATAGGCTTCTTTATTTGATAATTCAAAATCAAAAAGGCAGGACTGTATGCCCCGCCTTTCACTCATGAAAAATAAATTTCTCAGTTTAGTCTATGATATATCTACTGCTTCACTTTGATCATCGAAGCTTTTGTATGTTCCGAGAAAAGGAATTAAAGGTATCTCATAACCAGTAGTAGCTTGTATAATTGAGCCAGCAATCATATCGTAGCCGAATAAATTTAGCGCATCAATAGCAATAATTCCAGCATTCTTTCCCAAACTACTTGCTACACTTAATAGGCTTAAGCTTGTATTAAATGCATAATTAGTAACAGTTTCTAAGCCGCCTATAAAGTCATCAAGGCCTTCTTTTAATGTAT
>Ga0105050_10009813_pt1 | contig 10636 bp, 16 predicted proteins | sample FRY01_FD_78088 | JGI IMG/M metagenome (GOLD analysis project Ga0105050, IMG submission 78088) | Freshwater microbial communities from Lake Fryxell liftoff mats and glacier meltwater in Antarctica - FRY-01 | ecosystem: Environmental > Aquatic > Freshwater > Ice > Glacier meltwater ... | reverse complement strand
GCTTTGAAGTGCCGATCCTTCTCTTCTTCGAGTGCGAGAATCTTCTTGCCAGGATCTCGATCTCCCTGACTGTCCGAACTCTCACCTGAGCCAGGTTCCGCTTTAACTTCTCCTGACTCACCCTCTCCGGCTCCGCCTTCTGAGGTTCCTGCATCTTCCGATCCGCCAAGAATTGGCCAGATAGCCGTTCCATTCGGCCGAAAGCCCACTGGGCTTAACGGCACTCCGGTGATCGGATGGAGCTTCGGGTTCAACCCTCGCATCTTTCCTCCTGTATTGCTCGCCTTGGGATGTTACTGGAACCTTACCCTACTTTCGTCAGATGCAGGGTGCTATGACAGGCAGATATCTACTTCCAGTCATCGAAACCTAACATCTCGTCGAGAAGCTTCCATGCCTTCTCGAAGCTTCCCAAGCGAGGTATGTCTTGCAGCATAAGAAACTCAAGATCCCAAACAAACTTTGGATCGAGACTTGGAGTTTTACCGACCAACTTGAACGTCGATCCTCTGCCAAGAATGAGCTCTCTCTCAGAATCTGCGCCAAAAGTTCCAAGAGACCCCTTGGGAAGATAGTATTTTGCCCTTGAAAGAGGTCCGGGATCCAGGGTGAAGACGAACTTGTGCCCATCATAATATCGAGAGGCCATCTCTGTAGATGTGTATCCATAATCAACAAAGAATTCTCCTGCTTTTAAATTTTTGATGTGATCTATATTCATGATGCGATATACAAGAGTGTCGTCAATTATTCTGCCAAAGTTATCATCCATCGATCCAACTATGTGGCGCAAGTCAGTCTCTGCAGAGTAATCAAGGAGGGAAAGGTTCTCTGAAGTTATATGCCTATAATCATTATCCACGGCGCTCCAAATATCGTCAGTCTCAAGAACGCCCTTCGATAACCTAAGCGCTTTGTTAACCGGATCGGCCAGATCCCAGGTGTATAGCTCTACTGCATTATTAGAATGGACATTGGGGTTGCCTCTAGTAAGCCCTTTGCCCCATGACGACTCTTTGAATCCAGTGAAGTCGGGCTTCCTTGAGAACTTTGCTGCAATATTTCCCTTGACGACACGAGACTTCTGCAATCCAACTATGCGCATACGCGCTATGAAATCCGGAGCTTGACGCGCAGCTCTAACTGCAAAAGGCACAAGGACAGGGCCTGCGTTCCTCGCAGCCCATAGCGCTGCATTAGTCAGGTCGATTCCTCCGCCTGGCCCTGGCATCCCCGACCTCTGTACCTGATTCAGGTACTTGTCGTAGGTTCCTTCTCGCAAACGCTTCTCGAACTTACCTGGCTTGTCCAGGTAGACCGTAATGTAGCAGAGGCAGTTGGGATGAGGCTTCTGCGGCACATCCTTCTTGCCGTAAACTCCCGGCCCCATACCTTCGTCGTGCTCTTCGTAATCGTTGCACTCGTCCGGCTTTGGATGGGAACCAGACAGGTGCCACTTGTACCCTCGCACCCAAGGCATATCTCGTGTGTGATTGATCTGTGCATTGTGGAAGGCATTGTTGATCTCGGTACGAGACAATCGCATAGCTGCGGAACGCACTCCGCCAGGGACGGAAGGGTTGATAAACTTCTCGACAGTCTTCGCCATCTCCGAAGCACTCTGTCCTCGCAGCAGCGACTTGTTGATCTCTTTGTCGAGACGGCCATTGAAGAACGAAGTCCAGCTGTAAACTTTGTCCGACAAGTCCAGTAGATTACTCTGGCGACCGATGTACGAATCGACGCCGGCTCTGCTAGCCGCTGTTATCATCTGCTGTGCATTCTTACCTTTGTATGCAGTCTCCATCAAATCGTCCATGGCCGAGATGCCGGCTGCTGCTGCCTGCCGCTCTCCAAAGATTGTCATATGCCCCACGTTCTCCCAGAGGGCGCGCATCTCTTCGTGCAGTTTGGCGGCGAGTACCTGCTGTTGCCGAGCACGCGTCATCGCTCCAAACTTATTCGCTCGCATAAGCAACTCTGCCTCTTTGCTTGCATCTCGGCTGGCCTGACCGAGTAGCTTGAGGATCTGTGCATCTGTATGCTTAGTGGCGTTGAGGTATTGTTGCAGAGGGTTGGCTCCAAAAGGCATTCGGTAACGTAGACCTGCCAGGTCTTCGATTGAAATGATCTTCTGTCGCAGCATCTCTCGAATTGCATTAGCTGCGGGATACATGAGGCGGGCCTGCTCTTTGGTTATCCATCCATTCTGGACTCCGAAAGAGATCAGCTCGGGGTTGAGGAAGCCTTGCGAGATCATCATTGCCCTGGCCGACCACGACTTGTAGTCGAAAGCCTTGGCTCCTTTGCGCCACATATCCCAGCCGATATTGGACATAAACTGCATCGTGTTGGCCTGCTTGGCCGTGATGAGTTTGGCCTTCAACATCAAGTTGATTATCTCTTTGTCAAAGGTTCCTCCACTGAACACTGTCAGCGCCTGGATGAGGGACTCTGCCTTCCTGGCATCCTTGACAGCGTCGGATACTTTCCTGCCGAGACGTATGGCTGAGCGCATTGTCTCTGCACGCTTGATTGAGTTTCGGATCAAGCCCTCGATGTATAAAGAGTCTGCCTTGCCCAGAACCTTCTTACCAGTCTTTTGGTAGATAGCCTGTCGGATAGACTCGATCTGGGAAGCCTCCAAAGATCGCAATAGATCGACAGCCTCTTTGCTGAATCCCGAGCCGAGCGAAGACTTCATCCTCTGGAGGATGGTGGCCTCGGAGACGTTGGGCGAGACAAACCTGTTAGCAGCCCTGAGTGCCAAGCGTAGTGCATGGGCTTCTGTCTTCTCAATCAGCCCGAGCTTGCGCAGGAAGTTCACGCTCTGAACAGAGAGCAGCTCGTTCGCCACAAGATTCAAGCGCCCGATCAGGGTCTTGCCTTTCATCTTACTGCCGAAGGCTGCTGCCTTCTTGTGCGTGCGCATGTAAGCTATGGCAGCGTTGTAGGTTGCCTCGTCTATCCAGCCAGCTTCCTTGGCCAGGAGGAGAGCCGAAGCGTTGTAGTTTAGCTCTGGTACGGCAACGATTAGTCGGCTGAAGAAAATCTTTCCTAGCGGGCCACCTGCCATGGCTACGCCTCGGACTCAGTGGACATCCGCGATCCGAACGGGTCTGCTGCTTCTTGCTCCTTCTGGATTTCAGCTTCCATACTAGCCGGGAAGATGTAGCCAAACTCCTCAACGAGCCTGTCTCGGTAGAAAGATGCAGAGATAACTTTGTCTGTGTGAAGAGTCTGTAGCTCTGCGAACCGCTCCTTGCGATTCATTGGCATCTTCTCGCCGAAGGCCGCCATCACTACCACGTTGTCCAGGTTGGCACCTTCGTAAACCTTCAGCCAGCCACGCAGATCGTGTAGCATCTGGTTCATTACATCTTCGATGTGCAAATCCTTCTCGGCTGCGAGGTCCAAAAGGGGCGCCATCTGCAAAGCAAGCGACACGCCGCTCTCAGCCACATTAACATCCACCTTGCCAATGGCAACGTCGGGCATTGCTGCACTTTGTCGGAGGTTGTCAACCAAGAAGGCGATGTGCTCTTGGAAAGGACCAACGGTATTGACACCGTTGACACGATCGAATTTACGCCCAGCTCCAATCTCCACAACGCGCCCTGGCCCTAGCTGCCAGGTTGTCTCGTCGCCATTTTCGTCAATGGGCGCTCCGCCGTCTGTGACGTACATGCCGAGACCTTCAAGAGCCAGCGCAACTTCCTCGTCGGAGATCGCCTGGTTGATCGCAGACATGATCCTCTCCATACCGCGCATCTCCGAAGAGCCGAAAGGATTCTGCGGCTCGTCCAGATTCCTGATGTGGTAGACGGGGATGGCCAAGATGTCAGGAGGTAGCTCTGTGTAAGGCAGCACGCCTCTCTGGAAGAACTTGGGCGTGGCAGTCTCCCATCCCTCAATCTCCAGGATGTCGATCTCTACTGAGATCGGGCCACCAGGTAGCCCTGTGCGAGCTGGGTGCTCCGACTTCAGATACCTCTGCCTCTTGATGTAGGCTTTCTCTGCAACAAAGACCTGCTCTACAATATCCACGCCCCAGAGTTGGTCCATGTTGTCTGGGTTGTAGATTGGGAAGTAGTTACCAGGGTCAAGCGGGGTAATCGTTAGCCGAGATCCTTCGACCTTCTCGGGATCTGCAGTGATATGCCAGAGCCAGTCGCCTCGGATTAGACCGAGACGCTTGTTGCTGTGGAACTTGGAGACAATGCGCTCGCGCTTGAACAACGTGCCGAACGTCTCAATCGCCAGGAGTTGTTCTGCGGGAGAGCCAGAGTTGGGATCGACCCGGAAGCCAAAGCCCTTCCCAACGTAACGGTTCATCGTGTTGACAATCTGTCTCCCTGTCGGGATGTAGATTGGGGCATTCTCTGCGCCTCTGAACACGAGCTTGAAAGACTCGGGGATGTTCCAGTAAATGTTCTCGTAAACGGCGTACGACTGCAGGCGCTCTGCATCTGCCTCGCTCAACCAAGTAGGCAGCACGCCCATATAAGGTCGCACTGTCGAGTATGGAGTAACGTCTTCGGCCATGTCTAGCTCCTATCGTCTCCCAGGAACCTTACTGCCTCTGGTCATAGACGAGCCTCGAACTCGCACTCTGCCACCAGCTTCCTGCTTGCCGTAGTGGGCGATGAAGAATCTACCGAGCGCCTCTGGCGTGTGGTCGTCCTTCTTGATTGGTTGTTCTTTGTCGTTGAATACTTCGGACTTGTTCTCAGGATACCTGTAGTCAGCCATCTCCCGAATCACGTTGTGACACTTGTGATCGATGAGTAGCTTGGGTTGCTTGTCTCGGTGTCCGTCGGGCAGCTTCTCCAGATGAGGCGGCATCTTCAGCCACTTGCGGATAAGGTTCAGGCGTTCCTTTATCTCGCCACCTGTGCCGCCGATCGGGTTGATGCGCAGCTTCTCCGACAACACAGCAGACTCTCCTGGCCCAGCAGGATCAGGGTAGAAGTTTCGTAGCTCCTTTGGTACCAGCCCTCGCTCTTTGAGCTGTACGGCCACCTCGTCAATGGGCACGTTGCGTTCGTAGTACTCGTCAAGAACATACACGTTGTCCCAAGGATCTACCTGGATCAACAACCAGACAAAAGGATTCGTCCACCCATAGTCAACGGCTGCGTAGGTGGCCCAGGTGGGGTTGTACTCAAGGTGGCGCACGTGCACTTCTTCGTCGAAGCCCTTGAACACGCGGCCTGTAAACTCGGAGAAGTCTGCAGCAATCTCCTGGTTGAACATCTCCTCGGTTAGCTCACGGCGCAACGCCAGGATCTCAGAGTCTTCCGCTCCTCCAGGGAAGAGTATGTCGTTCTCCCAGGAGGGGATACGACTGCTCCACCAGCCTTCGTCTCCACGCTGGCCCATCTGCCAGCATTCATAGAACCAGTTCTTCCCTTCGGGAGTGCTCGTCATCAAAGCCCAGCCGTGGTAGTCCGTCAGCATCGGGCGCAGGTACTTGGTCCAGATGCGAGGCTTGAGCTTGGCTGCCTCTGCGAGGATGACTCCATGAAGCGCTTCTCCAACAAGGTTGTCAGGATACTTCGCTGACTTGACGTGGACTTGGAACCTGCCACCCCAAAGAGAGATATGCATGTTACCAGAGAGCACATCGTTGTAGGAACCAGGCCGATCAAAAGGGAAGTCGAGAGCCTCAAGGTCGTTCCAAAGTACTCGGAACTCTTTCTCGCCATCGGAGTACTCCGGACCAACAATCCAATACTCCATACGCTTAGCATTGGGGGATAGTTCGGCCTGCCGATAGTATGCCTCAATGGCATGGCCGACAAGTTCGTGACCTCCGAGGGTGGACTTACCCGTACGACGCCCAGCGCAAACAACGCGGAAGCGGCCTGTGTCTCTGGCCTTGGCAGAGTGCACAAGCCGCTGTCCAGCATGAGGCTCATATCCGATAGACGCGAACGTCTTCGACAACGAGACTGCTCTGGCCACTACTCCTACAGTTGCACAGCTGCGACGGTAAGGGTGGTGACGCCGCTGTAAGTAATCGCGCACAAGCCATTAGAGCCTGCATACTCGTTGCCCAGCACGACGCAACGCTCGGACGTCGCTGCGACGACCAGAGCCAGGTCTGCCTTTGCAACTCCGTTGGCGTGAGAACCTGGGACTGCAAATGTCACAGTGATTGGAGAGGCCGAGCCATTCTTGACGATGAAGATGCAGCCTGGGCCTGGATTCGCAACAGTATCTCCGCCGCCAGCTGCAGCTGCATAGGTGATGCCTGTTGCTCCTGTGGGAGACGGAACGTACTTGCTCAGTAAAGCCATCGGACCTCCTACTTCCCTTGGTAGATGTAGCTGTCGGGTTGTTCGGCTCCACGAATGGAGTTTACCGGCAGGCGTCGGGCTTCGGAGGGCTTGCGGTCAACAGCCTCATCAACGCCGAGACCGAGCATGTCCTGTTGCTCTTGAGACATCTGCAGGTCTGGGATTACAGTAGCCATTACTTCTCCTTCGGTTCAATGATGTCCACGAGGACATCTTCTGCAACGCTTTCCCACTTCCGAATGGAAGCTTCGACAACGTGCTTATCTGGAATCTTACCCGCTACTCGCTCCCAGAGGTATTGCGCTGCCATGATTCTCGCCTGTGGATTCGCACGAGGGTTCTGCGCAACCTCAACCATTGTGTCGATTGCAGTGTCAAGATGTTCCTTCAAGCGACCTTCGCCACGATGCACAAGCTCACGCACAACAGCTTGGTGGAAGCTGCGAGGGATCAAGAGCGGGGGCTTCCCGACGAAAGATCCATTCTTATCTCGCAACTGCCCACGGATCAATTCGTCATGGTCCAGATCCTCAACATCCATCTCTCCATTGAGGAACTTTTCGTACCGAGGATTCTTCGCTCGGGATGTCTTACCGGCCATGTCGCGTACCGCCCTTCTGGATAAAAAGTAGGCCCGTTTTGTTTACAATCATTGCCGAACAACCGACTCAGGACCAGGGATTGGCAGGACTGCAGCAGGCAATCCACGATAGCCAAGCTCTGCATCAATCTTGTCTTGCTCGGAAGTGGTACGCCCAGTAACATCTTGGAAGCCTTGCCGACGAAGCACCATTGCTTCCTCGCCAGGAGTAAGCACAACATGTCCATCTTCGACAGACTGGATAAGCCCAGCCTTGCCACCAAACTCAGAGCCGATATCAGCCATGGAACTTTCCTCCCAAATCTCCCGAGACCATAAACCAACTGATCTGGATCAAAGACTGCCCAAAGTTCCAGGCCGAGTCTGCAATCATATTCAAAATATCAATAGCTGCGTAGCCATAGTCCACAACAGTGTTCATACAAACCCCAAAGAGACACAAGCACAAGCTGCAATATCCGAGTCTTCCAATTCAAGACGAACAAGCGAACCTTCCGAATCGGACGAACCTTCCGAACCTTCCGAACCTTCGGGTGCAGAGTATGCAGCAACCTCCAGCACACGTCCTCGCAACTCGAATCGCAACATCATACGGAGAACCTTACCCCTTTTCGCGCAACTCCGCGCACAAACCAAACCAAACCCGACACAAACCCGACACAAACACAAACCAAACCCGACACAAACCAAACCAACACCCAAACCAACACCCAAAACCAAAAAAGCCCGGCCCGTCCCATTCCAGGTGCTATAGGGAGGTAAGAATCAATCATAACATATCATAAGTATCAATTCAATCATTAAATGATTCAATTGATTGAACTCTCTCTATATATGATATATATGATATACTTTGATTGATTCCTACTCCCTTAGTAGTATATATACCGACCGGCTCGTCCTATTTGGAAAGAATCTTGAAACAACCATTTCGAGCGTAAAAACACCAAAGTTTCGACCCCTTTGTTCCAACTTCCTCCAACTTCAACAAAATAAAACAAAACAAGAAATCCCCAAAAATCCCCCAAAACAAGAAATCCAACACTACAACTACCAAAAAATAGCCAAAAATAGCCGAAAAAATATCCAGTTTTCCATCCCAAAAACAGCCCAAAAGCATCCCCGCCCAAAAAAGCCCAATCATACGCACCATAACTTCGCCCCCAAAAATCCCCAAAAATCCCCAAACCTTCCAAAAAATCCCCCAAAAATCCCCAAAAAATCCCCCGAAAAACAAAAAATCCCGCCAGCAAGAGAATAAAAATTCTCAAGCACAGCGGGATTTAGTGCACATTTACAAAAAGTTTACTACAGTAATCCGGGAAATCTAGGGTGTAAAAGCCTCGTAAATCTTCATGAAGGAGCGGCTAGAACACACGTAAAACTCGTCCTCAAACCCTCGGATAACCCAATCTCCACGCCCAACAACCACAACTCCAGACGCTCCTCCCGGCTCGCCCAGGCCAACAATCCCCACCGAGGAAGACGACCAGATCAGGATCTCTTTCTTGAACCATTCCTCTACCGTATACCTGCCAGAGGCTCCGCAATCCCTCACCCATTCAAGTATCCGCAAAGCCTCGTCGGCAGAGCCGTCCCAGCGAGTAGCTTCTACAACCATCGTCTTACGCCACAGGTCCATATGCAGAACCCTACTCTTATCGGCGAGCCTTTGGAGGGGATTCCACAATACCTATCCAGTCCAGACTGCGGACAGTCCTCGCCATTGACCCTGCGCCTGTGTCGCTGCGGACGATCGGGTTGCCCAAAGAATCAAAGCCAACCAGCTTACCTGTATAACGAACGTCAACCTCGTCCCCCACGACCAGAACTCCTTTGTGCTTACCGTCGGGGAGATGGGCGGAGCGTCGGGGCGGGATATTCCTGCGAGGGGAAACACGCTTTTCTTTCAAAGGTTCCAACCTTCCTCTTCGACTTCGACTTCCTCTTCGACTTCGACTTCCTCTTCGACTTCTCTCGGAAGCAGGGTTGCCGTCGGGCAAGGCCACAAAACAAAAGCTTCGTCTGTGCTGCAGAACACGCACACAAACACGGCCGGATACCCCTTTCCATCTTTCAGTCTCGGATAGTGCCTGTTCTTTCGCCCGGAACTCTGTCGCTCAATAGCCATGTAGATTCCTAAACGCCCCCGGCCCAGCAGCCTTCATTCTGCGCACCCAAAGCAAAGCGTGCCGAGTTGCATCACGAGCGTGATCTGGGCCAGGAGTATACATAATCCAGTTCTTCAACCGCCCGTCCGTAATGACGGTCTTGGCGTCGGAAGGAGACTGCCGAGACAAGGGGCGAGTTATGCGCTCTGTTGTACGTTCTGTAGCTTTGCAACCCCAGCGCTCTGCAAGAACACCCTTGAACAGCTCGTGATCTAGAACTGCATTAATCCGCACTGGCGAGAGGAAGTCTCGGCTCTTGTTGAGAGAGCGAGGGATAAAGTCCTCAGTCACAACCGCCAGCCCTTCGTTGGCCCAAGGGCCAGAGCCAAGAATCGAGATTGCTTTGCAGATTCTCTGTATCTGCTTGTTCTCCTCGTCTGCAATCATAACTGCGCTCCAGGCTACCACCGCAGTCCGAACCGAGGCTGCCGGGTCAAAAAGTACATCCGGATCTATCCAAGCCACAGCCAGCCCGGTTGTTCTGCCGGGGTCGATTGCAAGAACACGCGGGAACATCATCGTCGGAGTAAGAGGATTAACGCTCTTTGTGCCGTAGCTTCCTGCAGGGAGAGATTTGCGATGCATGTACTCCGCGGCCAACCAACGATCCTCGTCCACCACATTGACCCGGAAGGGGCCATGGACGATATCCTTGTAGTTTTCGAGGGCGTGTCGGTTTCGGCTACTTATCGAGCGGAACATATTGCTACCAATAGGTTCGCTCAAAGTAAATCAGCTCCCTCTCCGACAAAGGTATGGCGGCGTAGCTCAAGCTTATCCGAGGACACCTGGATACCTTTACCGGGCTTGCCCACGGACAAAGCGAGAGCTCGTAGCCGCACAGCAAACGCAGCCCAACCATACCCCGCTCCATAATACGTAACCATTCTGGCTTCTCGGATGGAGTTAGCGGGGGCCAGAGGCCGACGAGGGAGCGTTATCTCTCCCGAGGGGACGTTTCCCCCAGGGTCTGCGCGTTCGGCGGAGAGGGAGGACGCTAGGCCCAGCGCGGCCAGCTCTTCTCGCGTTACGTCTAGCTTGTCGGGAACGACCCAGTCCTCGCCCTTGACCAATTCAACTTCTGCTCCGGAGAACAGAACTGCAGAATCTATCATTTTACATCATCTCCATAGAACCCGAATGCATCCGGCCCTCCATAGGGACGACCCTTGTCCCCTTTGGATTCGGGGTCGATAATCCAAACCTGTCCATCTTTCTCCCAAGCTTCGTAGCACCCGTAGCACTTGTGGTTTCCTTCATGTCCTACCTGAAGATTGCAACCGTGCGATCCCCAATAAGTGTCACACTTCCTCATTGCCCACCGCCGTGCACCGGGTAGTCGAGGCCATCCTGGCCTGCCAACATCGCGTGAACGAGCGCAATCGACGCCGCATTAGCGATCCGCTGGCGCTGACCGTCATCCTCAAGAATCCCACCCATTTCCTTTTCTGCTAGCTTCAGCCACTTCTCGGCCTGCTTGCGGTGGGACGGGGCAGTCATGCCTCACCGCCAGGGGTGGCGGATTGGCCCCAGTGTGACTCGATCCGTCCGTCCAAGTAGTG
>Ga0105050_10009802_pt1 | contig 10647 bp, 8 predicted proteins | sample FRY01_FD_78088 | JGI IMG/M metagenome (GOLD analysis project Ga0105050, IMG submission 78088) | Freshwater microbial communities from Lake Fryxell liftoff mats and glacier meltwater in Antarctica - FRY-01 | ecosystem: Environmental > Aquatic > Freshwater > Ice > Glacier meltwater ... | reverse complement strand
CCGTTAAAATTATGCTCGCTTTTTAGGGTGACAATACTTAGGTCTTGGAACTCCTAAAAATCTAAAAGATCTTGGTGTACCTAATTAATTTAGATTTTTATGTAGATAAAAAAATCGGATAATATTAAGACCTTAATAAAAGTACAAAAATCAAAGAAAAACAACCATAGCCGTTAATTATTTTAGTTTCTATTCTCAATATAAGCGAGGCCAAAAGTGAATTAAAAATCCAATGAGGGCTGCATAAAATCTTGCTTTACGTGAAAATTTTGGTAACAATTTAGGTAACCGAATAGGTAACCTTTCATTTAATAATAAAGCTAATCTTGTAATTTCAAAAAATATGAAAAATCATGATTTTTATAAGATTAACCATATTTTGGTGTCAGATAACACCTTAACTGTCGAGATGACAGTTCCGAAACATCGGGAAAATCTGTAACATATTATTACGATAAACAAAAAAGGCTAAACAAAAATCCAACCTTAAAGTCGGGATGACAGGATTACACTACTATCCCATAATTATTTATATATCAATTAGTTACCGAAACCAAAAATGAACTGTTAGCCGATTTGTTGACGGTATTATAAATGAACTTCAAAGCGAAATACTTTACACTCTGATAATACAAATACAATCATTTGGAAAATGCCTCTGGCACAAATCAAAAGCTATAATTTTTAAAAGTTATTTTTTAATAAAAATAGACATAATTTCACTTTTGTCCACCAAAAGTGAAACAAAGTTCTTTGAAATTATTGTAAATCTGTATTTTAAGTCTCATTCTGAAGCGTGACGATTTGAAATGATTAGCATGTTCGTATCTCAACTTAAAGGATATGAATCAAGGTAAATATGTTTTTTCTCAATTGGTCAACTTTCTCCCTCAACGTGTTTTTGATAGAATCACGGCTGAATATTCAGGGAACAAATCGGTCAAGCATTTTACATGTTGGAATCAACTGTTATGTATGATCTTCGGCCAGTTATCGGCCAAAAAAAGTTTGAGAGATTTGATAACCATCATTGAGGCGCACAAAACAAAATCATATCATTTGGGCCTTGGAAAAAAAGTTACCCGCAGTAATTTGTCAAAGGCAAATGAAAACCGCAACTTTAAGATATTTGAAGAGTTTGCCGAACATTTGACAATGATTGCCCAAGATAAAAACAGCAATGACACCTTTGGGATAAAGGGCAATGTTTACGCTTTTGACTCATCTACAATTGACCTTTGTCTGAGTGTATTCTGTTGGACACATTTTCGTAAGACCAAGGCTGGGATAAAACTTCACACACTGTTTGATGTCAATACCCAAATCCCTGTTTTTATACATATTACATGGGCAAATATCCATGATGTTAATGCAATGGATATTATTGATTATGAACCATTTGCATATTATATTTTTGACCGTGCCTATGTGGATTACGAACGTCTTTATCGAATAAAAAAAGCTAGGGCATATTTTGTGGTAAGGGCAAAGTCCAATATCAGATTTAAAAGAATGTATTAAAGAAAAGTAGATAAAAGCACTGGCATTAAATATGACCAAATCAGGAAAATAGAAGGTTTTTATAGCTCTAAAGATTATCCAAAGAAAATACGGAAAGTAAAATTCTTCGATAGCGAGACCAAAAAAACACTGGTCTTTTTGAAAAACAATTTTAAACTGTCAGCTAGTGACATTGCCTTGCTCTACAAACAGAGATGGTAAGTGGAACTTTTCTTTAAATGGATAAAACACCTCTAAATGAACTGCCTATGAAATCAGATTACAATAATGTCAATGAACAAATTACTAATCAACTGGTTTTCAACTTATTTTAAGTGGACACTAGTGAGGAAAAGTAGTAAAATAACCTGTTTCTTATAAAGGGTGTTTGAGGCAGTATTAAAATTAAGAATTAAAGCCACACACAATTTAAAATAAAAGCTTTAATTTTAAAATTTTAATTTTTTGACTTTTTTAATATTATTTATGAATCGATTTATATTTCCATTTTTCTCGTTTATCTTGATTTCGACTTATATGTCGTCTCAAGATATTGAATATAAATTCAGAAATTTATCAACAGCAGATGGGTTATCACAAAGCACAGTAATTGCAATTCATCAAGACAATTTCGGACAAATGTGGTTTGGTACTAGAGATGGGTTAAATAAATATGACGGTAGTACATTTACCGTTTATAAAAATAACCCAACAGACTCTTTATCAATAAGTAATAATGATATTTTGGCTATTGAAGAAGATGCTTTGGGGAAAATATGGATTGGCACTTATAATGGTCTTAATTGTTATAACCCAGTAAGCAATACTTTTAAAACCTTCTTCCATTCAAAAAGTGATTATTCTTTAAATAATAATACGGTTTGGTGTGTAAAGGAAATTAAAGATGAAATTTGGGTAGGTACTTCAAACGGCATTTCTATTTATAGCAAAAAAACCGGCAAATTCATTTCATTAGTTAAAGAAAAAAATAAACCAAAAAGCTTGCCAGATAACTTTATTAGAAAAATTTTACATTCTAAAACGGGTGATATATGGATAGGTACTGCTAAAGGATTATGTAAGTTGGTGAGGAGAGAAAAGGATACTTTCTTTTTCAAAAATTATGAATTACCAGTTCAATCATCTGAAAATGAGAATAATCTATACGTACAAGATATATATGAAGATAAAAATAACATCATTTGGGTTGCAACTAAAACAAGTGGATTATATAAATATGAAAGAAAATCTGACAATCTAATTTCATTCAATAGTAAAGAGAATAATCTAGGCAATGATGTAGATTTTAGAGCTATCGGTAGCGATAAATCTGGTCGTTTATGGCTAGGTACTTACAGTGGTTTATACATTTTAAAGGATAAGAAAGTGTCTAAAAAAGATTTTTATAACCTTATTGACAATAAAAATTTGAGTAAAGTAAAATCTATATATACAGACAAAAAAGGCTCTGTTTGGGTTGGCACTTATTACAACGGTGTGAATTTTTGGGATCAAAGCAATAACAACTTTACAAATTTCACAGAGAATAATGATAAAAATAGCTTAAGTTTTGATGTGGTAAGTTCTATCGAATCAGATTTAAAGGAGAATATATATATTGGTACAGAAGGAGGAGGGATTACAGTTCTTAATAAAAAATCTAATACAACAAGTTTTATAAAGACTAAAAATACCAAAGGACTTTCATCCGGAAATATAAAAACGTTACTAATTACGGATGAACAAGATTTATGGATAGGTACTTTAGACGCTGGCCTTACTATTTATGATTTAAATAAAAAAAGGATTGATAATAAAAAGCTTAGTTACGAATTACAAAATCTATTAAAAGGACAGAGCGTATATGTTATTAAAAAAGAAAATGAAGATGTAGTTTGGTTAGGTACTTTTAATATTGGATTAATATGCTATAACCTTAAAAATAAAACATTTAAATTGTTTAAAAATGAAGAGGATGTTACTAATTCAATCTCAAATGATAGAGTTCGTTCTGTTTTAATAGATAATAATAGGCAGATATGGGTTGGAACGCAGAGTGGATTGAACCTAATTGAACTTTACCAATACAAAGAAACAGTAAAACGCTTCTTTTTTGACCAAGAAACACAATCTGGTGAAGATATTTTAACAATTTTTGAAGACTCTAATAAAAATATATGGGTAGGAATTAAGGCAAAAGGATTTTACTTATTTGATGGAAAACAGTTTAATAAAATTAAAATTAATTATAGAGAATTTGAAATAACATCTGTTCACTCCGTAATTGAAGATAAAAATGGTAATTTATGGTTAAGTTCCAATTATGGTATTGTTAAATATAATCCGTTAACAAAAGCATCTGTTATTTATAGTCAATCCGATGGTTTAATTAGTAATGAGTTTAATGATAATTCTAGCTTAAAATTTAATGACAATAAATTTTATTTTGGAGGGCCAGCAGGGATGTCTTCTTTTAATCCAAATAATATAGTTTTAAACAACAGTGCGCCACAAGTGCTACTCACAGATTTTAAAATTAAGAATGCTAGTGTTAAAGTAAATAGTGAAAAAGGTGTTTTAAAGCAAAGTATCGCTTATACAAAAGCTGTAACACTAAGCTATGACCGTGCAAATTTTTCAATAAATTTTTCAATTCCAAATTTCGTAAATTCTAGCAATAACGAATATTCCTATAGATTAGTAGGTCTAGATAACCTATGGACTACAACAAAAAACACAGAAGCAACTTATACCATTCAAAATGCAGGCACTTACATTTTTGAGGTAAAAGGCGCAAATAATGATGGTGTTTGGAACATAGAGCCTACAACCTTAAAAATTACAGTGAAACCAGCACCATGGAGAAGTTATTGGGCATTTTCCATTTACGCTTTATTGATTGGATTAGCAATTTATTGGTTGAATTGGATTATAAAATCTAAGGCAAAATTAAAACTCGAACTTAAGTTAGAACATATAGAAGTAGAAAGAACAAAAGAAATTAATACTGCCAAATTGCAATTTTTCACGAATATATCACATGAGTTTAGAACACCATTAACCTTAATTTTGGGTCCATTACAGCAAATTCTTTCAGGATATAATGGAAGCAATATCCTATATAAAAAATTATTGGTTATAGAAAGTAGCGCTAATCATCTTTTACAATTGATTAATAGGTTGATGGATTTTAGAAAACTGGAGGACAATCAATTTAAATTAGAAGCTGCTGAGGGCAATATTGTTAAGTTTTTACAAGAAATATTTTTATCATTTTCTGAATTTGCGAAAGATGGTGATTACACGTATATTTTTAATACTTCAAATGAAGAAATTTTGGTTTATTATGACCGGTATAAACTAGAGCGTGTTTTTTATAATTTAATATCCAATGCTTTTCGATATACACCAAAGGGTGGTCATATCTCTGTAAATGTTAGTAAAGAAGAAAATTATATTAAAATTGAAGTTGAAGATACAGGTGTTGGTATTTCAGAAGAATATAAAGAAAAGATTTTTGATAGATTCTTTGAAGTCGCAATTCATAATAGTCCACAAAAAAATTATAATAAAGGAACGGGTATAGGCCTTTCAATTGCAAAAAATATAGTAAAGCTGCATCAAGGTTCAATCAATATAGGGACTAAAAAGAGGCAAGGCGTAATTTTTAAAGTGGAATTACCCTTAGGAAGTAGCCATCTTTCAGAAAATGAAATACTAAAAGATTTCATGCCTAGCGATGATGTATCTCAATATGTTTCACAACTCAGTAGTTCCCCAGAATCACCAAATGAAGTTCTAGACGACATAATTAAAGGAGATAAAAAGCACACCATTTTGTTAGTTGAAGACAACAAAGCGCTTCTTATTTTTATGAAAAATCTATTAAAAAAAGATTACAATATTCTTCAAGCAGAAAATGGTGAAATTGCAATGAAAAAAGCACTAAAAAACCTTCCGGATTTAATAATTAGCGATGTAATTATGCCAGAAATGGTTGGTACCGAATTATGTTCTTTAATTAAGAGCAATTTAAAAACAAGTCATATTCCAGTTATTTTGCTAACCTCCAGAACCTCTTTAATTTATAAGGTTGAAGGTTTAGAAAGTGGAGCAGACGATTATATAAGTAAGCCGTTTAATTTAAAAGAATTTAAATTAAGAATTAAAAACCTTTTAGAATTAAAAGAGCGCTTTAAAGAAAAATTTTTAAATGAAAATGAATTTGTTGCAAGTAATATTGCGATAACATCTTTAGATGAGGAACTTATAAAAAAAGCATTAAGATTGTTGAAAACAATATCTCAAACGAACAATTTGACATTCCTTTCTTTTGTTCAGAATTAGGTGTAAGCAGGTCTTTATTATTTACCAAAATAAAAGCTTGGACAAATTTGACACCCAATGAATTTATACATGAAATACGTTTAAAAAGTGCTACTCAGTTATTAGAACAGCATAAAATTAATATTTCTCAAGTAAGCTATAAAGTAGGTTTTAAAAATCCGAAATATTTTAGTAAGTGCTTTCAAAAAAAATATGGCATAACTCCTACCCAGTATGCTAGTAAATTTTCCGATACTTTATAATTAAATCCGTTTTATATCGAAAATAAGGCGAATCAATCCTGTTTTTGGATAATTACAACCCTGTTTTTGGATTATTAATTTCATAACCACCAATATATTTGTAATTATGAAATTGAATAAAACCAATCTTATTGAATATTCCTTAGCTGCATTGATAATCATTCTATGTTTATGGGTAATTTATATTGGTTTATAATTAATATAAAACTCAGTAATTATGGTTATCAAAAATATTTGTTTTTTTATATTTAGATTTAGTTTTTTTCTTATTGGGTTTATACTGTTTTTTTGCTCGTGTAAGCCTAATAATAAAAGTGCAGAAGCTGGAATAAGTAGCGTTAATTCTCTTTTAGAGAATAGATATTCTCAAATTTTAGAGTATCCAATAGATTCTATTGGGTTTCCACGTAGTATGTCCGTTAAAACAGATAGTATAAAAAAAGTACCTTCAAAAGATTGGACGAGTGGTTTTTTTGCAGGAAACCTATGGCAATTATTTAAAATTACTGGAAATGCTGCTTTTAAAGAAAGAGCAGTCAAATGGACTGCGTTTATAGAGAAAGAAAAGCACAATGATATAACACATGATATGGGTTTTAAAGTGTTTTGCAGTTTTGGAAAAGGTTTAGAAGTTGAAGAAAATCAACATTACAAAGATGTGATTTTAAAAAGTGCCCAAACATTAAGTACCCGATTTAATGCTAAAGTGGGAGCCATAAGGTCTTGGGATTTTAATAGCGATATTTGGGAATTTCCAGTGATTATAGATAATATGCTCAATCTGGAGCTGCTTTTTGAAGCTGCAATAATCTCTGGCGATAGTGCCTATCATAACATTGCTGTAAAACATGCAAACACAACCTTGAAAAATCATTTCAGAAAAGATAATAGTACATATCATGTAGTGGTTTACGACACAATTACAGGTCTAACAAAAGATAAAGTAACCCATCAAGGATTTAATGATGAATCGTCTTGGGCAAGGGGACAAGCATGGGCTATTTATGGTTATACAATGGCGTATCGCTATACAAAAGATAGTGCCTATTTAAAACAAGCAGAAGCAACGGCAAAGTTTTTTTTAAATAATAAGAACTTACCTGAAGACGGTATTCCGTATTGGGATTTTAACGCCCCATCAATTCCAAATACTTCTAGAGATGTCTCAGCAGCTACCGTCACTGCTTCAGGGTTATTTGAATTATATGGTTTTACAAAAAACAGGATATATTTAAATTATGCAAATAAGGTATTAAAAACTTTAAACTCTCCGACATATATTTTAAATGAATCGGTAAAAGGACCCTTTATTTTAGATCATTGCACAGGTAATTGGCCTAAAAACGATGAGGTGGATGAACCCATTGTTTACGGAGATTATTATTATTTAGAAGCTACTCTTAGGCAAAAAGCACTTTAATTTTTTGTTAAAGTAGTAAACAATCTTTATTAAGATAAAGATTTTGAAATAAAAAAATGATAGCAAATAAACTAAATACATGAAAAATTCACCAACAAATAAAATTTTAATTTTTGTGATTGCTTGTTTCTGCAGTTGTTCAAAGGTTAAGAAAGACAATGCGCCTTGGGTAAACATTTTCGATGGTAATACATTTAATGGTTGGTCAATTAAGGGCGGGAATGCAACCTATAAAGTTGAAGATGGAATAATAGTAGGAACCACCGTTTCAGAATCTCCAAATTCCTTTTTGACTTCAGACAAAAATTACGGGGATTTTATATTGGAACTCGATTATAAAGTTGATTCCACCATGAATTCTGGTATACAAATCCGGTCAAATAGTTTTCCGTATTATAGAGATGGCGTGGTTCACGGATATCAAATCGAGATTGACCCATCAGACCGCGCTTGGAGTGCAGGTATTTATGATGAACAAGGGCGAAAATGGCTAAATACTTTGACAGATAATTCAAAAGCGCAAAAGGCATTTAAGCAAAATGATTGGAACCATTATAGAATTGAAGCAATAGGTGATACCATTAAGACATGGATTAATGAGGTTCCTGCAGCTTACCTTATTGATGACAAGACAGCAACAGGTTTTATTGGATTACAGGTTCACCGTATTTCAGGTGATCAAAAACCGGGTAAGTCAATCATGTGGAAAAATATAAGAATCATAACAGATAACCCTGAAAAGTTTTCAACAAAAATAGGTATAGAACCGGTAATTACGAAGAATCAATTAACTATTACTGAAGAAGCAAACGGTTGGAAAATGCTTTGGGACGGTAAAACCACCACTGGGTGGCGAAGTGCTAGATCTAATAAATTCCCATCCAATAGCATCTGGCAAATCAAAAAAGGAGAACTATCGGTAATAACCGCAGGAGGGCTGGAATCTGCCGAAGGCGGTGATATTGTGACTACTGATTTATATGAAGATTTTGAATTATCTGTTGATTTTAAAATAAGTTCTGGAGGAAATTCCGGAATCAAATATTATGTAGATACAGCGCTTAATAAGGGACCGGGGTCATCAATAGGGTTAGAATACCAAATACTGGATGATGAGTTGCATCCAGATGCTAAATTGGGAGCACAGGAAGGCAGTAGAGCAGTAACTTCTTTATACGATTTAATTCAGGCAGACCCTAATAAACCAATAAACCCAGTTGGCGAATGGAACACTGCTTACATTTCTTCAAATAACAATCATGTGGAACATTGGTTAAATGGTGTGAAGGTATTGGAATACGAAAGAGAAAGTCCCGAATTTTTAAAACTGGTTGCAGAAAGTAAATATGCCAAATGGCCAAATTTTGGTAGGTTGGAAAAAGGTACTATTCTGTTGCAGGAGCATGGTAATAAAGCGTCATTTAAGAATATTAAAATTCGCACCATTAATAAAGATAAAAAATAATTAAATTATGGGTACGAACAGAAGAGATTTTATGAAAAAAGCCGCAATTGGTGCTGTTGGTGTAACATTTAGCAATAGTGTAAATGCTATGACAGCAAAGAGTTACTCAAGAATTATTGGTGCTAATGATAGGATACAAATTGCTGTTCAAGGATTAGGAAGGCGCTATGAAGCTTATTTAGAAGCCATAGCCGATAAGAAAAATAATATTGATTTATTGTATTTGTGCGATGTAATGAAAAGTCAGCGAGACAAGGCTGAAGAAAAGGTTTTAAAAGTAATAGGTCAAAGGCCTACTTTAGAAAATGATATTAGAAATATACTGAATGACAAACATGTAGATGCTGTTTTTATGGCAACTCCAGATCATTGGCATGCACCAGGCGCCTGTATGGCAGTGCAGGCAGGAAAGCACGTATATTTAGAAAAACCATGTAGTCACAATCCTGAAGAAGGAGAATTGTTGGTTGCTTATCAAAAGCATTATAACAGGTTAGTGCAAATGGGAAATCAACAACGGTCTTCTCCGGAATCTACAGAAATCATTAATGGGATTCATAACGGCATCATTGGAGATGCTTACAGAGCGGTTGCTTTTTATCAAAATTCTAGAGGTGCTGTTCCACTTCAGACTAAATCAGCGCCGCCCGAAGGATTGGATTGGGAATTGTTCCAAGGACCTGCGCCTAGAAGAGAGTATACAGATAATACATGGAATTACAACTGGCACTGGTATGGATGGGATTATGGAACAGCCGAAATGGGTAATAATGCTACTCATGAATTGGATATCGCACGTTGGGCTTTAGGTGTAAAATATCCTGAAAAAGTAAATGCGTATTCAGGTAAATTTCAATACAAGGATGATGGTTGGGAGATGTATGATACCATGGAGGCAACATTTAACTTTTCTAATAATAAAACCATTCAATGGGATGGACAAAGTAGAAACGGTTATGACAAGTTTGGTTTAGGACGAGGAACCATCATTTATGGTTCTAAAGGATCAGTTTACGTAGATCGTTCAGGTTTTAAATTATTTGATTTAAAAGGAAAGCTGATAAAAGAAAACATCTCTAAAGTAGCTGAAGGAGGTGTCGCTCTTGGTGGAGGAGGTGATTTGTCAACACGGCATACAGTCAATTTTTTCGACGCTATAAGAGGTAAAGCCGAGTTAACTTCTCCAATAGAGGAAGGTGCTATTAGCCAAATGTTAACACATTATGCTAATATTGCTTCAAGAATTGATAGCGGATTTGAAGTAGATGAACAAACGGGTAGAATTTTTAACAGAGAGGCTATGAATTTATGGTCTCGCACCTATGAACCTGGTTGGGAAATAAAACCTATTTAATATTAAATGAACTTAAATGAGCATGTGAGTAAAAGTTAATAAAATCGGTTTAATAGAATTTTATATGATTTGTATCTGTTTGAAACATTAGCTTAAATCGAAGTTATTCCGGAAGAAAAAAGCAAGCTAATTGAAATATTAGTTATAAACCAAAGTATTAAAGCCACTTACTTGGCAATTACTAATTGAAATTTATAAATAGATGAAACTATTATTAAGAAATAAAATAGGTGTTATTTTAATAATATTTCTATTAAAATCATTTATCGCTTTTTCTCAAGGAAATGTTGAAAAACCAAAAATGAATGTGCTATTCATT
>Ga0105050_10009800_pt1 | contig 10650 bp, 8 predicted proteins | sample FRY01_FD_78088 | JGI IMG/M metagenome (GOLD analysis project Ga0105050, IMG submission 78088) | Freshwater microbial communities from Lake Fryxell liftoff mats and glacier meltwater in Antarctica - FRY-01 | ecosystem: Environmental > Aquatic > Freshwater > Ice > Glacier meltwater ... | reverse complement strand
CGCTTTGCACCGGGAAGCACCATCAGGTCTTGAGCCATCTCGTCGTCCTTGCAGTAAACAGGACGACACACACTACGCACTCAGCGCCGCGAGAATAGGACGGCGGCGGATTGGTCGGTTACGTATCAACGGCATAAACCCAGGTCAGACAACCCAGGTCAACCTGATCTGCCCTGGACCGGTCAATTCGAACATCATCAAGGCCGCACCCTGGCCACTGCGATGGGTTTTGCGCGGGATCTTCACGGTGATCTTCAAGTCACCTTCCAGAGCCGCAGAGCCGCTCGTCTACCTGGCCGGCAGCGATGATTTCGAGGGCCACTCGAACGTGTATCTGCACATGTTCTCAGTCAAGCAGGTGGACAATAAAGTCTATGACCCGGTAGCTGGAAAGCGGCTTTGGGATGAGTCCATGAGAATCTGGAGGCAGATCGACACAAAGCCTCCTCAATCTTTGATCGCTGAGATTTCTCCAGACTGAAACACGCTCAGTTCTGGAGGCATGTCACAGGTACAGTCAGTCGTTTTCGGAAGCCGACTGTTCATTGTCATTTTCTTTCTGGATGCGCCGGTAGATCTCTTCGCGATGTACCGCGACATCTTTTGGCGCACCAACACCGAGTCGGACCTGATTTCCCTTGACACCCAGCACCGTCACGATGATCTCATCGCCTATCATCAGCGTTTCGCCGATTCGCCGTGTGAGGATCAACATGATCTGCCTCTCCTGGAATCCACCAGCAATCCTTCGTTCATTTCCATGGACCACTCCACTGCTTTCCTTGACGCGCCCAACAGCTCAGGAAGGGTCTTTTCGATCAGCAAACCGGCTTCACTAACGCTCCCCGAGCCCATACGGTCAAAAAGACTGGGTAAAAGTGGTTGGCCAAACCCGAAGCCAAGCCTACTTAACTGCCTTTTACACGTAAAGCAGCGTGCAAGTGCGGACACGCTGGACATCAGACCGTGCTCAGGCCAAATTCTGCATGTATGGCTCTGACCGCCAGTTCCATGTAGCGTTCAGCCACCACTACCGAGATCTTGATCTCCGAAGTGGAAATCATCTGGATATTGATGTTTTCGGCGGCCAGGGCATCGAAAACCCGGGTCGCGACCCCTGAATGAGATCGCATACCGACGCCGACCACAGACACCTTGGCGATGAGATCATCACCAGCGAGACTGCGCGCCTTAAGGGTTTCCCTGACCGGGGTCAGCAGTTCAAGGGCCCGCGCATAATCACCACGCTTCACCGTGAAGGTGAAATCGGTCAATCCGTCGGCGCCTGTGTTCTGGACGATCATGTCGACTTCGATCGCCGCCGCACTGATCGGCCCCAGAATTTTGGATGCAACTCCCGGCACATCGGGAACTCCGGCAATGGTGATCTTGGCTTCATCCCGTGTGTGCGCGATTCCGGATACGAGTGGTTGCTCCATGGTTTCTTTCTCCATCGTGATAAGCGTGCCGCCTTCTTCCACAAAAGTGGATAACACGCGAAGTGGAACCTGATATTTACCAGCAAATTCGACGGATCGTGGGTGCAGGACTTTTGACCCGAGACTGGCCAGTTCAAGCATTTCTTCAAAAGTGATCGTGTCGAGCCGGCGGGCGTGGGGTTCGACCCTCGGGTCTGCGGTATACACACCATCAACATCGGTGCAGATTTCACACTCATCGGCCTTTAAGGCGGCAGCGATCGCAACAGCACTGGTATCGGATCCACCACGACCCAGTGTGGTCACCGAACTGTCTTCGGCGACGCCTTGAAAACCCGCGATTACCGGAACCAGACCGTCGTCGACGGCAGCTCTGAGCAGATCCGTGTTGATTTCCTGGATGCGGGCGCGCCCAAACGCGAGATCGGTGCGCAATGGAATCTGGAAACCCAGAAACGAGCGCGCGGGGATACCTCTGGCGATCAATGCCATGGACAACAGCGCGGCACTCACCTGCTCACCAGCCGCCAGCAGCACATCCATCTCCCGGGTGTCGGGACGACTCACGAGTTCCTTGCCCATCGCATCCAGCCGATTGGTCTCACCGCTCATCGCGGATACCACCACCACGACTTGATGACCCTGATCCTTGTACCGTTGCACCCGCTCGGCGACATGCCTGATTCGCGCGAGGTCACCAACACTGGTACCACCATATTTCTGCACAATGAGGCTCATGCGCCTTCTCCACCGGAAACCCGTTTCTCCATATACGGAAGAACAAGCTGTAGTGCTTCGTTCAACACCTCGGGGTGATCGCCACCTCCTGCACGTGCGAGTTCTGGTCTGCCGCCGCCTTTGGCGCCAACCGCCTTGCCAACGAGGTTGACCAGATCACCTGCCTTGACTCTGGACACCAGATCCTTGCTGACACCTGCGACAAGATTCACCTTACCCTCTTCGATGGCGGCCAGAACGATCACCACACTGCCAAATCGACTTTTCAAAGTATCGAGTGTCGGCATCAAGGCGGCTGCGCCTCCTTCAATGCGAGCAGACACCACCATCACCCCACCACCGGCATCCACTGCGGTAGCTGCGAGATCTGCGCCTCCCGAGGCGGCTATCTTCTGCGCCAGTTCGGCTGTCTCCTTGTGCAGACGACGCTGTTCGGCAAGCAGCGCCGCCAGCTTTTCCGTGAGCTCTGATACCGGGGCTTTCAACAGATCTGCCAGTGTCTGAAGCGAACGCTCCTGATCGAGGACGTGTTGCACCGCCGCTTCACCGGTAATGGCTTCGATTCGACGTACGCCGGCCGCGACGCCAGCTTCGGTCACGATCTTGAAGAACCCGATATCCCCACATCGGGACACATGCGTACCACCACACAACTCGACGGAGAACCCTTCGTTCATGGTCAGCACCCTGACCCGATCACCATACTTTTCTCCAAACAGCGCCATCGCGCCTCGCTTGACGGCATCATCGTAATCAAGGATTTCGGTCTTGACGCTTTCATTGCGCCTGATCTGCGTGTTGACGATCGTTTCGATCTGGGCCAGTTCCCTGGCACTTACCGGTCCTGGTTGTGAGAAGTCAAAACGCAAGCGCTCCGCATCGACGAGCGATCCCTTCTGCTGGACGTGTGGGCCGAGCACCTCTCGTAGCGCAGCGTGCATCAGGTGAGTTGCAGAGTGATTGCGGCGAATTTTCTGTCGGCGTTCGACATTGACAAAGGTGTTAACACGAGTACCCGGCTTGATGGTTCCGCGCGTCACACGACCAATGTGCAAATATTGTTCGCCAGCTTGTTGTGTATCGGTAACTTCGAATACCAAAGCATCTGTCCGCAGTTCACCCGTGTCACCAACCTGCCCGCCGGATTCAGCGTAAAAGGGAGTGCCGTCGAGGACAACAACCCCTTCTTCACCTGCACCCAGCTCACCAACAACACCACCTTCGATGCCATGGATCGATTGCACCAGGCCATGATGTTCGAGATGGTCATAACCCTCGAAAGCAACCTTGCCCGAGGTATGGACCACTTGCCCGAGATTGGCGCTGAAGCGTGCAGCGGCCCGGCCCCGAATCCGCTGCTCTTCCATGGCGGCTTCAAAACCAGCCATATCGACGGATAATCCTCGCTCACGAGCCACGTCTGCGGTGAGGTCTGCAGGGAAGCCAAAGGTGTCATAGAGCTTGAAAACTACATCACCCGGAATTTCGCGAGACGACAGACCCTCGATAGCCCGGTTCAGCAATCCCATGCCCTGGGCGAGGGTCTCGGCGAATTTCAGTTCTTCTCGAAGAAGGACGTCCTGGATCTCCAGCTGTTTTTCACGCAGAACCGGATAAGCCGCGCCCATTTCATCCACCAGCGCCGCAACGATGCGATGGAAAAAGATCTGTGTGATTCCAAGTTTGTGCCCATGACGCAAACCTCGACGAATGATTCGCCGCAGCACATAGGACCGATCTTCGTTGCCCGGATGGACGCCGTCGGCAATGAGAAACGCACTTGAGCGAATGTGATCTGCAATGACTCTGACAGAAGGGTTGGCGAGCAACTGCACGTCATCCGAAATACCGGCCGCACCACCAACGGCGCGCATGATCCGCTTGAACGCATCGATTTCATAGTTGCTGTGTACATGCTGGAGAATCGCAGCGACACGCTCCAAACCCATGCCGGTATCAACTCCGCGTTGTGGAAGCGGGCTCAGCGTGCCGTCCACGGAACGATCAAACTGCGGAAAGACGAGGTTCCAGAATTCAATGTAGCGATCACCGTCTTCTTCCGGCGATCCGGGCGGTCCGCCTGCAACTTCAGGTCCGTGATCGTAGAAGATCTCCGTGCAGGGTCCACACGGTCCCGTATCGCCCATCGTCCAGAAATTGCCTTCGATATCGACAATCCGGTCAACGGCAACACCGATCTCGTCTCTCCATACCGCGCGACTTTCGTCATCGGTCGGGTGAACCGTGACCCAGATCTTTTCCCTCGGTATGCGCAGTACCGACGTCACGAACTCCCAGGCCCAGTGAATGGTTTCAGTCTTGAAGTAGTCTCCGAAACTGAAGTTCCCAAGCATTTCAAAAAACGTATGGTGTCGTGCGGTATAGCCGACGTTTTCCAGATCGTTATGCTTGCCGCCTGCTCGAACACAGCGTTGTGCGGAAGTTGCGCGCCGAAAGCCCGGATCCTCTCGTCCGAGCAGCGCATCCTTGAACTGGACCATCCCTGAATTGGTGAACAGCAGCGTAGGATCATCGTGCGGAACAAGACCGGACGACGGCACTATCGTGTGTCCGCGAGCTGCAAAAAAATCCAGATAGGCCTGCCTGATTTCTCCGGCTTCCATAATCTTCCCAGCGCAAAAAAGTGCGAAAGTATAATCACCTGTCGAGGCGATGTCCGCGTCTGTGGCTCTTTGACTACATCTGGGTCTATATCAGGGCCTGGACTGGGTTGTCCATGACAAGACGGATCTGCAGGTGATCACAGCCTTGCCGGGCGTAATGGACTCAGCCGTGCCGATCTCCCAGCGCCGAGTAGATCAAATCCGCTGAAAACCCCCTGCGCGCCAGAAAGCGGGCTTGCCTGGCCCATTCATCACGATTGGCAGGCGGTTGCCGAAAGCGCTTTTGCAGCGCCGCTGCTGCCAGAATGATCCAGTGAGCCTGCGGGTGGGTTGCATTTTCGTCGGTCAAGGTATCGCTCAACCCCCTGGCGCGCATCTCCGCCCGGAGCAGCATGGGGCCATGACCTCGCGCCATTCGACTGCGAGCGAAAACTTCAGCGAACCGCTCGTCTGACTGAAGACCGTCTTCCTGCAACTGTTGCACCACGCGCTGGCTCACCAGACGAGTGCAACCTTTTGTCTCCAGCCGGTCAACGAGTTCACTGAAAGTGAATTCGCGCCGTGCGAGCAACTGCAGCGCCAGTCGACGTGCATCGTTGACCGCAGTCTGTTCATGCTCAGCCAGACTCACCTCGTCAGCCGGGCTTCCAGACCATCCGGCCTCAACAGACTTTTCGAAGCCGGCGCTGAGTTGACGATGTTTCAGCAATCGCAGGAAAGGTGCCATGGCGGTTGCCTCCTCTCGTTCTCTGACAGCAGGCCCAATGGAACTGTCCGGATAGTCCGGCTTGTATCCGAATTTCTATCCGAATTTCTGCCCCAACTGCTATCCCAATTTCGATCCCAATTTCGATCCCAATTTTTATCCCGGCCCAGCGAGAACTACAGGGTATCGCCAGCAGGCTCGGGAACTACGACGTCATCGGCAAGCGCTTGTGTTCTAGGCAGTAGAGCGGTTCGAATCCTGGTTTCAATTTCTTTGCACATGTCGGGATGTTCCGCCAGAAAATCTCCGGCATTCTTGCGCCCCTGACCGATGCGGTCCTCCTGGTAGGTATACCAGGCGCCTGACTTTTCGATGATGCCCTGCTGCGCACCGATATCCAGAATCTCGCCCATACGATTGATGCCGGTCCCGTAGAGGATCTGGAACTCCGATTGACGGAAAGGCGGCGCGACCTTGTTTTTCACCACCTTCACACGGGTTTCATTCCCAACCACTTCTTCACCTTCCTTGACCGCTCCAATACGGCGGATATCCAGACGCACCGAGGCATAAAACTTAAGCGCATTGCCACCGGTCGTGGTTTCCGGAGAACCGAACATCACGCCGATCTTCATTCGGATCTGGTTGATGAAAATCACCAGGGTATTCGACTGCTTGATGCTGCCCGTCATCTTGCGCAGTGCCTGGCTCATCAGACGAGCCTGCAATCCAACGTGCGAGTCGCCCATTTCACCCTCGATCTCCGCCTTTGGCGTCAGTGCAGCGACGGAGTCGATCACCACCACATCCACTGCCCCGGAGCGAACGATCATGTCGCAGATTTCCAGCGCCTGCTCTCCGGTGTCTGGCTGAGACACCAGCAGATCACCGATATTCACGCCGAGCTTTTCTGCATACTCCGGGTCGAGCGCGTGTTCAGCGTCGATAAAGGCACAGGTGCCGCCGATACGTTGAGCTTCGGCGATGACCTGCAACGTCAGGGTTGTCTTGCCGGATGACTCAGGGCCATAGATTTCCACGATTCGACCACGTGGGAGGCCGCCAATACCCAGTGCGATGTCCAGTCCCAGCGATCCGGTCGAAATCGACGGAATGGCGACATGTTCGCGATCACCCATACGCATCATCGAGCCTTTGCCAAACTGTCGCTCTATCTGGGCGAGGGCTGCGGTCAACGCACGCTCCCGGTGTGCATCGTCCGCGCCGTTCCTGGCGGCGACTCCGCGTTTGCTTTCTTTGCCGACCCGCTCCTTCGTGAAGGTGTCCTTGCCGGTTGTTTCCTGACCCATCTCGTTCATTTCCTGGGAGGCTCTGTCTGCTGGAGTGCGGCTCATGTTTGTTCCTGTCCTGAAGTTGCGTACCGGTACGTGATCGCAGCTGATTTGTTGTTAACACTGCTAGCGGGTTGCGCGAAAGCCGTTTAATCCGGTACCTCCGTACAGGGATACCGTGGTCGCTTCGTCTCTGTTTAAAGTACTGTATATTCGAACAGTACAACTTGGCAAGCCCCAACTGTGTACCAGTGGTTGAATCGCACAGCCTTCCGTGCAAATCTCGCACGCCCTTCGTTACGCCGTCGCAAACAACAAAGTGCCACCAATCATCTCGGCTCAAACCGGTCCAGGCGACTCGGCCGATCACACACCCATGATGCGGCAATACCTTGGACTGAAAGCCGAGCACCCTGACAGTCTGCTGTTCTATCGAATGGGAGACTTTTATGAGCTCTTCTTCGACGACGCGAAGCGTGCAGCCGACCTGCTTGATATCACACTGACTTCCCGCGGTCATTCTGCCGGTCAGCCCATCCCCATGTGCGGCGTACCCTTCCATGCCGTGGACAGTTATCTGTCCCGCCTCGTCAAACTCGGGGAACGTATCGCCATCTGTGAGCAGATTGGCGATCCAGAAACCAGTCGAGGGCCCGTCGAGCGTCGTGTGCAGCGCATTGTTACACCCGGGACGCTGGTCGAGGAGGCGCTGCTGGGTGAGCAGAGCGACAGTGTACTGGCCGCGGTGCACGGCAATGCCACATCGATCGGCATTGCCCTGCTGAATCTCTCACGCAGTGCCCTGGAGCTCTTTGAACTGCCAGTCAGCGGCGACGTGGCTCAACCGTTGCGGCGTCACGATATCAGCGAAGTTGTGGTCACCGATCCGGCTATGCTTGAACGTATCGGCGAGCACCTGAACGACACGCCTCTACGGTTGTTCAACGCGCCGACGCCAGACACCGTGTCCCAGGTTCAGGACACACCAGCCGGATTGCTCATGCGTGCCCTCGGGCTGACGGATCTAAGCACACTCAACCTCATTCCCGGCTCACCCGTGTTTGATGCTGCAGCGATGGCGATCCGCTACGCGGAGCATGCTCACGCAGGCCGTCCCATACAGATCGACAGTTGTCGGCGAGTGCACGACTCCGATCACCTGCTGATCGACAGCAACTCCCGCCGCAATCTGGAAGTTGACACCCGCGGTGATGGCAGCACCACCAATACACTTTATTCGTTATGGGATACCACCCGCACACCAATGGGTCGTCGACTGCTGCGTCGATGGTTGACGCAGCCCCTTCGTTCACAGGACAGCGCACGCTTGCGACAGCATGCGGTTGCATCGCTTCTGGCCAACAATCCGGAAGAACTTCGTCGCGTACTGAAGCGTTGTGGCGATCTGGAGAGAATCACCACCCGGATCAGCCTGCGCTCTGCGAGCCCCCGGGACCTGGCGCGTCTGGCCATCAGCCTGTCACTGCTGCCAACGGTGCTCGCCTGCATTGCGGATATCGACAGTCCGCTGCTGCAGGAGTTGCGTGCACAGACGCCCGACTGCAGGGCTGAAGCGGAACTGCTGGCGAAGGCCATCATCGAAAATCCTCCGGCTACCATTCGGGAAGGCGGTGCACTTGCTCCCGGATTCGACGCCGAACTGGATCAACTTCGCAGTCTGAACGAGGACGCGGGCCTTTGGCTCCAGGCACTCGAACAACGGGAACGCGAGCGTACCGGCATTGCCTCCCTCAAGGTCGGCTACAACCGCATCCACGGCTATTTCATCGAACTGGGACGTACCACCATTGCACCGCCCGCTGATTACATCCGGCGCCAGACCCTGAAAAACGCTGAGCGGTACATCGTTCCTGAACTCAAAGCTTTCGAAGATCAGGCACTGACGGCCAGGGCCCGGGCACTTGGTCGCGAAAAAAGCCTGTACGCCACGCTGGTTGACAACCTCGCGCTGCAGCAGGTCAGGCTGCGTCATGTCGCCCAGACGCTGGCGACCCTCGATGTGCTGGCTTGTTTTGCCGAGCGCTCGTCGGCTCTCGGTCTGGCCGAGCCAGCCTTTTCAATACTGCCTGGTCTGGAAATCCGTGACGGCTGGCATCCTGTCGTTGCGTCGAGGTTACGCGCACCGTTCATCCGCAACGATCTGATTCTCGGACCGGATCGCCGGATGCTGGTGATCACCGGCCCGAACATGGGTGGCAAATCGACATTCATGCGCCAGTCGGCCCTGATCGCCATTCTTGCCTATGCGGGTAGCCATGTGCCTGCCGTATCCGCAAGACTGGGACCAATCGATCGCATCCATACGCGCATCGGCGCAGCAGACGATCTGTCTGAGGGGCGATCAACCTTCATGGTCGAAATGATCGAGACGGCCAACATCCTCAATCACGCGACCGAACAGAGCCTGGTGCTGCTGGACGAAGTGGGTCGTGGCACCAGCACCTACGACGGGTTGGCGATCGCGTGGGCTGCAGCACACTATCTGGCTGATCGCATTCGGGCGCTCACGCTGTTTGCGACTCACTACTTCGAACTGACCGCACTGGTCAGCGAGAGCGATGGTGTTGCCAATGTGCATCTCGCAGCGACAGAGCATCGTGGTGAAATTGTCCTGCTCCACAACGTCCTGCCAGGGCCTGCCAGCCAGAGCTACGGTGTACAGGTCGCCAAACTCGCCGGGGTTCCCGCCACCGTGATACGACGTGCACGAGAGCACCTGGCTGAACTGGAGGCGAGGGCCAGATCGGTCCCGCAGCCGCAGGGAGACCTTTTTGTACCACTGATACCGGAACGGCCATCGGACCAGTCCATTCGTCTCGAAACGGAAAACGTGCTGGCGATCCGCGACGAACTTGCCAATATCAGTCCGGATGCCCTCTCACCCAGGGAAGCACTGGATTTGATCTATCGATGGCGACTACTGCTCTCGACAGACCTCGAGACTCCGCTAGAATGAATCCCTTTTTTGCAGCAGGATCGTGAGCCATGCCCTTTGTCGTTGGAGAGAACTGCATCAAGTGCAAGCATACGGACTGCGTGGAAGTATGCCCCGTGGACTGCTTCTACGAAGGACCGAACATGCTCGTCATCCATCCGGATGAATGTATCGATTGTGCGCTGTGCGAGCCCGAGTGCCCGGTGAATGCGATTTACTCAGAAGATGAGCTTCCCGCCGAGCAGAAGACCTTCCTGGAGTTGAATGCCAAGTTTGCCGAAATCTGGCCAAACATCACCGAAAAGAAAGACGCCTTTCCGGATGCCAAGGAATGGGACGGCAAACCCGGCAAGCGAGCACTCCTGCAGGAGTAACCGTCGCTCATCCGGTGGTGGCGCGCGATCAGTCCAGTAACAACCTCGGGCTGACCGGGTCACCGTCCTTCCGGATCTCGAAGTGGAAACGCGCCAGCCGGCCTGAATCAGCGATATCGGCGACCCGGTCACCCCGAGCGACCTGGTCACCCTCCTTGTGCAGGATCGGGCCATTGAGACTGTAGGCACTGAGAAATCCGTTTGTGTGGCGGATGATCGCCAGCGATTCGTAGCCCCCCAGGCCTGCTCCCGCGTAGACAACGTCGCCAGCCGCCGCTGCCCAGACAACGGCTCCCGATCGCAGATCGAAATCCAGCCCCTTGTTACCTTTGCCAAACTCGCGAACGGGTTTGTCCGGAACCGGCCACCGCCAGACCAGAGGCTGGGGTGCAATCATCGGTGATCGTGCGGGCTCGGGGGTCTTGTCAGCGACGCGTGGTGGTCCCGGTTGTCCGCTGGCCGTGAGATGCAATCGTTGTCCGGGATAGATCGTATAGGGCTGGTGCAAACCATTGGCCCGG
>Ga0105050_10009793_pt1 | contig 10654 bp, 13 predicted proteins | sample FRY01_FD_78088 | JGI IMG/M metagenome (GOLD analysis project Ga0105050, IMG submission 78088) | Freshwater microbial communities from Lake Fryxell liftoff mats and glacier meltwater in Antarctica - FRY-01 | ecosystem: Environmental > Aquatic > Freshwater > Ice > Glacier meltwater ... | reverse complement strand
CTTAATCTCAGTGGTAATATTAGAGGGAAAATTGAATATACCATCCTTTACTTTTAACAACCATTGCCACATATCTTTTAAAGAATCAACGATTGCATCTAGTGCCGTTTTGTAAGACTTCCAAGAATCGCTTTTTAAAAAATCATTTATCAAACTGTCGCCGCCTTGAAGCGTGACGTATATCTCGTCTACTAACAAGACTAATACCGCGATGATGCCGGTAATAGTCAAAACAAGTGGGTTTGCTAAGATTGCAAAAGATAACACTTTGAATGCTCTGGCCGCTGCAATTACGGAGCTTGCTAGAGATATAAACCAAGCAGCTGCTCCAAGTGAAATAACAGCAGTAATAATTGTACGCCAGCCTATTGTTTTGCTAATAATAAAATCAAGTATAGATACTACTTGTCCAATTACAGAGCTTAATATCTTAAAAGCTCCTGCCAATCCTACTACTATGTCCTTTAATTTCTCTTGGATAAGGACTTTGTTTTTTTGAACCCAGCTATTGAAAACTTCTAAAGTCTCCTTGATAGCCGGTAGCATATCAATTACAAAACTATTCCGCAAAGAAGCTACTAATGACCCGGTAGTATTTAAACTCTTATTAAAAGCATCAACTGCCACAAGTTGGTTCTTATCAAATACACTAGAACCTTTTTTACCTTCTTTAAAATTAGCAGCGTCCTTTAATGTCGATCTTAAACTTAAACCAAATCCAGCGGCAATTGAAGCCCCAACAATTGCAAACTTCCGTGCCACTGAGGACATAGATACCATTGATCTTTTAAAATCTCTTAGTTCTGTTTTTTGCAAGCTTTGTTTTTCTTGAAACCCTACCCGAGTTAACTTTTGACGCTCTTTTAATTCGGATTTTTCAACCTGAGTAGTTTCTTTGATAGCTTGATTTTCTATCTTGTTTAAAGCTAATATTTCGGATCGTTCGCTTTTTGATAATGATGCTAATTCATCATTATAATTTCGAAGGACTGAAATACGATTACTTGTCGTGGGGGAGAGATCATTTGCAAATTTGCCTCCACCTACAGATGAAATACTTTGTACACTGCTATTTCTAATGGCTTGCATCTTGCTTTTAGTGCTATCTATTGAAGCATTAAATTTGTCCAATTTAGCACTATCAATATCAAAACCAAGTTTTACTAGTAGCTCTCTAGCTATCATTTATTTGCCTTTTTGATAAGATTCTTGTTCTAGGTCGTTTTTCATATCTAGCAAGTCGTTAATCTTCATAAGATCATTTAAAGTTAAAACGCAGCAAACTTCGGTATAAGTAACTACCTTTTCTAAAACAGGTCGCCACAAAAATAATTCTTCGCTTAAAGCTGGATCTAGCCTTTCTGCGATACTGCTACCATCATTTTCTCCAGAGGATTTTGATCTTCGCCAGTATCGCTTACCGCTAAAAAATCTTTGAAGTTTACCTCAAACACAAATGTTAAAGCGCCCATCATTTCTTTATAATTTCCCGTGTAAATATTGTTAAAACTTCCAGCGTTAATCACTTGGTCACCTCGCGTAGTATTGCTAAGTAATTCAAGTATAAACTCTCCGTTTTTATCAACCTCGCATAATTTTGCGATGTGATCTTTACTGATGAAAATATCAAGTAACTTTCTAGCAAGTAGATAACCCTGCATAGCTGGAAATAAGGTGCTAATATATTTATGACCCATAATTTCTTTGGCTTCACTTTTTGTCATCATTTAAGGCCTCCAACAAATTTAGTTACATTAGTAGCTTTGACAACCCATTCACGATTCTTATTTTCATTGGCAAATTCTACGCTCGGTACTTGCTCAATAAAAGCGGCAGTACTGGTAAATAAAGAAGTTCCATTATTATCTTTTATCATCAATGGAAAGACACCAGCGTTATTTACCCTGTCTGCTTCAACATAAGCACTTAATATGTCGTTAGAAGGAGAGCTTTGAGTAAATCTCATAGTAATTTTCGCAATAGCTTTGTTTGTTTTAAATCTTGTCGGAGACCCACTTATATCAGTAGCAAGAACATATTGCGGATCTTCCATTTCAATAGTAATCATAGAATCTTCTGCAAAGCCGTTCATTGGTGATACTCCGACAATTATCCCCACTTGAGTAGGATCGTATACTTTTAGAGCCATATTCTTTTACCTATTTATTTATTGTTTTATACCGAGACAGTTCCTTTAATACCGACTATATGTATTGCACCGCTCAATCGAGCCTCAAAACTAATATTTATTTTTCTAGCCAGTCTATCAGCTGGAGTAACAGCTAAAACATCAGGTACAGTTACAACAATACTTTGCTGGTCAATAATATTTCTCTCGGAAGCTTCGTTTAAAGAGGCTCTTACCATACTCTCTAAGATACCTATACCTTGATTAGTCATAGGAATTTTATCCGCATTTAAAAAAGCATTGGCAATTTTAGCTTGCATATTAGCCGTTAACCAGTCGCTTCCTTGTACTATATCAATGAACTCGCCCACGGATGTTTTGCCGTCAAACGTGGAGTCTACGCCTCCAAATGAAACGTAAAAATTACAGTTATTTGTTTGTAACCCAGCAACATTGCTACTTGTTAACTTGTCGGATGTAACCCCACTTAAATTTTTATATGCCCAAGTGCTACTGCCTGCATCTTTAGAAAACATCTTACCAGACCACGCTGCTTCTGGGTAAGTGTTAGCTGCTAATCCATTATATGTAACGTAAGTACGTAAGCGATTTAAGGCTTTTATTTTGTAAGCCAGACTATTAATATTTGCCCCATCTAACATTATTGCATTTTCATTAGAAACCCCAAAAATCTTATTATCAGCTTCTACCAATCCTGCTATTGCTAATTGATCAGCCTCTACTTTACTTGTTATAACAACTCCGTAAAAGTCGTTATTTTCTAAAGTAATTTTGGGATAAGCCGCGGCAAAAGTATCGCCAATCAAAGTACCTATCACTCTTCCTATAAGGAGTTTTGTAGGTTTTACATCCTGTCCAAAATAGAAGGATGCTGCCTTATATTCAGGATTAGCTATATTATTATAATCTACTGCAACCTCGGCTAAACTACCATAAGACTTAACTAACGGTAATGTTTCGACTGCTACCGCTTTCTTAGTATCTCCAATAATTAATAAGGTATTTAATGAGGAAGAATTAACTCCTAAAGTCCCTCTTGTAATCTTAATATTAATGTAGTCATCTATTAGGCTCATATTAATTCTCTATTTATTTATGATATATTCTTTGTTTAAACGAGTGTCAGTAAGATACAAATGCTCAATAAGACCAACGTTATCTATTTTTTCTAAATTAAAAGCCAACTCTAATTCTAAAATAGCCCTACTCTCCATTTGAGCATTTAATGCAACTGGAATAGCAGAGATAGTTTTGAGTGTTCTATGCACAGCTAACTCGCCTCTAAAAATATTATTTTGTAATTCGCTATTAAAAGCCGACTGCAAATTACTTAAGATAGTTTCAGCTGAATGTAACTCATCGCCGTAGGCATGAAAACTAGCGGTAGTAACAACAGGGGTAACTATTGTTATAATCCCGTCATTATCAGCGGCTTTGATTATAGGTCTTGCAACATTGCGAAACCCGCTTAAAGTTATCGTTACATAAGGTTTTCGAGTTGCTGGGGTGCTTTGATTGGCGATATTAACCTTAACTCCAGCAATACCGATTGCCGCCACTGAAAAGGTCTGTAATTTAGAATATATATCGCTAATTATCAATCTACGTTCTCCTTAACAACAACTACTTCATAATGATTAGTCGGATAATTCTTAATGTTATCTTGTTTAGTCACTTTCACTACCTGAAACTTATAACCGTTTATCTCTACTACATCGGGGTTTCTTAAATCTAATTGCGATGTAAAAAGCTCATCACTTGTATATAAAATATGCGTTTCACTCGTCCTATACCCTTCAGGTAACGTCTGTAAAATTTCTGCGTTAACTCCTTGCACACTGGCTGTAATTGTAAAAATTATTCCGTCCGTATTCTCAACCCAGACGCCGTTTACATAACTACCTGTCGGCGGTCTTCTAACAGTTAATGGTTTTCTAAAAATATCAAACATTATTTATTTACAATTTCGTAGTTAATAGCACCTAGTAAGTTCCCACTATCAATTAAAGTTCGACTACTTCCTTTTTTTGCTATAGTGGAAGCTTTCAACGGAGGCGGAACATTACTTAATATTTTCTCTTTAATATCACCTGCAATCTCTTCTCCGAGATAAGCTATTAGATGATTAACATTAGATGACGGATCATCTAATATTTTACCAAAGATCTCGTCGCTTTTTCTTTCCCACTTCTTAGACTGATCGTCATATGTACTACCGACAAAAGAACGAGCGGGTATAAATTCTGTTCCGAACTCATTTGCATAAGCGTAATCTGCAATTAAAGTACCCGTTTTGCTATCAGTACCGGCACTTGCTAATACCCCAGCTTGCAAGGTTTTACTTTTTAGCGATTGCAACTTTCTTAGAATGGATTCAAATCCTTTATCTACATCTTTCATTAACAACTCCGAGTTATGGGAGCAATGATTGCGCTTTTCACTAATGCCATATATTTACCGCCATAACTAGACATGTCATATTCGGATTTAATATCAGAATTAACAGCATAATCAATACTAAGTGCGCCTTCTTTTATCGATTTGACCTGACCGCCTGAACCTTTACGTTTTAAAGCTAAATCGATGTTATGAGCCGCTAAATAAACAATTAAATTGTCTAATAGCGGCACTCTTATCGAAGAGTCAATGGACTCGGCAGCAATAGTCAAATGATCTAACAAAAATTGCTCATTTTCTAAAGCAAATTCTGGTGCTATAACTTTTAACCTTGCCAATAAGTCCATAACATATAACCATTTCTTAAACTGAGTTATTTGCTATGTAACAACCCATTGGCTGTCTAATAATAACTCCGCCAAATCTAGAAGGACAAATTGTCTCATATCGGAGGTCTATGGCTTGAGGCATTTTCATTTCAAACCAATTAGAAACGATCGGAGAAATATAACTTTCAATATTCTTAAACATGAACAAAGAATCTCTTAAGTTTAGCGTGCCGGTTCCTGCTATTAACGCTGTACCAGCCAATTCTGGAGCAGAAATTACTTTAACGTTCTGCGCTCCTTCAAATTGTTGCCTAACAGTCGTCCCGTTAAATGTATTGAAGATCGTAGCATCTATAATATTATATAGAGCGGGGGCAATCAAACAAGTATCAGGAGAGATAACGTTATTTGTAGCCGTTTTAATAGCATTGTAAATAGTAATTAGATTCTGGTACATCTGCACGGCGGTAGTTGCTGCGTTCTTCCAGTCTTGAGCCATTGCTGCCTTAGTTATAAAAGCATTCTGATAGATGCCTGGAACTCCCGAGAGTCTGTCGCCGTAGAATCCAAGACTATTCATCAGTTCAAAATTAGAACGCATAGCTTGATCTGCTAACATCCCTATAATATTACGTTTTACTGCTGCCGATGCTAGAATATCGGCATCGCTAAAGTAAATTTTACATGCAATATCAACAATAGGCGATTGAAATTCTTTACCGCCAGCCCCTACGAACGGTATGTCATCTACCAGACCGTTATTTGCTGCAATAATTTTAGATTTACCCGTAGGATCAAACATTTTGTAATTATAGATTGTTTGATATTTCTCAACAAAGTGAGTTTTTAGAACTTTAAAAAGTGTGAGTTCGTTTTTTAAGTTCATGTACTCTGTCGGGTCGTAAGATGTTAGTTCGTTAGCAAAGAACATTAGCTCGTTAGCATCAACCCTTCTGCTAGAAGAATTCCCTGATGCCGTATTTGAATAAAAGCTTTTCATATATATACCTGTTTATTGTAATAATTTGTTTATTTGAATAGCACAAGGCTGACCTGCTACAGGTACAGTTAGGACGAAACCTAAATCAAGTTGTGCGCCAGTTGTAGCAACTGCTGTTTGGGTAGTTATTAGCCCTGTTGCCATCGTATAAACAGCTCTAGTAGTGCCGACAATAGCTTGTGTTACTGTTGTAACTAATACAATTACACGACCAGTCCTAGCTATCGCAATTGGAGAACCGATTGGGTAAGAGTCTAATGGACCTGTTGACATAATCACAGGTTGCTCTCCCGTGTTATTTATTGCTAAAACACCTCCGCTCGGTAATTGATTTTGCCTAAGTGCAATACCGATAAAGCTTGTAACAGCTGCACCGACAGTAGCTAGTCTTACTTGTCTTACTCCGTCTGTGCCGAGAATAACAGGCGCGCCGAAAGGTATTACTGTCTCTGCAATATAGCTATCTACCTGAGCTAGTGACCCGTCCAATACGTTGCCAATTAGGAAAGGATTAGAATTTAAACTATAACTAAAATCTTTTTGCATATTATTTACCTGCTTTCATTTGTTTCATAATTTTATCGTGCGTGGTTAAAGTTGCCGATACATCGCACTCTTTACTAAGCACGCTAAAAACTGATTTAGTATCTATGTTAGATGTTTTTAAGTTTGTACCGACAAATGCAGCAAACATTCCTTTAACATAATCATCAGTTTGGTTTGCGAAACCCAAAGCGTCAGTTCTATTTGAATTTAAAACGGCGATCATAATTTCCCTATCGCTATGCCTCAAGTAACCAAACAAGTCATCCTTTAAAAATGGCATGCTTTGTGCAAAAAGAGCTACTCTATCCATAACTTGCTCAGATATAACGTTATCTACTCTAATTTTCTTTTCTTCTTCTAGCTCTTTTTTTGTTTTGTCCCATGCTTTTTCTACATGATCTAGTTTGCTAGTTTTTTCCTCCAATTGACTCGTTAAAAGCACTTTTTCAGCAATTAACGCATCAATACGTAGCTTTTTGTTTTCTATTTCTTGGTCTAAATTTTTTGTATCTAAATTTTGATTGTCTTCTGACATAGTAACCTTCTCTTTATTATTAATGGTGTTTAACTCTGCGGCATTATCAAACCTAAATCGAGCATTTCTGCCAGCTCTACCTTTGTCTACAACAGCCAAATGATTGTAAACTATATTAGTTTGTATATAGTCGTAGTCCTCGTTGTCGTAGTTTCCGCTTTTCTTGACTAAAGTAACTTCGTAACCGAGCGACAATTCAACTTTTCTACCACTGAGGATTTTGTCGATAACATCTTGATGCGTAACTGTGATAGTCGTGATGATATTATCGCCGTCCGTATCATAATTCTCACCTGTATAGCCGACTTGTAATTGGGCTGCATTTTTTGAATCAACAAACTCTGTGGGATGATCGTCAGTTACAGGTATCATCTTCATGGTATCCAAGCTGTCGGTTTTAAATACCTCATCAGGATGACGCAGTTCTCTTCTGATAGTGCCGTCAAAATTTAAGTATTCAAAAACTCCCGCTCTACTAGCTATTACCTTGCCTCGGAGGTACCCCTCTTTAGTTTTAGTAACCTTTGGAACTTTAAATGTATCGAATCTTTTTATGATGATTGGGTGGAGAGTCGAAAGTTCAGGCATTTTGTATTTACAGAATAAAGTTTTTACATCAACGCCGCTAAACTAAGTGTCTTTAGATTCTTAAGATAGGAATAGATGTGCATCTACATAACACATCTTGTGACGGATGATGTAGTGTACCTCCTATTGATAAGCGTTGCAACCATTTTCTAGAGTTATCCACGGATTTATCCACTGACTTATACACATTAATATTTTCCCAAGAACAAATCTTACCTTCTAGTACTTCGTGAGAATGCCTAACTCTCTCATCCTTACTTGTTGACCATTTATATTCGATGATACCTAGTTCTAAATTTCGCACCCGAGTTAGGTTGCCGCTTAGTTTATTAATCTGATCTCTTGCAATAATAACGGCTCTTCTTTTAGATATATCAAAGGAGTCAGTTAATTGTTTACTTAGATCTTTGTAAGATAAACCAGATCTTGCGGCTGTATAGACAATCTCTTCGACTCCTGTGAGCATTTTTTCGGGGATTGTTTTGATTAATCTGACATTCTCAGATACCCACATCTTCATCTCACCCTGAACTTTAGTGTTCCCGAGAGTAGGTATTGATTTCTTGATGCCGTTTAGTGATTTTTCAACAGCCTTATAATTGAATTTCTCTGTAAGAACAGCCGTGCGAGTAATTCTTTTTAAGAAAGCAGTTAATTCAATGGCTATTTGAGACTCGATAAATTTAATTATATTCTCAAAATCAGAATTAAAGTCGTCAGCTCTTATGAGTTTTCTATAATCTTCTTCAAAAACACCATCGATAACTAACGACTTCTTTATTAAAAAACTAACTTTTCTAACTAAAGCTAGTAAATACTCCTCATACTTAAGCCGCGCTGCAACGGGAAGAATAACCAGCAAACCTAATTTATGCACTTCTTCCTTGCACCACTAATTTTTTAATAAGTTAATGCTTTTTCTATGGTGCCGACTCTTCCGCTAAGCAACTTAATATTAGTTGCTATCAACTCTTTTCTTACCGGTTTTGTTATCTCTTCTCCATCGGCAAAGTATAAGATACTGTCACTAAATATTGCTTGTGCAAGTCGTGGCAAACTTGTGATAAGTTGTTGGAAGTCAATGACAGACTCTGCTATATTTACTTCTTCTGTATTCAAAATCTCTTCTCTGTTCACAATTTCCTCTGTATTCATGATTTCCTCTGTATTCATAATTTTTTCCTTTAATTATTTGGCGGTACATAAGCAGCTAAAAATTCTTTTAGTTTAGCAATATCGTCTTCGGTTTCTTTTATACTATTTTCAGCGGCTGCCTTTAAACTCATCATTTTGGGGTCAGTGTTATCAAAACCCCCTCTAAAGAGACCTCCTGCCCAATTCTGTGCGTTTTGTACGTCACTGTTAAACCATGATAAACACTGCAACGCAGGATAATTCTCAGGTACTAAGGTATTATTGGTGAGTACTTCTACTTTTTCTATTTTTTCTGGCTCAGGTAAAATCGTACCGTCATCTTTATTTTTAACCATATATATATTCTCCTAAATTAATTTTAATTATGTTGTTATACTTCTTCTACAGTAAACCATGATGTGCCGATAGAATCACCTGTACCGTTTACAGATGCAAAACTATTCCAAGTGATTCTAAGTTCAACTCTAGTTGCCACAGAAGTAGTAATATAGGCTACAGTTCCTGCACCAGCGACTCTATCCGTTGTTGATATAGGCGATGGAGATCCAGATATTAAACCTAGTACTCCTCCAGTATCTGAATTTACCCAACGAGTGGCATTAAAATTAGCGGATACCACGTTATTAATAGAGCCTACCAATTTATAAGTTTTTCCGGCAGCAAGAGTTATACGCCCTAAAGATGCAGTATTGTTTAAAGCACTATAGGGACTACTACTATCAAGACTGATATTCGTTCCTCTAACAAAAGCAACCCCGTCAAATTTGAGATGATCTCCTTGCCCCGCATTTGTAGAGTAAGTTGAGTTATTAAATCCATGCATAATAGATTGTGCCGCTCCTCCTGAATTATTATCTACATACTGTTTTGTAGCTGCATCTTGATTGTTAATAGGAGTGGCAAGGCCTGTTATGTAATTATTATTCATAGCCAACGAATTGGCAACAGAGATAGAACTAGAACTATGAGCAGCAAGATTATTAGCTCTTAAAGTGCCGGTAGTTGCGTTAATATTTCCGCTAGTAGTTATGGCGTTAGTGAGTAAATCTAATGTTCCATTATTAAGAAGTTGCATCCTTAAGGTATCAGCTGTTCCGAATTTTAAACTTGCCGTGCCTAAAGCCCAAACATAAGCTTCGTTCGTACTATTGTTAAAACCAAACTCCGCTCGAGACACTCCGTTATTTTGTACTAAAAGACCAGTCCCAGTTGATGCACTATTAGTATTATTTAATGTTATTGAAAAAATAGGGTTGTTTGTAGTTATTAAATTAGGAAAAACCGGAACACTCCAAGAGCCTAAACCATTAAGAAAAAGAGACGAATTAGATGGATAACCTGATAACGTATTAATTGGTATATTAGCTACTGAAATGGTTGGATTGCCCGCTACCCCGTCACTATTAGTAACATTAAGTCCCGTACCCACTGCAATATTTCTAGTAAGGTAAGTATTTCCTGCTGCTCTAACTAAAAATCCATTTGCACTTAATCCAGAAAACCCAAGAGCGGTAATTGAACTATTTAATTGCCCGAGGTTTACGGCATCAGTATTTACGGTACCGTTTGCTAGATTAGTGATTTTGTTGGAGTTTAAAGATAAATTACCCGTAAAAGACAATCCTAATAAAGAAACATTTTTAAAAAAACTTACACTATCGGTTAGCTCGTTATACTTAAAAATATTTGTCCCCGTTCCAAATTTATCATATGTTTGGAGACTAAAATTACCGTATATAGAGTTGTTTAACGATTCATGGTGAAATCTAAATCCTTTTAAATTACTATTCGCAAAAGATAATCCCGTAAGAGGAAAAATTCCCGCGTTTGCAGTGAAAGCGTTTAATAGCAACAAGTTAGCATCATTATTAATCTGATCGGCATTATATTTTAATACCTGCTCATTTCCTAAAATATCAATTGACGGATCGAGGGCTTTTAAAAATAACGGCATT